>ERZ773022.20-NODE-20-length-177817-cov-69.314685_pt1 | contig 177817 bp, 152 predicted proteins | sample MGYA00580839_ERZ773022 | MGnify/ENA primary metagenome ERZ773022 (study PRJEB29015, sample SAMEA2738020) | human oral metagenome | biome: human oral; feature: human-associated habitat; material: dental | place: China | collected 2044 ...
GCTCGCGCCGCTCGCGCCGACGCCGCAACCGCGATCGCTCCAACCGTCGTCGCGGCGGCATGAACGAGCTCGAGGACCCGGTGGTGCGCGAGGACGACGTCCTGCTCGACGTCGCGGGCATCCTCGACGTCCTCGACAACTACGCCTTCGTCCGCACCAGCGGCTACCTGCCCGGCCCCAACGACGCCTACGTCTCGCTGTCGATGGTCCGCAGGAACGGCCTGCGCAAGGGCGACGTCATCACCGGCGCCATCCGTCAGCCCCGCGAGGGCGAGCGCCGCGAGAAGTACAACCCCCTCGTGCGCCTCGACACCGTCAACGGCGCCGCCCCCGAGGCCATGCGCCAGCGCCCCGAGTTCGCCAAGCTCACGCCGCTGTACCCGCAGGAGCGCCTGCGCATGGAGACGACGCCGGGCAACATGACCGGGCGCATCATCGACCTCATGTCGCCGATCGGCAAGGGCCAGCGCGGCCTCATCGTCTCCCCGCCGAAGGCCGGCAAGACGATGGTCATGCAGAACATCGCCAACGCCATCACCCTCAACAACCCCGAGGTGCACCTCATGGTCGTCCTCGTGGACGAGCGCCCCGAGGAGGTCACCGACTTCCAGCGCACGACCACGGCCGAGGTCATCGCCTCGACCTTCGACCGCCCGGCCGAGGACCACACGACGATCGCCGAGCTGGCCATCGAGCGCGCCAAGCGCCTGGTCGAGCTGGGACGCGACGTCGTGGTCCTCCTCGACGGCATCACCCGCCTGGGGCGCGCCTACAACCTGGCCGCCCCGGCCTCGGGACGCATCCTGTCCGGCGGCGTCGACTCGGCGGCCCTCTACCCGCCCAAGAAGTTCTTCGGGGCCGCCCGCAACATCGAGAACGGCGGCTCGTTGACGATCCTCGCCACCGCGCTCGTCGAGACCGGCTCCAAGATGGACGAGGTCATCTTCGAGGAGTTCAAGGGCACCGGCAACATGGAGCTGCGCCTCTCGCGCCAGCTCGCCGACAAGCGCATCTTCCCGGCCATCAACGTGGAGGCCTCCGGCACCCGCCGCGAGGAGCTGCTCATGAGCGCCCAGGAGCGCGACATCATCTGGAAGCTGCGCCGGGTGCTGTCCGGGCTGGACGAGCAGAAGGCCTCCGAGACGCTGCTCGGGCGGCTGCGCAAGACCCGCAACAACTCGGAGTTCCTCGTCGTCATCTCGCGGACGACGCCCGGGAACGACTGAGCCGGTCTCGCCGGCGGGGCGGGCCGCGGCGCGGCTGGAACGGCCCCGACCGATCGGCTATCATTGAGCGGCGCTCCGGTTCACGCCCGGCCCGGCACTTGGTGCGGGCCCCACGATGGCGACCCGGACGACGGAACAGGAGAGACTCATGAAGAAGGCCACCCATCCCGAGTACCACGACATCAGGGTCGTGTGCACCTGCGGGAACCGGTTCACCACCCGCAGCACCCACCCGGGCGAGACCATGTCCGTCGACGTGTGCAGCAACTGCCACCCCTTCTACACCGGCAAGCAGAAGATCCTCGACACCGGTGGCCGGGTGGCCCGCTTCGAGCGCCGCTACGGCAAGCGCAAGGCGGCGGCCAAGTAGTTCTCATCGGCAGGCGCCGGGGGTCCCGTCCCCCGGCGCCTGCCGTCGTCTGCGGGCGCCCGTCGCCCGCCGTGCCGATCACCGGGCCGGAGCGCCGGGCCGGAAGGGGAGAGGGGTCCACGTGTTCGAGGCCGCGCAGTCGCTGCGCGAGGAGTTCGTCCGGCTCGAGACCCAGCTCGCCGATCCGGCGGTGATCGGCGATCCCCGGCGCTCGCGCCGGATCGGTCGGCGCTACTCGGAGCTCTCCGGCATCGTGCGGGCCCTCGACGAGCACGACCGGCTCGCCGACGACCTCGCCGCCGCCGAGGAGCTCGCCGGGGACGACCCCGACTTCGCCGCCGAGGCCGACTCGCTCGGCGCCCGCCTCGCGTCCGTCACCGAGCGGCTCACCCGCCTGCTCGCCCCGCGCGATCCCAACGACGCCGACGACGCGATCCTCCAGATCAGGTCCGGCGAGGGCGGAGAGGAGTCGGCGCTGTTCGCCGCCGACCTGCTGACCATGTACACCCGGTTCGCCGAGCGCGTCGGCTGGGCCGTCGAGCCGCTCGAGGCCGAGGGCACCGACCTGGGCGGCTACCGGTCGGTCACCGTCGCCCTCCGCGCCGCCCCCGGCGCCGACGCGGACGAGGCCCCCTACGGCGTCCTCAAGTTCGAGGGCGGCGTGCACCGCGTCCAGCGCGTGCCGGTCACCGAGTCCGCCGGGCGCATCCACACCTCGGTCGTCGGCGTGCTCGTCATGCCCGACGTCGAGGAGGACGAGGTCGAGATCGACCCGGACGACCTGCGGATCGACGTCTACCGCTCCACGGGCAAGGGCGGCCAGGGCGTCAACACCACCGACTCGGCGGTGCGCGTCACGCACCTGCCCAGCGGCATCGTCGTCACCTGCCAGGACCAGCGCAGTCAGCTGCAGAACAAGGAGCAGGCCCTGCGCATCCTGCGCGGCCGCCTCGTCGCGGCCGCGCAGCAGGAGGCCGCCGCCGCGGCCGAGCAGGCCCGCCGCTGTCAGGTGCGCACGGTCGACCGCTCAGAGCGCATCCGCACCTACAACTTCCCGGAGAACCGCATCACCGATCACCGCATCGGCTTCAAGGCGCACAACCTCGACGCCGTCCTCGCCGGCGAGCTCGGCCCGCTCCTCGAGGCCCTGGCCGCCGCCGACCTCGCCTGGCGCCTCGAGAGGGTGGGGCGCTCGTGAGCGCCCGCCGCCCCGCGGCGCTGCTCAGGGACGGCGTCGCCCGGCTCGCCGGGGCGGGCCTGCCGACGCCGCGGGCCGACGCCCGCCTGCTCCTGGCCCACGCCGCGCGGATGGATCCGTCCGGCCTGGCCACGACGCGCGAGCTCGACGAGCCCGTCGCCGCCCGCTACGAGCGGCTCCTCGTCCGGCGGACCGCCGGTGAGCCCGTCCAGCACCTGACCGGCGTCGCCTGGTTCCGCACGATCCGGGTGCTCGTCGGCCCCGGCGTGTTCATCCCGCGCCCCGAGACCGAGACTGTCGTCCAGTTCGCGCTGCGCCGGCTCGTCGCCCTGCGCCCCGGCACCGGCCCGACGCCCCTCGTCGTCGACCTGTGCACCGGCTCGGGGGTCATCGCCGCGGCGATCGCCGAGGAGTGCCCCGGCGAGCCGCGCATCCACGCCGTCGAGAGCTCCGCGGAGGCCCTCGTGTGGGCCCGGCGGAACCTCGAGCCGCGCGGGGTCCGGGTCGTCCACGCCGACATGGCCGAGGCCCTCCACGAGCTCGACGGCCGCGTCGACCTCGTCGTCGCGAACCCGCCGTACCTGCCCGCCGCGGCCGCCGGGGCGCTGCCCGCCGACGTGCTCGACCACGACCCGCCCGAGGCCCTCTTCTCCGGTGAGGACGGCCTGGACGCCCTCCGCGTGCTCGTCGGCGCGGCCGCAAGGCTCCTGCGACCGGGCGGCTGGCTCGTCGCCGAGCACGACGAGACCCAGGACGGCTCGGCGCCCCGGCTGCTGGCCGACTCCGGCGCCTTCGGCACGATCGAGGACCACCCCGACCTGACCGGCCGCCCCCGTTTCGTCAGCGCGGTGCGTGCGTCCGGGGCCCGGCGGCCCGAGGTGGAAGAATGAGCGCCGTGAACGAGTCCGAGCCGAACGGGCCGGGCCGCTGTCTCGACCTGCGCACCGAGCACGACGAGGCGATGGCCGCGGCCGGCCGGGCCGTGTGCGAGGGGCGCCCGATCGTCCTGCCCACCGACACCGTCTACGGCGTCGGCGTCGACCCGTTCTCGCCCGAGGCCGTTCAGGGCCTCCTCGACGCCAAGTGCCGCGGGCGCGACATGCCCCCGCCGGTGCTCATCGCCGAACCCGGCATGCTCCCCGCGCTCGCCTCGGCCGTCCCGCCCGGCGCCCGGCGCATGATCGCCCGCTTCTGGCCCGGCGCCCTCACCCTCATCCTGCGGGCCCCGACGAGCCTGCGGATGGACCTGGGGGAGAGCGGGGGCACGATCGCCGTGCGCGTCCCGGACCACGACGACGCCCGGGAGCTGCTGCGCCGCACCGGCCCGCTGGCCGTCTCGAGCGCCAACGTCTCGGGCCGACCGCCCGCCACCGACGTGGCCGCCGCCCGCTCCATGCTCGGCGACAGCGTCGCCGTCTACCTCGACGGCGGCCCGACCCCCGGCCCGACGGCCTCGACCATCGTCGACTTCACCAGGGGCTACGGCGGCCGCATGCTGCGCGCCGGCGTCATCGGCTTCGAGGCCCTGCGCGAGTGCAGCCCGGGCCTCGAGGGCCTCCCCCGCGCCGACGGGGGGCCGGACGCCGAACCGGTCCGGTCGTCCCGCCCGGCCGACGCCGGCCGGGACGACCGGACCGGGGGCTGAGGCGGCCATGCGCGAGTACCTCCTGGTCATGCTCATCGCGGCCCTCGGCACCTTCCTGCTCTGCGGACCGTGCCGGCGCGTCGCCGTGCGCACGGGCGCCCTCGCGCCGGTGCGCGAACGGGACGTGCACTCGCGCCCGACGCCCTACCTGGGCGGCGTGGCCATGCTCATCGGCGTCCTCGCGGCCTTCCTCCTGGCCATCCACCTGCCCTTCCTCGGCCGCCACGCCACACTCACCCACGACGCCCTGGGCATCTTCGTCGCGGCGGCGGTCATCTGCGTCATCGGCGCCATCGACGACGCGATCGACCTGCCGTGGATGGCGAAGATCGCGGGCCAGGTGCTCGCCGCCGGCGTCGTCGTCCTCAACGGGGTGCGCATGTACTGGGTGAGCCTGCCGCACCAGATCATCGCCCTCGACACGCCCACGTCGCTGCTCGTCACGGTGCTCTACATCTTCGTCTGCGTGAACGCCGTCAACCTCATCGACGGGCTCGACGGGCTGGCCTCCGGGGTCGTGGGCATCGGCGCGCTCGCGCTGCTCCTCTACACCTATCTGCTGGCCTACCAGCAGCAGTTCGCCGTCGCCACGACGGCCTCGCTCGTCAGCGCGACGATCGCGGGCATCTGCGCCGGCTTCCTGCCGCACAACTTCCACCGCGCGCGCATGTTCATGGGCGACTCCGGCTCGATGCTGCTGGGCCTGCTGCTGGCCTGCAGCACGATCTCGCTGACCGGCCAGATCGACTCGTCAGCCCTGACGCCCAGCAGCGGCGACATCCTGCCCGCGCTGCTGCCGATCCTGCTGCCGATCGCCGTCATGGCGATCCCGCTGGCCGATCTGACGCTCGCCTACATCCGCCGGACCTGGAACGGCAACTGGTGGTTCGTCGCCGACAAGAAGCACCTGCACCACCGGCTGCTCCAGCGCGGTCACTCGCAGGTCAAGGCCGTCCTCATCATGTACATGTGGACCGCCCTGGTCGCCTTCGGCGTCATCGTCCTCGGCCTGGTCTGGAACGGCTGGCTCGTCGCCGCGCTCGTCGTGCTCGTCATCCTCGCCGTTCTCGTCACCGTCGGCCCGCTCAGCGCGCGCCATCGTCGTGCGGGGCGGGACGCCCGGTGACGAGGACGACCTCGCGGCGCTCCTGGCCCCGCACGATGCTGAGCGGCGGGACGGCCGGGGCGCTGCTGTGCAGCGTCCCGGCCGCCGTGGGCGGTCTCGTCGCCGCAGGCGCGGACGGCTTGCTAGGCTGGGCGCTGGCGCTCGTCGTCGTCGGCGGCTGTCTCGCGGTGGGCGTCGTCTGGAATGCGCGCGCGCTGCGCGTCCCGAGCGCGCGGGCCCTCGGCCCGGTCCTGGTCGGTTTCGTCGTCCGGGTGGCCCTGGTGCTCCTGGCCATGCGGGGGCTGACGGCGGCGGGCTGGCTCGCCGGGTGTGGCCGTGTGGACTGGTTCGCCTGGACGACGGTAGCCTTGGTTTGCGGCTGGTCCGGTGGGATCATACGGGTTCTGCGTCGTACACGGAGCTACGTCTACGACTGCGATGGAGCGGAGGGGGACGCCGATGAGTGCTGAGCACCGGCCCGACGCCCCGGCGACCGACGTCGAGCAGCGCGTCCCCGGGGCCGCGGACGCCGGGACCGCGCGCGGCGACGGCATCACGGCGGTCTCCCATCTGCTCGCCGGCATCGGCTTCTACGGGGCGCTCGGCTGGCTCGCCGATCGCCTCCTGCACGCGACCGTGTTCCTGCCCATCGGTCTCGTCGTGGGGACGGCTGCTGCCGTCTACCTGATCATCAAGCGGTTCGGAGGGGATGAATGAGCACTGCCCAGGGGACGGCTCCCGAGGAGTCCGTGCGTCGGAGGGGCACGAGCCCGGCCCTCATCGCGGTGCTCGTCATCATCGTGTGGATCGCGACCACATGGGGCTCGCAGCTGCTCACGGGCGCCACCACCGGATGGCGGGCCCCGAGCACCGAGGACTTCCAGTTCGAGGGCTGGTTCGGCACCACCTGGTTCACCAAGCCGCTCCTTCTGGCCCTCGTCGCCTTCGTCGGCATCCTCGCCTTCTGGCTCATCGCCGCCCACCGGCTGCGGGTCGTCCCCACGAGGGGGCAGTTCTTCGCCGAGTACGTCTACGACTTCGTGCGCGACATCGGCCGCGACATGATCGGCCCGGGCTACCGCCGGTTCGTGCCCTGTCTGCTCACCGTCTTCTGCTTCGTGCTCGTGAGCAACTGGTTCGGCGAGACCTTCCTGTTCATGTTCCCGACGTTCTCCCGGGTCGGTTACGCCTACGCGGCGGCGATCCTCACCTTCGCGGCCTACGTCGTGTCCGGCTTCAAGCAGCACGGGTTGGGCTACCTGCGGGTCGCCATGCTGCCCTCGGGCGTCCCGGCCTGGCTGGTCCCGGTGATCATCCCGATCGAGTTCATCTCGACCTTCCTCACCCGGCCGCTGACCCTGTCGGTCCGGCTCTTCGCGAACATGTTCGCCGGCCACATGTCGATCATGGTCTTCGTCGGCGGCGGCGCCGCCCTGCTCACGTGGGCCCACAGCGTCTTCTACAACGTCACCGGCGTCGTGACACTGCTCTTCGGCGTGCTCATGCTGTGCCTCGAGCTGTTCATCGGCTTCCTGCAGGCCTACATCTTCGCGATGCTGACCGCGCAGTACATTGGGTCATCCGTGGGCGAGGCCCACTGAGGAGCCCCTCAGCCTCTTCATCCGAAGGAAGACATCCGAAAGGAAATGCAATGACTCCGTTGGAGATCAGCGGCTCGCTGAACGTTCTCGGCTACGGCCTGGCGACACTCGGCCCGGGCATCGGCGTGGCACTCATCTTCTACGCCGGCATCAACGGCATCGCCCGCCAGCCCGAGGCCAGGGGCACCATCATGCAGCCGGTCTACATCGGCTTCGCCATCGTCGAGGCGCTCGCCATCCTCGGCTTCGTCCTCGCCTTCGTCATCCGGTGAGCGGTCCGCGATGACACCGTTCGAACTGGTGCCGCTGCTCGACCTCGGGCCCCTGCTGCCCGAGCTGCCCGAGTTCCTCGCCGGGCTGGCCCTGCTCGCCCTCATGTGGCTCATCGTGGCCAAGGCGGTGGCCCCTCGGTTCGAGGAGCTCTACGAGCGGCGGTCCGACGAGATCGAGGGCGGCATCAGGCATGCCGAGCAGGTCCAGGCCGAGGCGGACGCCGCCCGGGCCGAGTACCGCAAGCGGCTCGACGCGGTGCAGGCCGAGGCCGCGCGCGCCCGGGACGAGGCCACCGAGCGCGGCGACCTCATCGTCGCCGAGGCCAAGCAGCGGGCCGCGCAGGAGCAGGCGAGGATGATCGCCGAGGCCCGCGCGCAGATCGCCGTCGAGCGCGAGGCCGCCCTGACCGAGCTGCGGTCCCAGGTGGGTGGCCTGGCCACGACGCTCGCCGGTCGCATCGTGGGGGAGTCCCTCGACGACGACGAGCGGGCCCGGCGCACGGTCGACCGCTTCCTCGCCGAGCTCGAGTCCCAGCCCGTGTGCGTGTCGGGCGCGGGGGAGTGAACGCCGTGCCCGAGAACCGATCCGCGGCGCTCGACGCGGCCGCCGACGGGCTCGCCCCGACCGCCGCGCTGGTCGGCGAGCTCCTCGAGCTCGCCGACGCGCTGCGCGACAATCCGCCGCTGCGCCGCGCGCTGACCGACACGACGCTCGAACCGGACGCCCGCGGCCGGCTCGCCGAGCGCTTGGTCGGCCGGCGGATCGGCCCCGGGGCGACGGGGCTGCTCGCGCGCGCCGTCGCCCTGGACTGGCCGTCGGGGTTCGCGCTCGCCGACGCGCTCGAGGAGCAGGGGGTGCGCATCGGCGTCCGCTCGGGCGACCCCGAGGCGGTCCGGGCCGAGCTCGGGGCCTGCGCGCGGCTCATCGGCGCCCACGTCGAGCTCGACCAGGCGCTGTCGGCGCACGGGACCGGCCCCGAGGAGCGCTCCGCGCTCGTGACGCGGCTGCTCGGCCCCCGGCTGAGCGCCGCCGCGCTCGTCCTTGTCCAGCACGCCGCCCGGTGCGGCGGGCGGGTCGGCCGGACGCTCGCCGGCTACGAGGAGATCGCCTCGGGCGTCCTCGGACGGCGGCTGGCCCGGGTCACCGTCGCCAGGGCCCTGCCCGAGGACCAGGCGGAGCGGTTGAGGGCCCAGCTGGCGCGCCTCTACGCGGCGCCGGTCGACCTGAGCATCAGCGTCGACCCGGACGTGCTCGGCGGCGTGCGCGTGCTCATCGGCGACGACGTGATTGACGGGACGATCGCGGCCACCCTGGACCAGGCCCGCAGACAGCTCGCCTGATCCCCACAGACCTGCCCCCGGGGGCACATGGAGAATCGAGGAAGACAGGACGCCATGGCTGAACTGAGCATCAGCTCGGACGAGATCCGCAGCGCGCTGGACAGTTTCGTGCAGGACTTCACGCCCGACCGGGCGGCACCGGAGGAAGTGGGCCGCGTGACGAGCTCGGGCGACGGCATCGCGCACGTCGAGGGCCTGCCCCATGCGATGGCCAATGAGCTGTTGCGCTTCGAGAACGGCACGACGGGCATCGCCCTCAACCTCGACCTCCGCGAGATCGGCGCCGTCATCCTCGGCGACTCGGAGGGCGTCGACGAGGGCTCGGCCGTCCACGGCACCGGCGAGATCCTCTCGGTGCCCGTGGGCGACGGCTACCTGGGCAGGGTCGTGGACGCCACCGGCAGCCCCATCGACGGCAAGGGGCCGCTGGCCGGCATCGAGGGGCGCCGCGCCCTGGAGCTCCAGGCCGCCGACGTCATGCACCGCCAGGAGGTCCGCGAGCCGCTCATGACCGGCCTCAAGGCCATCGACTCGATGGTCCCGATCGGCCGCGGCCAGCGCGAGCTCATCATCGGGGACCGCAAGACCGGCAAGACCGCCATCGCCACCGACACGATCATCAACCAGCGCGAGAACTGGCTCACCGGCGACCCGGACCGGCAGGTGCGCTGCATCTACGTGGCCGTCGGCCAGAAGAACTCGACCGTCACCGAGGTGCGCGAGAACCTCGAGAAGACCGGCGCGATGGAGTACACCACCATCGTCAACGCGCCGGCCTCCGACCCGGCCGGCTTCAAGTACATCGCGCCGTACGCCGGCTCGGCCATCGGCCAGCACTGGATGTACCACGGCAAGCACGTGCTCATCGTCTTCGATGACCTCACCAAGCAGGCCGAGGCCTACCGCGCCATGTCTCTGCTGCTGCGCCGCCCGCCGGGCCGCGAGGCCTACCCCGGCGACGTCTTCTACCTGCACAGCAGGCTGCTGGAGCGCTGCGCCAAGCTGTCCGACGACCTGGGCGGCGGCTCGATGACCGGCCTGCCGATCGTCGAGACGAAGGCGAATGACATCTCGGCCTACATCCCGACGAACGTCATCTCGATCACCGACGGCCAGATCTTCCTCCAGTCCGACCTGTTCAACGCGAACCAGCGCCCGGCGGTCGACGTCGGCCTGTCCGTGAGCCGCGTCGGCGGCGCCGCCCAGACCAAGGCGATGAAGAAGATCTCCGGCACGCTGAAGATCGACTTGGCCCAGTACCGCGACATGCAGGCCTTCGCCATGTTCGCCTCCGATCTCGACGCGACGAGCCGGCGCCAGCTCGACCGCGGCGCCCGACTCACCGAGCTGCTGCGCCAGGGCCAGGCCAGTCCCGTCCCGATGGCCGAGCAGACCGTCGCCCTGTGGTCGGGCATCAACGGGCACCTCGACATCGTCCCGGTCGCCGACGTGCTGCGCTTCGTCGACGAGTTCATCGAGCACCTGCGCGGGCAGACCGACGTCCTCGCCGCGATCGAGGGCTCCGGCGAGCTCTCGGACGAGTCCGCCGACGAGCTCACCCGCCGGATCGAGGCCTTCACGGATCTCTTCCGCACCGCCGACGGCCAGCCGCTGCGCCGCGAGGAGACCGACGAGGGCGCCGCGAAGGGCATCGGCCAGGCCAGGATCGTCGCGACGAAGAGGTCCTGACATGCCCGCATCCCTGCGCGAACTGCGGCAGCGCAAGAACTCCGTGGCCACGACGATGAAGATCACGAAGGCCATGGAGCTCATCGCCGCCTCCCGCGTCACGAGGGCCCGGCGGAAGGCTCGCAACTCGGACGAGTACACGCGCGAGCTGGTCCGGGCGGTCTCCTCGGCCGCGGCCTACTCCCGCGTGAGCCACCCGCTGACGAACGACATCACGACGGCCACCCGCGTCGCCGTGCTCGTGGTGAACTCCGACCGGGGCCTGGCCGGGGGCTACCCGGCCAATGTCATGCGGGCGGCCGGGGGCCTCGTCGACCGGCTGCACGAGCTCGGCCGCGAGGTCGACATCTACACGGTCGGGCGCAAGGCACAGGAGTACTTCGCCTACCGCAGCGTCGAGCTGACCGGTTCCTGGACCGGGTTCAGCGAGGAGCCCCACTACGAGCACGCCTTCGAGATCGGCAGCACCCTCATCGACGCCTTCCTGCGACCGACCGACGAGGGCGGCGTCGACTCGATCCACGTGGTGTTCACCCGCTTCCGGTCGCTCGTGACGCAGGAGACCGAGATCATCCGGCTGCTGCCGCTCAAGATCGTCCGGGACAGCGGGGACGTGGCCGAGAGCCCCGACGTGGCGCTGGAGCGGCCCGAGGGCTTCGTCCCGCCGTACCTGTTCGAGCCGGACCCCGAGACCGTGCTCGACGCGCTCCTGCCGCTGTACGTCATCGACCGCATCAAGTACATGATGCGCGAGTCCGCCGCCTCCGAGCTGGCGGCCCGGCAGCAGGCCATGCACTCGGCCACCGACAACGCCAGGACCCTCATCGACACGCTCACGCGGCAGGCCAACCAGGCGCGTCAGGGCGAGATCACCCAGGAAATCAACGAAATCGTGGGCGGCGCAGGAGCGTTGTCCGAATCCACGCAGGAGATCTGAATGACTGTCACAGCACAAGCTCCCGATCCCGCCACGACGACGGTCAACGGCCGCGTCGTCCGCGTCATCGGCGCCGTCGTCGACGTCGAGTTCCCTGACGGCCGCATCCCCGAGATCAACAACGCCCTCCACGTGTCCTTCGACGCCGGCGAGGGCAGCCGCACGATCACCCTCGAGGTGGCGCTGCAGATCGGCGGCAACACGGTGCGCTGCATCTGCCTCAAACCCACCGACGGCCTGCGCCGCGGCACCGAGGTCGTCGACACCGGCGCCCCGATCAGCGTGCCCGTCGGCGAGGTCACGAAGGGCCACGTGTGGAACGCCACCGGCGACGTCCTCAACGTCGACCCCGCCACCGTCAGCGTCCAGGAGCGCTGGCCGATCCACCGCGACCCTCCGCCGTTCGATGTGCTGGAGCCCAGCACCCAGATGCTGGAGACCGGGCTCAAGGTCCTCGACCTGCTCACCCCGTACGTCCAGGGCGGCAAGATCGGGCTGTTCGGCGGCGCCGGCGTGGGCAAGACGGTGCTCATCCAGGAGATGATCTACCGCATCGCCCACAACTTCGGCGGCACCTCGGTGTTCGCCGGCGTCGGCGAGCGCACCCGCGAGGGCAACGACCTCATCCACGAGATGGACGAGGCCGGTGTGCTCAAGGACACCGCCCTCGTCTTCGGTCAGATGGATGAGCCCCCGGGCACCCGGCTGCGCGTCGCCCTGAGTGCCCTCACGATGGCAGAGTACTTCCGCGACGTCCAGAGCCAGGACGTGCTGCTGTTCATCGACAACATCTTCCGCTTCACCCAGGCCGGTTCGGAGGTCTCCACGCTGCTGGGCCGCATGCCCTCGGCGGTGGGCTACCAGCCCAACCTGGCCGACGAGATGGGCCAGCTCCAGGAGCGCATCACCTCGACGCGCGGCCACTCCATCACCTCGATGCAGGCCATCTACGTGCCGGCCGACGACTACACCGACCCGGCCCCGGCCACGACCTTCGCGCACCTGGACGCCACGACCGAGCTGAGCCGCGAGATCGCCTCGCGCGGCCTGTACCCAGCCGTCGACCCGCTGACCAGCACGAGCCGGCTGCTCGCCCCCGAGTACGTCGGCAAGGAGCACTACGAGGTCGCCACGCAGGTCAAGCAGATCCTCCAGCGCAACAAGGAGCTCCAGGACATCATCGCCATCCTCGGCATCGACGAGCTGAGCGAGGAGGACAAGATCGTCGTTTCCAGGGCCCGCCGCGTCCAGCAGTTCCTGTCCCAGAACACCTACATGGCGACGAAGTTCACCGGCGTCGAGGGCTCCACCGTCCCCCTCGCTCAGACCATCGAGAGCTTCAAGATGATCTGCGAGGGCAAGTGCGACGAGGTCCCCGAGCAGGCCTTCTTCAACGTCGGCGATCTCGACGACGTCTACAAGAAGTGGGACCAGCTCAAGAAGGAGTCCTGATGTCCACCCCCCTCGAGGTCACGGTGGTCGCCGCCGAGGGCAGGGTCTGGGAGGGCCGTGCCATCAGCGTCGTCGCCCGGACCACCGAAGGCGACATCGGCATCCTGGCCAACCACGCGCCGATCATGGCCGCCCTCGTGCCGTGCGCGGTGAAGATCACGCGCGTCGACGGGGTCACCGAGGTCGTCGCCGTCTCCGACGGCTTCATCTCGGTCTTCAGCAACCACGTTTCGCTGCTGAGCGCCTTCGGCGAGATCTCCTCGAAGATCTCCGTCGACCAGGCGCGCAGCACTATCGCCCACCTGCACGGCGTCGTCGACTCGGGCGAGGCCGACCAGAGCCAGGTCCGCGAGTACAACCACGCCATCGCCCAGGTGCGGGCCGCCTCGACGGCGGCCGCGCTCGCCGGGGGAGGACAGGTCGAGGTCACCCCTGCCCCGGTCCGGGTCGTCGACCAGGACTGACGACGATGCCCCTGGTCCGCTCGGTGTTGGCCACTCCGGCGCAGGGCGGGTAGGTTTCTGGCCATGGACAGGGGAGGGATGGTCGTCGGGCTCGCGGCACTGGTCTTCGTCGCCATCGCCCTGCTGTGCGTCCTCGGCGCCCTCCGCATCCGGTGGATCTGGTCGCGCGGCGGCGTCTTCGAGTGTCAGCTGCGCCAGGAGCGCCCGGTCGTGCGCCCCTGGCACTCCGGCCTGGCCCGCTACGAGGGCAACCATCTGGGCTGGTACCGGGTGCTGTCCCTCGGACGGCGCCCGAACGTCGTGATCCACCGCCGCCAGGCGGAGCTGGTCGAGTACCGCCCACCCGCCGAGGCCGACCTCCAAAGGCTCACGGTCGGCCAGCAGGTCGTTGCCGTCGCCCAGCGCACCGGCCCCAGCGGGCACGCGCTGTGGCAGTTGGGCATGGACACCGAGTGCCTCACCGGCTTCATGAGCTGGCTCGAGGCGGGCCCTCCCGGCGAGGGCCGCCGCCACCAGACGAACCCGAGATGAACGAGGAGACGCGCCGTGCGCGGTGAGTACAAGGTCCGGGGCGGCAAGCTCGTCGTCGTCCAGGTCGATGAGGTCGACGGCCGCTACGCGAACGCCCACCTGTCGGGCGACTTCTTCCTCGAACCCGACGAGGCCCTCGAGCGGATCAACGCCGGCATCGACGGGGTCCCCACCTCGGCCTCCGTGGCGGAGCTGACCGACGCCATCCGCGCCGCCCTCGACGAGGACGTGCGCATGGTCGGCTTCGACCCGCAGGCCGTCGCCATCGCCGCCCGCCGCGCGGTGGGCGGGGCCATCGGCTGGGACGACCTCGCCTTCGAGGTCATCGGCCCGAGGGTCATGGACCCGGCCATGCACGTCGCGCTCGACGAGGTCTTCCCCGCCGAGCTGTCCTCGGGCGCCCGGGGCCCGGTCCTGCGCTTCTGGGACTGGGACTCCCCGCTCGTCGTCATCGGCTCCTTCCAGTCCGTGCACAACGAGATCGACGCTGACAACGCCGCCCGGTACGGCATCCGGGTCGTGCGCCGCATCACCGGCGGCGGCGCCATGTTCATGGAGCCGGGCAACTGCATCACCTACTCGCTCACCGTGCCCGGCGCGCTCGTCGAGGGGCTCAGTTACGAGCAGTCCTACGCCTATCTCGACGACTGGGTGCTCGGCGCCCTCGCCGAGGTCGGCATCCACGCCGTCTACCGGCCGCTCAACGACATCGCCAGCGACAAGGGCAAGATCGGCGGCGCGGCCCAGCGCCGACTCACCGACGGCACCGTCCTGCACCACGTGACGATGAGCTACGACATCGACGCCGAGAAGATGATGCAGGTGCTGCGCATCGGCCGCGAGAAGCTCTCCGACAAGGGGACGAGGAGCGCCAACAGGCGCGTCGACCCCATGCGCTCGCAGACGGGCCTGTCCCGCGCCGAGCTCTTCCGGCGCTTCATCGCCCACTTCATGGGCCGCTACGACGCCGTCGAGTCGGACTACCGCCCCGAGGAGCTCGCCCGGGCCCGGCGGCTGCTCGACGAGAAGTTCACCACCGAGGAGTGGACCCGCCGCGTGCCGTGACGTCCCGTTCCGCTTGGCGGGACGGGACGGATCACTGCGCGCCGGCGGAGCGGTGCGCCGGCCTCGCGGCGGCGACCTGCTCGGCGTGCGCGGCGTTGCGCTCACCGCCGGGCAGCCACAGCACCTCATCGTGCCCGGCGACCAGGTTCGCGTAGCGCGCCATGGTGAACAGCAGGTCGGACAGACGGTTGAGGTATTTCACGGCCAACAGGCTGACCCCGCCGTGCGGTTCGGCCCGCTCGTCCTCGGGGCCGAAGGCCTCGACGGCCTCCCAGGCCCTGCGCTCGGCGCGGCGGGCGAGCGACCGGGCGATGTGCAGCTGGGCCGCCAGGGGGCAGCCGCCGGGCAGGATGAACGAGCGCAGGTTCGGCAGCGGCTCCCCGAACTCGTCGCACCAGCGCTCGAGACGGTCGATCGAGGACTGGACGACGCGCAACGGCTCCCACTCGGGGTTCGCGACGACGGGATTGGACAGATCGGCGCCGACGTCGAACAGCTCGTTCTGGATGAGGACGAGCGCCTCGCGGAGCTTCTCGTCAGGCCCGAGCGCGAGCGCCACGCCGAGGGCAGAGTTGGTCTCGTCGGTGCAGCCGTAGGCCTCCACGCGAGGGTCGGTCTTGGCCGTCTCCTCGTTGTTCGACAGCCTCGTCCTGCCGGCGTCGCCGGTGCGCGTGTAGATGCGTGTGAGATTCACCATGGGCTCAGGGTAACCGGCATGGCGCGCCGTGCAGAAGGGCCCGGAGGATGGCACCCTGTGAGGCAGCAGGGAGGTCGATGAGATGGGCAGGACGACGACGCTCGTGGGGATCGCGGCGGCGACCGCGCTGGTGCTGGGCGGGTGCGCGAGCGCCCCGACGCCCGGGGGCCCCGGGACCGGGTCGGCCTCCGTGGCCCGCGTCACCTGCGAGTACACCGTCACCGGTGGCCCGGCGCGGCCCGTCGACCCGCCGAACGGGGAGCAGGTGCCGGCCTCCGGCACCGCCACCGTCACGCTGTCGATGGGCGCCGGGACGATCACCGTCACCCTCGACCGCTCCGCGGCCCCCTGCGCGGTGCACTCCTTCGAGTCGCTGGCCGAGCAGGGCTACTACACCGGCTCGGGATGCCACCGGCTGACCACGGCGGGGCTGTTCGTCCTCCAGTGCGGCGATCCCGGCGGCACCGGCAAGGGCACCTCCGGCTACGGCCTCAGCCCCGAGACGGGCTCGCCGCTGGTCAGCTGCTCGGACGGGGACCGCACCGAGTGCGGCTACCCGGCGGGCACGGTCGCGCTGGCCGATCCCGAGCACGACGGGGGCCAGTTCTTCATGACCTACGCCGACTCGACGATCTCCGGCGACCACCCCGTGCTCGGCACCGTCGACGAGGCGGGCCGGCAGGTGCTCTCGCAGATCGCCGAGAAGGGCTTCGCCCAGGGCGCCTCGCCCTCCCCGGCTGCGGACACGACGCTGCGCCGGGTCACGCTGGGCTGAGACCGCCTCCGGGGCGCGTGGGGCGCGTCCCCGCACCGGCGCTCCACGGGGCGAGGAAGGCCCGCAGCAGCCCGATGAAGACCTGCGGACGGTCGGCGTGCACCCAGTGGCCCGCGCCCCGGACGCGGACCAGCCGGACGCGGGGGAAGAGCGCGCGCATGACCGGTTCGTGGCGGTCCTGCACGTAGTCGGAGTCGGCTCCGGCGACCCACAGCACAGGGCCGTCCCAGTGGGCTCCTGCCATGTCGGGGAAGCCGCACACGACGTCCAGCTCGGCGCGCAGCAGGCGCGGGTCGCCGAGCCACGCCCATCCCGGCCCGTCGTCGGTGCGTCGCAGGTTCTGCAGGACGAAGCCGCGGACCGTCGGATCGGGGATGGCCGAGGCGAGCGCCTCGTCCGCCTCGGCGCGTGAGCGCAGCCGCGTCAGGTCGAGCGCCAGCATCGCGTCGATGATCCGGCCGAAGGACTCGGCGCCGTCGTGGTCGACGGGTGAGACGTCGACGACGACGAGCCCGGCGACGAGGTCGGGGTGGCGCAGGGTCAGGCACATGGCGATCTTGCCGCCCATCGAGTGGCCGACGAGGACGACGGGGCGCTCGGCGGCGCCGCGGGCGCGCAGCTCGGCGGCGATGACGTCGGCCAGCTCCAGGTAGTCGACGTGCTCGGTCCGCCCCGAACGGCCGTGGTTCGGCACGTCGACGAGCAGGCTCGTTGCCAGGTCGGCGATGCCCCTGGCCGCCGTGGACAGGTTCTGGCCCTGGCCGAGCAGGCCGTGGAGGAGGACGACCGGCACCGGGCCGGAGCCGATCGTCGCGGTGTGCAGCCCGACGGCCCCGCTCACGGCCGGCGCTCCCAGCAGGAGCCGTGGAAGTGGCGGCGGAAGTCCAGGCCCGAGCCGGAGCCGATCGGCGGGGTGTGCGGCCAGGCGACGACGTGGGCGGTGCCCGCGGAGACGATCCCGTCGCACTCGGGGCAGCGGTAGTCCTTCGTCGACCGCCCGGCGCGGATCCGGCGCACGACCCAGCGGCCGTCGCGCTTGACGGCGCTGGTCGGGTACGAGGCGAGCCGCAGCGGGCGCGCGGGGCGCGTGTGCTTGCTCGGACGACGGTGTGCCACGCCCCCAAGACTAGTCGGGCGCCGGGCCCGTGCCCGGCGCCGCACCGGCGGGGCGGCGCTGCTGATACCGTGGTCGGGTGCGTTTGGTGATTGCCCGGTGCCAGGTCGACTACGGCGGCAAGCTCACGGCCCATCTGCCGATGGCCACCCGCCTCATCATGATCAAGGCCGACGGGGCCGTGTCCGTCCATGCCGATGACCGCGCTTACAAGCCGCTCAACTGGATGACCCCGCCGTGCACGCTCACCGTCCGGGATGCGCCGGCCGACCTCGCCGCGACGACGGCCGAGCTGGACGAGCGGATCGACCAGGTGTGGACGGTCCGGGGCGGCGAGGACACCCTCCAGATCGCCATCGCCGAGATCATCGACGACAGCGAGTACGATCTGGGCGTCGAGCCCGGGCTGCGCAAGGACGGCGTCGAGGCCCATCTGCAGGCCCTGCTGGCAGAGAACCCCGGCACCTTCGGCGAGGGCTTCACGCTCGTGCGCCGCGAGTACCCGACCCCCATCGGGCCGGTCGACATCATGCTCCACGACGCCCGGGGCGCCTACGTGGCGGTCGAGGTGAAGCGGCGCGGCGAGATCGACGGCGTCGAGCAGCTCACCCGCTACCTCAAGATGATGAACCGCGACCCGCTCATCGCGCCCGTCAGCGGTGTCCTCGCGGCTCAGGAGATCAAGCCGCAGGCGCGCGTCCTGGCGGCCGACCGCGGCATCACCTGCCTCACCGTCGACTACGACGCGCTGCGCGGCATCGACAACGCCGCCGAGCGGCTCTTCTGAGCCGAGGGCCGTCGAGCGGCCGCCCCTCCTCTGCCCGGGCGTCCCTCAGCGGCGCTTCCTCCCGTGCTGCTGGGCGGCCGGTGCCGCGACGACCTCCTCGGTGTTGATGAGGGCGGTCGGCTCGTCGGCGGCGGCCCCGGCGTCCTCGGGCGGGGCCTCCTTGAGCCACTCCTCGTTGTCGGCGATGTGGACCTCGCGGGTGTCCTCGGCGTCCTCGTCGTCCCGGTCGTCCCCGCCCTCGGGCAGGGCGACGTCGACCGGGGGCTCCGCCCCGTCCGCGTCGGCGAAGTCCTCGGCGGCCTCCTCGCCGAGCTCGCGGATGTCGGCGAGCTGGGCTACGAGGGTGTCCTTGCGCAGCTGGAGGGCGTTGGTCTCGCGTTGGAGCTGCTCCTTGCGCCAGGAGTACTGCTCCTCGAGGCGGTCCTTCATCATGGCCGACTGGCGGTTGGCCGCGGCGACGGTTGCCTCGGCCGTGTTCGCGGCCTCGATCTTGATCTGCTCGGCGTTCTCGAGCGCCTCGTCGGTGATCCTGCGAGCCTCCTCGGTCTGCTTCTGCACCGAACGGGTGGACTCCTCGGTCGCCTTCGTCGCGGCCGCGTAGAGCTCGGCGATCTCGGCGCGCATCTGCTCGGCCTGGGCGGTGGCCTCCTCCTGGCGCGCCCGGGCCGCCTCGTTGGCCTCGACGCGGATGGCGTCTGCCCCGGCGCGGGCCTCCTCGAGGATCTTCTCGGCCTGCCCCTGGGCGGCGCTCGCGGTGTCCGCGGCCAGCCGGCCCGCCTTCGACGTCGTCTCGGAGGCCTCGGCGCGGGCGGAGCGCAGCAGATCGGCAGCCTCCTGCTCGGCCTTCGTCCGCGTCTCGGAGGCCTCGGTGCGCGCCGAGGCGAGCAGGTCCTCCGCCTCGGCGGTGGCGTCGGCCTTGATCCGCTCGGCCTCGGCGGTGGCGTCGGCGATGATCCGCTCGGCCTGCGTGCGCGCGGAGCCGGTGATCTGGTCGGCCTCGTTGCGCGAGGCGGTCGCCGCGTCGGCGGCCTCCTTGGCGAGCTGGTTGCGGGAGGCCTCGGCCTCGCCCTCGGCGGTGCGGCGCGTCATGGCGGCGGTGTGCTCGGCCTCGTCCGTGATCGTCCGGGCCTGGCGCTGGGCCGTCTCGACGAGAGTGCCGGCCTGGGCCTTGGCCTCGTCGAGGACGGCCTGGCTCTGGCGCTGGAGCTCCTCGCGCATCGTGCGCAGATTCGTCATGCCGGAGACGCGGATGTCGTCGGCCTCGGTCTGGGCGTTCGCGCGCAGGTCGGCCGCGACGCGGCGGCCCTCCTCCTTGATCCGCTCGGCCTCGATGCCCGCCTTCGAGACGAGGTCGTCGGATTGAGCCTCGGCGGCGCGCAGCAGCGCGGTGGCGTGCGCGCCGAGCCGGGTGAAGTCGGTGGTGCCCTGCTGGGCCTTGAGCGACTCGAGGTCGCGCAGCCGGTCGCGGTTGAGTTGACGCGCCGCGGCGAGACGGCGCTCGAGGTCGCGCACGTAGTTGTCGACCGAGCTGCGGTCGTATCCCATCATGGCGTGCGGGAAGCTGCCCGCGGCGCTGGCCCGGTCGTCGAAGAGGTTGAGGCCGGTCTCCTCGCTGAACTCGTCAGCGCCGGCGTCGGTGTAATCGCTCATCAAAAGCTCCTGAGGAAGGTCATCTGAAGGGTACCAACGGGGCGGGCCCGTCGCGCCGCGGACTCGCCGCCCCGGACACCGGGCTCAGCGGTGCGGCCCGGTCGGGGCCCGGCGCCCGGCGTCCTCCTCGCGCAGGCGGAGCTCGGAGCGCCTGGCCGGGACGACGCGCCGAAGCGCGCGCAGGAGGCGCGGATCGCGTCCATGTCGGCCCGCACGTCATCGGTCATCGTCAGCGTGGGGCCGATCTCGACCTCCCCGCGCGCCGGGTCGATCCCCGCCGGCGTGACGGGCGGCCCGGCGGCGAGGGCGATCCTGCGGAATCCCGACCGGCCAGTGCGCGCGTGGCGAACGGGTGCCCTTCGGCGCGATGACGAGCTGGAAGCGGTCGCCCCCGCCCGGGCGACGAGCTCGTCGACGAGACCGCCGGGACGGGAGCGGTCGACGCCGATGCCGCCCATGGCCCGGATGAGGGGGCCTGCGGGGCCCCTGACCCAGGAGTCCTTGATGAGCACCTTCATCGGCATCCCGTAGTGCCAGGCGACGCCGAGGAGGGCGATGAAGTCCCAGTTGCCCGTGTGGGGCGCGCCGAGGAAGACGCCCGGCTCGGACGGCGGCTCGTGGCCGACGAGACGGTAGGGGGACAGGCGCCAGCCGAGACCGGCCAGGCCGCGACGGATTCTCATGACACCATCGTGCCGCACCGCCCGTTCGGGGACGCCCGGTCCGCCGGACCAGGTGCGCCCCACGGCCCCTCAGCCGCCGTTCCGGACCGGCGGTCCGCCGGGCCAGGGCGTCGGCCCCTGCGGCGCCCACCCGGGGGCGCCCTGCTGCTGGGGCCGGGCGGGGCCCTGCTGCCAGGCCACGGCCTGCTGGGCTGCCGGCGGCGCGGCCTGCGCGGCGGGGGAGGGGGCGCCCCACTGGGCGTCCGCCCGCGCGTAGAGGACGGACAGCCCGAAGCAGACGAGGCCGCCCACGAGCAGCGCGAGGACCCTCGTGAGGGAGCTCTGCGCCCCGAGGTCCCAGAAGGCGAACCTGAGGACCATGAGGATGACGAGACACAGCCCGTAGAGGCGCACGGCCCGGGCCCTCCGGCGGAAACCGAGGACGATCGCCAGGGCCCCGGAGACGAGCATCGCGACCCCGGCGGCCGCGCCCGTCACGGCCGTGTCTCTCACGAGGAGGGTCGCCGCGACCACGAGCCAGGTGCCGACGAGGGCCGCGACGAGGCCGTGGAACGGCAGCGCGAGCAGTGGGGCCAGCAGCCACACGACAGCGACCGCGAGGGCGAGGGTCGCCGCTCCGAGGACGATGCGCTGGCCCTGCGCGGCGGCGACCCCGTCGGGCGCCGCGGCGTCCAGCAGCGTCCAGTTCCAGGACCACGCCCACGCGACGAGTGCGAGGATGACGGAGGCCCACGAGGAGGGACGGGTGCGGCCGGTGCCGGTGACGGGCCGGGCGCGGTCCCCGGCGTGCCGGCCGGCGAGCAGGGCGAGGGGACGGTGCAGCCCCTGGCCCAGGCCGAGCGCGGCGAGCAGGACGAGGGCGGCCGCCGAGAGCCCCCAGCCCAGGGCCGGTACCCACCGCTGCGGGAGGCCGAGCCCGCCGGCCGTCGCAGCGGCGGTCAGGGGGACCCGCCACACGAGCAGGGCCGCCACGACGAGGGTGGTCGGGCGCACGGCGCCATTGCCCGGCAGGAGATGATCGGCGAGCAGGACGAGGCAGACGACGGCGAGGGCGTTGGCGAGGACGACGACGGAGTCGTCCCAGCGGTTCGCCGCCACCGCCTGGACGAGCACCGCGAGGAGGCCGAGGACCCACGCCCCCGACACGTCGCCGGCCAGGAGCACCGAGACCTCGGCGAGCAGGGCGACGAGCAGGAGCTCGCCGAGCAGCGGCGCCGGCAGGCCGCCCAGGGGCGAGCCGATCAGCCCCGCCAGGAGAGCCGCGGCGAGGAGGCAGTGGCCCGCCCATGCGGCGAACGTCGGGCGCACGGCCGGCAGGAGCCGGGCGAGCGCGGCGGCGCCGAGCACGGCCAGGAGCAGATGGGAGCTCGTGCGCGAGTCCAACGGGGCGTCCGGAAGGGCGATGAGGCGGACGAACAGGACGGCGAGGACGAGGGGCGCGCCCAGCCAGGCGGCCCCCCACGGGTTCGAGGGCCGAGCGGCCGGGCTCGGCCCCTGCCCGTCCCGGTCGGCCGGCGGAGCCTCCCGGAGGTCCTGCGCGGCGCGGGCGCAGGCGGTGAGGACGAGCAGGTGCGCGACGAGGACGCCGACGAGCAGCCCCGTGGCTGCGGCCGTCCCCGGCACTGAGATCCGGTGGGCGCCCTCGAAGGGCGCGAGGACCGCGGTGACGACGACGAGGAGGAGGGGCGCGACGAGGTGGGCGGGTCGTGCCGTCGGCGGCACGACCCGGACCACGACGGCCGACGCGAGGGCCGTCGCGCCGACGTAGGAGACCATGAGGAGCAGGGCGAGCAGGGACTCCTGGGGACGCGCGGCGGCCTGCCCGGCGGCGAGCGCCGCCGTCGCCACGCCGCCGAGGGCGGCGATGACCGTCGTGAGGACGAGGCGGGTGCACGCGGCGAGGACGATGAGCACCAGGGTCCACGCGCCCAGCGCGGCGAAGGCGGGGACGGCCGGGACGATCCCCAGCAGACAGGCCCCCATGAGCCCGACGAACCCGAGACCGCCGCCGATCCCCATGACCGTCGCGGCGTGGAGGCCGCTGACATGCCGACGCAGCGCCAGCCACGTCCCCGTGGCGGTGAGCCCGACGCCGAGGGCCAGCACCGCGCCAACCTTGACCGTGTCGGGGATCGCATCCCAGAGCATCGCGACGAGGGTCGCCCCCGAGAGGATGACGAGGAGGGCCGCCGCGCCCGCGAGGAGGTACGTGCCGACGCGGCTCTCCGTGCGGGCTGGGCGCGACGGCGCCGCGGTGAGGGGGTCCTGCCCCCGGGGAACGGGGCCGGGCGCGCCGGTCCACGAGGGGGCGGCAGGCGGCACGGTCCAGGGACCCGGAGGCGGGGCCTGCGGCGGGACGCCCGTCCGCTGGGGCGGTGGCGGTACGACCGGGGCGCCCATCGCCGGCGGGACCACGGGCATCGCCGGCGGGGTCGGGGCGGGGGCCGCCGCCCCACCAGGCGGGGCATGCGTCCGCGGGGCGTCGGCGTGCAGGCCCGCCTCGATGGATGCGAGGCGTCCCTCGAGGGCGCCGAGCCGTGCGTCGATCCCCCTGAGGGCCTCGAGGACGTCATCCGAGAAGGGCGCCGGGTCCGTTCCCATCGTCTTCTCCTCATCCACGGCGGCCTCTCCTTCTGCCGATGGGTCGGACCGTCTGGGTCGGACCACCACGTTCCCCCATCGTACGGGCAGTCCGGCGGGGGAGAGGACCATCACGAGCGGCGGGGCGGCGGCGCAGGGCACCCGGGTCCGGGGCCACTCCCCGGGCGCCGATGGCGGCGCGGACGCGACCGTGGCGCGCCTCGACAGGGCGCGCCACGGATGATCCGCCGCCGGACCGTCATCGGCCGGGGCTCGGGAGGACTCAGTTCTTCGGGTACTGGGTGAGCTCGATGAGCACGCCGCGACCCGACTTCGGGTGCATGAAGTTGATGCGGTTGCCGCCGGTGCCGACCCGCGGCTCGTCGTAGAGCAGGCGCACGCCGCGCTCGCGCAGGGTGGCGCTCACGGCGTCGATGTCGTCGACGCGCCACGCCATGTGGTGCAGGCCCGCGCGGCCGTTGTTCTTCTCGAGCCACTTGGCGGTGGTGGAGGTCTCGCTGATCGGGCTGATCATCTGGACCTGGGTCATGTCGGGGGTCAGCTCGGCGGCGGGGGCCATCATGATCTCGAGAATCCCCTGGTCGGGGTTCTCCTCACGATGGATCTCGTGCCAGCCGAAGGTCTCGATGTAGAACTTCGCGGCTTCGTCGGCATCGGGGCACGCGTAGGCGACATGGTCGATGCAGGTGAAGAGATCTTCGTTTTCCATGGGGACATCATCGCACAGACCGGCCGACCTGGCGCCGTCGGGCGGCATTGGTCACGGGCCCTGCCCCCGGCCCGGCGGGACCGGCCGCGGACCCCGTGCCCCGGCGCCGGGGCACGGGGCGCTCAGAAGAGCGCCCGGCCCAGGTCGCGGCGGGCGGCCAGCAGCACCGGGTCGGCCGGGTCCATCGTCTCGAAGAGCTCGAGGACGCGCACGCGCACGCGCTCCCGGTCCTCGCCCGCGGTGGTGCGCACGAGGCCGATGAGGCGCTCGAAGGCGCGGGCCGCGTCGCCGGCGATGATCTGGGCGTCGGCGGCGGCGAACGCCTTGTCGATGTCCTGCGGATCGGCGTCGGCGGCGGCGACAGCGTCCCGGGCGTCGCCGGAGGCGCCGCGCAGGAGCATCGAGGCGGTGGCCCGAGCGGCGGCCGCCTCGTGGTCCTTCGGGTTCGCCGCGAGGAGCCTGTCGTACTCGGCGATGGCGGTGGCGTAGTCGCCGGCGGCCATCGCGTCGTCGGCCCTGGCGAAGCGCGGATCGGGGCCGTCCTCGGGGTGCGACACGGGGGCGACGCGGCCCGCCACGCCGTTGGCGACGGCCATGTCGAGCACCTGCTTCATGACGGCGCGGACCTGCTGCTCGTCGGCGGTGCCCTGGAAGAGCGGGGCGACCTGACCGCCGATGACCGCGACGACGGTCGGGACGGCTTGCACACCGAGGGCCTGGGCAATGCCCGGCTGGGTGTCGACGTCGACGGTGGCGAGCAGCCAGCGGCCCGCGTCGCCGTCGGAGACTCTCGTGAGCGTCTCCCGGAACCGTCGGCAGCCCGGGTCGGAGCCCGACAGGAGCGCGATGACCACGGGGTGGTTCATGGACTGCTGGAGCACGGAATTCAGCTCGGCCTGGGTGACCTCGACCGCATAGCTGCCCACGCCGGCGGCCGGGCCGGAGGGGTCCTGCTCGGCGGGGGCCCGGGCCGCCAGCTGGGACAGATCGATGGCGCCGGGACGACTGAACGAGGCGTTGGCGGCGGGTGCTGCGGCGCCCTGGCGCTGCGGCGCGTCGGAGGCCCTGTGCGGATTGACCGGTTGACTCATGCATCCATTGTTCCACCGGGCGATCGGGGTCCGGCCGGTCCCCGGATCGGGGGACGATTGGGGCCGGGTCGCTGCACGAACCCCCTGCGCGGTGCGGTCCGGGTGAGAGAGAATGGGGCCATGGCACATGAACGCGCCGGGCAACCGGCTCTCCCCTCCGATCTGATCAACGTCGACGAAGTGATCGGCGCCTACTACGACATGAAGCCCGACCCCGCCGATCCCGACCAGCAGGTCGTCTTCGGCACCTCGGGCCACCGCGGCTCCAGCCTCGACGGCGCCTTCAACGAGGCGCACATCGCGGCGATCACCCGGGCGATCGTCGAGTACCGGGCCTCGCAGGGCACCACTGGCCCGCTGTTCATCGCGAAGGACACCCACGGCCTGTCCCTACCGGCGTGGAAGACCGCCATCGAGGTGCTCGTCGCCGCCGGCGTGCACGTCATCGCCGAGCGCGAGGACGAGTACACGCCCACCCCGGCCCTGTCGCGCGCCGTCATCGTCCACAACCGCGGCCGCAGCGCCGACCTGGCCGACGGCATCGTCGTGACGCCCTCGCACAACCCGCCGCGCGACGGCGGCTTCAAGTACAACCCGCCGAACGGCGGCCCGGCCGACACCGACGTCACCGGCTGGATCGCCGCCCGCGCCAACGAGCTGCTCGCCGACCCGGGCTCCATCGAGCGCATCCCCTACGAGCGGGCCGCCTCCCAGGTGGAGCGCCACGACTACCGCACCGCCTACTGCGAGGATCTCGTCAACGTCGTCGACATCGAGGCCATCAGGGCCTCGGGCCTGCGCATCGGGGCCGACCCGCTCGGCGGCGCCTCGGAGCAGTACTGGGAGTACATCTCCGAGAGGTTCATCCCCTCGATGACCGTCGTCAACAGGGTCATCGACCCCACCTGGTACTTCATGACGCTCGACACCGACGGCAAGATCCGGATGGACTGCTCGAGCCCGAACGCCATGGCCTCGCTCGTGCGCAACAAGGACGCGTACGACATCGCCACCGGCAACGATGCGGACTCGGACCGTCACGGCGTCGTGACGCCCGACGCCGGCCTCATGAACCCCAACCACTACCTGTCCGTCGCCATCGAGTACCTGTACGGGAACCGTCCGGGCTGGCCCGCCGGCACCGCCATCGGCAAGACCCTCGTGTCCAGCTCGATGATCGACAACGTGGCCGCCAAGCTCGGTCGCACGCTCGTCGAGGTGCCCGTCGGCTTCAAGTGGTTCGTCCCCGGCCTCATCAGTGGCGACCTCGGCTTCGGGGGCGAGGAGTCCGCAGGCGCCTCCTTCCTCGAGCTCGGCGGCGCCACGTGGACGACCGACAAGGACGGCCTCATCATGGATCTCCTGGCCGCCGAGATCACCGCGAGGACCGGCCAGACCCCGAGCCAGCACTACGCGAAGCTGGCCGCCGAGTTCGGCGACTACCACTACGCCCGCGTCGACTCCGACGCCACCCGTGAGCAGAAGGCCCGGCTCAAGGCCCTCTCACCCGCCGACGTGAAGGCCACCGAGCTCGCCGGCGACCCGATCACCCACATCTACACCGAGGCCCCCGGCAACGGCGCGGCGATCGGCGGCGTCAAGGTGACGACCGACGGCGGCTGGTTCGCGGCCCGCCCCTCGGGCACCGAGGACAAGTACAAGATCTACGCCGAGTCCTTTCGCAGCGCCGAGCACCTGGCCCAGCTGCAGGAGGGTGCCCGGCAGGTGGTCTCGGAGGTCCTCGCGGGCTGACCGCTGCTCCACCGGGGGCCGGGCCGAGGGCCCGGCCCCCGGTCGTCCCCGCCCCCGGGCTCGGTCGCAGCGACGTCGGCCCGGGCGCCGCAGGGCGCAGACGGTGTCCCGAGGAGCCGCGCGGAGGAGCCCGGATCCATGATGCGGGATCCGGGCGGGTCGTGCCGTCGTGGGGGTGGACCGGTCCGCGCGGCGATGACGACGGGGACCGGGCTCTGCGGAGGAATGACCGCCCGCACCGGGCATGCGATCCGGAATGCGACCCGAACCGGGTGCTCCGCCTCTTCCGCGTCGTGCCCCCGGGCACCGGCTCAGCGGCCGATCGGCAGCGCCGTTGAACCCAGCGCCCGCACGGAGGCGGTCAGCTCATCCTCCGGGGCCATGGTCTCCGCCCAGCAGGCCGCGGACGCGTCCCTGGTCCCCGACACGACCCGGACCCGGTCGCTGTCCACGGTGTGGCCGCGCCGGGTGAACTCCCCGTACCGGGCGCGACGGTCCACGGTCGCCGTACCTGTGTAGAACACCTCCGTCCGGTGGGGCTCCTCGAAGGACGCCTCGACGCCCCGGAGGTCGAGGCACGGCCGATACCGTCCTCCCGCCGTCATCGCCGGGGGAAGGACGGCGCTGGACGAGGCCGGTGAGGCACGTGATGATGGTCGCCCACCCGAAGGCCCTCCCCTGACCGACAGCGGCCTCGGCCATGGGGATCGGGGCCCTCGCGCGCCGTTCGCGCCCTGCGCAGGCCCCTCGTCGTGCTCGGGGACGGGACTTCTCGAGGCGGGCATGGCGGCTGCGCCTTCAGGCGCAGCCCGTGGACAACCCCGGTGATCGACCCGTCGAAGCTGCACGAGTCGCCCCTGTGAGTCTGGTACTTCATGACGATCTTGAGCGCGTTCACGTTCGAGACGTCGACCTCGATCGGCTTCACCTCGTCGAAAGCGATGTCGACGAGTCGGTCGCTCGCCCCGTCCGTGTGGATCTCGATCCGGAGCACGTTGTCCGAGGAGCGGGAGTCATTCGCCTGACCCGCGCTGAAGGAGAGGCTCCTGCGCAGATGGCGAGTCCCAGCTCGAGGACGGCCTCACCGTAGGAGAGCCCTCCGCCGATCGCCTTCTGTCTGCCCCCCAGCGTCGCCACGTCGTGGAGGTCCTCCGTCATGTCGTCGTCGACCATGAAGAAGTCGGTGATCGTGAGATCCCTCCCCATCGGTGTCGTCGGGATCGGGAGTGGGCCGGGAGGAGCCGTCGGACGGGGGACGAGGACCGCGCCGTCGGAGTCGAGCGGGGGGTTCGACGGGGACGAGGCGGAGGGATCTGCCGCGGACGACGAGGACGTCGGCTCCCCGGCGCACCCGGAGAGGGCCACGGGGAGGGCGAGGGCGGTCAGCACCCCTCCTTTTCCGGGAACGGTCATGACACGACGATGTACGGGTCGTGCGAGGGGGCGCAACGGCAGCTCTTGGACTCCTCGCGCCCATCCGGGAGGCCCCTGACCCCTCCCGCACCTGTTCGGGACGCCCGGCCCGGGGCCGCGGTCCCGAGATTCTCCGAACACGCCAAGGCGACGGCTCGCAGGGGGCGCTCACCGCTTCGTCGCGCTCACCGCGGGCCGGGTCGCGGATCGACGGGGGAGCCCGCCTCGGTGTAGCCCAGACCGGTGCCGTCGAGGATGCCGGCGATGCGCCGGGCTGAGAAGTCCTCGACCCGCGAGGGGATTTCGTCCGGCTCCGCCCAGTGGTAGCCGCGGATCTCCTCGGGCGGGGGCACGAAGTCCTCGACGGCCCCGGCCGCCAGGCGTCCGCCGTCGAAGATGAACTCGAGGGCGTCGTGCCAGCCCAGGTAGGGCGGCATCCAGTCGGCGACGAGCGGGGCGCCGAGGGCGATCTCGACGCCGAGCTCCTCGCGGACCTCGCGGAGCGCGCCGGCGCGCGGCGACTCGTTCGCCTCGACGACGCCGCCGGGAAGTTCCCAGTGGTCCTTGTAGGTCGGCTCGACGAACAGGACCCGACCGGTCTCGTCGCGGACGAGCACGTGGCCGATGACGCGGTGGGTCGGCATGACCGAGTCCATGATCGCCGTCATGGCGCCCATGCCGTAGACCTGGTCCTCGATGAGGCGCGCGTACAGCAGAGCGTCCGTGTAGCCGCCGCTGCCGTCGGGCACGACCCGGCGGCGGCGCCCCTCGCGCCGGAAACCGGCCTTGTGGAGGGCGCGCTGAGCGGCCCTGTCGGTGGCGGGGATGCTCGCCTCGACCCGGCGCAGGCCCCGGCCGATGAGGGAGTCGTCGGCCGCCAGCGAGACGGCCTCGTCGAGGGTCGGCTGATCGGCGTAGCCCGACCAGTGCAGGACCCCGACGTCGCCCTCGGCGACGACGCGCACCTGGAAACCGTCAGTCATGGTGGACCCCTCCCGATCCCTCGCCGCGACGGGCACGGGCCCGGCCCCCTCAGGGGTCGGGCCCGTCGGCGTCAGCTGCGAATCTAGCGCGGATCCGCTGCTCAGCGGTCCTGATGGGCGCTGGCGACCGGGTCGTAGGCCAGCCACAGGCCGGACAGCGGCGGCACCCTCACCATGAGCTGGTCGGTGCCGTCCTCGCCGACGAAGGTGGTCAGGACGCCGTTCTCGTAGCCGCCGTCGCCGTCCCACCTGGTGTCGGATGTGTTGAGGATCTCGCGCCACACGCCGGGCCTGGGTACCCGGATCGCGTACTGCTCGTACGGCTCCGGCGAGAAGTTCGCCATGCAGGCGACGATCTCGCGCTCGTGGTCGGCGCCGTAGCGCAGCCAGCTGAAGGTGTTGGCCATCCAGTCGTTGGCGTTGATCCAGCTGAAGCCGTCGGGCTCGCAGTCGCGCTCGTACAGGGCGGGCGTGGCGGCCTGCACCAGGTTGATCTCGCGCATCATGTCGCGCAGGCCCTTGTGCCACTGCATGCCGTCGACCCACCACTCGAGGCCGGCCTCCTCGTTCCACTCGGCGCGCTCGCCGAACTCCTGGCCCATGAACAGCAGCTGCTTGCCGGGGAAGGCCCACATGAACGAGTAGAAGGTGCGCAGGGTGGAGAATTTGCGCCAGTCGTCCTGGGGCACCTTGTTGACCATGGAGCCCTTGCCGTGGACGACCTCGTCGTGGCTGATCGGCAGGATGTAGTTCTCCGAGTAGGCGTACACCATCGCGAAGGTCATCTCGTTGTGGTGGTACTGCCGGTAGATCGGGTCGAGCTCGATGTACTCGAGCGAGTCGTTCATCCAGCCCATGTTCCACTTGAAGCCGAAGCCCAGGCCGCCCTCGTGCACCGGCTTGGTGACCCCGGGGAAGCTCGTGGACTCCTCGGCGATCATCATGACGCCCGGCTGACGCTCGTACAGGTGCTTGTTGACGTAGCGCAGGAGGTCGATGGCCTCGAGGTTCTCGCGGCCGCCGTACTTGTTGGGCACCCACTCGCCCTCCTTGCGGGAGTAGTCGAGGTAGAGCATCGAGGCGACCGCGTCGACGCGCAGGGCGTCGATGTGGAACTCGCTGACCCAGTACAGGGCGTTCGAGACGAGGAAGCTCTTGACCTCGTTGCGCCCGTAGTTGAAGACGTAGGTGCCCCAGTCGGGGTGCACGCCCTGCCTCGGATCGGCGTGCTCGTACAGCGCCGTGCCGTCGAAGCGGCCGAGCGCCCAGTCGTCCCTGGGGAAGTGGCCGGGCACCCAGTCGAGGATGACGCCGATGCCGGCGGCGTGGAGGGCCTCGATGAGCACGCGCAGCTCGTCGGGGTCGCCGTAGCGCGAGTCGGCGGCGTAGTAGCCGGTGACCTGGTAGCCCCAGCTGGCCGCCAGCGGGTGCGCCATGACGGGCATGAGCTCGACGTGCGTGTATCCCATCCAGCGGACGTACTCGGGCAGCTCCTCGACGAGCTGCGTGTAGCCCAGGCCCTTGCGCCAGCTGCCCAGGTGGAGCTCGTAGATGCTCATCTGGGAGTGGTACGGGTCGGCCGCGGCCCGTCGGGCGAGCCACTCGTCCTCGCTCGGCGCCCACTCGTGGTGGGACGTCCAGACGACGGAGGCGTTCTCGGGGGGCCTCTGGGAGTGGAAGGCGTAGGGGTCGACCTTCTCCTGCCAGGTGCCGTCGGCGTGCTGGATCTTGTACTTGTACCTCGTGCCCTCGAGCACGTCCTCCTTCCACAGCGCCCAGACGCCGGAGCCGGGGACGAGCTCCATGTCGTCGCCCTGCCACCAGTTGAAGTCGCCCATCACCTGGACGCGGCGGGCGTTGGGGGCCCAGACGGCGAAACGCGTGCCGCGCAGTGCTCCCCGGGTCGGATCCTGGACCTCGACGACGTGGGAGCCGAGCCGCCGCCAGGCCTCGGTGTCGCCACCGGTGTGGAAACCCTCGAGGTCCCGACCGGTCAGGTTCCCGAAATTCGTTCGAGTCATGCCAAGCCTTTCTGCAGTGGCGCGGGGGAGCGCGCTAGTCGGACGTCCCGAGAGCGACCAGTCTCTCAAGAGCATTCAGCGGTATGTGGATCCAGTCGGGCCGGTTGCGGTGCTCGTAGAGCACTTCGTAGACAGCTTTGTCCGCCACATACGCACTCAGCGTATCGTCTCGGCCGACGAACGGCTCGTCGGTGTCCACGCAGGCGCCGACGAAGGCGTTCACGCAGGTCAACTCCCAGTCCTCGCGATCGGCAGGGGCCAGCCCGGTCGCGGTGGCGGCGGCGTATCCGAAGGAGCGGACCATGCCGGCGACATCGCGCAGCGGGCTGTCGGGGCGTCGGCGCTCGGCCAGCGACTTGAGGGGCTCGCCCTCGAAGTCGATGATGTGCCATCCGTCCCGCCCCAGCAGGGTCTGGCCCAGGTGGAAGTCCCCGTGGATGCGCTGGGAGGCCAGCTCCCGGCCGCGCAGGGCGTCGAAGAGGCGGCGCCCCCGCCGTTCGTGCCCGGCCAGTGCCGGGACCTCGTCCGCGGCGGCGGCGAGGCGTGCGGTCATGGCGTCGGCGATGGCGTCGCCGTCCAGGGCGCCGGTGCCGAGCTGGGCGGCGAGGGCCGCGTGGACCAGCCCCAGCGCGCGGCCGAGCCGGGCGGCGTGGGCGGAGAAGTCGTGGCCCGCGGCGGCCTCGGCGGTGGCCAGCGCCCAGCCGTCCCGGGCGGCGTCGATGCGGGTCGTGATCATCGCCAGGTCGACCCGCGCGCCGCCGCCGGGGGTGGCGCTCAGCGAGCCGAGCAGCTCGTCGGTGCTGCGCACGCCGGCTCTCGCCAGGGCCTCGTGCAGCTCGATGTCGACGCTGCGGCCGGGCTCGAGACGGCGGATGACCTTGATGAGGGCGCTGGCGCCGAGGAAGACGGTCGAGTTGGACTGCTCGCCCTCGAAGGGGCGCACCGGCCGCGGGTCCGCCGGCAGGGCGTCGACGGCGAGGCGCCCCTGCCAGTCGGCGCCGCGCCCGTCGCCCCTCAGCGCGTCGACGAGGGCGAGGACGGCCTGCGGGTCGCGGGTGGCGTCGTGCACCCACCGCCGGTCTCCGCCGGGTCCGCTCCCGAGGACGGCGCCGGCGAGACGGTCCGGCCGGTAGCTGAGCAGCAGCTGGTAGTCCTCGGTGCGCCCGTCCGGGTAGGCCACCGAGAGGATCTCGGTGCGGACCGCGGGCCCGCCCCGGCCCGGTGGGACGAACCAGTCCAGCGGGCGGATGGACACCGGCTCGGCGCCGCCGTCCTTGCCCGCGAACCAGCGCGATCCCCGCGCGTGGGCCCACCGCGGATCGGTCCGCAACTCACTCATCATCATCATCCTCCCGAGGTTCCTCGAGCCGGAGCCAGGCGAAGCCCCACGGCGGCAGACGGTGCCTGAACTCGTGGTCGGAGCCGACCGGTTCGTGGCGCCGGGCCGAGATGAGATCGACGGTCTGGTAGTCGGAGAAGTCCGGCAGGTACAGCAGGATGTCCTGCGGCTCCGGCGAGAGATTGTTCAGGCACAGGACGCTGCAGGTGCCGTCCTCGCCCTCCAGGGTACGCAGATAGCTCAACACGGCGTCGTTCTCGCCGCCCAGGTCCATGAACCCGCCCAGGCCGAAGACGGGGCTGTCGCGCCGGGTGGCGAGCATCGAGCGCAGCCAGAACAGCAGCGAGGTCGGGTCGTTCAGCTGGTCGTAGACATTCACGTGGCGCGGGTCGTAGCGCCCGTCGGCGATGAGCGGCAGGTAGAAGTCGTCGGGCTCGGCGCGGGAGAAGCCCGCCCGGCTCTCGCCGGTCCACTGCATCGGGGTGCGCACCCCGTCGCGGTCGGGCAGGCCGACGTCGTCGCCCATGCCGATCTCGTCGCCGTAGTAGAGCACGGGGGAGCCGGGCAGGGACAGCAGCATCGCGTGCATGAGGCGGATCTTGTCCTGGTCGCCGCCCATGAGGGGGGCCAGGCGCCGACGGATGCCCAGGTTCAGCCGCATGCGCGGATCGGGCGCGTAGTGACGCCACATGTACCGGCGATCGTCCTCGGTGACCATCTCGAGGGTCAGCTCGTCGTGGTTGCGCAGGAAGACGCCCCACTGGCAGCCGTCGGGCAGCGGGGGCGTCGAGGCGAGGATCGTCGTGACCGCCTCGCGGGTGTGACGCTCCATGGCCATGTAGAGACGGGGCATCACGGGGAAGTGGAAGGCCATCTGGCACTCGTCGCCGTCGCCGTAGTACTCGATGACGTCGTGGGGCCACTGGTTCGCCTCGCACAGCAGGATGCGGCCGGGGAACTCGTTCTCGATCATCCGGCGCACCCGTTTGAGGACGGCGTGGGTGCCGGGCAGGTTCTCGCAGTTCGTGCCCTCGGCCTCGACCAGGTAGGGCACGGCGTCGAGACGCAGCCCGTCGACGCCGAAGCCCAGCCAGAAGCGCAGGGTGTCGAGCATCTCGGCCAGCACCTTCGGGTTCTCGTAGTTGAGATCGGGCTGGTGGGAGTAGAAGCGGTGCCAGTAGTACTGGCCGCGCACCTCGTCCCAGGTCCAGTTCGAGGTCTCGGTGTCGAGGAAGATGATGCGCGCGTCGGGATAGCCGTCGGGCTCGTCGCGCCACACGTAGTAGTCGCCGAAGGGGCCGTCGGGGTCGGTGCGGGAGGCCTGGAACCACGGGTGGCTGCTCGAGGTGTGGTTCATGACGAAGTCGATGATCACCCGCATGCCGCGGTCGTGGGCCGCGTCGATGAACTCGCCGAACCCCTCCAGGGTGCCGAGACCGGGCTGCACCGAGCGGAAGTCGGAGACGTCGTAGCCGCCGTCGCTCATCGGGGAGCTGAAGAAGGGCGGGAGCCACAGGCAGTCGACGCCCAGCCACTGGAGGTAGTCCAGGTGGCGGGTCAGGCCCGCCAAGTCCCCGAGGCCGTCGTCGTCGGAGTCGGCGAACGAGCGGACGAGCACCTCGTAGAAGACGGCCGTCCGGAACCACGAGGTGTCGTTCGGGTCGATCGCACCGCTCGGTTTCGTGAGGGCCAGGGCCAGTTCCAGTTGGGCGTCGTAGTCGACCAGCTCCGATCCTCCGGGGGCCGGCCCGTTCGCCCGTCCGTTCGGTTCGACGGCAGTGATCGTCACCATCTCCTGAGATGTTGTCCGTGTGCTGGGTGGGGGTGCAGCGTCGGACGGGCGGTGCACACCGGTGGCTCGTCCGGCTCGTCGCCGGTCAGAGCTGGACGGGCGAGACCGACAGGACGTGGGCCGGCTGGGCCGGCCACAGGCGGACGTAGTCAACGGCGCCCCAGTCGAAGTCCTGGCCGGTCAGCTCGTCGTGGACGCGGATGCCGCGCCCGGGGTCGAGGCCGAGCCAGCCGAGGTCGACGCGGACCTCGGCGTCGACGCCCTCGTCGGGGTCCAGGCTCACGACGGTGACGACGCGGTCCCAGCCGTCGCGCTTGGCGAAGGCGAAGACCTTGTCGCTGCTCGTCTCGAGCACCTTGGTGCCGCGCATCTGCTGCAGGGCGGGGTGGGCGGCGCGGATCGAGTTGAGCTTGGCGAGCAGGCCGTTGAGATTGGGCTCGGCGTCGTAGTCGCGCGGGCGGAACTCGTACTTCTCGGAGTTCAGGTACTCCTCGCCGCCCGCTCTGAGCGGCTCGTGCTCGCACAGCTCGAAGCCCGAGTAGACGCCCCAGGCCGGGCTCATCGTCGCGGCGAGGATCATGCGGATCGCGAAGGCGGCCGGATTGCCCGAGCGCGTGAACAGCGGGTTGATGTCCGGGGTGTTGGTGAAGAAGTTCGGGCGGAAGAAGTCCACCGACTCGGTCGACAGCTCCGTGAGGTACTGGCCCAGCTCGTCCTTGGTGTTGCGCCACGGATAGTAGCAGTACGACAGGTGGAAGCCGACCTTGGCCAGGGCGTGCATCATCTCCGGGCGGGTGAAGGCCTCGGCCTGGAGGATGACCTCGGGGTGGCGCTCGTGCAGATGATGGGCGAACCAGGCCCAGAAGTCGACCGGCTTCGTGTGCGGGTTGTCGACGCGCAGGATCGTCACGCCGTGCCCGATCCAGAACTCGGCCAGGCGCAGCGCCTCGTTGTAGATGCCCTCCGGGTCGTTGTCGAAGTTGATCGGGTAGATGTCCTGGTACTTCTTCGGCGGGTTCTCGGCGTAGGCGATGGTGCCGTCAGCACGGGTGGTGAACCACTCCGGGTGCTCGACGACCCACGGGTGGTCCGGCGAGGCCTGCAGGGCGAAGTCCAGGGCGACCTCGAGCCCCAGCTCGTGGGCGCGGGCGACGAAGTGGTCGAAGTCCTCGATGGTGCCCAGCTCCGGGTTGACGGCGTCGTGCCCGCCGGCCGCCGAGCCGATCGCCCAGGGGGAGCCGGGGTCGTTCGGGCCGGCCGCCAGGGAGTTGTTCGGGCCCTTGCGGTAGGCGTGCCCGATCGGGCTGATCGGCGGCAGGTAGGCGACGGTGAAGCCCAGGGCGGCGATGCGCTCGAGCATCCGCTCGCTGGAGCGCAGCGTACCCGAGGTCCACGAGCCATCCCCGTGGCGGACGGCCCCGACCGAGCGCGGGAAGAACTCGTACCAGCTGGAGAACTGGGCTCCGCGGCGGTGCACGACGAGCGGGAACTCGTCGGTCGGGGTGAGCAGGCGGCGGGGGAGCCAGCGACCCATGCCGACGCCGACGGCCGTGTCGGACGCGACCTCGCCCAGCTGCCTGGCCGGCGCCCGGGGGTCGAGGCGCCGGGCGGCGTCGGACAGCACGGCGGCGTCGTCCTCGGCGCCCTGGGTGCGGGCCGCCTCGGCGGCCTCGTCCAGCATGAGGCGGCCCTCGGCGCACACGAGGGGGATGTCGATGCCGGCCGCGACCTTGATGGCGGCGTTGTGGCGCCAGGTGCGCCAGCGGTCGTCGAAGGCCTCGATGCGGAAGCTGTAGTCGCCCGGCGCCCCCAGCGGCACCCGGGCGGTCCAGATGTCCAGGCCCATGGGCTCGACCTGGGCCATGTCGACGCGCTGCTCGGCGCCCGTCGGATCGGTGAGGATGACGCAGGCGCCCAGGGCGTCGTGCCCCTCGCGGAAGATGTTCGCTCGAACGGTGATGGTCTCGTCCTCGACGGCCTTGGCCGGGTAGGCGCCGTTCTCGACAACGGGGGAGACGTTGTGGATCGGGAGGCGCCCGAAGCCGTTCGGCACGCCCCGACGCGGCGGGACGGGGATGCGGGTCGGGTCCTCGGCGGGCTCGACGGCCGTCTCGGGGGCCACGTGGCGCGGCCGCTCGGGCTCCGGGGCGGGAGCCTGCGCCTGGGGTGCCGACCCGCTCACGGGCGCAGGGGCCGGGGCCGCAGCGGGTTCGGCCGGGGGCTGCTGAGGGTTCTCGTCGGGGCGCTGGGAGCGCCACTTCCACTTGCTGAACACGCATCTACGCTACAGTCCGGCCGGCCCGACCGAGTCGCCGACGCGCGCTGACCCGATCCGGTCCGCCCCGACTCCCACATGCTGGACGAATGGGCGGCCCGGCACCTCCCGGTCGCGCGCCCGATAGCCTTGGAGGGTGCGAGCTATCAGAAGATTCATTGTCCAGCCGGTCCTGCCCGAGCCCCTCGAGCCGCTGCACGACCTGGCGCTGAACCTGCGTTGGGCGTGGCACCCGGAGACCCAGGAGCTCTTCGAGTCCCTCGACTCCGAGCTGTGGGAGGCCACCGGCCACTCCCCGTTGAAGCTGCTGGCAACCGTCTCGCGCGAGCGGCTCGACACGCTCGCGGGCGACCGCCGCTATCTGCGCCACCTCGAGTTCGTCCAGCGCGATCTGGACGACTACATGAACGGCGACCGCTGGTTCCAGGGCTTCGCCGCCAAGACGGAGGGCGCTCCCGCCTCCATCGGATACTTCTCCGCCGAGTTCGGCATCACCTCCGTGCTGCCCCAGTACTCCGGCGGTCTCGGCATCCTCGCCGGCGACCACCTCAAGGCGGCCTCCGACCTCGGCGTGCCGATCATCGGCGTCGGCCTGCTCTACGCGCAGGGCTACTTCCGGCAGAGCCTCAACGCCTCGGGCTGGCAGCAGGAGTACTACCCGGTCCTCGACCCGCACGAACTGCCGATCAGCCCCCTCATGGACGGCGAGGAGCAGGCCGGCATCGAGATCACGGTGGGCCACCGGCCCGTCCGCGCCCAGCTGTGGACGGCCCAGGTCGGCCGCGTGCCGCTGCTCTTCATGGACACGAACGTCGAGAGCAACGACGAGCAGGCCCGCGACATCACCGACCGGCTCTACGGCGGCGACTCGAATCACCGGCTGGCCCAGGAGACGCTCCTCGGCGTCGGCGGGGTCCGGGCCCTGCGCGTCTTCTGCCGCCTGACCGGCCATTCCGAGCCCGACGTCTTCCACTGCAACGAGGGCCACGCCGGCTTCCTCGGTCTGGAGCGCATCCGCGAGTTCATGGACGACGGCGCGGACTTCGACACCGCCCTCGAGATGACCCGCGGCGGCACGCTCTTCACCACCCACACGCCCGTCCCGGCCGGCATCGACCGCTTCGGGCAGAACCAGGTCGCCGACCAGTTCAGCGACTTCAGGCCGCTGCCGCTCGACCGCATCCTCGCGCTCGGGGCCGAGGACTACCCCGGCGGCGACCCGTCCCGCTTCAACATGGCCGTCATGGGCCTGCGCCTGGGCCAGCGCTCCAACGGCGTCTCCCTGCTCCACGGCAAGGTGAGCCGCGAGATGTTCCAGGGTCTGTGGCCGAACTTCGACGTCACCGAGGTGCCGATCGGCTCGGTCACCAACGGCGTCCACCACCCCACGTGGATCCACCCCGACCTGCTCGAGCTCCTCGAGGCGAGGACCAGCGATGCCGAGTCCGTCGTCGACGGCTACGACTGGAGAGCCCTCGACCGCGTCGACGACGCCTCGCTGTGGTCGCTCAAGCGCCGCATGTGCGCCGAGATGATCTCGATGGCGCGCGAACGCCTCGAGAAGAGCTGCGAGGTGCGCGGCGTGAACGCCGACTGGGTGCCCGGGGCCCTCAACCCCAACACCCTGACGATCGGCTTCGCCCGTCGCGGCGCCTCCTACAAGCGCCTCACCCTCATGCTGAGCCAGCCCGAGCGCCTCAAGAGGCTGCTCAACGATCCCGAGCGGCCCGTGCAGTTCGTCATCGCCGGCAAGGCCCACCCGGCCGACGACATCGGGAAGGGCCTCATCCAGCAGATGGTGCAGTTCGCGGACGACCCGCAGGTGCGCGGCAAGCTCGTCTTCCTGCCCGACTACGACATCTCGATGGCCCGCCCGCTGTACCCCGGTTGCGACGTCTGGCTGAACAACCCGCTGCGCCCCTACGAGGCCTGCGGGACCTCCGGCATGAAGGCCGCCCTCAACGGCGCCGCCAACCTGTCGGTGCGCGACGGCTGGTGGGACGAGTGGTACGAGCCCCGTTTCGGCTGGGAGATCCCCTCCGCGAACACGATCGCGGACCCGGTCGCCCGCGACGCCGCCGAGGCCGAGGCCCTGTACGAGCTCATCGAGAACGAGGTCGTGCCGAAATTCTACAACCGCGACGCCAATGGCCTGCCCACCGCGTGGCTGCGCATGATGCGCGAGACGATCTCCGACCTCGGGCCGAGGATCCTCGCCAGCCGCATGGTGCGCGACTACACGACCTGGTACTACACGCCGGCCGCGCGCTCCTCGCGCGCCCTCACCGCCGACGGCGTCGCCGGTGAGCTCGCGGAGTGGAAGCGCGAGGTGCGTACCGTGTGGTCCGGCGTGGCCGTCGAGCGGGTCGTCTCCGACCTGCCGAACCCCGTCCCGGTCGGCGCCGAGAACCTCTTCACCGCGTGGGTGCGCCTGGGCGAGCTGACGGCCGAGGACGTCTCGGTCCAGCTGGTCTCCGGCGACGTCGACGCCGATGACGAGATGCACCACGTGCGCATCAACGAGCTGGCCCCGACCGGGCGCACCGAGGGCGACGCGCAGGAGTTCAGCGTGCGCGCCGTCTCGCACTTCGCAGGCCCGGTCGGTTACACCGTGCGCGTCGTGCCGAAGAACGCGCTCATGGCGAGCTCCGCCGAGCTGGGCCTGGCCGCGGTCGCCAACGGGGCGGCCCTCGAGTCCTGATCGTCCCACCGACGAGGGGGCGGCCCCGGGAACCGCCCCCTCGTCGTTCGTCCTCCTCGGCGCCGCCCGCCCCGGCACGCCGTCACTGGGGGGCCGGCGCGTCCTGAGCGGATCCGGCGGTTCTCTCCGGAGTCTGCTCGGCGGTCGCGTCCTGCTGGGGCTGCTCGGCCGGCCCGTCCTGGGCGGCGTCGGCGGGGGCGGTCGTGATGCCCTCGAGCTCGTCCACCTGCGCCCTCGTCGTGGGGACCGTCACCCGCATCGCGACGACCGTGCGGCCGGGGAGCGTGAAGTCTGCCTGCGGGCCCAGCGCCTCGGTGGGCAGCTCGCCCTCGTCGGCGGTCGAGGCGACGATCCGGTAGCCCGTGCCCCACGGGACCGGGGGAGTGGTGACCTCGACGGGCTGGTCCCCCGAGTAGAACCAGATGAGGAAGGCCTCGTCGGTGGCGTTGGAGACGTACTTGCCGAGCAGCCGTCGGCCGCCGTCGTTCCAGTCGGCCTCGCCCATCTCGCCGCTGTAGCCGTTCATCCAAGCCATCTCGTAGCGGCCCAGGCCCTTGCCGTCGGCGTCCGTCACCTCGGTGCGGTAGTGGTAGTCGTCGGCCTGCAGGAGCGGCGAGGAGCGGCGCAGCGCGATGAACCGCTTGGCCGTCGCGAAGACGTCGGCCCACTGGTCGAGCAGGTCCCAGTGCACCCAGTTGATCTGGTTGTCCTGGCAGTAGGCGTTGTTGTTGCCCTGCTGGGTGCGGCCCATCTCGTCGCCGGCGCAGAACATCGGCGTGCCGTCCGACATGATGAGGCCCGCAAGCATGTTGCGCACTTGGCGGTGGCGCAGCGCGTTGACGCCGGGATCGTCCGTCTCGCCCTCGGCCCCGCAGTTCCAGGAGCGGTTGTCGTCGGAGCCGTCGCGGTTGTCCTCGCCGTTGGCCTCGTTGTGCTTGCCGTCGTAGCTGACGAGGTCGCGCAGGCAGAAGCCGTCGTGGGCATCGATGAAGTTGATCGTGCTGGACGGCGGGCGCTCGTCGTTGTCGAAGATGTCGGGCGAGCCGGCGACCCGGGAGGCCAGCTCGTTGACGCCGTGCGCCATGGAGCGCCAGTAGTCGCGCATGTAGCCGCGGTAGCGGTCGTTCCACTCGCTCCAGCCCCTGCCCCAGCGTCCGACCTGGTAGCCGTAGGGGCCCATGTCCCAGGGCTCGGCGATGAGCTTGATGCCGTCGAAGACCGGGTCGGCGGCCAGGCGCTTCTTGAACTCGTGGTTCTGGTCGACGCCGTGGGCGCTGTCGCGGATGAGGGTGGTGGCGAGGTCGAAGCGGAAGCCGTCGACGCCCATCTGCGTGACCCAGTAGCGCAGCGACTCGTGGATGAGGTCGAGGACCTCCTCGTGACCGGTGTCGACCGAGTTGCCGCAACCGGTGACGTCGTAGTCGTTGCGAAGGTCGTCGGTGAGGCGGTAGTAGCCCTTGTGGTCGATGCCGCGGAAGCTCAGCGTCGGGCCCTCGTGACTGCCCTCGCAGGTGTGGTTGTAGACGACGTCGAGGATGACCTCGATGCCGGCGCGGTGCAGGGCGCTCACCATGTTCTTGAACTCCTGCACTTGGTCGCCCTCGGTGCCCACCGAGCAGTACGCGCCGTGCGGGGCGAAGTAGGCCAGGGTGTTGTAGCCCCAGTAGTTCGACAGGCCGCGGCCCATGATGAAGGGCTCGGAGACGAACTGGTGGATGGGCAACAGCTCGATCGCGTTGACGCCGAGCTCGGTGAGGTGCTCGATGACTGCCGGGTAGGCCAGCCCCGCGTAGCGCCCGCGCAGGTGCTCGGGCACCGACGGGTGCATGATCGTGAAGCCCTTGACGTGCGTCTCGTAGACGACGCACTGCTCGAGGGGCAGGCGCCGGGCGATCGGCTCGGGGGCGGGGGAGTCCGCCACGACGACGGACAGCGGCACGGACTGGGCGGAGTCGCGGGTGTCCGGCTCGTAGTAGGACTCCGCGGTGTGGTCGAAGATGGGGCCGGTGTAGTCGACGCCGGCGGTGACCGCTCTGGCGTAGGGGTCGACGAGGAGCTTGGCCGGGTTGGCGCGCAGACCCGCATCGGGGTTCCACTCGCCGTGGACCCGGTAGCCGTAGCGCTGCCCGGCGACGACGCCCCTGACGGCGGCGCGCCAAGTGCCGTTGTCGTTGGTCATGTCGACGTTGCGGATCGTCGTGCCGTCGTCCCTCACGAGGGCGAGCTCGACGCGTTCGGCGCGCGGTGCCACGAGGGCGAAGGTGCAGCCGTCATCGGTGAGCACCGCGCCGAGGGCGGGTCCGTTGTGCTCGGGCGAGAGGGTCATCGTCACTGCTCTTTCCGGCTGGCGGCTCTTTCGAGCTGGCGGCGCGGGGTTCCATGTGCTGTGCGCGGGCCGCCCACGCACAGCGTGAGAGTCTAGTCGGCGGTGGCGACCGGTATGCACGTATGCCAGGATTGCGCGTGTGTCCGCCGGCGCCGTTGAGCGCGCCGCGAACCGATCCCGACCAGTTCCAGGAGTTGCCCAGATGCGCATTGCGGTGGCCGTGTCCGGCGGCGTCGACTCGGCGGTCGCCGCCGCCCTCGTCCAGGCGCAGGGCCACGAGGTCGTCGGCGTCCACCTGCTCATGGGGACGGCGTCGGTGCCCGAGACCGACGACGCCCGGCGGGTCGCCGAGCGCCTCGGCATCGACCTGGTCGTCCGGGACCTGCGCGGGCCCTTCGCCGAGCGCGTCGTCGACTACTTCGTCGACTCCTACACGCAAGGGCGCACGCCCAACCCCTGCCTGCGCTGCAACCGCGGCGTGAAGTTCGCCGGGCTGCTGGCCATGAGCCGCGCCGAGGGATTCGACGCCGTCGCAACGGGACACTACGCGCGGATCACCCGGTCGGAGGAGGGCCCGGCCGAGCTGCGCCGCGCGGCGGACCGGCGCAAGGACCAGTCCTACGTGCTCGCCGTCCTCGACCAGGAGAGCCTCGCCCGACTCGTGTTCCCGCTCGGCGAACTCGCCTCCAAGGACGAGGTGCGCGCCCTGGCCGCCCGCCTCGGGCTGCCGGTGGCCGACAAGCCCGACTCCACCGACATCTGCTTCGTCACCGCTGGCGGGGCCGGCCGCTTCCCCGCCGGGCGCCTGCCCGAGCGCCCGGGCGACATCGTGGACGCCGACGGCGTCGTCATCGGCCACCACGCGGGGACCCACCACTTCACGATCGGCCAGCGCAGGGGCCTGCGCCTGACCCGCCCGGCGGCCGACGGCGCGCCGCGCTACGTCACCGGCATCGACGCCGGCGCGAACATCGTGCGCGTCGGCCCGGCCGACGCGCTGCTCGTCGACGAGCTGGTCGCCGAGCGGCTGCTGCTCACCGGCCCGCCACTGCCCGACGGCTGGCACGGCGCGGCCCAGTTCCGGGCCCACGGCGCCGCCTGCCCCGCTGTCGTGCACCACGACGACGAGCGCGTGCGCGTCGTCTTCGATGAGCCGGTCCCCTCGGTCGCGCCGGGCCAGTTCGTCGTGCTCTACGACGGCGACGTCGTGCGGGGCTGCGCGGAGATCACCGCGACCCGCCGCGCAGGGGCGTCCGGCGGTCCCGGAGCGGGGGCGGTGCGCGCATGATCGCCACCGCGCTCGGCTCCTTCGCCGGTCACGACTACGCGGCCTGCTGCCGCGCCGTGCTCGGCGAGCTCGTCGGACGCGCCCCGATGCCCGAACTGCCCGCACGGGGCCCCGGCGCCGACATGATCGGGCGCGCGGCGAGCCTGTTGCCGGGGCTGCCGGTCGACCTGCAGCCCTCGGGCTGGCGTCTGGCCCAGGGGCCCTCGCTCATCGGGCGACGCGCTCGCCGCATGCTCGGCGACGACCGGGAGATCTTCGTCGAGCACTTGGCGGACTGGCCCGGCACGCCCACCCTGACCGTCGCGGGCCCGCTCACCCTGGCGGCCCGCCTCGGCCTGCCCCGTGGCGGCCGGGCGGTCGGCGACGCCGGCGCGCTCCGCGACATCGCCCAGTCCTGGACGGCCGGGGTCGGCGACTTCGTGAGGGGGACTGCGCGCCTGGCCGAGCGCCCCGTCGCCGTCCAGATCGACGAGCCGTGCCTCGCCATGGTGCTCGACGGCGAGGTGCCCGACGAGTCGGGCCGCCACCGGCTGGACCCCGTCGACGGCCAGCGGGCCCGGGGCGTCCTCGCCGACGCCGTGGACGCGGCCCGGGCCGGGGGAGAATTGGTCGCCCTCCACTGCTGCGCCGACGACCCCCACCTCGACGTGCTCGGGGCGGCAGGCGCCGACGCGCTGAGCCTCGACGTGCGGGCCTGGGCCGGGGGCCGCTGGGACGAGCTCGCCGCCTGGTGCGACGCCGCACCCGACCGGAGCCCGTGGTTGGGGCTGGTCGGCGCGGACGAGGAGGAGCCCGACGTCGCGGATCTCGCCCGCCGGTTCGCGAGGGCCCGCGCCGGCCTGGACGTCGCGGAGGACTCGCCGCGCCCGGCTGACTGGGCCCTCACCCCGGCGTGCGGGCTGGCCGGGGCCTCCGAGAACGGCCAGTGGCGCATCCTGCGCGCACTGGCCGGGGTCGCCGACGACGCCGGGGCCTGAACGGCCCCGGGCGTCCGGGTGGGACCGGGCGGCTAGAATCGCCGCCATGGCCACGTTCTCCTCCGATCTGGACCTCACCGGCGACGCGCCGGTGAGGGTGCGCCCCCGCCTGGGGGAGTGGGGCCCCTCGCTCGTGCCGACGACCTCGCGCAAGAAGCGCCTCCGCGTCCTCGCCGTCACCGCCCTCGTCGTCGGCGTCGCAGCCGTCACGGCGCTCATCACCGTCTTCTACCGAGCCGTCCAGGGCGGCTGACCAGCCGCGGCCGTCCAGGGCACGACGGGTCGGGGCGGCTGGTCGGCGGACCGCCCCCGCAGGACGGGCCGATAAAATGGCCCGCGGACAGGGTCCGGCCGCGGTCGACGAACGTCGGGCGGCCCGCCGGGCCCGCGAAGGAGTAGTCATCGTGGCCCTCACGCCGCAGGACGTCAGCAGGCTGGCCGATCTGGCCCGCATCGAGCTGACCGAGGCCGAACTGGCCGAGATCGCCCCCCAGTTGGATGTCATCCTCGAGGCCGTCGCCTCCGTGGGGGTCCTCGCCGACCGGGACATCCCGCCCAGCTCCCACGCCGTGCCGCTGACCAATGTGATGCGCGATGACGAGCGCCGGGACAGCTGGCCCGCCGAGGCGATGCTCGCCGGGGCGCCGGCCCAGGCCGAGCAGCGCTTCCGCGTGCCCCGCGTCATCGACGACTCGGACGCCGGCTGAGGGGGAGGGAGGACCGCATGAGCACCCGCACCGCGCACGAGTCCGCGACCGCCGACATCTGCACCGCACCCGCCCTCGAGCTGGGCCGTCGCATCGCCGTCGGCGAGCAGACCAGCGTCGAGATCACCCGGGCCCTCCTCGACCGGATCGAGGCCGTCGAGCCCGCCGTCCACGCCTTCCTGTCCCTCGACGCCGAACGCGCGCTGGCCCGGGCGGCCGCCGTCGACGCCGGGATCGCCGCCGGCGAGCCCGCCGCCTCCCCGCTGGCCGGCGTGCCGATCGCCGTCAAGGACCTGCTCTGCTACGAGGGCCTGCCCACCACCGCGGCATCGCGGATGCTCGAGGGCTGGGTCCCGCCGTACAGCGCGACCGTCGTCCAGCGCCTCCTCGACGCCGGCCTGGTCATCCTCGGCAAGACGAACCTCGACGAGTTCGCCACGGGCTCGTCCACCGAGTCCTCGGCCTACGGGCCCACGCGCAATCCGTGGGACCTCGACCGCGTCCCCGGGGGCTCCGGCGGCGGCTCGGCGGCGGCGCTCGCCGCCTTCGAGGCCCCCCTGGCCATCGGCACCGACACCGGCGGTTCGATCCGCCAGCCCGCCTCGATGACCGGCACCATCGGCGTCAAGCCGACCTACGGCGGCGTGAGCCGCCAGGGCATCATCGCCATGGCCTCCAGCCTCGACCAGGCCGGCCCCTGCGCGCGCAACGCGGCCGACGCCGCGGCGCTGCACGTCATCATCGCCGGCCACGATCCCGCCGACTCGACGAGCCTCGACGCGCCGGTCCCCGACGTCGTCGCGGCGGCCGGCGCCGCCGATGTGACGGGGATGCGCATCGGCGTCGTCACCGAGCTGGGCGGCGAGGGCTACGCCGCCGGCGTCGAGACGTGCTTCACCGACTCGGTCGAGCTGCTGCGCGGGGCCGGCGCCGAGATCGTCGAGGTCTCCTGCCCCCACTTCCGGCAGGCCCTGGCCACCTACTACCTCATCATGCCGAGCGAGCTGAGCAGCAACCTCGCCCGCTACGACGCCATGCGCTACGGGCTGCGCGTGGGCGACGACGGCTCGAACTCCACCGAGACCGTCATGCGCCTGTCGCGCGGCGCCGGATTCGGCGCCGAGCTCAAGCGCCGCATCATCCTGGGCACCTACGCCCTGTCGGCCGGCTACTACGACGCCTACTACGGCTCGGCCCAGAAGATGCGCACGCTCATCGCGCGCGACTTCGCCGCCGCCTTCGAGAGGGTCGACGTGCTCGTCTCTCCCGTCGCCCCGACGACGGCCTTCCGGCTGGGGGAGCGCGTGGGCGACCCGCTGGCCATGTACAGGGGCGATCTGTGCACCCTGCCGGCCAACCTCGCCGGCGTCGCCGCAGGCTCCTTCCCGGCGGGCCGCTCGTCCGAGGACGGACTGCCGGTCGGCTTCCAGGTGATGGCCCCCGTGCTCGGCGACGACCGCGTCTACCGCGTCGGCGCGGCGCTCGAACGGCTTGCGGGGACCGCCGACTTCTGCCGGCGGGCGCCCGAACTGCCCGGCACGGCCATGAACAGCGAGGAGGCCACGAGGTGAGCGTCCAGTACAAGTGCAGCAGCGACGGACTCATGGACTACGACGAGGCGATGGAGCGCTTCGACGTCGTCCTCGGCCTGGAGGTGCACGTCGAACTCGGCACCGCCTCGAAGATGTGGTGCGGCTGCTCCACCGAGTTCGGCGGCGAGCCCAACACCCACATCTGCCCGGTCTGCCTCGGCCTGCCCGGCTCCCTGCCGGTCGTCAACCGCAAGGCCGTCGAGTCGGCCATCCGCATCGGCCTGTCCCTGGGCTGCGAGATCGCCCAGTGGTGCCGCTTCGCCCGCAAGCAGTACTTCTACCCGGACATGCCGAAGAACTACCAGATCAGCCAGTACGACGAGCCGATCGCCCACGACGGGCGCGTCGAGCTCGAGGTCGACGGGGCCCGCTACGAGGTGCCGATCGAACGCGCCCACATGGAAGAGGACGCCGGCAAGTCGCTCCACGTGGGCGGGGCCACCGGTCGCATCCAGGGCTCCGACCACTCGCTCATGGACTACAACCGCGCCGGCGTGCCGCTCGTCGAGATCGTCACGAGGCCGGTGCTCGGCACCGGGACGAGGGGCCCCGAGGTGGCGCGCGCCTACATGGCCCATCTGCGCGACATGGTCCGAGCCCTCGGCGTCTCGCAGGGGCGCATGGAGCAGGGTCAGCTGCGCTGCGACGCCAACGTCTCCCTCATGCCCAAGGGCTCGACCGAGCTCGGCACCCGCACCGAGACGAAGAACGTCAACTCGCTGCGCTCGGTCGAGGCCGCGCTGCGCCACGAGATCCGCCGACAGGGCGCCGTCCTGGCCGGCGGCGGGCGCGTCAGGCAGGAGACCCGCATGTGGAACGAGGCCGGCGGCTTCACCACGGCCGGCCGCTCCAAGGAGCAGGCCGAGGACTACCGCTACTTCCCCGAGCCCGACCTCGTCCCCGTGGCGCCCAGCCGCGCGTGGGTCGAGCAGCTGCGCGCCACCCTGCCCGAGATGCCCGCCGTCAAGCGGGCCCGTCTCCAGGCGCAGTGGGGCCTGACGGACCTGGTGATGCGCGACATCAACGGCAACGAGGGCGCCCTCGACCTCATCGAGGCCACCGTGGCCGCCGGCTGCGATCCGGCGGCCGCCCGCAAGTGGTGGCTCACCGAGCTCGCCCGGGCCGCCAACGAGCGGGGCGTCGGTCTCGAGGACCTGCCGATCGCCCCGGCCCGGGTCGCCGAGGTGCAGGAGCTCGTCGACGCCGGGACGATCAACGACAAGCTGGCCCGCACGGTCCTCGAGGGAGTCCTGGCCGGCGAGGGCGCCCCCGCGCGGATCGTCGAGGCCCGCGGCCTGGCCGTGGTCAGCGACGACGGGGCCCTGTCGACCGCCGTCGACGCCGCCATCGAGGCGAATCCCGACGTCGCGGAGCGGATCCGCGGCGGAAGGGTGCAGGCGGCCGGGGCCCTCATCGGCGCTGTCATGCGGCAGCTGGGCGGCAAGGCCGACGCCAGACGGGTGCGCGAGCTCATCATCGACAAGCTGTCCTGAACCCGGCCCGCTGCGGGTCGGCGACCCGCGGGCCGGACCGATCAGGATCCGGTCGGCCCGGCCCCGCCTTGCCCGGGGGCCTACCATCGGCCCCGTGTGGAGAACGGGCAGCAGCGGTTCACCGCGCCGGACGACGGCGGTCGCCCGGCGTTTCGGCACGGCCCTGAGGGCCTGGGGCGTCCGTCTCGGGCACGCCCCGGTGAGCCTCGCACTGGCGGTCGTCTCGGTCCTCATGACGATCGTGGGGGATCGGCTTCCCCTGCCCGAGCCCGACCGGATCGGCTCGGTGAGCCGACAGAGCGAGCTGCGCCTCGACCCCGACACGATCCGGCTCGGCCGGATCGGGCTGGAGTTCATCGCCCCGGGCGGCTGGGCGGCGCTCGTCGTCGTGCTGGCCGTCCTGCTCGTCGCCGGCCCGACCGTCGAACGGCGTCTCGGCTCGTGGCGCTACGGCCTCGTCCTGCCGGGCTGCCAGCTGTCGGGCTTCCTGTTCACGACGGCGCTGACCTGGCTCATCCACCCCTGGTGGCCGGACTGGGCGACGATCATGCGCGAGGGCTGGGTGCCCGGCGTCCTGCCGGCGCTCATGGGCGCGCTCATGGCGGTCTCGGGCGGCCTGTCCCGCCTGTGGTGCACGCGGGTGCGCTGGGCCGGACCGGTGATCGCCATCACCCTCATGCTCTACGACGCGACGTCGACGGCCTGCGTCACCTGCGGCTCGGTGCTCGCCGGGATCGGGTTCGGCGCCCTCCTGTGGCGCGGGCGGCGACGCACCGGCATCCGCGCCGTCCTGTCCGAGCGGCGCGTGCTCGTGGCGCTCGTCATCGCCTGCACCGCCCTGGGCCCCATCGTCTCGGCCTGGTCGGCGGCCGGCGAGAGCCCGCTGAGCCAGCTCGACGACTATCTTCGCACCGGCACCTTCAAGTCCCGGGAGCTGCGCGTCATCTGCTCGCTGGCGAGCCAGCACGCCTGCATGCTGGCGAGGCTGCACAGGACCGCCGGCTTCCCGACCCTGATCATGACGGTCCTGCCCTCGCTCATCCTCCTCGTCGTCTGCCTCGGGCTGCTGCGCGGACGGCGCTCGGCCTGGTTCTGGGCGCTCGGCGTCAACATCGCCGTGGCCGCCTCGACGGTCGTGCCCTTCCTCACCGGGCTGCCCGAGCTCTCCGAGATGTGGGACGAGTCGGATCCCCGGGGCGGCGGCTTCGCGCTGCGCGTGACGGTCGGCCTCGTCCCCGTGCTCGAGCCGGTGGCGGTCATCGCCCTGCTGATGGTCTGCGCCGGGCTGTTCACGGTGCGGCTGTCCCGCCGCGAGGTGCTCTCGCGCCTCGCGCGCTACGTCGGTCTCTACGCGTGCGGGGTGGCGGTCTTCATCCTCGCCGGCCTGACCATGTCCGGGCTGTGGGAGCCGCGCGCCGGTCTCGGCGACCTCGCCCATGACGCCCTCGCGCGCGTCCTCGGCCTGGAGGTCTTCACCGACATGCCGCTGTACCTGAGCTCCGACGCGCTGCCCGCCGGTCTCGTCGCCAACCTCGTCCCCCCGTTGACCACACTCGCCTTCCTCGTCATGCTCGTGCGCGACATGACGGTCGGCCCCGAGCGCACCGAGCGCGACCGGGCACGCGTGCGCGAGCTCGCCCGCCGGGGCAAGGGCGGTCTCCTCTCGCCCATGGCGGCCTGGCCCGGGGCGATCCACTGGTTCGGCCCCGGCCGGGACTCGGCCGTCGCCTACCGGGCCTCGCACGGCGTCGCCCTCACGGTGGGGGAGCCCCTCGCCGACGACCAGATGGATGCCGCCGTGCGCTTCGGCGAGTATTGCGACGAGCAGGGCCTCGTCCCGTGCTTCTACTCGGTCGGGCCGGAGTTCGCCCGCGCCGCCCGCGCGGCGGGCTGGCACGCCATGCAGGTCGCCGAGGAGTCGCGTCTCGAGCTCGGGCAGGTGGCCTTCAAGGGGAAGCGCTTCCAGGACGTGCGCACCGCCATGAACCGGGCCCGTCGCGAGGGCATCCACGTCGAGTGGACGAGCCTGTCCCAGTGCTCGGCGCAGCTGCGCAGCGGCATCATCCGGGTCGTCGAGGGCTGGCAGGACGAGCAGGCGCTGCCGCCCATGGGCTTCACCCTCGGCGGTCTGTCGGAGATGGACGACCCCGCCGTGCGCTGCGAGGTCGCGGTCGACGACGCCGGTCACGTGCACGCCGTCGCGTCCTGGCTGCCGCTGTACACCGACGGTCGGGTCACCGGCTGGCTGCTCGACGTCATGCGCCGCAGCGACCATCCGGAGGCCTTCCACTCCGGCATGGAGCTGCTCATCGGCACGGCCGCTCTCGCCTTCCAGGAGGAGGGCTACGAGGTGATGAGCCTGTCGGGCTCGCCGCTGGCCCGCGTCGAACGCGATGACGAGCCGGTCACCGACGAGGTCTCCGAGACGATCACCGGTGTGCTCGACCAGCTCGCCGGGGCGATCGAGCCGTACTACGGCTTCACCTCCCTCCACCACTTCAAGTCCAAGTTCGGGCCCGTCTTCCGGCCCCTCTACCTCGTCTACGCCGACCCGAGCCAGCTGCCCGCGATCGGCGGGGCCCTCACCACCGCCTATCTCAGCAGGACCGACCGGGTGGACTGGCGCACCGTGCTCTCCCGGGTGATCCGCTCCCGGCGCGCGGCCGGTGCGGCAGGGGGGAGCGGCTCATGAACACGCTCCGGGACTGGTTCGCCTCGGCACTGCGCTGGCTCGCCGCCCGACGCATCGTCGACGCCGCGGAGCTCGTACCCGCGGCGGCGCTCTGCGCCCTCGTCCTCGCGGGGCTGCTCGTCAGGCGCCGGCGCGGCTGGGCGGCCACCGTCTGCATCGTCGCCCTCAACGCAACCGTGCTCGGCGCACTGATCCTCGTCGTGGTCGAGAAGCGCCTCAATCTGAGTGGCGGCCCGATCCCGTGGGCCGGGCGGGCCATCATCGTCGGCTGCTGCGCCGCCGTCGGCGTCGCCGCGGCGAACCTGCACCGGTCCACCTGGCGGCGCCGCTGCTGCGCCGTCCTGGCCGTTCCTGTCCTCGTGGCCGGGGCGACGCTCGGCGTCAACAAGGTCTACGGCATCGACGAGACCCTCGGCGCCCTCGTCGGTTACGACCAGCCGACGACGATCTCCCTGCCCGCGCGCAGCGATGCGGGACGCATCGACCCGACCACCTGGAGAGCCCCGGACGGCATGCCGAGCACCGGGACGACCGGCTACGTGCGGATCGCCCCGACCGTCTCGGGTTTCGGCGCCCGGTCGGCCGGCATCTACCTTCCGCCCGCCGCGCTCGTCCCCGACGCCCCTCGGCTGCCGGTCGTCATCATGATGATGGGCCAGCCCGGCAACCCCGACCCGACGATGCTGGCCGATGTCCTCGACGCCTATGCGGCGGGCCACGCGGGCGTCGCCCCGATCGTCGTCCTCGCCGACCAGCTCGGCAGCCCCGACGACGACACGCTGTGCCTGGACACGAGCCGTTACGGCAACGTCGAGACCTATGTGACGACCGACGTCGTCAACTGGATCAGGGACAACCTCAACGTCCCGCAGGACCGGAACGACTGGACGGTCGCGGGCTACTCCAACGGCGGGCTGTGCTCGATCCTGTTCGGCGCCAAGCACCCCGAGCTGTTCGGCACGATCCTGGACCTCTCCGGGGAGCTCTACCCCGGCGAGGAGCATCCCGACTGGAACCTGGAGAACGTCTTCGGCGGCGACCAGGCGGCCTACGACGAGACGAAGCCCCTGACCGTCCTCGGCCGGAACCACTACGAGGACATGTGGGCCTACTTCTCCTACGGCACCGAGGACGGCGCCTTCGGGCCGGATGCCGTGACCGTCTCGCAGGCTGCCGGGAATGCCGGCATGACGGTCCGGCTCGACCCGCTGGAGGGCGTCGACCACCTCGAGGCCGCCCTGCGGGGCGGTTTCACCAACGGCCTCGCCTACTGGTCCGAGCGGGAGGGATTCGGCTGATCCGCACCGCTCGAGCCCGATCCGGCCCGGCGGGGAGCCCTTCCTGCTGCCGGTGGCCACCATGGATGACGAACAGCAGCGGGCCGAGGTTGTTGACGATGGCCCGCACGACATGGCGACACAGGACGCGCCGATCGTGTGACGGTGGTCGAGTCCGCTCACAGGGGCCCAGCCCGGTGCCATCCCCGCCGGAAGGCCGCGTGGGGCGCCCCGCACTGTCCCGCCGCCGTCTCGCCGGGACCGACCCCGACGGGGCTCAGGCCGCTGGGCGCCGGCCCGCCGATGTCGACGACGACGGGCTCGCCGGCGCGCACGACACGGTCGGACCGCCCGTGGTGGGGGGCTCGCCCCGTGGGGGCCGGAGGCGACGATGACGAAGTCGGCGCGCTCGTGCCCCTCCTCGGCGAGCGCCGCGGCGATGTCGGAGCCGATCTCGTCCTCGGTGCGCCCGGGGCGCAGCCACTCGCCGATGCGGGCGTGGACGCGGTCGACGGCCTCGCTGGCCCCGTGCAGGGCCGACAGCTCCTCGGGCGTCTTGACCATGCGCAGGGCCCGGATCGTCGGACCGCCCGTCGTGACGGCTGCGCCCCGGGCGCCGCGCCAGTTCCAGGGCGTGCACGCTGGCAGCCGATCGTCCACGCCGAGCCGGGCGGCGACGAGGGCGTGGGCGGACTCGCCGTCCTGCCAGGTGGGCATGTCTCGGGGACGATCCGCCCAGCGTTCGCCCGCGTCGGAACGAGTGGTCCCTCGCCCGGACACGGGGGAGAGGGCCTCGCCCCTCGTGCCCGCGGTGGAGCAGACCGGATCCCCGCGTACTGTGGCGGGCCAGAGCCGAGGGGCCGACCGAAATGCACGACGGGCTGAGGTCTGTCCAGAGAATCCGCTCAGAGCTGAATGGTGACACACACGGTACTCACAGCTCGTTCTATGTGGGAGCATAGTTTCCACGCAGAGCAAACACGGCGTCCGAGGTGTCCCACCCTTGAATCCCCGGTCGGCGTCTGCGCGGGAGCTCGAGTGGCGAGACAGAAGCCGGTCACCCGGGTCTCCGGGGCTTGTGGCGACCGATCTGCCCATCGCCAGCCACAAGCTCTCAAGGGTTCTTCGGACGGGCGTCCGGTCAACGGCGACCGGGCGCCGAGTCCGGAATCCTGCCGACGGGGCCGCCTCCAGAGGGGATGGCGCACAGGGTCGATGCACGGGAACGGGAACCGACGGTCGTCGCCGGGTCGTTCGTGCCGCGCCGCGGGCGCACAGCGACATCGTGGATGCACACCGCTGGCTCTGGGTCCGCGTCGTGAACCGTGCGGGCCCCGGCTGGACAAACCTTGCGGTGGGCGGCCAAGTGTCCAGCGGGTCACCCGAACGTTCCGGAGATCAGAGGCGTCACCGACATCGAGCAGGATTCGTGCTGTGGTCCTGATCCCGACGTCTGGCATCATGGGTGTGCAATCCACAGATCTGACATAATGTTCATTATCGGGCATTTCAGATCAAGCCTGGAAAGCCCTGACCGTGGACGAGGTGCTCGGCGAGATCGCCCTGGCACGACCGATGCCGGAACCCGCCTCACAAGGAGACCCGCCCCAGGATGCGGGACTGCAACGAGGTTCACCGCGTTGTCCTGGCTGTGCGGACGCGCGGGAGAGCCGTCAGTTCAGTTCAGTACTGCGACTGACCGCCCTGACCGAACCGGTCGCGGTTGGGCGGGTTGACGGTGGTGGTCGGTGCGAAAGGGTCGACCATCCGGCCCCCGAAGGCGCTGTACGCCGAGGGTGCCTGCGGATCCGGCGGGCCGGGCGGCGCCGAGCCGACGATCCCGGCGCCCTGGGCGGCCGCCGCGCGACGGTTGTTGGACCTGCGCACGACGAGCCAGATGAGGCCTCCGATGGTCATGGGCACGGCGCCGATGACCAGCCCCAGGATGGCCAGGACGATCCCTGCTGCGCTGTTGAGGATTCCGCCGGCCGTGACTCCCTCGCCCAGGTAAACCGGGGTGTTGAGGAGGGAGTTGCACGTGACCGTGTACTCACCTGCCTTCGTGGCGTTGAAGCTCCCGAACATCTGGTGGTTGTTGATTTCGATGCTCGCACTGGGCGTCCTCACCGAGACCTCGCCACCGTCGGGGTTCCGGACGGTGCACTCGGTCGAGCTGTCGCCGTACAGCCCGTAGTGGCCGTTCTCCTCCAGGGTCACCTGCGAGTTCCCGTGCCCATTGATCTCGTTCAGCGAGTCTGCGACGCCCGCGACCGAGCTGATCGCGAAGCCCAGGGCCGCGACGGCTGCCACGACGAGGATGATGCCGATCGTCAGGAGGACGACCGGGCCCCTGGTGCTCTTGACAGTGGCCTGAGGAAGCCCCGGCCCGTAGGGCGCCGGTGCGTTCACGGGCCCGCCCGGTGGTGCGTACGGAGCATGGGCCGGCACGCCCATGGACGGCGCGTTGCTGCCTGGACCGTAGGGGCCCGGGCCGTACGGGGAGCCGGAGGCCGGAGGGATCTGTGACATGAGTGCTCCTCTTGGTCGGGGGTGACGGTGGCGTCGGGTGCTGACTGCCTGCCCGGGCGCCGCCCCACGTGCGCCCAAACCATACGCCTGATCGGGTGCGGGGCCCATGAGCCGTGTCCGCCGGAGGCGTGTTCAATGGTCTGTGCAAGCCCTTCCGGGAGGACTGACACCTGACCGTGCGACGGATGGGAGGACCGTGTCCCTCGAACCTCGTGAGATCGCCGCGCGCCGTCTCATCGCGCAGCTGCTCGCGCCGTCGGACGCCCATCCGCTGGCCGGGCGTGTTCTCGCACCCGTCGACGTGTGCCGCTGGATGCTGGCGATCCAGGGCCAGAACTACGACGGCGGCCTCGAGGCCATCGCGATCCGTCAGGGCCGGCGCCGCAGCCGGTTCCGGACGGCGCCCGCCGAGGCCGAGCTCGACGCCGGGCTGCTCGTGCGCTGCTGGCCCCAGCGAGGCACGTTGCACTATCTCGCCGCCGAGGACGCCGCCTGGCTCAGCGTCCTCGGCATGGGCCCCGTCGAGCGGACCGCGCGGAGGCGCCGGGCGCGGCTGGGCCTGGAGCCGGGCCTCGACGGGCCTCGCGAGGCCCTTCACGAGGCGCTCGCCGCGGGCGAGCTGACGCGCCGCCAGTGCTACGAGGTCTTCGCGCGCGTCGGCATCGACCCGGGCGGCAACCGCGGCCCGCACCTGCTGCGGGCGCTCGGCGGCGAGGGGCTCGTCGTCCAGGGCGCCCGGCGCGGCGGCGAGGAGGTCTTCCGGCTCGTCGGGCAGCTGCCCGTGCCCCAGCGCGAGCTCGACGGCGACGAGGCCCTCGCCGAACTGGCCACGCGTTATGTCGGATCGCACGGCCCGGCGACGCTCGACGACCTCGCCTGGTGGACCCACCTGGGTCGGGGCCGGGCGCGCCGGGCCCTGGCGCTCGGCACCGGTTACCACCGCGACGGGGACCACTACGTGCCCGACTGGCAGTCGGGCATCACCTCCGCAGAGATGAACCGGGCCCTGGTGAGGACCGTCACACTCCCCCCGTTCGACGAGTACCTGCTCGGGTACACCGATCGCACCGGCATCCTGCCCGACGAGCTGCGCCCGCAGGTGCTCACGATGAATGGTCTGAGCTGGCACTTCGTCGTCCGCCGAGGCGTCGTGCGGGGCAGGGCCGAGCGCTGAGGGGCCCCCGGCCTCCTCGTGACCCCGTGCGACAGGGCTCCGGAGCCGCCTCCGACAGGGCTCCGGCGGGCCCTGCGGCATAGACTGAGCACCGGTCGGACGAGGGAGGGCGACGGGCATGGGCTCCTGCGACGCGCGGCACCGACGCGTTCTCGTCCTCGTCCGGCACGGCGAGTCGCGCTACAACGCCGAGCAGATCTTCACCGGGCTGCTCGACGTCGACCTGTCGGCGCGCGGTCACGCGCAGATCGCCGCTGCGGCGCGACTCATGGCCGACGTCGGGCTGCGCCCGCGACTCGTGCTCACCTCCCCCCTGCTGCGCGCCGTGCGCACGGCCGAGGGCATCCGCGCGGCGCTGTGCCCCGAGGCGCCGTTGCGCGAGAACTGGCGGCTCGCCGAGCGCGACTACGGCTGCCTGACCGGGGTGTCCAAGCGCGAGTGCCGCGAGCGCTGGGGCGACGAGGCCTTCTTCACGTGGCGGCGCACCCTCGAGGGCAGGCCGCCGGCGGCCACCGCCGCGCAGCGCGCGAGCTGGCGCGGCCTCGACGGCGCCGGGCTCGGCCCGCTGGTGCCCGGCGGGAGCGAGTCCCTGGCCGACGTCGTCGAACGGGTCCGCCCCCTGTGGGGACGACTGCTGCCCTCGCTCGTCGCCGGCGAGGGCCCGATCGCGGTCGTCGCGCACGGGAACTCTCTGCGGGCCCTGGTCCTGCTCGCATGCGGTCTCGGCGCCGACGAGGTCGAGCGGCTCAACATCCCGGCCGCCCAGCCGCTCGTCCTCGAGTTCGACGGACGGGGCGAGCCGCTGGAGCGCACCGGCCACTACCTCGACCCGCGGACCGCCGAGATCGAGGCGGGCAGGGTCGCCGACGAGGGCGGCACATGAGCCGGTCCGGGCCGGACCCGTCCGCCCGGAGCGGCCGCCGGGCGCGCACGGGGGTCGTCCTCGTGCCCGTGGCGGTGGTCGCCGGGCTCATCGGCTCGCTGGTCCGCTATCTGTCCATCGGCATCGAGACGGTCTGCTTCGGCTTCGACTACACGGCGGCCACGGACGGCGTCGGGGCCGCGCCGCCATGGCGCCGTCTGCTCGCGGCGGCCATGTCCGGGACCGTCTGCGGCCTGTGCTGGTGGCGCATCCGTCGCCGTCCCAGGGGCATGCCGTCGAGCATCGCCGGAGCCGTCGATCCCGACCCGGCGCGGCGCACCCGCATGCCGGCGCGCGTCAACATCGCGGACGCCCTGGCCCAGCTGCTCGTCGTCGGCGCGGGCATGTCGCTCGGGCGGGAGGCCGCCCCCCGCATCCTCGCCGCCGTCGGCGGCCAGGCGGTCGTGGAACGGGCCCGGGTCGACGACGAGACCCGTCGGCTGCTCGTCGGGGCGGCCGCCGGCGCCGGGCTGGCGGCCATCTACAACGCCCCGGCGGCGGCGAGCTGCTACACGCTCGAGCTGATCCTGCACCCCGATCTGCGCACCCGCCGCGGCCGCCGCGAGGCGGCGCTGACCGCCGTCGTCTGCGTCATCGCCACACTCGTCTCGTGGCTCTTCAACCGGAACCGGCCGATCTACGAGCTGCCGCCGGCGCTGCGGACCGTCGCCCCGCGGAGCCCGTGGGCCCTCGTCGTCCTGGCCGCGGTGCTCGTCGTCGGGCACGGTTTCAACGCCCTCGTCGGTCTGGCGAAGCGCGCCGCGCCGCCGACCCGCCTGCTCGTGGCGACCGTCCCGGCCGGCGCGCTCGCCGTCTCGGCGCTGGCCCTCTGGCAACCGCGGATCGTCGGCAACGGCCAGGTGGCCATCGGGGCCGTCCTGGCCGGCGGCATGACGCTGCCCGCCCTCGTCGTCCTGCTGCTCGCCAAGGCCTGCGGCGTCGCCGTGGGCCTCGTCACCGGCTCCACCGGGGGCCTCCTGACGCCCTCGCTCGCCATCGGGGCCTGCGTCGGGGGCGCCATCGGCGTCGCCGCGGGCCTCGACCCGTCGACGACGGTGCTGCTCGTCGTCATGGGGGCCGCCTGCGTGCTCGCGCTCAACCAGCGGGCGCCCTTCTTCGGCGCCCTCTTCGCGATCGAGCTGACGAGGGTCCCGCTGCCGTTCGCCCTCGCGACCGGCGCCGGGGTCGGGCTCGTCTGGTGCGTCGAGCTGCTCGGCGGTCGACTCGCCGCCCGCGCGCGCCGGGGCGGCTGAGAAAAGAGGCCCTCTCCCCGCGGTCCGCCGGACCGTCGGACCCGTTCCGCGGGGCGCGGCGGGGCGGCGCCCCGCAGTCATCGCCCGGGCGGGGCGCGTGCCCCGCCCGGGTCGTCCCGTCACAGATTCGTCATGTGGCCCTCGATGCCTTCGGCGACCTCCTTGAGGGCCTCGGACAGGGTCGGGTGGGCGTGGACGTTGCGCGCGATCTCGCCGGCGGTCAGGTCCCACTTCTGCGCCAGGGTCAGCTCGGGCAGAAGCTCGGTGACGCCCTCGCCGATCATGTGGGCGCCCAGGATCTCGTGGTAGCGCCCGTCGACGACGAGCTTGACGAAACCGGTGCCGGCGCCCATGCCGACGGCCTTGCCGTTGGCGCTGAACGGGAACTTGCTCGTCCTCACCTCGTAGCCGGCGTCCCGGGCCTGCCTCTCGGTGAGGCCGAAGCTGGCGATCTGCGGCTGCGAGTAGGTGGCGCGCGGGATCATCGTGTAGTCGACGGGCATCGTCTCGACGCCGGCGATGGTCTCGGCGGCGGCGACGCCCATCGCCTCGGCGGTGTGGGCGAGCATCATCTTGGCGGTGCAGTCGCCGATGGCGTAGAGACCGGGCACGTTCGTGCGGCAGAAGTCGTCGATCGCGATGGCGCCCCGCTCGGTGAGGGCCACACCGGTGTTCTCGAGGCCGTAGCCCTCCACACGCGGGGCGAAACCCATGGCCTGGAGCATCTTGTCGGCGTGGAGCACCTGCGAGTCGCCGCCGCCGGCCGGGGCCACGGTGACGTCGACGCCGCAGCCGGTGTCGACGACGGACTGCACAGCCGTGCTCGTGAGGATCGTGATGCCGAGCTTCTTGTACTCGCGGGTGAGCTCCTTGGAGATCTCCTCGTCCTCGTTGGGGACCATGCGGTCGAGGAACTCGACGATGGTCACGTCGACGCCGTAGCTGGCCAGGACGTAGGCGAACTCGGTGCCGATGGCGCCCGAACCGCCGATGATGATGGACCCGGGCAGCTGCTCGGACAGGATCATCTCCTCGAAGGAGAGGACGTTGACCGACCTGCTCGTGCCGGGCAGCATCTTCGCCGTGGCGCCGACGTCGATGATGCAGTTGTCGAAGGTGACGGTGTCGGCGGTGCCGTCGTCCTTGGCGACCCGCAGGGTGCCGGCGTCGACGAAGGTGCCCCAGTACCCGTCGTACTCGGTGATCCTGTTCTTCTTCATGAGGAAGTGCACGCCCTTGACCATGCGGTCGCTCACCTGGCGGCTCCGGGCGAAGGCCTTGCCGTAGTCGACGGCGATGTCGCCGCTGATCCCGAAGGCCGCCGCCTCCTTCGTGACGATGTGAGCCAGCTCGGCGTTGCGCAGGAGCGCCTTCGTGGGGATGCAGCCCACATTGAGGCAGACGCCGCCCCACCACTGCTTCTCGACGATCGCGGTCTTCCTCCCGAGCTGCGCTGCGCGGATGGCGGCGACGTAGCCGCCGGGACCGGCGCCGAGGACAACAACATCAAAATGAGCGCTCATGGCTGTCACTGTAGAGGATCGGGTCCGGCCCGTCCGGCTCCCGCAGGAGCGATTCGCTGTGGGCGACATCGTGCGCCGCTGGCCCCGACGACGGAGTGTCCCCCCACCTCAGGATGAAATATCTCACGCATGAGTTATGATGTCGCCGTGACACAGGAACCTACCCCCGCGAACATCGGACGCCTCATCCGCGATGCCCGCAAGCAGCGCGGCATGACGCAGAACCAGCTGGCCTCCGAGCTCAACACCAGCCAGAGCGCGATCCACCGGATCGAATCCGGGCACCAGAATCTGTCCCTCGAGATGATCAACCGGATCGCCAACGCCCTCGAGTCTCCCCTCATCGTGCCGGGCAACACGAGCGCCCTGAACTTCCGCATCAGCGGGGAGACCCATCTGGAGGGCTCCATCCGGGTGCGCTCCAGCAAGAACGCCGCCGTCGCCCTGCTGTGCGCGAGCCTGCTCAACCGCGGCCGCACGGTGCTCAGGGGCATCGCCCACATCGAGGAGGTCAACCGGCTCCTCGAGGTGCTCACGAGCATCGGCGTCGAGGTCTCGTGGTCGGCCGACGGCAGGGACCTCACGCTGCATCGTCCCGACGAGCTCGACCTGGGCGCCATGGACGAGGCGGCCGCTCGCCGGACTCGCTCGATCATCATGTTCATGGGCCCGCTCAGCCGCTTCTACGAGAGCTTCCAGCTGACCTACGCCGGCGGGTGCGACCTCGGCGTGCGCACCGTCGAGCCGCACCTGCAGTCCCTGCGCCACTTCGGCGTCCAGGTGCACGCCACCAACGGCCAGTACCACGTGACGGCCCGCCGCGACCACGGCGCCGAGCGGCGCATCATCCTCACCGAGCGCGGCGACACGGTCACCGAGAACACGCTCATGGCGGCAGCCGTCACACCGGGTACGACGATCGTGCGCAACGCCTCGTCCAACTACATGGTCCAGGACCTGTGCGCCTATCTCATGCTGCTCGGCGTACGGATCGAGGGCATCGGCACGACGACGCTCATCATCCACGGCCTCGACGAGGCCCCCAGCATGGACGTCTCGTACCAGATCAGCGAGGACCCGATCGAGGCGATGAGCCTCATCACCGCGGCGATCGTCACGGGCTCCGAACTCACCGTCGAACGCGCGCCCATCGAGTTCCTCGAGGTCGAGCTCGCGGTGCTCGGCGAGGAGATGGGCCTGGACTACTCGCTCGGTGACGAGTACCGCTCCGGCAACGGCCTCACCCGCCTGACCGACATCACGGTGCACCCGAGCGACCTCAAGGCCCCGCCGGACAAGATCCACCCGATGCCGTTCCCCGGACTCAACATCGACAACCTGCCATTCTTCGCGGTCATCGCGGCGACCGCCCACGGCCAGACGCAGATCCACGACTGGGTCTTCGAGAACCGGGCCATCCACCTGCTGCAGCTCTCCCAGCTTGGCGCCAGCGTGCAACTGCTCGACCCGCACCGTCTCGTCGTCAAGGGGCCGACGCGCTGGCGCGGCCGCGACATGGTCTCGCCGCCGGCCCTGCGCCCCGCGGTCTGCCTGTTCCTCGCGATGCTCGCGGCGAAGGGCAGCAGCGTCCTGCGTGACGTCTACGTCATCAACCGCGGTTACGAGGACCTGCCCACCCGGCTCAACGCCCTCGGAGCCCGCGTGGAGCCCTTCTACGAGTGAGTCTGGTCCGTCGGCGCGTCCGCGGTGAGCGGGCGCCGCGATCCGCCCGGGATCAGAGTGCACCGCGCCCGGCGGTGCGCCCCCGGCCGATCGGCTCCCCCACGGGCCCCCAGGACGCGTTCGGATGCGCCGTCGGGCGCGTTCTTCTGGCACCATGGTCTCGTGAGCACAGCACAGGCCCTCGAGACGGAGCCCCAGCGGTTCCACGGGCCCGACGCCGATGAGCCGCCCGCCGGCCCGCACGAGCCGGTCGGCGAGCGGATCGGGCGCACGCTCACCGCGCTGCCCGGCATCGGCGGGCCCCTGCGGCACCCCGACGGGCTCGTCCTCGAGAACGGCGAGCAACCGGACGGGCCCTTCGTCCACGGCATCCGGCCCGCCATGCACCGCTGGGAGATCCCCCGCCGCGAACGCTTCGCTTGGCGGGCCCGCATCCACGCCAACCCGGCCAGCTCGCTGGCCTACCGCATCTGCGTCGCCGTTGCCGGGGCGCTGCTCATCGTCCTCTCGGCGCTCACCGGCTGGCTGCCCGGGCCCGGCGGCATCCCCCTCCTCCTCATCGGCATGGCCGTCCTGGCCAGCGAGTTCCGCTGGGCGCACCGCATCACCGTCGGCGTCACGATGCTCGTGCGCCGCGTCGGGTGCTGGCCCCGGAGGGCCAGGGCCGGCGCCGTCGTCGCCTGCGGCTCCCTCGTCGTCGCCTGCGGCTACGTCGCCCTGCTCGTCACCGGCATCCCCGCCTGGCTGCCGGGCTGGGCCGCCGGGGCGCTGTCCCACGTGCCCGGGCTCGGCTGAGGGTCGCCGGCACCGTGCGCGCGCCGAACCGCAACGCCAGCGACTACGCCTACTTCGATGCGCCCTTCTCGGCGTTCGCCCACCGGGGCGGCTGGGACGAGAACATCGGCGAGGAGCTCGAGAACTCCCTGGCGGCCTTCCGGCACGCGGTCGACGACCTGGGCTACCGGTACGTCGAGACCGATGTGCACGCCACCAGGGACGGGCAGCTGCTCGCCTTCCACGACATGCGGCTCGACCGCGTCACCGACCGCACCGGGGCCGTCGGCGAGCTTGACTGGAGCCAGGTGCGCGGCGCCCGGATCGGCGGCCGCGAGCCGATCCCCACGCTCGACGAGGTCCTCGAGGCGCTGCCCGGGGCCCTCATCAACATCGACATCAAGGAGGCCAACGCCATCGAGCCGCTCGTGCGGACCATCCGGCGGCACGGCGCCCAGGAGCGGGTCTGCGTCGCGAGTTTCAGCCCCGGGCGGCTGGCGGCCTTCCGCCGGGCGGCGGGGCCGCGCGTGGCGACCGCGGCGTCCCTCGGCGCGGTGGCCTGGTCGTCCTTCGTCCCGCTGCTCCCCCGCTTCGTCAATGCGGGCGTGCAAGCCTTCCAGGTGCCCGTGCGCCAGAAGCTGGGCCCGGTCCGCATCAGGGTGCTCACCCGCAACCTGCTGCGCACCGCCCGCGCCCGCGACATGCGCGTCCACGTGTGGACGATCGACGACCCCGAGCAGATGCGCTCACTCATGGACGCCGGCGTCGACGGCATCGTCTCGAACCGCATCGACGAGCTGAAGGCCCTGTGCACGGCGCGGGACCTGTGGTGAGGAACGGACCCGGACCGGACCCGACGGCGCGGCGCACCCCCGGCACGGGCTTTAATGGGGTGCGACGGGTGAGCACCGGGGGTGCAACCGCCATGGGACAATGGTGCTACGCGAATCGTTGAATACGGCAAGACATGTGTGCCACGGTGCACGGGCATTGCAGGACCGCTCGCAAGGGCTTGGACAAGAAGGAACTGAGATGGCAGATCGAGCACTGCGCGGCATGGGCCTCGGGGCCAAGAGCTTCGAGGACGAGGAGGGCGTCGAGTTCGCGGCCCGCAAGGTCCTGGGCTTCGACTGCCCCAAGGGTCATCACTTCGACATCACGTTCTCGACCGAGGCCGACCTGCCGGCCGAGTGGGAGTGCCCCCGCTGCGGCGCCGTGGCGGCCCGCTCCGACGGCACCCAACCCGAGGACAAGCAGGTCAAGCCGCCTCGCACGCACTGGGACATGCTGCTGGAGCGCCGTTCGATCTCCGAGCTCGAGGAGCTGCTGGCCGAGCGCCTCGAGGTCGTGCGGAAGACCCCGCACTACTGATCGTCCGAGCGGTCGTCGGATCGTCCGGCCGCCGCTCCCCCGCCGGGCCGGGGCGGGCCCGCGGATCCCCGCGCGTCAGCGGGCCCGGTCGACCTGGTCCTTGAGGCTGCCGAGGAGCGGCTTGATCCTCGTCGAGGCCCGCCCTGCGAGCTGCCTGAGCTGGGCGGAGCGCTTCTCGTAGCCCCACCCGGCCGTGCGGCGCAGGGCCTCGGTGATGATGGAGCCGCTCATCTTCGACTCGCCGAGCTGACGGTCGGGGAAGCTGATCGGGACCTCGGCGACCGTGCCGCCGTTCTCGATGACGCGACGGGTGAGGTCGACCTGGAAGGTGTAGCCCTTCGAGGCGATCGTGTCGAGGTCCATGGCCTCCAGCGCGCTGGCGCGGAAGGCGTTGAAGCCGCCGGTGCTGTCATGCACGGGAAGATCCATCACGGCCTGGATCCAGATGTTGGCCAGCCGCGAGAGCCATTCGCGCGCGAGGTCGTAGTCGACGACCTCGCCGCCGCGCATCCAGCGCGAGCCCTTCACCATGTCGGCGTTCTCCAGGGCGGCGAGCATGGCGGGCAGGAAGGTGGGCCGGTGGGAGCCGTCGGCGTCCATCTCGACGAGCACGTCATAGCCGTTCTCGAGGCCCCAGCGGAAGCCGGCGACGTAGGCGGCGGCGAGGCCCTCCTTGCCGGCGCGGTGCAGCACGTGGATGTGGTCGTCCTCGGCGGCGAGCCGGTCGGCGATGGCGCCGGTGCCGTCCGGGGAGTTGTCGTCGGCGATGAGGGCGTCAGCGGCCGGGACAGCCTCGCGCAGTCGCCCGACGACGGACTCCAGGTTCTCGACCTCGTTGTAGGTGGGGATGATGACGAGCACCTTGTCCAAGGGCTCGCGCTTGCGGTCAGCCATGACGCACTCCTCGTGCTGGTGAGGGCCCTCGCGGGCCGCCAGGGAACGCTGCTGCGGCGGCACCGCGGCAACGGGCTCAGTGTAGCGACCCCGCCCCCGCCGCGTCGGGCCGCCCACGAGGACCCCGGCGAGCGCCCCGAGCGCGGCCAGGGCCGCGCACACCCCCTCGGAGAGCGGGCCGACCGTCATGGCCGGTGTGAGTCCGGAGCGCAGCGGCACGGTGAAGGAGCGGGCATAGGCGGTGTCGGGCGCACTGCGGGCCAGGACGGAGCCGTCGGCGCCGATGAGGCCCGAGTACGAGCTGGTCGTCGACACGACGATCTCGCGGCGCATCTCCATGGCCCGGACGCGTGTGATGGAGAACTGCTGGTAGGGCTGCATGGTGCCCGAGTAGGTGGCGTTGTTCGACTGGACGGTCACCACCCGGCCGCCGGCGCGCTCGGTGTCGTAGACGGTGGAGTCGAAGGCCAGCTCGTAGCAGATGATGTCGCCGACGGCGAGCCGTCGCCCGTCGCCCAGGTCGCCCTCGACGACGCCCGGTCCGGTGCCCGGCACGGTTTGACGGCCCACCTGCCGGGCCATCGGCACCAGCGCGAGGACGAGTCTCTTCATCGGCGTGTACTCGCCGAAGGGCACGGCGTTGCGCTTCGCGTAGCGGCTCGTCTCGCCGACGGCCGTCCACCACAGGGCTGTCGTCTGCCGCTCGTCGGCGCCCGGCCCGTCGGTGACGGCCCCCACGAGGATCGGCCGTCCGGCGATGGCCCTGGCCCGGTCGATCAGCTCGCGGGTCCGCTGGTCGTTGTTGGGGTCCATGTCGGTGGAGTTCTCCGGCCACAGCACGAGATCGGGCATCGGGTCGAGGCCCGTGCGGGCGCGGGCCATCGCCATGATCGTCTCGGAGACGTGGTTGTCCGTCACGGAGCGCGCATAGCCCGTCGTGCGGGGGCCGGCCGAGCCGTCGACGCCGCCCTGGACGACGGCGATCGTCACCTCGCCCTCGTCGGGCCCCCGTACGGGGACGGCGCGCAGTGCTCCCCCGCCGACGAGCAGCAGGAGGGCCAGGGCCGTCGGGACGAGCGCCCTGGCGCGCCGGGGCCGGCCGGCCCGCAGCAGATCGCAGGCGGCGAGCAGCACGGTGCCGGTCAGTGCGACGACGAACCCGGTGCCGGCGGCGCCGAGCACCCACAGAAAGCCCCCGAACGGGGCGTCGGCGGCGGTGAAGCCCAGCCGGTCCCAGGCGAAGCCGCCCAGCGGGAAGCGCTGGGCTCCGGCCTCGGCCGCCGTCCACGCGGCGGCCGCCCACAGCGGCCACAACCGTAGGCGCTGGACGAGGTGCTGCACCGCGGCGACCAGCCCCACCCACAGGGCCAGGACGGGCACGAGCAGCAGCGGCAGCCACCAGTCCACGACGTACTCGAAGCCGACCGTCATCGCGTACTGGACCAGGCCCGCGAGGAAGCCGGACCCGACGGCGTGGCGCAGCCGCCCCTGACGGGACAGCCAGCACAGCAGCCCGACCCCGCCCGGCGCGGTGAACCACAGGCCGTAGGGCTGGAAGGCCAGGGCGAGGAGGACACCGGCGGCGAGGGACAGCAGGGTCGAGGACCACCGGGGCGGGTCGATCGTCGCCGGGCCGCCGACGCCCGCCGCGAGCGGGAGCCGTCCCCGGTGGACGGTGCGACCGGACGTCCTCACGGCTCGTCGGGCCAGTCGACGAGCGGCTTGTCGGCGAACATGGTGCGCAGCACGACGGTGGTCGAGGTGGCGACGGACTGCGCGAGGCGGATCCGGGTGAGCAGGCCGTCGAGCTCCTCCGGAGTGCCGATCTCCGCCCGGCACAGGTAGCTGGCGTCGCCAGCCACCGAGTAGCAGGAGGTGATCTCGGGCATCTGCTCGAGCAGCTCGACGATGCGGGAGTCGTCCGTGAGCTGGCCGAGGGGCATGATCTTGATGAAGGCCACCAGGGACCGGCCGAGGGCCTTCCCGTCGATCCGTGCCCGGTACCCGGTGATGAAGCCGCGCTGCTCCAGACGTCTCACCCGTTGCTGCGCCGCGGAGGTGGACAGACCGGTCTCGCGGCCGATGTCGGTGAAGGACATCCGACCCTCCCTGGACAGCAGCGCGAGGATCTTCTGGTCTGTCGACTCCATGGCCGTCATTGTCGCAGAGTCGCCGGGCGCCGGGCCGGGTGACCGCATGCTGCCCACGGGGCGGTGCGGAACGGCTCGGACGCGGCGTGACGGGGCCTCGGCCCTGTCCGACGGGAGGCGGTGAGGGGCCCGTCGGGCTCGGCACGGACCACCCCGTGAGCAGCATGCGCACTCGAGCCGTCCCGGGGACCGGTGACGGCTCCGACTCCTCGACGGGCCTGTCGAGGCCGGTGCCGTGGACCCCGGCGATGCGCGGGCGGCGGTGGGCTCGCTCGTCGTGCCGGCCTGCCGGATCAGCCGCGGCGGGCCAGCACGTAGATCGCCGAGCCCGCGAGCAGGTTCGCGCCGTGCTGCAGGAGACGTCCGCCGGCCCGGGGCCGGCGGCCCGCGCCGTCCAGGGGGATGCGCCGCTCGACGTCGAGCCCGCACTCGTCGAAGAACTCCTCGAGGGTGACGAGCGTCGTGTGGTGCAGGTTCGGGGTGTCGTACCAGGTGTACGGAAGGTCCCTGCTCTGGGGCATGCGGCCGCTCAGCAGACGCAGCCGGTGACGCCAGTAGCCGAAGTTCGGCATGGTCACGATGAGGCGCCGGCCGATGCGGCGCATCTGCGTGATGACCTCCTTCGGCCGGAGCACGGCCTGGAGGGTGCGCGAGAGGACGACGACGTCGAAGGAGTCGTCGCCGAACTCGTCGAGCTGGGTGTCGAGGTCGAGCTCGACCAGCGGCACCCCCCTGCCGATGGCCGCCATGACGGCCCCAGGATCCCGTTCGACGCCCGTGCCGGTGCAGTCCATGGCGCCGATGAGGTAGGCGAGCAGGTCGCCGTCCCCGCAGCCGAGGTCGAGGACCCGTTCGCCCCGGTCGACGAGCGCGGCCACCGACTGCAGGTCGTGACGCAGCAGGCCCTGCGTGAGACGGTCCGATGGCATCAGCGGTGCCTCCCCAGACGATGACGGTGGATGCTCGGTCGGGGTCTGGTCGGCTGTTCGAGGAAGGCCCGGACGGTGTCGAGGTAGGGGCCGATCGGCAGCAGGAAGGAGTCGTGGCCCCAGGGCGCCCTGATCTCGCGGAAGCTGACCGGCAGGCCCCGAGACTGCAGCTGGCGGACGATGCGGCGCGAGTGGGCGGTGCCGAAGCGCCAGTCGGAGTCGAAGCTCATGACCAGGTACTTCAGGCCGGTGCCGGCCACCGCGTCCATGGCGGTGGGGTCGGCGAACGGGTCGAAGTAGTCCATGACGCGGGTCAGGTACAGATAGCTGAGGGCGTCGAAGCGATTCACGAAGACGGCGCCCTGGTGGTCGAGGTAGCTCTCGACGGCGAAGTCGACGCCGAAGCCGGGACGGCGGTCGTCGTGCTGGGGGCGGCGGGCGAACTTCTCCTCGAAGCCCTCCTCGCTCGTGTAGGTGATGTGCGCCATCATGCGTGCCACGGCCAAGCCGACGTCAGGGCTCGTGCCCTCGACGACGAAGCGTCCGTCGTGGAAGTTCTCGTCGCGCATGATGGCCTCGCGGCCGACGGCGCTGAAGGCGATGTTCTGGGCCGTCAGCCGGCTGGAGCTGGCCACGACGACCGCCTGGTCCATGTCGCCGGGGTGGGTCAGCGACCAGTCGAGCACCTGCATGCCGCCGAGGGAGCCGCCGACGGCCGCATGGAGGTGGTCCACTCCGAGGGCGCGCATGAGCGTCCGGTGCACGGTGACGAAGTCGTGCATGTCGAGGAGGGGAAAGTCCAGGCCGTAGGGCTCGCCGGTGGCCGGGTCGAGGTCGGACGGGCCGGTCGTGCCCCGGCAGCCGCCGAGGAGGTTCGAGGAGATGACGAACCAGCGGTTCGTGTCGATGGCCTTGCCCGGCCCGATCATGACGTCCCACCAGCCGGGACGGGCGTCGCCCTCGTGCCAGAGGGCGGCGTGGGCGTCGCCGGTGAGGGCGTGACAGATGTAGACGGCGTTGTCGCGGGCCTTGTTCAGGGTGCCGTAGGTCTCGTAGGCGACGGTGACCTCCTCGAGCCGTCCCCCGTGCACGAAGTCGAGAGGCCTGGTCCGGTCGAACAGCCGGATCCGTTTCGTCTCGACGAGCGTCCTGGGCTCGGCCGATGTCATGGACTCACTCCTGGGGACTCGGTACGCGCGCCGTCCCGCGGCGCCGGGTTCGCGGCCCAACTCTAGTCGCCGGTGCCGCGCCCTCCGGTGCACCGTCGCCGGGCGCGGACACGGGGCCCGGCGGCTCAGCCCGGTGAGGTGTGCGCGGCGGCCGGGTCGACGGGCTCGGCGGTAATGCCCTTGTCGGCGAGGAAGACGCTCATGGCGCTCCACCGGTCGTCGTGCTGGGCGCCGAAGTCGTCCCCGTACAGGGCGTTGGTGGCCTCGAGGGTCGACCTGGCCCTCGCGCGCTGCTCGTCGTCGGTGAGCGTGGTGACGTACCGGGCGGACAGGTCGACGGCCCCGTCCGGGTCGGCGGCACAGTCCGCGGCGGCGCGGCGGAGCGCGCGCAGCAGGCCCGCGAGCTCGTCGCCCCGCCCGGCGACGGTGTCCGCCATGGCGCCCAGGCCGAGGCCGACCAGCGGGGTGCCCTCGCCGGGAGCGATCTCGCGGATGCCGAAGCCGGCCTGCTCGAACTGGACCGCGTCGTTGTTGGAGAAGCCGACGACGGCGTCCACCTTGCCGGTCATGAGGGCCGACTGCTGGGTGAAGCCGATGGTCCGGATGTCGACGTCGTCGCGGCTCAGGCCGGCCTCGTCGAGCAGTGCGAGCAGCGTGTACCAGGTCTCGCCGTACTCGCCGGGCACCCCGATCGAGTGGCCGCGCAGGTCGGCCAGGGAGGTGATCGGCGAGTCGGCCGGGACGATGAGCTCGCCGGGGTAGCTCTGGTAGATCGTGGCGACGTCGACGACGTCGACGCCCTGGGAGCGGTTGACCATCATCTCGTCGCCGCCCGCGTAGACGACGTCCTCGTCCCCGGCCTGCAGGGCGCCCAGCAGCGGTTCGGAGCCGCCGTGGTGGCGCAGCGTCACGTCGAGGCCCTCGTCCGCGAAGTAGCCCTTCTCGGCCGCCACGTAGAACGGCGAGAACTGGATGTCGGCCGTGTAGGTGAGGCCCACGACGAGCGGCGCGCCGCCCGAGGAGGACGCGGACGACGCGGACCCTCCGGTCCCAAAGCAGGCCGTGGCGACGAGCGCCACGCCCAGGGCCAGCAGCAGGGCCCGCCGCAGACGGCGGGCGCGGGAAGGGATCATGCGATCAGCTCCTCGTCAGGGATGCGGGCGCCGGGGCCCGGACGGTCCGGGGCGGCGTGCGGGCCGTCGACCGCGGCCGCGGAGGGCAGCGGACGCCCGAGGACGGGCCCCGGCTCTGCGCCGGGGCCCGCGCCGTCGGAGGCGCGGTAGGGGTCGGTGAGGCGCTCCACGAGCGTGAGGGCGGCGTGGATGGCGACGGCGAGCGCGCACAGCACGATGAGCGTGGCGAACAGCCCGGTGGTGTCGGCGGTGGCCGACTCGACCGACACGATCATGCCCAGGCCCTTGCCCCCCATGACGAACTCGCCGACCACGGCCCCGGTGATGGACAGGGTGAAGCCGTTGCGTATGCCGGTGAGGATCGCGGCCCGGGCCATCGGCGCCTCGATGTGGACGATCATCGCCGGCCCGGAGGCGCCGTCGAGCTCGGCGGCCTCGGTGATCTCGTCGTCGATGGTGCGGAGGCCCAGCACCGTCGACAGGACGAGCGGGAAGAGGACGAGCAGGGTGCACAGCAGGACGATCGGCGTCAGCCCGTAGCCGACCCAGATGACCAGCAGCGGTGCGAGCGCCACGGCCGGGATCGCCTGCGAGGCGGCCAGATAGGGCGAGAACGCGGCATCGGCGGAGCGGAGATGGGCGATGAGATAGCCGATCGGCAGGGCGACGACGGTCGCGAGGGCGCAGCCGAGCACGGCCTCCCAGATCGTCGCGAGCGTGCGGTGCAGGAGGGCACCGGTCCGCAGATCGGCGACGAGGCGGGCGAGGACCCGGCCCGGGCCGGGGAGCAGGGCGGTCGGGACGGCGCCCGAGGAGGCGACGAACTGCCAGGCGGCGAGCAGGACGACGAGCACGACCACGGGCGCACCGATGCGCAGCCCCAGGGGCATCGCCGCCCGAACCGCCTTGATCGTCCTCATCGGCCGCGTCTCTCCCGTCATCGCGTCATGACCGGGGCGCGGCCCGGGCGCGCGTCGGGCTGCGCGGCCGTCCGGCCGCGACCCGCGAGGGCCCGCACGTGCTCTCCCATCCGGACTGTCACCGTCGGCACCGGAATCCCACCGGTTCGGCCAGCTCTGGGCTGGTTCGCGGGCTGTCACCGCCGGTTCGGGTTTTCACCGACCCCGGGCACGTTGATCGTCGGAAGAACTATAGCCCGGCCCGTCCGGAGCCGGAGGACCGCTCATTCCGGGCGTGGCGCCGGGCGGTCAGACCCGGGCCGTGTCGGCGGGCCGCTCCGCAACCGGCGCCTCGGGCCGGGCGTGCGCCGGGTAGAGGGCGGCGACCGCGACGGTGGCGAGGGCGACGACGCCCGAGCAGACGCCCAGGCCGAGGGCCGTCCCCGAGGAGTAGGCCTCGCGCATGGTGACGACCAGCTCGTCCATGCCGCGGGCCGAGGCCATGGGGAAGGCCTCGCCGGCCGAGCTCAGCACCTTCTCGCGGGTCGCCCCGTCGAGGGCCCCGACCGTCGCGCTGCCGGCGAGCCGGGCCCGGTAGGTCGAGGCCAGCAGGCTGCCGATGACGGCGACCCCGAGGGCGCTGCCCACCTGCATGAGCGCGCTGTTGGTGGCCGAGCCCGCGCCCTCCGAGGCCGGCGGCAGGGAGTCCATGACGGCCTGCGTCGCGGCCGGCATGAGCATGCCGGCCCCCAGGCCGAAGGCGCAGGCCCCGACGACGAGGTGCGAGTAGGCCATCGACGAACCGGTCACGGCCAGGGCTCCGAATCCGAGGGCGACGAGGACGAGCCCGGCGATGACGGTGCGCTTGATGCCGATCGCGCCGAGCACCTTCGGGGCGCTCACCGCGCCGACGAGCATGCAGGCCGCGACGGGCATGATCGCCAGCCCGGATTGCCAGGGCGTGAAGGCGAGGACGTACTGCATGTACTGGGTCAGGACGAACAGGGCGCCCGCTCCCCCGCCGGTGACCAGGCCCGAGACCGCGACGGAGACGGCGAAGGGTCGCCGTGCGAACAGGCTCAGGTCGAGCAGCGGGGCCTCGGCCCGCATCTGCACCCAGACGAACAGGCCGAGCACGACGAGGCCGACGAGCGCGGCGCCGATGACGAGGGGCGAGGCCAGGCCGAGGCCGGGCGCGGAGATGACGGCCCAGCACAGCACCGACAGGCCGATGATCGAGGCGGCCATGCCGAGCCAGTCGATGCGCTCGTCGGCGCGCTCGGGCGCGGCGTGCGGCAGCATCCAGACGCCCCCCAGGAGGCAGAGCACGGCGAGCGGCACGTTGACGAGGAAGATCGACGACCAGCCGAAGTGCGCCAGGAGGGCGCCCGACAGCAGCGGGCCCACCGCCGCCCCGGCGCCGTTGGCGCCGGACCAGATGGCGAAGGCCGTCGTCCGCTCGGCGGGGCGGCGGAAGAGGACGGAGACCTCGGCAAGCGTCGACGGCGTGAGCAGGGCCGCGCCGACGCCGGTGAGGGCGCGCGCCGCGACGAGCATGACCGTGCCGCGGGAGAGGGCGGCCACGACCGAGCAGGCGCCGAACAGGGCGACGCCCGTCGTGAAGGTGCGTTTGCGTCCCCAGCGGTCGACGAGGCTGCCGGCCACGAGCAGGAAGCCCGCATAGGTGAGCTGGTAGGAGTCCACGGTCCACTGCAGGGCGTCGTTGGTGGCGTGCAGCTCGCGTGCCAGGGTCGGCAGGGCGATGTTGAGGATCGTGTTGTCCATCGAGGCCATGAGCAGCGCGACGGAGAGGACGACGAGCCCCCACCACCGGCGCCGCTCGACGCGGATGCGCGCCGTGCGGGCCGGGGCGCTCTGCTGGGAACTCACCGGTGGATTTTCTCACCACCGGGACTCGGGGCCGGCACCCGACCCGCCGAGCCCCGTGCCCACCCCGGGGGCCGCCGCTCCCCCGGGCGGGCACGGGACGGGGAGGCCTCAATCCTCCGGGGGACGGACACTGCGTCCTGCGGTGGACGCGGTCGGTGGCGGGCTCAGCGGTCGACGCGGGCGTTGCCGCCGCCGGCCAGCCTGAGCACATCGGCGAGGGAGGCCATCGAGGTGTCGCCCGGGGTCGTCATGGCCAGGGCGCCGTGAGCCGCGCCGTACTCGACGCAGGTGGCCAGCGGCTCGTCGGTCAGCAGGCCGTAGACGAGCCCGGATGCGAAGGAGTCGCCGCCGCCGACGCGGTCGAGGATCTCCATGCCCTCGCGCCGGGCGGCCTGGACGAGGCCGTCGTGCCTGCTCCAGGCGAGAGCGCCCCAGTCGTTGCGGGAGGCCGAGCGCACCCCGCGCAGGGTCGTGGCGATGACCCCGATGTTCGGGTAGGCCGCTGCGACGGTCTCGATCATGGCGCCGAAGCCCTCGACCGGCAGGTCGGTGAGGTCCTCGTCCACGCCCTCGACCTCGAAGCCGAGGGCGGCGGTGAAGTCCTCCTCGTTGCCGATCATGACGTCGACGTAGCGGGCGAGCTCCCGGTTGACCTCGCGGGCGCGTTCCTGCCCGCCGATGGCCCGCCACAGGCTCGGGCGGTAGTTCAGGTCGTAGGAGACGGTCGTGCCGGCCTCGTGGGCCGCCCTGACGACGTCGAGGCAGGTCCGGGCCGCCTGCTCGGAGAGCGCCGCGTAGATGCCGCCGGTGTGCAGCCAGCGCACGCCGGCCCCGGTGAACAGCCCGTCGAGGTCGAAGTCCTCGGCCCTGACCTGCGAGGCGGCGGTGCTGCCGCGGTCGGAGACGCCGACCGAGCCGCGGACGCCGAAGCCGCGCTCGGTGAAGTTCAGGCCGTTGCGGACCGTGCGCCCCACGCCGTCGCCGGGAACCCAGACGATGTTCGAGGTGTCGACGCCGCCGGCCTCGACGAAGTCCTCGACCAGGTGGCCGATCTCGTTGTCGACGAGGCTCGTCAGAACGGTGGTGCGCAGGCCGAAGACCTTGTGCAGGCCGCGGATCACGTTGTACTCGCCGCCGCCCTCCCAGGCCCGGAAGGCCCGGGCGGTGCGGATGCGGCCCTCGCCGGGGTCCAGTCGCAGCATGACCTCGCCGAGGCCCGCGGCGTCGAAGGCGCACCGTTCCGCGGGGCGCAGGGTGATGTCGGCAGTCATCGTCATTCTCCTCGTTTCGTTTCGCTCGGGTCGTTCCGCCCGGGGCCGGGTCGCAGCGCCCGGACGGTGTCGACGGCCTCGGCGACGAGCCCGGTGACGCGGTCGAACTCGCCGGCGTCGACGAGCCCCGTCGGGACCATCCAGGAGCCGCCGACGGCGGGGACGCGGTCGAGGGCCAGGTACTGGCCCACGGTGTCCGCGGCGATGCCGCCGGTGGGCACGAACCGCACCCCGGGGAACGGGCCGGACAGGGCCCTGATGGTCGCCGGGCCGCCGAGGGCGGCGGCCGGGAAGAACTTGACGGTCGAGAGGCCGGAGGTGACGGCGGCGGTCATGTCGGTGGCGGTCGCGACGCCCGGCAGGACCGGCACGCCGAGCCCGAGGCACTCGTCGACGACCGCCTGGCTGTAGCCGGGGCTGACGATGAAGCTCGCGCCGGCGGCGAGGGCGCGGTGCACCTGCTCGACGGCAAGGACGGTCCCCGCGCCGACGAGCAGATCGCCACGGGCGGCCATGGCCGCGATCGACTCGGCCGCCGCGTCGGTGCGGAAGGTCACCTCGGCGACGGGAAGTCCCCCGGCGACGAGGGCCCGGGCGAGGCCGTCGGCCCGATCGGCGCGGTCGAGGACGACGACGGGGATGATCCTGTGGGCTGTGATGGCGGGCAGGTCCACTGGCATTGCGGTTTCCCTTCGGTTCGTGGCACCCGGGCTCCACACGCTGGATGTTTCATATAATGAAACTCGGGATTTGCTCCAAGAAACAGTTGCAGCATACGCCTCGTGGGCGTCGATTCCGGCTCGAGGGCCGCGGAGGCCGTGGGTAGGGAGCATCGGGGCGGGGCCGCCCGAGGCGCAGGGCGGATCACGCGGGGCGCACCGCCCGCCGGGTCCGCGGGCGGTCGGTCGCGCCGCCCCGGGCCTCACACGTGCAGTGCCGGCAGGGCGATGCCGACCGGGAGCAGGGGCGGGACGACGTCCCGGACGGCCCGGAGCAGCTCGGTACGGCGCCTGGCGGTGAACGTGGATGCGAAGGTCGTCACGCTCATGGCCCCGGCCGGCTGGTCTCCGCGCAGCAGCGGCACGCCGAGGCAGGCGATGCCCGGCTCGTTCTCCTCGACCTCGAAGGAGTAGCCGTGTCCGCGGGCGAAGCCGATCATCCCCCACAGCCGGTCGGCGCGCTCCGGTCCGCCGGCCGGGACGTAGGCGTCCAGCTGCTGGCGCTCGACGGCCGTGAAGGCGAGGATGGCCCGGCCCAGCGCGGTGTCGGCGACCGGGACCGTGCGGCCGATGTCGGACCACACGCGGATCGTGCGCGAGGGCTCGACCTTGTCGAGGTAGACGACCCGGTCGCCCCGCATCACGCCGAGGTGGACGAGCTCGTCGACCTCGCGGGACAGGGCGACGAGCGCCGGGTGCATGCCCGAGGCGAGGGAGTCGCCCTCGAAGTGGCGGGTGGCGAGGGCCAGCGCCGCCGGGCCGAGGGTGTAGTTCCCCGACTCGGGGTCCTGCTGGACGTAGTCGCGGCAGCGCATGGTCGACAGGGCGCGGTAGGCGGTCGACTTGTTCATGCCGACGCGCGCGCAGATGTCGGCGAGGGAGGAGCCCGCGGTCCCGAGCCGCGACAGGTCGTCGAGCAGCACCAGGGCGCGGTCGATCGCCTCGATGCGTGTCGGCCCGTTGCCCGTACCGGCCATCGGACGGCTCCCTTCGTCGCGAAGCACCTGATGCGCCCGCGGTGCCCGGGCCTGCCGGGCACCGCGGTGGGCGCTCAGGCCATGACCTGCTCCCACTCGTCGCGGTGGGCGAGCATCTCGGAGACCGCGGCCCGGGCCGCGTCGAGGCTGTGGTGGGCGCCCCAACCGCACTGGATCTCGTTCGCCGCGGGCACCTCGGTCAGGGCGAGGACGTCGCGCAGGGTCCACTCGACGAGTTCGCAGGTGGCGGGCACGTCGGGCTCTCCGACCATGATGAGGTAGAAGCCGGTCTGGCAGCCCATCGGGCCGAAGTCGATGACGGCGTCGCTGTGGTTGCGCACGCACTCGGCGAAGGAGTGCTCGATCGAGTGCACGGCCGTCATCTCGAGGTGCTCACGGTTGGGCTGGCAGAAGCGCACGTCGTACTTCGTGAGCACGTCGCCGCCGGGCAGCCGCTTCACATCGGCGACCCGGACGAACGGCGCCGCCACCGCGCGGTGGTCCAGGTTGAAGCTCTCCACGTTCATGCGTTCGGGCACGGTCGTCCTTCCTCGCGGTTCTCCGTCCGACCATCTCGCAAACCGGGCCCGCTGACAAGTCGGCGGGCCCGGGGCGATGGTCTCAGAGCGCGGTCAGCCAGGCCGCCTGGTAAGGCCAGATGTCGATGGTGGCCGGGCGCAGGTCGTAGGTGTAACCGCCGATCAGCTCGCGGGCGTCGTAGCCGAGATGCTGGGTGAGCACGCTGTGGTGGAGCTGGACCGTCTGCTCGCTCATGTTGTAGACCTCGACGAGCGGGCCCAGCGGGTGGTCCCGCACGAGGACGAGGACGCGCGGATCGGGGCTCGGGACCACCCGGGCGGCGAACGAGGCGTGCACCTGCGGCGTCGCCGCCCGCACCTGGAGCACGTGCCGGAGCGCCCTGTTGAGTCGGGCGGCCGGCAGGTCCTCGTCCGCGGCGACCCGCTCGACCAGCGCCCAGTCCATGAAGGGGCGGTGGGCCCAGCGGTTGTCGTCGGCGTGGGCCGGGTCGGAGCCGTAGTCCATGCCGTTGAGCAGTCCCAGCTCGTCGCCCATGTAGATGAGCGGCACGCCCCCGTACCCGCAGATGAGCGTGTACATGAGCACGATGCGGGCGATGGCCATGTCGACGCCGTGCTCGTCGCCCTCCTCCAGGGCCTTCTCCAAGCCGGCCAGGCTGGCCACCGAGCCGGAGATGCGCCGGTCGCCGGTGAGCGGATTGGCCTGGAAGACCAGACCCCGGGCGAACGAGGTCTTGTACTGACCGGAGTAGAAGTCCGAGAGGAAGCGGCGGTGCTCGTAGCCATCCACGCCCACCGCCGCGGCGTCGGCGTCCGAGATCGCCCAGCCGATGTCGTCGTGGCAGCGCACATAGGTGGCCCATGTCGTGGACGGCGGCTTCGTCGGCATGTTCGACAGCGCGGCCTCGGCCATCCGGGACTCCGCGGTGGCCAGGCAGTTCCACAGCTGCACCATGAGCTCGTTGTGGTAGGCCATGTCGGAGACCAGACCGTAGTGCTCGCCGGTGCCGAGATAGGCCATGAGGTCCTCGGGCGAGACGATCGCCTCTGCCTTGAAGGCCACCGACGGGGCGGCGATGCGCATGCAGGCGCGCATGATCTGGGTCAGGTCGTGCACCTCGGGCTGGTTCTGGCAGTTGGTGCCCATGCGCTTCCAGGTGAAGGCGATGGCGTCCAGGCGGAAGACCTCGACGCCCTTGTTCGCCAGCCAGCACATGAGGTCGACGAACTCGCACAGGACGTCGGGGTTCGCCCAGTTCAGGTCCCACTGGTAGTCGTTGAAGGTCGTCCACACCCAGGCGTTCGCCTGCTCGTTCCAGGTGAAGTTGCCCGGCGCGAAGTCGGGGAAGACCTCCGGGAGGGTGCGCTCGTAGGCGTCCGGGATGGAGCGGTCGGGGTACATGAGGAAGTAGTCGCGGTACGTGGCCTCCCCCGCCCTGGCCCGGACCGCCCACTCGTGCTCGGCCGCCACATGGTTGATGACCAGGTCCATCACCAAGGAGATGCGGTGCGCCCGCAGCTCGGCGGTGAGCTCCTCGAGGTCGTCCATGGTGCCCAGGTCGGGGCGGATGGTGCGGTAGTCGGCCACTGCGTAGCCGCCGTCGTTCGCACCCGGCCTGGGCTCGAGGAAGGGCATGATGTGCAGATAGCGCACCCCGAGCCCGTCCAGGTAGTCGACGTGGTCCTTGACGCCCCGCAGGTTCCCGGCGAAACGATCGGCGTAGCAGACGTAGCCGACCATGCCGGGCTGCTGCAGCCAGTCCGGGCGCAGCAGCCGGGCCTCGTCGAGACGTCGCAGTTCGGGTGAGCGCTGCGCGATGCCCCTCTCGAGGATCTCGCGCAGACGGGCCGTCACCTCGGTGGCGCGGTCGGGGAACAGGCGCGCCAGCGAGACGGCGATCTGGGGGGAGTAGCGCTCCCAGCGCAGGTCGAGGCTCTGCCGTGCGGCGGCGTCAAGGACCATCGTTCAGTCCTCCGCGGTCGGGGCGATCTCGACGTCCTCGGCCACGTTCGGCTCCTCGGAGCCCTCGACGGGGCGCACGACGAGCACGTCGCGGTGGGCGCGGCGCACGACCGCGGAGGACACATTGCCGAGCAGCCGTCCGACGACCGAGGTGTCGCGGATGGCGCCGAGGACGATGGCGTCGACCCGGTGGTCGCGGGCCGTCTCGAGGATCGCGGCGACGGGGTCGGCGTCCACGAGCAGGGCCGCCGTGACCCGGGCGCCCGCCTCGTGGGCGACCTTCATGGCGTCCTGGACCGCCTGGGTGGCGGCCTCCGAACCGGGCACCTGACCGAGCGTGGCGACCAAGCCCTCGAGGTTCGGCTCCCTGGCGGCCTCGCGGGCCGGCATCTTCGTGTAGGCGCAGACCACGATGAGGTCCGCGTCGTCCGCCACGGCCAGGCGGGCCGCGCGGGTGACGGTCGGCCCGGCCAGCGAGGAGCCGTCGGTGCCGACGAGGATCTTCCTGTAACGATCGAGTTCCATGATCAGTCCTCTCCGAGCTGGACCTTGGCGGGAGCGGTGACGTCGTCCACGTCGCGCACGATCGGGGGCTCCTTGATCCACAGCATGGCCAGCGCGGCGCAGCCGAGCAGGACCGCGGCGAAGGTGACGGCGTTGGTGGGGTTCGAGCCGAGCAGGTGCTTGTAGACCGCGCTGAAGGTGAGGGTCTCGAGCAGCTGCGGGATGACGATCATCATGTTGATGATGCCCATGTAGACGCCGTAGCGGCTGGACGGCACCATGCGCACGGCCATGATGTACGGCACGCCCACGATGGACGCCCAGGCGATGCCGAGGCCGATGATCGGCAGGAACAGCAGGAACTTGTTGCCCAGGTGCGGGAAGATCAGCAGGCCGATCACCGCGAGCATGAGGCAGAACGCGTGGACGTACTTGGCGCCGTGCTTCTTGGCGAAGGCGACCAGCGAGAAGGCCACGCAGAAGGTGACGACGTTGTAGCCGCCGTTGATGAGCCCGGTCCAGGTGACGGCCGACTCGTAGGCGGCCGAATGGGTGTCCGTCGTGCCGAAGGCGCTCTTGGCGACCGACAGCGAGACGTACTGCCAGTAGACGTTCATCGCGTACCACTGGAACAGGTAGACCAGGGCGAGCTTGCGCAGCTGGGTCGGCATCTCGACGATGGCCGTCCAGATGCCCGACAGGGCGTTGCCGTTCTGCTTCGAGCGCAGACGCGCCAGCTCCTCCGGGGAGGGCGGGATCTCGGGGGTGGTCAGCACGGAGACGAGGACCGTGCCGATCGAGCAGACCGAGCCGAGCATGAACGAGCCGAACACCCAGTACGGCAGGCCCGCGGCGGTCATACCGGACAGGATGTGCTGGAAGAGGAACAGGGAGACGTTGGCGAGCGTGATGCCCAGGCCGGCGAAGAAGCTCTGCGCCAGGAAGCCCTTGGCCGTCTGGCTCGGGGGCAGCTTGTCGGCGATGAAGGCGCGGTAGGGCTCCATGGCCGTGTTGTTCGAGGCGTCGAGCAGCCACAGGAGCAGCGCGGCCATCCAGATCGCCGAGACGAACGGGAAGCAGAACAGGCACACGGTGCAGCCGATGGCGCCGATGATGAAGAAGGGCTTGCGTCGGCCCCAGCGCTCGCTCCACGTGCGGTCGGAGAGCGCGCCGATGAGCGGCTGGATGAACAGGCCGGTGATCGGGCCCGCCATGTTGAGCAGCGGCAGCTCGTCGGCCGAGGCACCGAGGAAGTTGTAGATCGGGTTGATGGCCGTCTGCTGCATGCCGAACGAGTACTGGATGCCGAAGAAGCCCAGGTTCATGAGAAGGATCTGCTTCATCGACATCATCGGCTTGCGCCTGATGACGGTCGTGGTGGTTTCGCTCATCGTGCGTTGTCCTTGGAGGTGGTGAGATAGCTCTGGAGATGGTCGAGGATGGACTCCCAGCCATCGGAGTAGTCGAGGGCGGCCTGCTCCGTGTAGGGCCCCTGGACGATTCGCAGCAGCGTCTTGCCCTGGCCCAGGCGGGTGAACTCGACGCGCAGCTCGACGGGCTTGCTCGGATCGATGCCGGCGATGCCGGAGATGCGCTGCCGGGTGACGAGCACGTCCGGGTAGAAGACCTCGGTGTAGACGCCGTCGACGACCCAGATCTTCCCGGGGTCGTCGTCGCGCACCTTGGTGTGGCGGATGCGTCCGCCCAGCTGGGGGTTCAGCTCCACGGACTCGGGCAGGACGTGCCAGCCCGTCGGGGCGAACCACTGGCTGAACGCGGATGGCTCGGTGAACGCTCTGAACAGCACTTCACGCGGGTAGGCGAACTCCCTCTCGACTTCCAGGACGGTGTCCACTTCCATGCCGATTCCTCCGTTGCAATCGATCGCGGGCGCTGGGGGTGGCCCGATGTGCCGTATCCTTTCAGATCCCCTAAGGGGTCGTGGCCCTGTCCATTCTTCTACAAGTGAACGCACAGGTGGAGTGCGCAGGCGGCGGGCATCCCCTGATCGGAGGGGTCCCACCTTGTCACGGGCGCACGGTCGGGACGGTGCCCCGGCCCGGGACCACCGCCGGAGGGCTCGCGCCGGGTGCGACCGTGGTCGCACCCGCCCGTCGCCGTTCCGGGCCGGCCCGGGACCCGCCTCGCCCGTCACGGCGCCGCCGAGGCGGAGCCGACTGGAAAGCGATGTCGACTTGGGCTAGAGTTCAGCGGCGGGCCGGCAATGGCCCAACGGGCTGTGGCGCAGCTTGGTAGCGCACTTGACTGGGGGTCAAGGGGTCGCAGGTTCAAATCCTGTCAGCCCGACGCAGAGGGCGGTTCCATTCGTGGGGCCGCCCTTCTCCTTGCGATATGGCCGGTCCCGGATGATCGGCCGCCCTCCCGTGCTGAACGGCCGGCCCGGGGCGGACCGCATCGCGGACGGGGTCGTCCCGTTCACGCGTGCTCCCCCATAATGACCGCGCCATGCACGAGGGAGGGTCGTGCCCGCCACGGCGCACCGAGCGCGCGGACGGCCCGGCGCTTCCCCCTCCTCCTAGACGGAAGGTGGGCACGATGTCCTCCCCGACCTCCTCGCCCGGGGGCCAGCAGCGCGAGCAGTGGGGAAGCCAGCTGGGCTTCCTCATCGCCGCGATCGGCTCCGCCATCGGGCTGGGCAACATCTGGCGCTTCCCCGGCGTCGCCTACACCAACGGCGGGGGCGCGTTCATCGTCCCCTACGTCGTGGCCCTGGTGATGGTCGGCATCCCGGTGCTCTTCCTCGACTACTCGCTGGGGCACCGCTACCGCGGCAGCGCCCCGGCGGTCTTCCGCCGCCTCAGCCGGCGGTTCGAGTGGCTCGGATGGTGGCAGGTGCTCGTCTGCTTCGTCATCATGACCTACTACGCGGTCATCGTGGCCTGGGCCCTGCGTTACACGGTGTTCTCCGTCACCACGGCCTGGGGCGAGGACGCCAAGGGATTCTTCTACGACTTCATCGGGCTCAACACCGACGCGGTCGACTACTCGGCGGCGCCGGTGAGCGGTGTCGTCGTCCCGCTGCTCATCGTGTGGGCCTTCGGCCTCGTCGTCATCGCCCTCGGGGTGACCAACGGGGTCGAGCGCGCCAACAAGATCTTCCTGCCGCTGCTCGTCGTCATGTTCGCGATCCTCGTCGTGCGGGCCATCTGCCTGCCCGGCGCCGCCGAGGGCCTCAACGCCCTCTTCACGCCGAACTGGTCGGCGCTGGGCGACTACCGGGTGTGGATGGCGGCCTTCGGGCAGATCTTCTTCTCGCTGTCGGTGGCCTTCGGCATCATGCTCACCTACTCCTCCTACCTCGGCAGGCGCGCCGACCTCGTGGGCTCCGGTCTGGTGGCGGGCTTCGCGAACTCCTCGTTCGAGATCCTCGCCGGCATCGGGGTCTTCGCGACGCTCGGCTACATGGCCGGCCAGCAGGGCGTCGCCGTGGGCGATCTGAACGGCATCAGCGGCGTGTCGCTGTCGTTCATCACCTTCCCCACCGTCATTTCCCAGATGCCGGGCGGTGCCCTGTTCGGGGTGCTCTTCTTCGCCTCGTTCGCGATGGCCGGACTCACCTCCTTCATCTCGATCATCCAGGTGGTCGCGGCCGGTCTCGCCGAGAAGTTCGGCCTCGGCACGGTCAAGGCCTCCTTCCTCGCGGGGATCCCCTCCGCGGTGCTCTCCTTCGTGCTGTTCGCCACGAGCTCGGGGCTGTATGACCTGGACGTCGTGGACGCCTTCATCAACAACATCGGTGTGGTCGGTTCGGCCATCATCATGTGCGTGGGCGTCGGCCTGGTGCTGCGCAGGACCGGCCTGCTGCGCCGCCATCTCAACGCGGTCTCCGGAACACGGGTCATCGGCGCGTGGTGGCAGGTGCTCGTGTGCGCCGTGGTGCCCGCCCTGCTGTGCTTCATGTTCGTCCAGACCGCATGGGCCTACGCGCACGGAGGGTACGACTCCACGAGCTACACCCGTGGCTTCGAGGCCGTCTTCGGGTGGGGCATGCTGCTCGTGTGCGCCGTCGCCACGGCGGTGCTCACCATGATCGGATGGCGCACGCCGGTGGACGACTTCACTCCCGTCGATCTGGACGAGCTCGAGCTCGAGGAGGCGCACTGAGATGACAGCGATCGCCCTGACGATCATGATCGGCGCCATCGTCATCATCTGGGGAGGGCTGGTGGCCTCGGTGGTCGCGCTCGCCCGCCGCGGACACGGCGGGCGGGGATGATGCCGCGCTCCCCTCGCCGGTGAAGCACCTCGTCGGCCCCTCGCGCGACGCGGGGGCCGGGGACGTGGGGGATGCCGGACCCGCCGGTTCGGATGATCCCGTGGCGGGGCCCGCCGGCGTGCGCCGAGGCGCCGAGAGGCGGTCATGACCCCGCGGGGACCGTCGGCGTGACCCACGATGCCCCGAGGCCCTCGGAGAGGTGTTCGCCGCCGGACGCGAGGAGCCCGGGCCCGCCGCTGCGCGGAGACGATGCGACGGTGCCGCCTCCGCCGAGCACAAGGGGGTGGGGGTGTGCGCGTTGTCGGGTGTCATCCGGGGGGTTCGGTGAGGACGGAGACGAGTTCGATGACGGTGACGCCCCGGGACCCGGCAGGCCGGGTCACGACATCGGACCCGGACCGGCCACCGGCAGACCACGTGATGTCCCACGTCCGAGTCGCCGTGACAGTGTACTCACCCGCCCTGTCCCAGGCATGCCCACAATACGGGGACGGGGCATTGACACCCTCAGGACTGCGGTACGGGACCGTACGACGACAGACCTGACGACGACCATCCCCGGTGTCGACGGCAAGAGAACCCGCAACAGCAGTGATCTCGACGGTCAGGCCATCAACGGTGACGCTGGTGTGAAGGACCCCCGGATCAGGAGCATGGAACCACATGTTGAACCCCACAGCGGTGGCGCCCCACTCGTTGCCGGCCGGATCCGGGTCGAGAAGAAGACCCGGCTCGGTCAAGGAGAGCGTGGCGACCGCCCGACGAGCAGCCTCGACCGGATCCACCACCGGCCCGGCGGGCCCGCCACCGGCAGGAGCATCCGGGCCGGCGGGGAAGACCGGGTAGAGACAGCTGGTGGTGACGGCCGGGTCAGGATCATCCACGAGCCGCCGGCACTCCTCGGCACTGACACCACCACCACCGGCCCCGGACCCGGCCGAGGCCGGCGCCCAGCCCCCGGCAGCCGCCGGAGCCCACTGCCCACCCGACACACCAGAACCCGCCGGAACAAACCCACCACCAGCGGCGGCATCACCGGCAGGCCGATAAACATCCGACGCCGACACCGAATAATCAGAACCAGAATCAGACGTCGACACAGAGCCGTTGAACCATGGAACACTGCTGTCTGAGCATGACTGGTCCCCAAGATCGCACCCGTATGCTTCGCCCGAGCCAGTCACAAAACAAGATCCAGCGAGAATGACGCCTAAGCCAAGAATCACATAATTTCGCATTTCTCCACCGATTCTCCACTGACGTCGGACATCTTTAGATTTCGATCTGCATCGAAGTCGAAAAATACTGAGTGGACATCAAATCCAGCACCAACAGTATTTCCAGCAGAGTCAAGCAACGGGCTTTGGGTGGAATCAATGCATACTTGCAGTGTCGCCACAGAGCCCTCCCGCATGATCTCCGGAGCCCACCTCAACTGTCCGATCTGTTCACGGGTTCCGGGTTTCATCCGCCACCCGTTCGTCGACATCTGCGCCAAGATGTCACTGAACTTCTTCGAGTAGTTCCCCATGATGTACTGGTTCATCTCGAGGGGAACACCATTGACCCCGCCCTCGAGGAAGGCCTGCTGCTCCAACTCGAAATAAGCCCGGTAGACCCGCTCGGCCTCCACGTACAACTCGTCCTGCGACAACGACCCCGACACCGACGACGACGCAGAAACCGACGACGACGGGCCAACAGACCCCCGCCCCCCACACGCCGACAACACGACCACCACAGAAAACACACCCAGGACCACGACCCGGCACCATCGCCGACACATGAAACGACCTCCACAGGGGGCGGGAAGCACATGACCCACCCATCATCCCACGCCCACCCCCACCACAGGAAGACCTGTGGAAAACCCCACCAGCCACCACCCAGCCACCCCCACCACGACCGAGCACAACCACCCGACCCGCCCAAACCCACAACCCCGCCACACAACAAGAAGAAGACACCGGCCACCACAACCACACCAAGAACGAACCCCACAGCGCGGTGCCGGCCGGGCGCCGTCCTGGCGGCTGACACCGCAGGCGGCCCGACACGATCCGGCCGGTCGTCATGAACCGCCAGAGGTCTCAGCCCCTCGGAAGCCTCTCCCTCGTGACGCGCGCCGGGCCGTCCCCGTAGACGACGCCCTCGTCCGCCTTGACCGCGGCGACCAGGACGAAGCTGAGCGAGACGAGCAGCGCCCAGCTGCCGAGCTTGCCGAGGTGCACCATCCGCCAGCCGTTCTGCTGGTCGGGGTAGCGCCAGGCGTTCAGCAGCGTGCCGGCGTTCTCGGCCAGCCACAGGAACGTCCCGATGAGCACGAACGCCAGCGCAGTGGGCATCCGGTAGCGGTCCGCCCCGACCGTGAAGCGGATCGTGCTTCCCCACAGCGCCACGACGAAGCCGACGGCGATCGCCCAGCGCAGGTCCCAGATCACATGGTGGGTGTAGAAGTTCGCGTAGGCGGCGACGGCCAGTCCGACCACCGGCCACCGGCGGAAACCGTCCACGAACAGGTCGAAACGGCGGAACGCCTGGCAGATGTACGAACCGACCGAGGCGTACATGAACCCTGAGAAGATCGGCACCCCGCCCAGCCGCACGACCCCGGCGTCCGGGTACGTCCACGAGCCGACGTGCACCTTGAAGATCTCGAGCGCCAGTCCGATGAGGTGGAAGGCGCAGATCACCGCCACCTCGCGCCAGCTCTCGAGCCTGAACAGCACGAACGCGAGCTGGACGATCAGCACATGGATGAGCAGCGCGTCGTACCTGGCCAGTGGCATGTCGAAGCGGTTCCAGACGAGGACCGAGACGGCCAGTCCGGCGAAGACGGCGATCGGGAAGGCGCAGCAGGCGAACTGGATCGCGACGAACTGGGCTAGCCGCAGCGGCAGTGGACGCAGTCTGCTCAGGGGTGGACGCTCGATGGGCACCCACCCAGTATCCGACTTCTCGCGGAGGAGGCGGGCCGGCCCGGCGGATCGGACGGGTCGTCCTGTCTCAGGCTGTCTCAGGCCGAGTAGGCGGTGAAGCCCGTCCGCTGCGAGACCCAGGCGATGAAGGCCGCGGCGTCCTCGTTCGCGCCGTGGCCCGCGTCCCAGTACATGAGGGCGTCGACGTTGTCGCCGAGTCCCGCGGTGATCGCCGCCAGGTTGGCGCAGACCACCGGCGAGGTGTCGGTGTCGGAGGTGCCCACGCGCAGGAACCAGTTCCTCGCCCGACCCGGATTGGCATGGTACAGGAAGCTCATCGGGTTCATGAGCACGAGCTTGTCGGGGATGTCTTGGTCGATCCTCGCCGAGTCATCACCGGTGGCCAACTGCAGGCCGAAGTCGGTGAAGTGGCGGGCGTCGTTGTTCTTGTCGCCGAACAGACCGTTCTCGGCGCTGGACAGATCCTCCTGGTCGATGGCCGGGCACGGCTTGGAACGGCCCACGTGCGCGAGGAAGTCGTCGAAGCCGAAACTCGCCGACGAGTCCCGCCAAGTAATCCACGGGTTGCTCGCCAGATATCTTTCGCGGTCGGCCGACGACAGGGAGCCCAAGTGGGTGGTTGCCGCTGGCTGGAGATGCGTGCGCACCAAGTAGTCGCCATAGTTGTCGGCGGTGAGCGCGCCATAGCCGCCGAGCCCCTTCAGGCCCAGCTTGTCCAAGTAGACGTCGAATCCGTCGGCGAGCTCACGGGACACGTTCTTGTCGACGGTCGAGCCGTTGTAGGGCTGGGCGCCGAAGGTCCACTCGTAGATGACGTCCTCGTGCTCGATGTCGGTCTGCGGGCAGTAGGCGGCCGAGGCGAAGACCGCGTCCGAGGTCTCGGCGGCGCCGATGGCGCTCAGCTGGTCGGCGTACAGATCGGAGTCGCCCGAGGCTCCCAGCAGCACCGAGAGAGCCCCGCCGGACGAGGAGCCGGTCGTGATGATGTGGTCGACATCGCCCGGCATCCTGCCCGCGTTGTGGCGGATCCATCGGATGACCGCCTTGAGATCGACGATCTGGGCCGGCGCCTTGCCGATGTACGCCTTGTCCGAGGACTGGGCGTCGCGGCCGCGCGCGCCCGGCACGACCACGACGAAGCCTGCCGCCAGGGCCAGCGCGCCGTTGTCGGCCCTTCGGGCCGCGTTCGGGGCGCTCGATCCGTCCGGCGTCGGACCGTCGGACGAGGCATCGCCGCCGAAGATGCCGTCCGAGGCCGTCGCCGATGTGTAGCCGTTGATGGCCAGGGACACGATGATCGGAGCGCCGCTCGCGTCCCACGTGGTCCCGTTGAGTGCTGTCGGCACTCTCACCGTGAGGCTTTGGCGGGAGGCGTCCACCGGGTCGAGGCAGTAGACGATCGAGTCGTACTGCCGATGGGTTACCTTGACGTCCCCGGCGTCGGTGCCGACCGTCATGGTCTGTTCGGTGCTGGCCGAGGAGTCGAGGTCGAGGGCGGTGAAGTCCCTCGTCGAACCGGTCGTGGGGGTGCCGGACGACGAGCAGGCGGTCAACAGGGGCGCCGAGACGGCGGCGAGGGCCAGACCGCTGAGCGTCGCACGGCGGGTGATGGGTCGCGAGAAGACTTCATGCATGGGCTCAAGGATGCGCAATGAACCTGTGTATGTGCCATTCCTGTACGAATCCTGTGACGATACGGCTCCTCGAAGGACATCTTCATCCGGTTCCGTTCCCGGCAGAGGACGGATCGTCCCCATGGCCGTTGGCCGTCGCCGGGCCGCCCCGGCTTTCCATCCCCCAACCCCCTGCCCTTGTCACTGCCAGTTAGGGTGGACCCATGAACGGGAGCGGGGTCCGCGGACACGAGGGCTGCATGCTCGTGGGTCGCCCCCTACGTCGACTTCGCCGGCGTGTCCTCGGCACTGTGTCGCCACTGAACCGGCCGCTTGACGCGTTCCCGACCGCGTCGTCCCACTGCTGGTGCGCTCCATCGCGAAGCCGTCCCCGACCCGCACGATCCGGCCTGGCAGAGGTTCCCCCATCCATGCCGGCGGCGCTGTCGGGTGCGCCCCGCAGCACATGAGAAGCATCTCGTGAGGATCCCCATGACCATTTCCACCGCCGTGCCCGACACCTCGTCCGGATGCGGCGCCCCGAACTCCCCCGCCCTCGTCATCGCCCTGCACGGCACCCGCGATCCGGCCGGGCCGGGCTGCGCCGAACTCCTGCGCGAACGCGTGGCTGGCAGCCTGCCCGGTGTCCGCGTCGACATCGGCTGGGTCGACGTGTACGAGAAGACCCTCGACCGGACCCTGCCCTCTGCGGGCCCAGCAGTCGTCGTGCCCGCCTTCCTGAGCGCCGGCCACCACGTGAGGCACGACATCCCCGCCGCCGTCGCCCGCACCCACGGGCTGGCCCGGGTCACGCCCCATGTCGGTCCCGACCTCGATGCGGCACTGCGCGACCGGCTCGTCGAGGCCGGCCCGGTCGGCGACGGCGTCGTCCTCGCCTCGGCGGGCTCGCGTCACGAGGACGCCAACCGGGAGGTCCGCGCCACGGCCGGGCGCCTGTCGGCACTGCTCGGCCGCCCCGTCGAGGTCGGCTTCTTCTACGCACGGCACCCCGGCCTGACCGAGGCCGTCGAGCGGCTGCGCGAGGCCGGCGCCGGTGACATCAGCATCGCCACCCATGCTCTGTTCCCCGGGCTCCATCAGCGGCGCACCGAGGCACTCGGCCTGCCCGTCGCCGCTCCGATCGGCGTGCACGAGGCGCTCATCGGCGCCATCGTGCGCCGCTACCGGGCCGCCCTGTCGGACGGGGCGGGGTCGCCCTCCGCCCCGGCCCGGCCCCGATGACGTCGGTGCGGCCCCAGCCCGCCTCGGGCGGTGGCGGGACCGATCGGCCCCGGGCCATGGCGATCCGCCCGTCGGCGGCTTCGTGGACCGGCACGTCCATGCCGCGCTCCTCGGACCGCACGCCCCGCCCGCGGAGGCATCGGATGACAGGGGTCTCCGTCCGCCTCCCGGGAGGCGGACGGAGACTAGCCTGGGGACAGCACCGGCAGCACCTCGAAAGGACGTCGACGATGACCCTCAATGATCCCTTCGCCACGATGCGGGCCGTTCCGGCCCTGACCATCACGAGCACCACCGTCCACGACGGGCAGGAGTTCGCCCTCGCCCAGATGTCGGGCCTCATGGGCATCACCGGGGGCGGCGACGTCTCGCCCCAGCTCTCGTGGTCCGGCGCCCCGGACGGCACGAGGAGCTACGCCGTGACGATGTACGACCCGGACGCCCCGACCGGCTCCGGCTTCTGGCACTGGGCGGTGGCGAACATCCCCGCCACGTGCACGAGCCTGCCCGCCGGCGCAGGCGACGACACCGGCTCGGGGCTGCCCGACCGGGCCGTCCAGCTGCGCAACGACGCGGGCAGCGCCCGGTACATCGGGGCCGCTCCCCCGGCCGGCCACGGGCCGCACCGGTACTTCCTCACCGTCTTCGCCCTCGACGTCGACCACCTGGATGTCGGGCCGGACGCGACGCCGGCCTTCCTCGGCTTCAACGTCTTCTTCCACACGCTCGCGCGCGGCTCCATCATCGCCATCGCCGAGACGCCCGCCTGAGCCGCCTCGGCCCCTCGGCGGCGGCGCATCGCGCGGGAACCCTGCTCTCCCGGCGGTGAGCGCGCCCGAGCGCCCGGGGAGCGGACGTCCCGGTCGGTGATGGGTGCGCCGGCGAGCGGGGCCGTGCCCGGGGAGCGGACCGCCCCGGCCCGCTCAGTGCGGTCGCTTACACTGCGCGGGTGACCATCACTGCGAAGAAGCGGACCGCGCTGCTCGTCGCCCCGCTCGCGGCCGTCCTCGTCGCCGCGGGCGCCGTGGGATACGCGCTGCGCATGGCCGACCGCGGCCTGCCCGGTGCGAGCGTCGCGGGCCGGTCGATCACCGGCAGGACCGCCGACCAGGTGCGCGAGTCGGTCGAGCAGCGCGCCGCCGACCTGTCCGTCACCGTGACGATGGACGGCCAGGACCAGCGCATCCCCCTGTCCGAGCTCGGTGTGAGCATCGTCGCCCGGGCCACCGCCGACCGGGCCTTCGAGGCGAACGAGTCGATCGTCTCGCGCTTCGCCGCCCTCGTCCGCGCGAAGGACACCCCGGCCGTCGTCGTCGTCGACGAGGACGCCCAGCGGACCCGCCTCGCCGAGCTCGCGGCCGAGCACGGCGCCACGGCCAGGGACGCGTCCGTCTCGTTCTCGGACGAGGCGGGGGCCTTCACCGTCTCCCCCGGCGAGAAGGGCAGGGGCTACGACACGGACGCCGTCGCCGATGCGGCCGCCGAGGCCGGACGCTCGCTGAGCGGGCAGTCGCTGGCGCTGACGCTCACCGAGGTCAACCCCGCGGTCACCACCGAGCAGGCCCGCGGCACGGCCGACGCGGCGAACGCCCTCATCGCGCCGGAGGTCTCCGTGAGCGGACAGGACGGCGCCGTCATCGCCGCCACCGCCGCCGACAAGGCGTCCTGGGTGGTCACCACCGACGAGGACGGCCGCCCCGTCGATCCGGGCCTCGACCGGGACGCGGTCGCCGGCTGGGTGGGCTCCGCCGCCGCCAGCACCAACACGGCGCCCGTCAACGGCTCCCGCCTCGTGAGTGCCACGGGCGAGGTGCTGCGCGTCACCGCCGAGGGCACCGACGGCAAGTCGGTCAACAACGCCGAGGCGATCACCGGGCAGCTCCTCGACGCACTCGGCGCCGGACAGCCCTACTCGGGCGCCTTCACCTATGACACCGTCCCGGCGCAGAACACGGACAAGGTCATCGCCGCCGGCGCCGAGAACCTCGCCTACCAGGCCGCTCCGGGCGAACGCTGGATCGACATCGATCTCGGCAACGACACCGTCACCGCCTACATCGGGGCGGACGTCCAGGCCACCATGCTCATGGTGCCCGGCAGGCCGGGCATGGAGACCGTCACCGGCACCTTCACGGTGTACCTCAAGTACGAGTCGCAGACGATGAAGGGCACCAACGCCGACGGCACGACGTGGACCGCGCCCGATGTGCAGTGGGTCAGCTACTTCTACGGCGACTACGCCCTTCACGCCGCGCCGTGGCAGCCCTCGTTCGGCTGGGACGGCCCGGGCGGTTCGCACGGCTGCGTCAACATGTCGACATCCGATGCCGCGTACGTCTTCGACTTCGCGCCGGTCGGCACGACGGTGGTCAGCCACTACTGAGCGCGCCGCCGGCGGCGCCCGGCCCCGGACGGGCCCATCGTCCGCCCCGACCGGCCCTCGCCCCGCCCGTGCGCCGACCCCGGACCATGTCCGAGGGGCGCCGCAGCCGTGAGGCGGGAGGCGTGGACGAACCCGGCCGGCGGGACACCACCGGCCGGGCGGGCACGGTCAGCGGTCCTTGCGCCTGGTCCTGGCCCGCACCTCGACGTGCACCGGGGAGCCGGCGAATCCGAACTCCTCGCGCAGGCGGCGCTCGACGAATCGCACGTAGCCGGCGTCCAGCCGGCCCGAGGTGAACAGGACGACAGTGGGCGGGCGGTTCTGCGCCTGGGTGCCGAAGAGGATGCGCGGCTGCTTCCCGCCGCGCACCGGGTGCGGGTTGGCCGCGACGATGCGCCCGAGGAAGGCGTTGAGACTGCCGGTGGGGATGCGGGTCCGCCAGCCCTCCAGCGAGACATCGACGGCCCTGGCAAGGCGCTGCACACCTCGGCCGGTCAGCGCCGAGATGTTGACGGTGGGCGCCCAGGACCAGGCCTGCAGGTCGCGCTCGACCTCGCGTCTGAGGTAGCGCTGGCGTTCCTCGTCGAGCAGGTCCCACTTGTTGAAGGCGATGACCATGCCGCGTCCGGCCTCCTCGACCCCGGAGAGGATCTTGAGGTCCTGCTCGCTGACGGGCTCGGAGGCGTCGATGACGACGACGCAGACCTCGGCCCGCTCGATGGCCGCCTGGGTGCGCAGCCAGGCGTAGTACTCCGAGCCGCTGGCCTCCTTGACGCGGCGTCGGATGCCGGCGGTGTCGATGAGGCGGAAGGACTCGCCCCCGATCTCGACGAGCTCGTCGACGGGGTCGACGGTGGTGCCCGAGACGTCGGAGACGACGGAGCGCTCGGCGCGGGCCAGCCTGTTGAGCAGGGAGCTCTTGCCGACGTTCGGCCTGCCGATGATGGCGATGCGGTGCGGGCCGGACTCCCCGTCCGAGGGGGCCGTGGCGGGACGGGCGGGCAGCACGTCGAGCAGGTGGTCGAGCAGCTCGCCCGAGCCGCGCCCGTGGAGGGCCGAGACCGGGTGGGGTTCGCCCAGCCCGAGGTTCCACATGGCCGCGGCGTCGGCCTCGAACTGGGGGGCGTCGACCTTGTTGGCCGCCAGGACGACGGGCTTGCGGGAGCGGCGCAGGACGCGCACGACGGCCTCGTCCTCGTCGGTGGTGCCGACCGTGGCGTCGACGACGAACAGCACCGCATCGGCCAGCGAGATGGCCATCTCGGCCTGCTCGGCGATCATGGCGGTCATGCCGCGGGCGTCGGAGACCCAGCCGCCGGTGTCGACGAGCACGAACTCGCGGCCGGCCCACTCGGCGTCGTAGCTGACGCGGTCGCGGGTGACGCCCGGGGTGTCCTGGACGACGGCCTCGCGACGACCGAGGATGCGGTTGACGAGGGTCGACTTGCCCACGTTCGGTCGCCCGACGACCGCCACGACCGGACGGGCGGGCGCTGCTGCTTCGGATGCGGGCTCGGACATGACCCCCAACCTACTGGGTCGGGGAAACCGTGCGACTGGTCATGCGCGGCATGTCGCCGCTCACCCCAGGGGCTCGGCCACCATCGAGAGGACCGTCCCGATGACCTCGTCGAGGTCGAGGTGGGTGGTGTCCAGCAGCGTGACGCCCTCGGCCGGGGTCTCGAACCGGCTCACGGTCGAGTCCTTGCGGTCGCGGTCGACGATCGACGAGACGACGCGCTCGTGCCCGGCCGCCCCGGCCAGCTCGGCCTCGCGGCGGGCGATGCGCGCCGCCGGGTCGGCCACCATGAGCAGGCGCAGCTGGGCGGTCGGCCACACGACCGTCGTGACGTCGCGCCCCTCGGCCACGATGCGGCCCGAGGCGGCGATGATGTCGCGCATCTGGCCGGTCAGCAGCTCGCGGATCGGGATGACGCGGGCCACCGCGCTCACGTGATCGGCGATGGCCGGTTCGCGGATGGCGGCGGTGATGTCGTGCCCGTCGACCGTGACGCGCGGGTCGGCCGGGTCGAGGCCCATGAGCAGCTCGGCCCCCCTGGCGCGCTCCAGCATGGCGTCGGGACTCGTCATGTCGACCTCGTCGACCATGCAGGCCCAGCTCATCGCCCGGTACATGGCGCCGGTGTCGAGGTAGTCCAGCCCGAGTCGGGTGGCCACTCCCCTGGCGGTCGACGACTTGCCGGCCCCGCTGGGCCCGTCGATGGCGATGACGAGTTCGCGTGCCTGGGGCATGGGATGCGCTCCTTGCTCGGTGTTCCGCCGGACCCGGACCGTGGGCTCACCGGCTGGCCCTCAGACTAGAGCCGTCGACGGTCCGTCGCATGTCGACGGGCGGGACGGGGCCGAAGCCCGCACCGGCCGGCAGGCCCGAGTCCCCGGGCTCCCGCCGGGGAGTCCGTCCCGGCGGCGTCATCGTCGCGCGCCCCGCACGGGCACCGCCGCGCCGGACGGATCGGGGCGGGCGTCGGAACGGGGTGCACGGCTCGTCCCCGCCAGGAGCGGGGACGAGAGGGCCCGGCCCCGGCCTCCGCGACGGGCGTCTGCGGCGCCTCACTCCCGCAGCGACCAGCCCTTCGCGTCCATCGTCTCCCGCAGGTCCTGGGCCTGCTCGGCCTCGACGGCGATCGACAGGTAGCCGACCTCGCGGTCCTGGCCGTGCTCGATCGACAGGTCCTCGACGTTGACGCCCTGCCCCATGATGTCGACGAAGAGCCTGGCCAGCGCGCCGGGGGCGTCGGGGATCTCGACGACGACCCGCTCCAGGGCCTTGTCGGACGGGCGCCCGTGCTTGCCGGGCAGCGCGGCCGCGCCGGCCCGACCGCGGGCGATGAGGTCGCCGACGGTCCTCACGTCGTCCAATCCGTCGATGACCCGGTCGAGGTCGTCGCGGATGGCCCTGAGCTGGGTGGCGATCTCGGCGCGGTTGCCCGTGATGATCTGGCGCCACAGACCGGGATCGGAGCTCGCGATGCGGGTGACGTCGCGCACCCCCTGGCCGGCCAGGCGCAGGTCCTCGGGCGGCACGTCCGCCAGCCGGGCCGCTGTGAGCGAGCTCATGATCTGCGGCACGTGGCTGATCTCGGCGACGGCCCGGTCGTGGTCGGCCGGTGCGAGGCGCACGAGCCGCGCCCCGCAGACTCCGATGAGCTGCTCGACGCGCCGCACGGCCTCCGGCGAGCCGGTGCCGTCGGCGATCACCCAGGTGCGGTCGGTGAACAGGCGCGGGCTCGCGGTGAGGGGCCCCGAGAACTCGGAGCCCGCCATCGGGTGCGAGCCGACGTAGCGGCCCAGGTCCGTGCCCATCGCCTCCAGGTCGGCCAGGACCGGCTGCTTGACGCTCGCCACGTCGGTGACGACGGCGTTGCGGTAGTGCGAAAGGGCGCGGGCGACGGTGGGAGCGACGACGGCCGGCGGGACGGCCACGACGACGAGCCGCACGGTGGTGGCCAGCGGAGCCTCGACCGAGCCCGCGCCGATCCCCGCCGCGACGACGGCATGGGAGCGGTAGCGGTCGCGCAGCCGCACGTCGACGCCGGCCTCGGTGAGCGCGCAGCCGATCGAGGCCCCGATGAGGCCCGCACCGATGACGACGGTGGGGCTGAGCTCCGGGGCGTCGGGGTGCTTCGACGCCATCAGGCCTCGTCCCCCACGAGCCCGGCGATGCGCTCCGCGTCCAGGCGCACGAAGGCGCGCCGGCCCAGCCTCGAGCGGTCGAGCAGGGCGACCTCGAGATCGCCGGCGTTCACCTCGCCCCCGACGCGCAGGGCCGCGACGGCCGAGCGCAGCGCCTCGGCCAGGGGGCCGTCCGCGTCGTGGCGGCCCTCCATGGCCTCGACGACGGGCTCGGCATGGCCGCCCATGACAGCGAAGTCCCGGGCCTGGAGGATCGAGCCGTCGAAGTCGATGACGAACAACCGGTCGCGCTCGGGGGCCTCGCCCACCTCGGCGACGCACAGCTGCACCTCGAAGGGCTTGTCGGCCCCGGAGCTGAAGGACGCGCCGAGCAGCTGGGCGTAGGAGTTGGCCAGGCCGCAGGCGGTCACGTCGGCGCGGTCGTAGGCGTAGCCGCGCAGATCGGCGTAGCGGATGCCCTGCACGCGCAGCGCCTCGAACTCGTTGTAGCGCCCCACCGCGGCGAAACCGATGCGGTCGTAGATCTCGGAGATCTTGTGGAGGCTGCCCGAGGGGTTCTCGGCGACGAGGGCGATCCCGTCGGCGCAGCGCGCGGCGATGACCGAGCGGCCCCGGGCGATGCCCTTGCGCGCGAAGTCCGCCCGGTCCTGCATCATCTGGTCGGGCGAGACGTAGAACGGCATGCTCATCGGCCGGCCTCCCCTCCGCGCGCGCCGCCGGGCGCGGCCCTGCGCTCGTCGAGCATGGCGGCGACGAGCTCACCGATGCGTTCGGGCGTCCACTCGTCGAGGCCGTCCGGGCCGACCGAGGCGATCGTCGGGTAGATGGCGCGCACGACGTCCGGCCCGCCGGTGGCGGAGTCGTCGTCGGCCGCGTCGAACAGGGCCTGGAGGGCGACCGCCGCGGCCTGCTCCCGGTCGAGCCCGGGACGGTGGAGCTTCTTCAGCGAGCCGCGGGCGAACGCCGCGCCGGAGCCGATGCAGGCGAAGGACTCCTCGTCGTAGTGTCCGCCGGTGGCGTCGTACCCGACGATCCGCCCGGCGCCCGTCCGCTCGTCCCAACCGGCGAGCAGCGGGACGACGACGAAGCCCTGCATGGCCAGCCCCAGGTGGTCGCGGATCATGCCGCCGAGACGGTTCGCCTTGCCGTCGAAGCTCAGGGGGGCGCCCTCGATCTTCTCGTAGTGGGCGAGCTCGACGCCGAACAGCTTCGCCAGGTCGACGGCGAAACCGGCCGAGCCGGCGATGCCGATGAGGGTGCTCTCGTCGGCGGCGAAGACCTTGCGGATGTCGCGCTGGGCGATCTGGTTGCCCTGGGTGGCGCGCCGGTCGCCCGCCATGAGGACGCCCTCGGCGTGGACGAGCGCGAGCACGGTCGTGCCGACAGCGGCGAGCTGCTCGCCCCTGCCGGCGTGCGGGAGGGCGTCGGGCCTGGTGCGGGAGACGAGATCGGCGAAGGACTCGTTGGCCCGCGTCCAGAACGACTCCGGATCGTGGGGAATGGTGTGAGGGATCATCGCAGCCAGCCTATCGGGCGCGTCAGCGGGCGCGGCGGCGCAGCGCCTTGCGGACCGCGGGGGCGATCCTGTCGGAGTCGTCGGCGGCGCGGCGCCTGTTGGCCTCGAGGTGCTCGGCGGCGACGGTGCGCGGGACCGGCCCGTGGTAGTCGGGGCCGTAGGCGCCCGGCGCGGGGCGGCGCTTCCTGACCGGGGCGAGCACGCCGGGGGCCATGCGCCGGCTCACGATGAGGAAGCCGGTGTGGGCGCTCGTGCCGTGGCCGGGCCGGATCGCCAGCCCCTCGGCGTGCCACTCGCGCACCGTGGTCTCGGTGATGGTCGGCTCGGTGAAGCCCCCGTGGTGACGCAGCTGGTCGGCGACGCAGCCCATCTGGGTGGTCGTCGTGACGTAGCAGCACAGCAGGCCCCCGGGCACGAGGCGCTCGGCGACGGCGTCGATGCAGTCCCATGGCCTCAGCATGTCGAGGATCGCCCGGTCGACGGGCTCATCGGCGATCGTCTCCACGAGGTCGCCGACGGTGACCGTCCAGCCCGGGTGGGGCCCTCCGAGGAACTCCTCGACGTTGCCGAGCGCCACCCGGGCGAACTCGTCACGGCGCTCGTAGGAGTGCAGCGTGCCGGTCGGCCCGATGGCGCGCAGCAGGTACAGGCTCAGGGCCCCCGAACCGACCCCGGACTCCAGCACGCGGGCGCCGGGGAAGACGTCGGCCCACAGCACGATCTGCGCCGCGTCCTTCGGATAGATGACGGCGGCCTCGCGCGGCATCGACACGGTGTACTCGTGGAGCAGGGGGCGGAAGACGGTGAACTCCAGGCCGCCGACCGTGCTCACGACGATGCCCTGCGGGCGCCCGATGATGTCGTCGTGGGCCAGGGCGCCCTTCGTGGTGTGGAAGATCCTGCCGGGCTCGAGCAGCAGCGTGTGGCGGTGCCCCTTCATGTCGGCCAGCGTCACCCGCTCGCCCGCACGGAGCGGCCCGCGCCGGACGCCGGACAGTTCTGCTGGATCGATGCTCATGGCCCCTCCGTGGTTCACCGGTCCCCGCGAACGGGACCGGGTGCCAAGAGTAGTTGGCCTCCCCCGGTCGAGTGCGGGAGCTCCCGGTTCATCCTGTCCGTCCCGGCCCGTCCCCTCGCTCCTGGTTCCCACCTCGTTCCCGCCTCATCTTTGCGTTCCCACCTCGGACATGACCCGGGTGTCAACACGAAAGTGAGGTGGAAACGGCAGAGGCGGTGGCGGTGCGCGGCGGGCTTCACCGGGCGCGGCCCGTGGCGTCCACGGGGGCCGGCTCGGCGAGGTGCTCGTGGACGGCCCGCTCCAGCTCCTCGACGGTCAGGCCCTCCAGCGTGGTGCGGCGCAGCTGACCGGGGGCCGGCGGCAGCGGCACGACCGACGGCACGCCCACGACGAGCGCCCCGGCGCGCCGTCCCGATTCGCACCCGGTCGGCGAGTCCTCGATGACGACGCAGTGGTGCGGGCGGACGTCGAGCATGCGCGCGGCGAGGAGGTAGCCGTCCGGGTCCGGTTTCCCGTGGTCGATCATCGGCCCGGTGACGAGCGCGTCGAACGCGTCGGCGGCCCCGATCACCTCGAGTCCGGCCTCGACGAGGCGGGCCTGACTGGCCGAGACGACGGCGTTCGGGACGCCGGCTGCGCGCACTCGCTCCAGCAGCTCCAGTACGCCGGGCATGGGCCCGCCGGAGGCGCGCAGGCGGCGCACGACGATGCCGGTGACCTCGTCGTAGACGTCCCAGGCGGTCAGCGACGGGTCGGCGCCGTACTCGACGAGCCTGTCGCGCATCGCACCGCCCGAGGTCGTCCAGGCGGCCCCGGCGTAGCCGCGGGCCTCCTCGGGCGGCCATGGCGCGCCGTGGCCGGTCACGTACTCGGTCTCGGCGGCGAACCACATCGGTTCGGTGTTGACCAGGGTGCCGTCGAAGTCCCACAGCACCGCCTCGAGGGCGCGCGGACGGTTCGCATCGGTCGTGTCGGCTGAGTGGGTCACGGAACGCCATTCTTCCAGCCCACGGAACGGCGCTCCCCCGGCCCGTCGGCCCGGCCCGGGCGCTGGCCAGACCGCCATCGGTCCGGCTACCCTTCCCATACCCGTCCAGCAAGCGGTCATACGACGAATCGCCATGCCGATCCGGCCGCATCGAACCCGAAGGAGAAGCGGTGAGCGAATCAGACAGCACGCGTCCCGTGCCCGGCCCCGACGACGGCCCCGACCGGAGCTCCTCCCCGGACGCGGGCGACGTCTCGGCCCCGTCCGGGGCGGAGCTCGACGACCCGGCCCTCCTGCCGCCGCCCGCCGCCCCGCCGTCGTCCGAGCCCCCGGCCCCGCCGGCCCCGTACGCGAAGGAGCCGAGGAGGTCCGGTTTCAAGAAGGGCTTCGGCGCCGGTCTGGGCGCGGCCCTCGGGGTCGGCGTCGTCCTGTGCGCGCTGAGCCTGCTGAGCGCTCTGTCGTTGGTGGTCATGCTCGTCATCATCCGGCCCGGCGAGGCCAACACGAGCGCGAGCACGACGGCGACGACGACCATCTGGGGCGACGCGGGCGCCTCCCACACGCTGCGCGCCATCGAGGTGAGCGGTGCGATCGAGACGACCGGCGGATCCACGAGCTCGCTGTACACGAGCGCGACCTACGGCTACGACGTGGCCGACGTCATCGACGACCTCGAGGCCGACGACGCCGACGGGCTGCTCCTGCTCATGGACACCCCCGGCGGCACGATCCCCGGAGCCCGCGCCATCGCGCAGGCCGCCGAGCGCTACCGGGACCGCACCGGTCATCCCGTCATCGCCTACGTCACGGGCATGGCGGCCTCCGGAGGCATGTACGCGATGGCCGGGGCCGACCACATCTACGCCGACCAGGGCACGATGATCGGCTCGATCGGCGTCATCATGGGCCCGTTCGCCCACTACAGCGGGGTCACGCAGATCGACAACGGCATCCTCTCGGGCGGCGTGTCGGCCGACTCGATCGAGCAGTTCTACCTGACCCAGGGCACCGGGAAGGACTTCGGCAACGCCTTCCGCGAGATGACCGACGAGGAGCGGGCGGTCTACACGAGCGACATCGCCCGCGAGTACGACGTCTTCGTCCAGTGGGTCGCCGATGAGCGCGGCATCGGCACCGAGACGATCCGCAACGAGCTGGGCGCCTATCTGTACGACGCCCAGACCGCCGTCGACAAACACCTGGCAGACGCGGTGATGGGGCGCGACGAGGCCTTCCGCCAGGCCGCCACGGATTCGGGCGTCGACCCCGGCGACACGCGGATCATCGCCGACACGACGCCCGGCGCCCTGTCGCGCCTGTTCGGCGCCGACTCCTCGCGGGTCTTCGGGCACGGCGCCCCGATGACGAGCGGCACCGCCACGAGCGAGCTGTGCACCTCGGCGACGACGGTCTTCGCCTGGTCGGCGAACCCGGTGCAGGCGTGCGGCGGTTGAGCCGCACGCCTCCGTTCGGTTCCGCGTGCGGCGGCTGAGCCGCACGCCTCCGTCCGGTTCCGCGTGCGGCGGCCGGGGGCGGGCGCCCGCCCTCAGCGGACGGTGAAGTAGTCGGCCTGCGGGTGCGTGAGGATGATCGCGTCGGTCGACTGCTCGGGGTGCAGCTGGTGCTCGGCGCTCAGCTCGACGCCGATGCGTCCGGGGTGCAGCAGCTCGGCGATGACCCGGCGCTGGGCCAGGTCGGGGCAGGCGCCGTAGCCGAGGCTGTAGCGCTCGCCGCGGTAGTCCTGCGAGCGCAGCACGGCGGCGATGTCCTCGTCCTCGGCGGCGATGCCCAGCTCGAGGCGCACCCGGTGGTGCCACAGCTCGGCCAGGGCCTCCGCCAGCTGCACCGACAGGCCGTGCAGCTCCAGGTAGTCGCGGTAGGAGTCCGACTCGAAGAGCTCCCGGGTCGCCAGCGACAGGCGCGAACCCATCGTCACGAGCTGCAGCCCCAGGGTGTCGGGGCCGTGCCGCTCGGCCTCGGCGCGGTCGCGCACGAAGTCCGCCAGGCACAGCCACGGCTCGCGGGTCTGGCGAGGGAATTCGAGGCCGGCGATGACGGCGTCGGGCTCGTCGGGACGCCGCGGATCGACGATGTTGATCCGGCCGTCCGCGCTCCAGCAGGGGAAGTAGCCGTAGACGACGCCCGGCACCGCCCACTGCTCGGCCCTGATGCGGTCGAGCCAGGCGCGCAGGTGCGGCGTGCCGTCGCTGGCCACGACCTGCTCGTAGGAGCGGTCGTCGTCGGCGCGCAGGCCCCAGCGGCCCCGGAACAGGGCCCGCTCGTCGAGCCAGGCGGCGATCTCGTCCAGGCCGATGCCCTTGGCCACGCGGGTGCCCCAGAACGGCGGGGTCGGCGGTTCGACGCCGCCGGGCACCGGGCGGGTGACGGCCGAGCGCCGCGGGGCGGGTCCGGGGGCGTCGGCGCGGGCGGGCCGGCCGGCCGGCACCCGGCGCGCCCGCGGCTCGGGCAGGGCCGCACCCGGCTCGCCGTTCTTGACGGCCATGACCTTCTCCATGAGCGACAGTCCCTCGAAGGCGTCCTTGGCGTAGCGCACCTGGCCGCTGTACTCGCCGGCCAGGTCGTGCTCAACGAAGCCGCGGGTGAGGGCGGCGCCGCCGAGCAGCACCGGGTACTTCCGGCCGAGGCCGCGCCGGTCGAGTTCGGCGAGGTTGTCGCGCATGACCATCGTCGACTTCACGAGCAGTCCGCTCATGCCGATGGCGTCCGCGTCGTTGGCCTCGGCCGCCTCGATGATCGCGTCGATGGACTGCTTGATGCCGAGGTTCACGACCCGGTAGCCGTTGTTCGAGACGATGATGTCGACGAGGTTCTTGCCGATGTCGTGGACGTCGCCCCTGACCGTGGCGAGCACGAGGGTGCCCTTGTCGACGCCGCCGACGGCGTCCATGTGCGGCTCGAGGTGGGCGACGGCCCGCTTCATCGTCTGGGCCGAGGCGAGGACGAAGGGCAGCTGCATGCGGCCCGAGCCGAACAGCTCGCCGACCTCCCGCATGCCGCCCAGCAGGTCGTTGTTGATGATGTCGAGCGGGTCGCGGGTCATGAGGGCCTCGTCGAGGTCGGCGTCCAGGCCGTCGGCCTCCCCGTCGACGATGCGCCGGTGCAGCCGCTGCGGCAGGGGCAGGGCGGCGAGTTCGGCCGCCCTGCCGGCCCGCACATCGGCCGCCGAGACGCCCTCGAAGAGCTCGAGCATCCGCGCCAGCGGATCGTAGCCGGGGCGTCTGCGGTCGTGGACCAGGTCGAGCGCCACCCGGCGCTGCTCGTCGGGGATGCGGTCCATCGGCATGATCTTCGCGGCGTGGACGATGGCCGAGTCGAGCCCCGCCTCGACGGCCTCGTGGAGGAAGACGGAGTTGAGCACGACCCGGGCCGCCGGGTTGAGGCCGAAGGAGATGTTGGAGACGCCGAGCGTCGTGTGGACGCGCGGGTGGCGCCTCGTGAGCTCGGCGATGGCCTCGATCGTCTCGATGCCGTCGCGGCGGGTCTCCTCCTGACCCGTGGCGATCGGGAAGGTGAGGCAGTCGACGAGGATGTCGGCCTCGTCCATGCCGTAGTCGCCGGTGAGCTTGGCGATGAGGCGCTCGGCGACCCGCAGCTTCCAGCGCGCGGTGCGGGCCTGGCCCTCCTCGTCGATCGTCAGGGCGACGACGGCGGCCCCGTGCTCGGCCACGAGGGGCATCACCTGGTTGATGCGGGAGTCGGGGCGGTCGCCGTCCTCGAAGTTGACCGAGTTGATGATGGAGCGCCCGGCCAGGTGCTCGAGGCCTGCCCGGACGACCGCCGGCTCGGTCGAGTCGATCATGACGGGCAGCGTCACGTCGGTGGTGAAGCGCGCGGCGAGCGCGGCCATGTCCTGCACGCCGTCGCGTCCGACGTAGTCGACGCACAGGTCGAGCACGTGGGCGCCCTGGCTGGTCTGGGCACGGGCGATCTCGACGCAGCCGTCGAGGTCACCGGCGAGCATCCTCTCACGGAAGGCCTTCGAGCCGTTGGCGTTGGTGCGCTCCCCCACCGCGAGATAGCTGGTCTGCTGGGTCAGCTCGGTGGCCGAGTACAGGCTCGAGACGGCGTTGAGGGGCTCGGGGCTGCGTTCGGCGACGGGGCGGTCGGTGCCGATGGCACGGCGGAGGGCGGCGATGTGCTCGGGGGTCGTGCCGCAGCAGCCGCCGACGAGGGACAGGCCGAAGTCCTCCGTGTACTCCAGCAGGCTGTCGGCGAGCTCGTCGGGCGTCAGCGGGTAGCGGGCTCCGGTCAGCGTGATCTCGGGCATGCCTGCGTTGGGCATCGCCATGAGGGCGCACCGGGCGTGGGAGGCCAGGGCGCGCAGGTGCTCACGCATCTCGGCGGGGCCGGTGGCGCAGTTCATGCCGATCATGTCGATGCCCAGTGGCTCCAGGGCCACCAGGGCGGCGGTGATCTCGCTGCCGACGAGCATCGTGCCCGTGGTCTCGACGGTCACCGAGACGGTGATCGGCAGGTCGACGCCGGCCCGGGCGCAGGCGCGCCGCGCGGCGATGACGGCGGCCCTCGCCTGGAGCAGGTCCTGGCAGGTCTCGAGCTGGATGCCGTCGATGCCCTCGGCGATCATCGCGTCGAGCTGTGTCTCGTAGGCGTTCTCGAGGGTGGTGAAGTCGGTCTGGCCGAGGCTCGGCAGTTTGGTGCCCGGCCCGACCGATGCGCTGACCCAGCGCCGTCCGGGGGCCTCGTCCGCCGCCCGCCGGGCGATGCGCGCGCCCGCCGCGGCGAGTTCGCCGAGGCGTCCCTCGAGGCCGTACTCGGTCAGGTTCGCCCAGTTGCAGCCGAAGGTGTTCGTCGTGATGACGTCGGAGCCCGCGTCCAGGTAGCCGTCGTGGACGGCGCGCACGACGTCGGGGCGGGTGAGGTTGAGCATCTCGTTGCAGCCCTCGGCGCCGTCGAAGTCGGCGGCCGTCAGCTCCCAGCTCTGCAGCATCGTGCCCATGCCGCCGTCCCCGACGAGGACTCTCTCGGCCAGGGCCTCTCGCAAACTCAACGCATCCACTCGTCCAAGCGTAGGCGGGCGGGGCGGAACGCCCGGCGGGTCGCGCATCTGGTGGACGCGTTCCCGGCGTCGTGCGTCGGCGCCGGGGAATCGTCGGCGGACCCTCGTGCCGCCGGCCCTGCCATTACGCTGGTGGCATGGCCGAGCCAGTTGTGTCGCGCAAGCCGCCCGTCGTGATCGCCGCCTTCGAGGGGTGGAACGACGCCGCCGACGCGGCCACCGGTGTCGTCAGGCATCTCGCCGACACCTACCCGACCGAGCCCCGGTACCGCCTCGACTCGGAGGACTACTACGACTTCCAGGCCACCCGACCGCGCGTCGAGCTCGCCGACGGCGAGCCGCGGATCAGCTGGCCGTCGACCGACATCTCGCTGTGTCATCTGCCGCACCGCGACGCGCTGCTCATCGCGGGCCCCGAGCCGAACCTGCGCTGGCGCGCCTACTGCTCGGCCCTCGTCCAGGCCATCCGCCGCGTCGAGCCGGAGCTGGTCGTCATCCTGGGCGCCATGCTCACCGACTCGCCCCACTCGCGTCCCCTTCCGGTCAATGCGTCGTCGAGCCATGAGCGTCTGACGAGCGAGCTGGGCATCGCGCCGAGCGACTACGAGGGCCCCACCGGCGTCGTCGGCGTGCTCGCCGAGGCCTGCGACCGGGGCGGCCTGACGTGCGTGACGCTGTGGGCCTCGGTGCCTCACTACGTCGCCACCCCCCCGAGCCCGAAGGCGACGCTGAGCCTGCTGAGCCGGGTCGAGGACCTCATCGACGAGGCGCTTGACCCGGGCGAGATCCCCGAGCTGGCGAAGGCCTGGGAGCGCGGGGTCGACGAGCTGGCCAGCAGCGATCCCGACGTGGCCGAGTACATCAGCGATCTGGAGGAGCAGCAGGACGCCGAGGACCTGCCCGACACGACGGGCGACACCCTGGCCGCCGAGTTCCAGCGCTATCTGCGCCGCCGCAACCAGTAGCGCCGGCCCCGGGCGTTCAGGCCAGCGCGCCCATCGGGTCCCACAGCGGCAGCACGGCGGGCTCGGTGTCGAGCACCGCGGACAGTTCGGGCGGCAGCACCCGGCGGGGAACGGCGACCTCGTAGACGTACTCGCCGAACCACGAGTCGTTCATCGTCCAGAATCCCTTGTCTGCGCGCTCGTCGCCCCAGGAGTTCTCGACGCGCCAGCGCCTCGGGGCGCCGTCGAGCAGGTCGACGCCGGTGAACACCATGGCGTGCGTCATGGCGGAGTCGCCGCTGAGCATCCGCTCGGCCTTCGTCGTCGACAGATCGATGCCGTAGAGGTCCTCGTAGTCGTGCAGGCGGGCGTCCCAGAGGCCCCTCTCGCGGTCGGACTGCGGAACGGTGTCGCAGCCGAACCACACCGGCTGGCCGTCGCGGATGAGCCGGGCGGCGAGCCGCTTGATGGTGTCGATCTCGACGTTGAGGTAGCGCACCGGGCGTCCGCCCACGACGTTGCCGAGGTGGTCGACGGTGAGCATGCGCCGGTAGCCGCTGCTCGGGCGCGGGTCGTTGACGAGGCAGACGTAGTCGTCGACGTCGATGGTCAGCACCTCGGCGGCGAAGCGGCGCGGCGTGTACTCGCCGCCGCGCACGAAGGCGCGGTCCTTGTCCCGGTACTGCCAGAGGAAGCGGCTCGGCGGGGTGCCCAGGTGGATGGACAGGACGCGGTGCACCTGCTCGAGGATCTCCAGGCGGGCCCGGTCGGCGTCGCCGTGCGCGGCCGCCTCGCGGACGATGAGGGCGCCGCGGCGCACGATGGCCTCGAGTCGGGCGTTCATCGAGTGGGTGTTGGAGCTCGAGAAGGTCTCCGGCATCGCGTACTTGGGCACGACGCCGTACTTCGAGACGAGGGCGACGAACATGTCCCACTGGCCGCCGTCGCCGATCGGGTCGGCGAGCATCTGGTGCACGGTGCGGTCGTCGAGATCGCGGTCGGCCATCTCGATCATCGAGGTGAGGAACCAGTTGGCCTTCTCGAGCTTGTCCCAGAAGTGCAGATAGGACTGGCTGAACTCGAACTCGGGCTCGAGGCCGAGGTCGGCGATGACGCCGCTGCGCAGCAGGTTGAGGCCGCTGAACAGCCAGCAGCGGCCGGACTTCTTCTGGTTGGCGGCGTGCCAGGTGTCCACCCGGTCCGAGACGGTGGGGTCGGTCGAGGCGACGACGGACCGGTCGAGGCTGAGCGTGTCGACGTCGGTGGTGGAGACGGCGTTCTGGGCGACGCGGGCCGCGGGGTCGGCGGCGAAGCGCTCGGACAGCTCCGCGATGGTGTCCTGGTCGATGGTCTGGCTCTGGGTGCTCACCGGTCCAGGGTAGCCACCCGCCGCCGCTGACGGTCCGCAGCCGGCCCTGCCGGGTGCGGACTCGGCGGGGACGGCCGGGCCGGGCTGCTGCGGCGGCTCAGCGGGTGCAGGCCGCCGTGGCCCGTTCGCGCAGCTCCCGCACCATCGCGTCGGGGTCGTCGGCGCGGAAGACGGCGGTGCCCGCGACGAAGACGTCGGCGCCGGCCTCGGCGCAGCGCCCGATGGTCTCGATGCTGACGCCGCCGTCCACCTGGATCCAGATGTCCTGGCCGGTGGCGGCGACGATCCGGCGGGTGCGCCTGATCTTGGGCAGCACGAGGTCGAGGAACCTCTGCCCGCCGAAGCCGGGCTCCACGGTCATGAGCAGCACCTGGTCGAGCTCGCTGATCATGTCGGCGTAGGGCTCGATGGGGGTGGCCGGGCGCAGGGCCATCGAGGCGCGGGCGCCGAGACGGCGCAGTTCGCGGGCCAGTCGGATCGGGGCGGCGGAGGCCTCGGCGTGGAAGGTGACGGACTCGCAGCCGAGCTCGGCGAACTGAGGCGCGTAGACGTCGGGATTGTCGACCATGAGGTGGATGTCCATCGGCAGCTCGGTGCGCCGGCGCAGGGCCTCGACGACGGGCAGGCCGAAGGTCATGTTCGGCACGAAGTGGTTGTCCATGATGTCGACGTGCACGGCGTCGCTGCTGGGGATCCTCGCGAGGGTGCCTGCGAGGTCGGACAGGTCGGCGTTGAGCACGCTGGGCGTGATGCGCATGGTCACGGGGGCAAGTCTAGGGTCATGGCCGGGAGGCGGAGCAGCCGGGTCACGCGCCCCGGGTGGCAGGACGGTGCCGGCGGAGCACCGCCGTGCACCGGGCCGCTCACCCTTGTGCGGGCCCTGGCCGGTCCCCCTCGCCGAACTCTGTCATCAGCCTCCCGGGCCCTGACATCGGCTCATCGCTTGCGCATGAGCGCCAGGAACCCGCTCATCGCTTGCGCATGAGCGCCAGGAACATGGCATCGGTGCCGTGCCTGTGGGGCCACAGCTGGACGAAGCGGTGATCGGTGGCCGCGGCGGCCCCGGGCACTTCCGGGATGAGGGCCGGGGCGTCGAGCAGCTCGACCCGGTCACGCACGCCGGCCACGACGTCGGCGGTCTCGGCGCGATGCGGCGAGCAGGTGACGTAGGCCACCAGCCCGCCGGAGGGCACTGAGCCGAGGGCGACGTCGAGCAGATCCTTCTGGAGCGGAACGAGCTCGTCGAGGTCGGCCGGGTGGCGGCGCCACCGCGACTCCGGGCGTCGCCGAAGGGCGCCCAGGCCCGAGCACGGCACGTCGGCGAGCACGGTCTGGAAGGCGGCCTCGTCCCAGGCCGGTTCGCCGCCGTCGGCGACGATCACCTGGTGGTCGCGCCGGTCGTAGCGGCGCAGGGCGAGGCTCACGAGGCGGGCCCGGTGCGGCTGTGCCTCGTTCGCGACGAGGAAGGCGCCGTGGCGGTCGGCGAGACCGCGCAGGAGGGCGCTCTTGCCGCCGGGGCCGGCGCACAGGTCGAGCCAGCGCGGTCCGCGCAGGCCCGGGGCGCGGCCCAGTGCCAGGCAGACGAGCTGGCTGCCCTCGTCCTGCACACCGGCGCGGCCGGTGCGCACCGCCTCGACCTCGGACGGATCGCCGGCGCGCCGGGCGCCCCACGGCGACCAGCGGGTGGGGACGGCTCCGGCCTCAACGAGCTCGTCCCGCTCGCACAGGCCGGGGCGTACGACGAGCGTGGGCTCGGCGGCCGCGTTGTCGGCCGCCAGGGCCGGCTCGAGTTCGTCGGGGTCGAGCAGTTCGGCGTAGGCGTCGATGATCCACCGCGGGTGGCCGGTGCGCAGTTCGCGCTCGCAGGCCGGATCGGCACCGGCGATGAGCGCGCACCACTGCTCGAACGGACGAGCGACGATCCGGCGCATGACGGCGTTGGTGATGCCGCAGGCGCGCTCCCCCACGACGTGGGCGGCGAGGTCGACGCTCGTGTCGACGGCCGCGCGGTCGGGCACGCGCATGGTCAGGCCCTGGTGGGCGCCGAGCCTCAGCACGTCGACGAGGTCGGGCTCGAGCTCGCCGAGGCCGCGTCCGGAGGCCTTCTCGATGATGGCGTCGTAGCTGCCGGCCATGCGGCAGGTGCCGAAGACGAGTTCGGTGACGAAGGCCGCGTCGCGGCCGGTGATCCGCTGCTCGTCCAGGACGCGGCTGCAGGCGAGGTTGGCGTAGGCGCCGCCGCGGTCGATGTCGCGCAGCGCCTCGAGCGCGGTGCGCCTGGGCCGGTCGAGGGGACGACGGGCCCGCGCACGCCCGGCTTCGCGCCGGGACGGGTTGTGCGGGAACCGCCCGCGTCCGCCGCGGGGGCGGCCGTGGTCGTTCATGCCGGTTCCCGCCCGCCGTCGTCGAAGCGGGCGCCGGGGGCCGGTTTGGCGCCACGCGCCCAGTCGGCCCCGCTCATGGCCCTCCTGCCGAAGTCCTGGACGCGGACGAGCTCGAGCGCCCCGTCCCCGGTGCCGACCCACAGGTGCCTGGCGTCGGCCTCAATGCATCCGGGGGCGAGCGCGCCGGGGTGGGGGCCCGCTGAGGTCGGGTCGTCGACGCGGGCGGCCAGCACCTTGAAGCGTCGGCCCTCGAGCAGCGTCCAGGCGCCGGGGTGGGGGCTGGTGCCGCGGACGGTGCGCGCGAGCCGGGCGGCGGGCACGGTCCAGTCGAGCCGGGCCTCGGCGACCTCGATCCGCGGGGCCGTCGTGGCGGCCTCGTCGTCCTGGTCGACGGGGGCGAGCCCGGCCTCGATGTCGGCCATGGTACCCACGAGCACGTCCGCGCCGAGGACGGCCAACCGGTCGAGCAGCTCGCCGGCCGTCTCGTCGGCGCCGACGGGCACGCGCAGCTGGCGGTGGATGGGTCCGGCGTCGAGGGCCGGGACGAGTCTGAAGGTGGTGACGCCGGTGACGGTGTCGCCGTTCATGAGCGCCCGCTGCACGGGGGCGGCGCCTCGCCAGGCGGGCAGGAGGGAGAAGTGCAGGTTCACCCAGCCGTGGGCCGGGACGGCGAGGACGTGCTCAGGGATGAGGGCGCCGTAGGCGACGACGGCGCAGACGTCGGGGGCGAGCGCCGTGAGGCGCGCGACGAAGTCCTCGTCGCGCGGGTGCGACGGCTTGAGCACCTCGATGCCCAGCTCCTGCGCGGCATCGGCGACGGGCGAGGCCCTGAGTCGCCTCCCCCGCCCGCTCGGCGCGTCGGGTCTGGTGACGACGGCCACGACGTCGTGCCCGGCCCCTGCCAGCGCCCGCAGGCCGGGGACCGCCGTCCCGGGCGTGCCGGCGAAGACGATGCGCATGGGCCCCTCCTTCTCGCTCCCCCGCTCGGTGCCACAGCCTACCCGGGCTCTGCTCCGGGCGGGCGGTCGACCGCCGCTCCGGGCGGACCCGCCGTCAGGACAGGTCGACCGGGTCGATGCGCACCCGGACGGCCCCCGGCTCCTTGTGCGCGCTGCGCACCGCGAGGGCCTTCTTGGCGGCGGCCGCCAGCTCGCCCCCGGCCCGCCGCGGCGCCCGGACGAGCAGCCGCCACAGCGGCTCGGCCCCCGGTTCGGACGGTGGGAGCTCGACCCGGCCGAGCACCTCGGCGCACTCGGGCCAGGCGGCGAGCCGGGCGAAGTCGGTGATGACGCGCTCGGGCCCCTCGACGGCGCACAGGGCCGTTGCCGGCGGGAGGCCCGCCTCGGCGCGCTGGGCCAGCTCGCGGGCGGCGAAGCCCGCCGGGTCGAGTCGGACGAGAGCCTGCACCGGGGCGTCCTGCGGAGGGCCGACGAGGCAGACGGAGCCGCCCTCCGCCGCGGGGCGGACGAGCGCGACGGCGGCGAGCCAGCGCCGCAGCGCCTCCTCGGCCGCGCGCAGGTCGGCCCTGCCGAGCATGAGGGAGCCGTCCAGCAGGACGGCGGCCGCGTAGCCGGCCCGTGCGATCGGCTCGGCGCCCGGGGTCGCCACGACGAGCGCCGACGTCTCGCCGACGCTCTCGCGCACGGTCTGACCGGAGCTGTCGACGAGGACGACCCCGGGGAAGGCCCTGCCGAGTTCCTCGGCCGTGCGCCGCGAGCCCACGAGCGGGGCCCGCAGCCGGGCGGACCCGCACCGCGGGCACTGCCAGGAGGCCATCGTGCGCCCGCACCACCGGCACGAGAGCCTGCGTCCGCCGTCGGGCAGACGGTCGGCCCGAACCGGCCCGTTGCAGCTGCGGCACCGGACGGGGGCGCGGCAGTCGGCGCAGGCGAGGGCCGCGAGGTAGCCGGAGCGGGGCACCTGGACGAGCACCGGGCCCGAGGCCAGGCCGGCGCGGATCGTCTCGAAGGCGCGCCGCGGGATCCGCACGGCGGAGGCCAGCGGGTCGCGGCGCAGCTCCTCGTCCGAGTCCGCCGCCACGCGCACCACGGCGCAGGCGCGGCGCGTCGTCGCGGCGGGCGAGGCCAGGGGGGCCAGCCAGCCGGACTCGACCCAGCGCTCGATCTCGCAGGAGCGCGCGTAGGACGCGTAGAGCAGGGCGCACGGCTCGGCCGCGGCGCGCAGGGCGGCGACGTCGCGGGCGTGCGGGTAGGGGGCCCGGGGCTCGGCGAACAGGTCGTCCCCGTCGTCCCACAGGCAGATGAGCCCGAGGTCGTGCAGGGGCGCGTAGCAGGCCCCCCGGGTGCCCACCATGACGCGTGCCCGCCCCCTGCTCGCTGCCAGGTAGTTGCGGTAGCGGGCTGCCGGCCCCAGCTCGGAGTGGAGCTCGGCGACGCAGCCGTCGCCGAGGCAGGCGGTGAGCGCATCGCGCATGCGTCGCACGTCGTGCACGTCGGGCACGAGGACGAGGACGCCGCGGCGGGCGTCGAGGGCCGCCACGCAGGCCTGGACGAAGCCGCGGCGCCAGTCGTCGGCCCCGTCCCGGTCGGCGAGGAAGCGCGGCGGCACCTGCCAGTGCGCCCGCAACCGGCCGCCCCGGCGCAGCGCCTCGAGGAAGCGGGGCCCTCCGGGCGCGTCCTCGAGGGCCCCGGAGGGCACGTACGACGGCTCCGGCGCGGGCCACGGGTGCTGCTCGGCGGCCTCGGTGGCGGCGTGCCGCGGCGGCACGGCGAGCCGCATGACGTCGGCGAAGGCGCCGGCGCAGTGGTCGGCGACCGCCCTGATGAGCGCGATCTGGTGGGCGTCGAGCACCGGCTCGGACGAGACCACCCGCGACAGCGGCGACAGCCGCTCGACCGCGGAGTCGTCGGGCAGCTCGACGATGAAGCCGTCGACCGTGCGCCCTGCGAAGCGTGCCCGGACGCGGGTCCCGACGACGGCCGCGTCGGCCATCGCCTCGGGCACCGCGTAGTCGAAGAAGCGGTCGAGGTGGGGCAGGTGGACGTCGAGGGCGACGCGTGCGATGCGCCGTGCCGGGGCCGGCGCGTCGGTGGTCGTCATGGTGACGATCCTAGGCGGGGGCGCCGACACGGACGCCGTCGGCCGATGGGCCCCGCGCGAAGCGCGGCCCGGTCAACCCGGCGCGAAGCGCGGCCCGGTCAGCCCCGGACGGCGGCGGCGAGGGCGTCGGCGCGGTCGGTGCGCTCCCACGTGGCCTCGGGCAGCTCGCGGCCGAAGTGGCCGTTGTTGGTGAACAGCGAGTAGACCGGGCGCAGGAGGTCGAGGGCGGCGATGATCGAGCGCGGACGCAGGTCGAAGACCCGCCGCACCGCCGCGACGAGCTGCTCGTCCGGGACGGCGCCGGTGCCGAAGGTGTCGACGTGCAGGCTCGTCGGATGGGCGCGACCGATGGCGTAGCTCACCTGCACCTCGCAGCGTTCGGCGAGGCCGGCCGCGACGACGTTCTTGGCGACCCAGCGCGCGGCGTAGGAGGCGGAGCGGTCGACCTTGGAGGGGTCCTTGCCGCTGAAGGCGCCGCCGCCGTGGCGGGCCATGCCGCCGTAGGTGTCGACGATGATCTTGCGGCCGGTGACGCCGGCGTCGCCCTGGGGGCCTCCGATGACGAAGCGTCCGGAGGGGTTGACGAGGACCTGCACGTCGTCCGAGGAGACCGCGTAGCCGGCGAGCACCGGGTCGATGACCTCGCGGCGGATCGCCGGTGCGAGCACGGAGTCGAGGTCGACGCCCTCGGCGTGCTGGGTGGAGACGACGACGTTCGTCACGGCGGTCGGGACGATCCCGTCGTAGTCGATCGTGACCTGGGTCTTGCCGTCGGGGCCGAGGAAGTCCAGGACGCCGTCGCGGCGGACCGCCGACAGGCGCTCGGACAGGCGGTGGGCCATGTGGATCGGCAGCGGCATGAGCTCGGGGGTCTCGGTGCAGGCGTAGCCGAACATGAGGCCCTGGTCGCCGGCGCCCTGCCGGTCGGCCTCGTCGACGGCCGAGCCGGAGCGCACCTCCCAGGAGCTCGCCACACCGCCGGCGATGTCGGGCGACTGGCTGTTGAGGGACACCATGACGCCGCACGTGGCGCCGTCCAAGCCCTTGTCGAACGAGTCGTAGCCGATCTCGAGCATGCGGGCGCGGGCGATGTCGGCGATGTCGACGTAGGACTCGGTGGTGGCCTCCCCCGCGACGACGGCGACGCCGTTGCTCACGAGGACCTCGATCGCGGTGTGCGAGGCGGGGTCCTGGGCGAGCATGCCGTCGACGACGGCGTCGGCGACGGCATCGGCCACCTTGTCGGGGTGGCCCTCGGTGACCGACTCGGAGGTGAACGATCTGCTCATTGGCTGCTGCCTGCTTTCCGCCCGGCGAAGAGCCGGGCATGACGCCCCGTCGACGGCCCGGGGACACTGGTGGTGCTCCGCGTCGTGCGCGCCGCGGCGGGCACGATCGTCGGGCCGGTCAGGCCGGGTCCGTGCCCGGCTCGGTCGGTGCGGGGGCGGGGTCGGCCAGGGCGTCGAGGTCGGCCAGCGGGTCCCCGAAGTCGAAGTCGGGGTCCTTGGCCGCCTCGGCCCGGGCGGCCGCCTCGGCGGCGGGGTCGATCTGCTTGTACTCCAGGACGCCCGCGTTGATCTCCCGCATGGCGATGGACAGCGGCTTCTCCTGCGGCGCGGTGTCGACGAGCGGGCCGACGTTCTCGAGCAGGCCCTCGCCGAGCTGGGAGTAGTAGGCGTTGATCTGACGCGCGCGCTTGGCGGCGACGAGCACGAGACGGTACTTCGAGTCGACGTGCTCGAGCAGCTCGTCGACGGACGGCGTGGTCGAGCCCTCAGGAGTCATGCTGGTCAAGATTGCAACCCTCGTCTGAATCCCCGTGGGGAATCGTTGTCGCGACGGGCGCGCCGGCGCCCGTCTGGTGTGACGGCCCGACACCGGGTGCGGGCCGCGGGAACAACTGCGTCGTGAGCGCGGGGCTCACAATCGCATCAATTCTACCAGCCTGTCGACGGTCTCATCGAGCTCACCGTTGACGACGACCTCGTCGAACTCGGACCGGGCCTCGAGCTCGCGGGCGGCGGTGCGGAGCCGGCGCTGCTGCTGCTCGGGCGTCTCGGTGCCGCGGCCCTCGAGGCGGTGCACCAGCTCGTCCCAGCTCGGGGGGACGAGGAAGATGTGCGTGGCCCCCGGGTAGGAGCTGCGCACCTGGCGGGCCCCTTGGAGGTCGATCTCGAGGATGACGGTGCGGCCGGCGGCGACGGCCTCCTCGACGGGGCGGCGCGGCGTGCCGTACCGGTGGGTGCCGTGCACGACGGCCCACTCGAGGAGTCCGTCCTCGGCGATCAGCCGGTCGAACTCCTCGTCGGTGACGAACCAGTAGGCGGAGCCGTCGGCCTCGCCGGGACGGGGGTCCCTCGTCGTCGCCGAGACGGACACGAAGATCTCCGGGTGGAGCGCCTTCAGCCTGCCGCAGACCGTGCCCTTGCCCACGGCCGTGGGTCCCGAGATGACGTAGACCCCCGGCCGTGCGGCACCGATGCGGCCGCCGGGCTCGTCAGGGGTGGCGCCGGCGACCGATCGCTGCTCGCCCATGGGTCAGTGGAACTCCTTCTTGAGCCCCGCGATCTGGTGGCGGCCGAGACCGCGCACGCGACGGTTGGGGGCGATGTCGAGCCGCTCCATGATGGCGGCGGCGCGCTTCTCGCCGACGCGCGGGAGGGCCTTGAGGAGGTCGACGACCTTGATGTGGGCCAGCACGTCGTCCCCCGCCGCCTGGTCGAGCGCCTGACCCAGCGTGAGCTCGCCCCTGCGCAGTCTGTTCTTGAAGTCCGCGCGAGCGCGACGGGCCTGCGTGGCGGCCGAACGAGCTGACTGGAGCTGTTCGGGCGAAAGAGTCGGAATGGCCATGGATCCTCTCCATTCGAACGTGCCGGGGACTCCTTGGACCCGGCTTTGGGAACAAGGTACCCCCTGAGTGGCAGTTTTTCCTCCTCCGTGCCTTGTTAGTGGCCAATTTCTGGGCAAATTCTCACGAAATGGGCCCTTTCGACCCCTGAGGCGGTCTCAGGGGGGTTCCCCAGGGAACCCTGACGAGTCGACACAGGACGTCTCGCGGGGTACCCTGAGGCCCGATTTGATCTTGAGGGGTTTACCATAAATGATGGTTTCATCAGTTTCGATGGTTCCGTCTCCTCCCCGAAGGTCCGCATCCCATGTCCTCCCACCTGTACCGCCTCGGCCGCGCGGCCTACCGCCGACGCGTCCTCGTCGTCCTGGCCTGGCTGCTCGTCCTCGTCACCGGCATCGTCCTCATGGACACGCTGTCGAAGGGCACGAACGACACGGTGCGCATCCCCGGCTCGTCCTCGCAGAACGCCCTCGACACGCTGAACCACGTCTTCCCGCAGGTCTCCGGCACCTCGGCGAAGATCGTCGTCACCATGCCCGAGGGCTCCTCGGTGAGCGCCCAGCCGGTGAAGGACGCGGTGGGCGCCGCCGTGGACGAGATCGACGCGCTCGACCAGGTCTCGACGGTCGCCTCCCCGTTCTCGTCGCTGGTCGACGGCGCCGTCTCCGACGACGACACGACGGCGATCATCACCGTGCAGTTCGACGGGCAGAAGAACGACCTGACCGGGGCGACGCTCGACGCCGTGCGGGGCTCGGCGGCCCAGCTCCAGTCGAGGATCGGCGACGGCGCCCGGGTCGAGGTCGGCGGCTCGGCCTTCGACAACGTCATCCCGACGATCTCCGTCACCGAGGCGATCGGCGTCGTGCTCGCGCTGATCTTCCTCATCATCTTCCTGCACAACGTCCTGGCGGCCTTCGTCCCGATCGTCATGGCGCTCGTGGGCGTGGGGGTCACCGAGTCGCTCGTCTACGCGGCCACCGGCGTCATGACCATCATGAGCACGACGGTGCTGCTGTCGGTGATGATCGGCCTGGCCGTCGGCATCGACTACTCGCTGTTCATCATCTCCCGCTACCGGGACAACCTCGCGCAGGGCCTCGACCCGGAGGAGTCCGTCGCCCGGTCCATCGCGACGGCCGGCACCGCCGTGCTCTTCGCCGGCATGACGGTCGTCATCGCCCTCGTGGGCCTCTTCGTGGCGCGCATCCCCTTCCTCACGATCATGGGTGTCGCCTCGGCGTTCGGCGTCGCGACGGCGGTGTGCGTGGCCCTCACGCTGCTGCCCGCCACGCTCGGCTTCTTCGGCACCCGCATCACCCCGCGGGCGCGCCGCAGCCGCTCCGGCAGGGACGGCTTCTTCGGCCACTGGGTGCGCCTCGTCACCGCGCGCCCGCTCGTCACCATCGTCCTCGTCGTCGCGGCCGTCGCCGCCCTCGCCGTGCCGGCCACCGGTCTGAGGCTGTCGCTGCCCATGGAGAGCGCCGCCGAGGCCGGCACCGACGTGCGCACCACCTACGACACGATCAGCGACGAGTTCGGCCCCGGCTACAACGGCCCGCTCATCGTCGTGGTGAACGTGCTCGACAGCACCGACCCGGTCGACGGCATGAACAGGCTCGGCGACGACCTGGCGACGATCGACGGGGTCGCGCACATCGCCATGTCCACCCCCAACGAGTCGGGCACCTACGGCATCGTCCAGGTCATCCCGTCCGGTTCCCCCGACTCGGCCGCCACCGCCGACCTCGTGCAGGCGCTGCGCGACCGGGGCCCGGCCATGGCCGACCGGTACGGCTTCCGCGACTTCGCGGTGACCGGCATCACGGCCGTCGCGGTCGACGTCTCGGCGAAGCTCACGAGCGCCCTGCTGCCCTACGGCATCTTCGTCGTCGGCCTCTCGCTCGTCCTGCTCGTCATGGTCTTCGGCTCGATCGCCGTGCCGATCAAGGCGACCGTCGGCTACCTGCTGTCGATCCTCGCCTCTTTCGGCGTGACGACGAGCATCTTCGTCGACGGTCACCTGGCGTCGCGGCTCGGCGCCGACTTCACCGGCTCGTTGATCTGCTTCCTGCCGATCATCGTCATGGGCGTCCTGTTCGGGCTGGCCATGGACTACGAGGTCTTCCTCGTCTCGCGCACCGCCGAGGAGTACGTCCACAGCGGCGACCCGGTGCAGGCCATCCACAACGGCTTCCGCAAGGCGGCCCCGGTGGTCACCACGGCCGCGCTCATCATGCTGAGCGTCTTCGCGATGTTCATCCCCGAGGGCAGCTCCGGCATCATCAAGCCGATCGCCACGGCTCTGACGGTCGGAGTCTTCGTCGACGCCTTCATCGTGCGCATGACCTTCGTCCCGGCGGTCCTCACACTGCTGGGACGCCGGGCCTGGTCGATGCCCGAGCGGCTGGCCAGGGCGCTGCCCCGCTTCGACGTCGAGGGCGCGGGCCTGGCCCGTCAGCTCTCGCTCGAGGGCTGGCCCGCCGATCCCCGCGAGGTCGTCGCCGCGCGCGCCATGGTCGTGCGCGACCGCAACGGCGTGGCGCTCAACCGTCCGATCGACCTCGACCTGCACCCCGGCCGGATCGCCGTCCTCACCGGGCCGGAGGGCTCGGGCAAGTCCGAGCTGATGCTCGGCCTCACCGGCCGACTCGCCGGCTTCGACGGCGACGCGCGGGTGGCCGGGCTCCTGCTGCCCGAGCGCAACGCCGCGGTCCGGTCCCGCAGCGTGCTGGCCTCCGGCGGCAAGGACGTCAACGGCGTCCTCGCCGAGGGCCTGCACCGCGGGGTCGCGCTGGCGGCCGTCGACGACGCGGACGCCGTCATCGGCGCGAACCGCACGGCCCGGGCCCGCGAGCTCATCGGCCGGCTCGTCGCGGACGGGGCCTGCGTCCTGCTCACCGGCGCGAACCCCGGTTCGGTCGCCCACGTGCTGCCCGCCGGCGCGGTCCCGGTCGAGATCCCGATGGAGCCGCCGCAGCACGCCCGCCCGGCGCCGCAGCGCACCGGGGACACCACCGGCGCGGACGAGCGGTCCGCCCGATCCACCATCCTTCTCGAGGAGGCCTCACGATGAGAGCACGAACGATCGGCAATCTGCGGGGACGCGCCTCCTGGCGCACCTGGGTGGCGCTGCTGTGCGTGCCCGCCCTCCTCATGGGCGTCCTCGTGCTCGCCTTCCACGATCCCGGATCCCAGCTGGACAAGGTGAACGCCGCCGTCGTGAACGACGACACCCCGGTCACCGTCGACGGCCAGGTGCGCCCGATGGGCCGCCAGCTCGCCAAGGAGCTCGTCAACGCGAGCGGCGACGACTACAACTGGGTGCTCACCACCGCCGACGACGCCTCCCAGGGCCTCGCCGACGGCGACTACTCGGTCGCCGTCGAGATCCCCTCGGACTTCTCGGCGAAGGCCACCTCGGTGGCCGGGAACGACGCGGGCGCCGTCACCCAGGCCTCCGTGACGATCACCACGGCGGCCGACTCCCCGCTGCTCGACGCCCAGGTCGGCACGACGCTGGCCGACGCCGCCGAGCGCTCGCTCGGCCAGCAGATCACCCAGACCTACGTCGACACGGTCCTCACGAGCATGGGGACTCTGCACGACGGGCTGTCGACGGCGGCGGACGGGGCCGACGAACTGTCCGCTGGCACGACGAGCGCCGAGGACGGCGCCTCCCGGCTCGCCGACGGCGCCGGCACGCTGGCGGACGGCATGGACACCCTGGCGACCGGCCAGCAGGGGCTCGCCGACGGCCTCGGCCAGCTGCAGACCCAGACCGCCGACCTGCCGAACCAGACCCGGCAGCTCGCCGACGGCGCCTCCCAGCTGGCCACCGGCGCCCACCAGGTGTCCGACGGCACGACGGACGTCGTGAACGGGGCGAACCAGCTCGCCGGCGCGAACCAGACGCTCAGCTCCGGGGCGAGCACCCTGTCGGGCGGCGCCTCCCAGCTGGCCGGCGCCCTGTCGGGCGCCCAGCAGCAGCTCACCGACCTGCCCGGCCAGACCCAGCAGCTCGCCGACGGCGCCGCCGGCGTGAGCACCGGGGTCGACACCGTCGCCTCCTCCGTGACCCAGCTCCAGCAGGCCGCGAACGCCTGCGCCCAGGGCGTCACGGCGTACTGCCAGAGCGTCGCCGACGGGCTGGACCAGCTGGGCGGGCAGATGGGCACCCTGCAGTCCGGGGCCTCCCAGGTCGCCGACGGCACCTCGACCCTCAACACGAGCGCCGCCGGGCTGTCCGGCGGCATCGGCGAGGCGGCCGACAGCGCCGGCCGGCTCGCGGACGGGGCGAGCTCGCTCGCCGACGGCGCCTCCCAGGCCGCCACCGGCGCGAACGACCTCGCCTCCGGCGCGACGAGCCTCCAGTCCGGCGCCCAGCAGGTCGCCGCCGGCGCGGACGGCCTCTCCGGCGTCACGGGCACCCTGGCCTCGTCCTCGCAGTCCCTCGTCGACGCCATCTCCTCGGCCAAGAGCGGGGCCGACCAGCTCGTCACCGGCACGAACACGGCCCGGGACGGCTCGCACTCGCTCGCCGACGGCGCCCGGAGCCTCCACGACGGCACCACCGGGCTCAAGGACGGCGCCGGCACGCTCGCGAGCAGCCTGCGCGACGCCTCGAACCAGGTGCCCAGCTACACCTCCGACCAGCGCGACCAGATCTCCGACGTCGTCACGACCCCTCTCGTCTCCACGACGAGCGGTCTGGGCTCCTACACCCGCTCGGCGGTCGCCCTGTTCGGGGTCGTGGCCCTGTGGGTGGCGGCCATCGCCTTCAGCGTGGTGAGCCCTGCGATCACGAGGACGGCCTTCGAGTCGAACCTGCCGACCTGGCAGCTGGCGCTGCGCTCGCTCGGCCCGACCCTGCTGTTCTCCGCGGCCTGCGGCCTCATCGTCGGCGCCGTCGCGGCCCTCGCGCTGCACCCGGGGCTCGGGGCCTTCTTCGCCGTCGCCGCGGCGGCATTCGTCATCGAGCTCGTCTTCCTCGCCATCAACCAGGCCCTCGGCTCCGTCCACCACATCGGGGGCCCCGTCGTGGCACTGGCCGTGCTCATCCTGGCCGTCGTCGGCGGCGTCTGGTCGGCCCAGCCCGCCTGGATGCAGTCGGTCGCCGGCTTCCTGCCGACCGATCCCTCGGTGGGTCTCCTGCGCGCCATGGCGGTGCCCACGAGCGCCGGCCTGGCCGGCATGATCGCGGCGCTCCTGGCGTGGTGGCTGGTCGCGGTCGTCGCGCTCGTCGTCCTGACCGGTCGTTCGCGCACGACGACGCTCCCCGCGACCACGGATCCGACGCTCGGGTGAGCGGCTCGGGACGGGGTGCGCGACAATGAGTGCGATGAACATCGTCGAAGCAGCGGGGAAGGCCGCCGGCACGGTCGGCAAGGGCCGCCACGGCAGACGCCGGGCGGCGACCCGCGCCGCCCTCGTCCAGGCGGCGCAGCAGCTCATCGCCGAGGGGCGCACCGATGTCCCGATCTCGACGATCACCGAGCTCGCCGACGTGGGCTTCGGCTCGTTCTACAACCACTTCAAGACGAAGGAGCAGCTGTTCTCGGTGGCCTTCGCCGAGGCGATGGAGGGCTTCAGCCTCACCCTGGGACGACTCATCAAGGGCGTCGACGACCCGGCCAGGGCCGTGGCGATCGGTTTCCGCGTCATCGGGCGGGTCGCCGAGGTGGCCCCCGGCTTCGCCTCGCTCGTGACCCGGTCCGGGCCGGCCTCGCTGCTGTTCGACGGCGCCCTGCGCCAGACCTCCGTGCACCTCATCGGCCGGGGCATCCGGTCCGGGCGGTTCTCCCTGCCGAGCGCGGAGGTCGCCTACGCGGCGATCGGCGGATCCCTCCTGGGCGTGGTCTCCTGGCTCCTGTCCGAGCCCGGCGAGAGCACCGAGGACGTCGTCGACGCCCTCGCGGCGGGCGTCCTGCGCATGCTCGGCCTGCCCGACGACGAGTCGGAGCTCATCGCGCGCGAGGAGCTGCCCGAGTGCGTCCCCGACGAGTCGCTGGCCGCGCTGGCCACCTTCGTCAAGGCGTCCTGACTGGCGTTCCGGCCCGGACCGGGACGGCTCAGCGCAGGACGAGCGCGGACGCCGCGTCGCGCAGCGCGGCCGGGTCGGGTCCGGCCCGCAGCACCCCGCGCGAGGCGCTCGGCAGCACCCGGTCGACGGCGTCGCCGAAGATGCCGGCGAGGGACTCGACAGTGCCGCCCTGGGCGCCGATGCCGGGCGCCAGCACCCAGCCCGTGAAGCCCGCCAGGTCGACGCCGGCGCTCTCGCGCGTGGCGCCGATGACGAGACCGATGTCGTCGAGGCCGGTCCGGTCGTTCTCGGCGCGGGCGGCGTCGAGCACCCGCTGGGCGACGCTGCGGCCCCCGGCGTCGGCGAGCTGGACGTCCCCGCCCTCGGGATTGCTCGTGCGGCACAGGACGAACAGGCCGCGGCCCGTCCCGTGGGCCAGGTCGACGGCCGGGCGCAGCGACTCGAAGCCCAGGTAGGGGCTCACGGTGATCGAGTCGGCCGCCAGCGGGGCGCCGTCGGCCAGGGTGGCCCTGGCGTAGGCGTCCATCGTCGACCCGATGTCGCCGCGCTTGACGTCGAGGATCGACAGGGCGCCGGCCTGGGCGATGTCGCCCAGGACGCGCTGGAGCGCGGCGAGGCCGGCGGGGCCGAAGACCTCGAAGAAGGCGCTCTGGGGCTTGAAGACCGCGACCTGCTCGCCGAGGGCCTCGACGGTGCGGCGGGCCATCGCCTCGATGCCTGCGGCGTCGTGGGCCAGACCCCAGTCGTGGACGATCCGCTCGTGGGGGTCGAGGCCGACGCACAGCCGGCCGCGCCGGGCGGTGACGGCGGCGAGCCGCGCGCCGAAGGACTCCGTCATCGTCGTTCCCGCTCTCATTCCGGACGGCACAGCTTGTTGATGCCCATGACGAGGGCGGGGCCCTCGAAGATGAAGCCGGTGTAGACCTGCACGAGCCGGGCCCCGGCGTCGAACATGGCCTGGGCGTCCGCGGGCGTCATGATGCCGCCGACGCCCATGACCGGGAGCCCGGTGCGGCGGGTGATCCAGCGCACGCGCTCGAGGGCCATCGCCGTGAGCGGCCGGCCGGACAGGCCGCCGGCCTGGCCCGCCAGGTGCCGGTCGGCCGGGGCGAGGCCCTCGCGCTCGATGGTGGTGTTCGTCGCGATGATGCCGGCGACGTCGGCGCCCTCGCAGGCCGTGAGGAGGTCGTCGAGCTGGCCGGCGGACAGGTCGGGGGCGAGCTTGACGAAGACCGGGACGGGATGCTCGGGGTCGAGCTCGCGGGCTCGACCGACGAGCGCGCCGGTCAGCTCCTCGATCTCGCGCTGGCTCTGGAGGCTGCGCAGCCCCGGCGTGTTGGGGCTCGAGACGTTGATGGCGATGTAGTCGGCGTACGGCGCGAGGGCCTCGAGGCTGAACAGGTAGTCCGGCACGGCCTCGGCGAGCGGGGTCTTCTTCGTCTTGCCGATGGAGACGCCCATCGGCGCGCCCAGCCGGTTGTTGCCGCGTCGGACGCCGGCGGCGTCGAGCGTGGCCGCCATCGCCTCGGCGCCGTTGTTGTTGAAGCCCATCCGGTTGATGATCGCCTCGGAGCGGACGAGCCGGAACAGGCGGGGGCGCGGGTTGCCGGGCTGGGCGTGGCGGGTGACGGTGCCGAGCTCGGCGAAGCCGAAGCCGAGCGGGGCCCACGCGGCGGCGGCCACGGCGTCCTTGTCGAGGCCGGCGGCGACGCCGACCCGGCCCGGGAAGTGGATGCCGGCCACGTCGACCGGGTCGCGGTCGGCGCCGAGGAGGCGCTCGACGAGCCCGAGCAGCGACTCGGGCAGGTGGCCCAGCGTCGAGATGAGCTGGCCGTGGATCCTCTCCGGGTCGCCGCCGTGCATGCGGAACAGCACGGGTCGGACGACCTCCCTGTAGCCGCAGCGGATGGCCCGCACGTACAGTTCGTCGGCACTGGGCATGACCGGTCTCCTCGTTCTCGTGTGCCTGCTTCAGCCGCGTCGGGCGAAGTGCTCGTCCATGTCGGCGCCCCACTTCTGGAGCGGGCGCACCGAGATGCCCCCGCCGCGCACCGCCTGGATCGCCTGGACGGCCGACTCGAGCGCCTGGACGGTGGTGATCGAGGGCACGCCGTGCAGGATCGCCGCCGTGCGGATCTCGTAGCCGTCTCCTCGGGGCCTGCCTCCGCGGGTCTCACCGGTCGGCGTGTTGAAGATGAGCGAGACCTCGTCGGCCTCGATGAGGTCGACGATGGTGGGCTCGCCGTGGGGCCCGCGGCCCTGGGTGTACTTGCGCACCGGCGTCACGTCGATGTCGTGCATCATGAGCACGCTCGCGGTGCCCTCGGTGGCGAGGACCCGGAAGCCCATCTCCGACAGCTCCTTGAGCGGCAGGATGATGTGGCGCTTGTCGCGGTTGGCCGCCGAGACGAACACGGCGCCGCTCGTGGGCAGCGAGCCGTAGACGGCCTCCTGGGCCTTGGCGAAGGCCACGCCGAAGGTGCGGTCGATGCCCATGACCTCGCCCGTCGAGCGCATCTCGGGCCCGAGCAGCGTGTCGACGCTGCGGCCCTGCTTCGTGAGGAAGCGGCTGAACGGCATGACGGCCTCCTTGACGGCGATCGGCATGCCGCGCCAGCGGGCGGCACCGTCGCCGGTGGGGCGCAGCATGCCCGTCGCGCGCAGCTCGGCGATCGAGGAGCCGAGCATGATGAGCGTCGCCGCCTTGGCCAGCTGGGTGTTCGTCGCCTTCGAGACGAACGGGACCGTGCGGGAGGCGCGCGGGTTCGCCTCGATGACGTAGAGCGTGTCGGCGGACAGGGCGTACTGGATGTTGATGAGGCCCTGCACGCCGACGCCGCGCGCGATGGCCTCGGTGCTCGTGCGGATCTGCTCGAGGACCGCGTCGCCGAGCGTGGCCGGGGGCAGCGAGCAGGCCGAGTCGCCGGAGTGGATGCCGGCCTCCTCGATGTGCTCCATGATGCCGCCGACGTACAGCTCGGAGCCGTCGTGGAGGGCGTCGACGTCGATCTCGATGGCGTCGTCGAGGAAGCGGTCGACGAGCACCGGGGACTCGGGCCCGATGAGCGTGGAGTTCTCGATGTAGGCGGCCAGCGAGGGCTCGTCGTAGACGATCTCCATGCCGCGCCCGCCGAGCACGTAGCTGGGTCGCACGAGCACCGGGTAGCCGATGCCCTCGGCGACGGCCCTGGCCTGGTCGAAGCTCGTGGCCATGCCGTACTTCGGCGCGGGCAGGCCGGCTGCGTCGAGCACCCTCTCGAAGGCCTCCCGGTCCTCCGCGAGGAAGATCGCCTCGGGGCTCGTGCCGACGATCCGCACGCCCGCGTCCTCGAGCTGCTGGCTCAGGCGCAGCGGGGTCTGGCCGCCGAGCTGGACGATGACGCCGGCGACGGGGCCGGCCTGGCACTCGGCGTGATGGATCTCCAGCACGTCCTCGAGCGTGAGCGGCTCGAAGTAGAGGCGGTCCGAGGTGTCGTAGTCGGTGGAGACGGTCTCGGGGTTGCAGTTGACCATGACCGACTCGTAGCCGTTGGCGCTGAGCACCTCGGCGGCGTGGACGCACGAGTAGTCGAACTCGATGCCCTGACCGATGCGGTTGGGGCCCGACCCGAGGATGAGGACGGCGGGCCGCTCGCGCGGGGCGACCTCGGTCTCCTCGTCGTAGCTCGAGTAGTGGTACGGGGTGCGGGCGGCGAACTCGGCGGCGCAGGTGTCGACGGTCTTGTAGACGGGCCGCACGCCGAGCTCCCAGCGCCGCGCGCGCACCTGCGCCTCGTCGACGCCCCGCAGGACCGCGATCTGCCGGTCGGACAGGCCGTGGCGCTTGGCCAGGCGCAGCAGCGGCTCGTCGAGCGCGTCGGCGGTGCGGACCTGCTCGCCGACCTCGTGGACGAGGGCGACCTGGTCGAGGAACCACGGGTCGATGGCGGTGATCTCCTGGATCCGTTCGACGGGCACCCCGGCGCGCAGCGCCTCGCCGATCTCCAGGATGCGGCCGTCGTGCGGGCGGGCCAGGGACGCGAGGATCGCATCGGCGTCGCCGTCGAACTCGTCCGACAGCCAGAAGCCGGAGCCCTGCTCGGTGGAGCGCAGCGCCTTGCCGAGGGCCTCGGTGAAGTTCCGGCCGATGCCCATCGCCTCGCCCACCGACTTCATGTGGGTGGTCAGCGTGGCGTCGGCGTAGGGGAACTTCTCGAAGGCGAAGCGCGGCACCTTGACGATGACGTAGTCGAGGGTGGGCTCGAAGCTGGCGGGCGTCTGCCGGGTGATGTCGTTGGGGATCTCGTCGAGGGTGTAACCGACGGCGACCTTCGCGGCGATCTTGGCGATCGGGAAGCCGGTGGCCTTGGAGGCCAGCGCCGAGGAGCGGGAGACGCGCGGGTTCATCTCGATGACGATGAGGCGGCCGTCGTCGGGGTTGATCGCGAACTGGATGTTGCAGCCGCCGGTGTCGACGCCGACGGCGCGGATGATCGCGATGCCGACGTCGCGCATCCGCTGGTACTCGCGGTCGGTCAGCGTCATCGCCGGGGCCACGGTGATCGAGTCGCCGGTGTGGATTCCCATCGGGTCGAAATTCTCGATGGAGCACACGATGACGACGTTGTCCGCCCTGTCTCGCATGACCTCCAGCTCGAACTCCTTCCAGCCCAGCACCGACTCCTCGACGAGGACCTCGGTGACCGGGCTGGCGTCCAGACCGATGGCGGCCATCGCGACGAGCTCGTCGTGGTCGTGCGCGAGGCCGGAGCCGACGCCGCCCATCGTGTAGCTGGGGCGCAGCACGAGCGGGTAGCCGAGGTCGTCGGCGGCCCGCTCGACGTCGGCGATGCTGTGGCAGATATGGGAGCGGGCGACCTCGGGGTCGCCCACCGGCAGGGCCTCGACGATCTCCTTGAACTGCTCGCGGTTCTCGCCGCGCTGGATCGCCTCGACGTTCGCGCCGATGAGCTCGACGCCGTACCGCTCGAGGGCGCCGGACTCGTACAGCGAGATGGCGGTGTTGAGGGCGGTCTGCCCGCCGAGGGTGGCCAGCAGGGCGTCCGGTCGCTCGGCGGCGATGACCTTCTCGACGAACTCGGGGGTGATCGGCTCGATGTAGGTGGCGTCGGCGAACTCGGGGTCGGTCATGATGGTGGCCGGGTTGGAGTTCACGAGGATGACGCGGTAGCCCTCGTCGCGCAGGACGCGGCAGGCCTGGGTGCCGGAGTAGTCGAACTCGGCGGCCTGGCCGATGACGATCGGGCCGGAGCCGATGACGAGAATGGATGAGATGTCGGTGCGCTTGGGCATCAGGCCTGCTCCCCCGCCTTGGTCGTGCGTGCATTGTCGGCCATCATCGCGACGAACTCGTCGAAGAGGTACGAGGCGTCGTGCGGGCCGGCGGCCGCCTCGGGGTGGTACTGCACCGAGAAGGCGACGAGCCGACCGTCGCGGGTCAGGCGCAGACCCTCGACGACGCCGTCGTTGAGGCAGACGTGCGAGACCTCGACGCGCCCGTACGCCGTGTCGACCGGGTGGTCGGTCGGCGCGTCGACGGCGAAGCCGTGGTTGTGGGCCGTGATCCCGATCCTGCCGGTGGCGCGGTCGAGGACCGGCTGGTTGATGCCGCGGTGGCCGTACTTGAGCTTGTAGGTGTCGAAGCCCAGGGCCCGGCCGAGCACCTGGTTGCCCATGCAGATGCCGAACAGCGGCAGGCCCGCGGCGAGCGCCCTGCGGCACAGCTCGGCGGCGGCGACGGCGGTCGACGGGTCGCCCGGCCCGTTGGACAGGAAGAGGCCGTCGGGGCCGATGGCCCGCACCTGCTCCCAGTCGGCGGTGGCGGACAGCACGTGGACCTCGATGCCGCGCTCGGACAGGCGGCGCGGGGTCATGGACTTGATGCCGAGGTCGACGGCGACGACGGTGAACCGCTTCTCGCCCCGGGCCGGCACGACGTAGGGCCTCGCCGTCGTGACGCGCCCGACGAGGTCGGCGCCGGCCATCGGAGGGACGCGCCGGACCTGGGCCAGGAGGGCGTCGACGTCGGTGCCGAGGGAGCTGATGCCGACCCGCATGGCGCCCCGCTCGCGCAGATGGCGGGTCAGGGCGCGGGTGTCGATGGCGGAGATGCCGACGACGCCCTGCCGCACGAGCTCCTCGTCGAGGCTGCGCCTGCTGCGCCAGTTCGAGGGCACCCGGGAGGGGTCGTGCACGACGTAGCCGGCGACCCAGATGCGGCCGGACTCGTCGTCCTCGTCGTTCCAGCCGGTGTTGCCGATGTGGGGTGCGGTGGCCACGACCACCTGGCCCTCGTAGCTGGGATCGGTGAGGGTCTCCTGGTAGCCGGTCATGCCGGTGGAGAACACCGCCTCGCCGAAGGTCTCGCCAAGGGCCCCGAAGGCCCGGCCGCGGAAGACCCGGCCGTCCTCGAGAACCAGGATCGCGTCTTTTCCGTGCGCGCTCATGACCATCCTTCCCCGCCCTGAGCAGGCCGCGAGTGCGAGACCTGGGCTGAGTTCCCGGGGGAACGATACCAGTGCGCCGGCCCCGCCCCCGACAGCCGCGGCGCGGCCGGACGGCTCACTCGGAGCCGTTCCCGGGGCGCGTCTCGGCGACCCTGTTCAGCAGGCCGCTGAGGAAGGCGACGGACTCGTCGCTGCTCAGCTCGTTGGCGAGTTCGAGGGCCTCGCTGATGGCGATCCGCGGGGCGATGCCGGTGCGGTCCAGCTCCCACACGGCGATGCGGGCCAGGTTGCGGTCGACGCGGGGCATGCGTTCGAGCGTCCAGTCGCCGCTCAGGCACTCGGCGATGCGGCGGTCGACCTCGCCGGCGTGCTCCCAGTAGCCGTGCAGGACCGTGGCGGCGTACTCGCGCACGTCGGGCTCGCCCTGGGCGGCGCGGCGCGCGAGCACCGCGTCGAGGGACTCGTCGCGCAGCTCGGCCTGGAAGAGGACGTCGAGCGCCTGCTTGCGGGCCTTGGTGCGGGTGGAGTGGTGGGCGCCCGCGAAGTCGGTGCTGGCCACCTTCACCGCGCCGGGCACCGGGGGGTGCTCCCCCGGCGCCAGCGCGATGACCCGTTCGTCGTCGGCGTCCATCAGCCCTGGACTCGTCCGAGGTAGGAGCCGTCGGCGGTGCTGATCCTGATGCGCTCGCCGGTGGTGATGAACAGGGGCACCTGGACCTGCTTGCCGGTCTCGACGGTGGCGGGCTTGTTGCCGCCGGTGGAGCGGTCGCCCTGCAGGCCGGGCTCGGTGTAGGTGACCTCGACCTCGATGGAGGCCGGCAGGTCGACGTACAGCGGGTTGTCCTCGTTGGTGGCGACGGTGACGATCATGCCCTCGAGCAGGTAGTCCCTGTCGTCCCCGATGACGTCCTCGGGGATCGTGAGCTGCTCGTAGGTGTCGGTGTCCATGACGACGTAGCCGCTGGCGTCGTTGTACAGGTACTGCATGTCGCGGCGGTCGACCTGGGCCATCTCGATCTTCGTGTCGGCGGGGAAGGTGCGGTCGACGACCTTGCCGTTGAGCACGTTCTTGATCTTCGTGCGGACGACGGTGTTGCCCTTGCCCGGCTTGTGGTGCTGGAACCACAGGACCTGCCAGAGCTGACCGTCGAGGTTCAGCACGGTGCCGTTTTTGATGTCGTTGGTCGTAGCCACTGATGGAAGCCTTTCGCGCAGTTGTCAACGGGCCGGTCCGGGCGCGGGGCCCGCCTGGCGTCGGGGCGGTGCGCGGCCGGAGTCGGCGCGACCGGCCGGGCGGCCTGCGGTCGCGGAACCGGGCGGCACACGGCCGCGAGGATCCATTTTAGCCGACGGTCCGGCCCGGGCCCTTCGCGGCGCGGGCGCGCTCGACGGCCCGTTCGCGGGCCAGGGCGTGCTCCCGGGCGGGCCCGCGCAGGAAGGCGATGGCGTCGGCGGACGGGCGCCGGTACCGCGGCTCGGCCTCCTGGGTGCGGCGCGCCTCGAGCGCGTCGGCGATGGCCCCGATGTCCGAGCTGGGCCGGTTCTGGCTCATCTTCGCCTTGCCGACGATCGAGGTGATGCGCAGCTCGAGGCCGACGATCGCGGCGACCATCCCCCGGAGCCGCTCGGGGTCGAGTTCCTCCATCCGCCAGTCGGTCGGCTGGGCGTCGACCAGCTCGCCGAGCGAGGCGACGATCCACTCCGGCTCCTCGTGGGCGACGAGCGTGCCGTGCACGTGCATCGTGAGGTGGTTCCAGGTGGGCACCTGACCGGGGGCCTCGTGGTCGGACGGGTCGATGTAGTCGTCGGGGCCGTGCAGGATCACCATCGCCGGGCCCTGCGCCCGCCACTGGGGGTTGACCCTGGCCATGTGGGTGCGCAGGCAGCCGAGCCGGTCGGCGTGCGGGTCGAGGCTCCAGGGCAGGAAGGTCGCGTCGAGGCCGTCGGGCCCGTTCGTCACGAGGTCGCCGGCGCCGACGCGGCGCAGCAGAGCGCCGAGCCGGTCGGCGGCGAGTGCGAAGTGCTCGGGGACGTACATGCCGGTCTCCTGTTCCTCGGTCTCCGGTCGGGCAGTCCGGTGCCGCGCGGCTCAGCCGGTGAGGGCCTCCCAGGCGCCGAGCAGCGCCCGCTCGGGCGGGTCGACGATCATCGTGACGCGGCCCGGTTCGCGCAGTCCGACGAAGCGCAGCGTGGCGCCGCGGGTCTTCTTGTCGCGGGCCATGAGCGCGCGGGCCCGCTGCCAGTCGATGCCCCGGTAGCGGGTGGGCAGGCCGACCAGCCCGAGCATCCGGCGGTGCCGCTCCACGTGCTCGGGCGCGAGCCCGATGACGCGGTGGGCCAGCTCGGCGGCGAAGACCATGCCCAGGCCCACGCACTCGCCGTGGCGCCGGGTGTAGTGCTCGCCGGCCTCGATGGCGTGTCCCATCGTGTGGCCGTAGTTGAGCTGCTCGCGACCGACCCGGTCGCCCACCGAGGTGGACTCGCGCAGGTCGGCGCCGACGACGTCGGCCTTGACCCGCACGGACCGCGCGATGAGCTCGGGCATGAGGGCGCTCGTCGGGTCGAGGGCCTCGAGGGGGGACGCCTCGATGAGTTCGAGCGTGCGCTCGTCGGCGATGAGGCCGTGCTTGATGACCTCGCCGAGGCCGGCGCGCACGTCGTCGACCGGCAGGCCGGCGAGCAGTCCGGTGTCGGCCAGGACCGCCGAGGGCTCCCAGAAGGCGCCGATGAGGTTCTTGCCCTCGGGCAGGTCGGCGCCCGTCTTGCCGCCGATGCCCGCGTCGACCATCGCGAGGACGGTGGTGGGGGCGCTCACCCAGCGGATGCCGCGCATCCACGTGGCGGCGATGAAGCCGGCCAGGTCGGTGGTCGCTCCCCCGCCGATGCCCACGACGAGGTCGCTGCGCGTGAAGCCGGCGACGGCCAGGGCGCTCCAGCACCGGGCGAGCACCTGCGGGGTCTTGGCCGCCTCCCCGTCGGGCAGCTCGATGAGGACGGGCTCGGCCCCCGCGGTGCGCACGAGGTCGCCCGCACGCCGGGCCGCCGAAGCCAGCGGGGGCGCGTGGAGGATGCCGACCAGTGCCGCGTCGCGGACGTGCTCGCCCAGCCGGTCGAGGGCCCCGGGGCCGATGAGGGCCCGGTAGGGCCGCTCGGTGGTGAAGTCGACGACGGTCATGCCCGGGCCTCCTCGTCCCATCCGAGGGCGGCGGCCAGTTCGGCAGCGACGCGCCCGGAGTGCTTGTGGTCGGTGTCGATGCGGATGGTGGCGACCTCGCGGTAGAGCGGGTCGCGCTCGGCCTTGAGGCGGCGCAGGACGGCGGCGACGTCGCCGGTCATGAGCGGGCGGTGGGTCGAGTCGCCGATGCGCTGGACCCCCTGCCGCACCGACTGCGACAGCCAGGCGACCTCGTGCCCGGCGAGCGCCCGCCGGACCGTCTCGTTCGTCACGGCTCCCCCGCCCAGCGCGATGACGCCGGGCCGGGACAGCAGCTCGACGACGGTGTCCGCCTCGAGGGCCCGGAAGGCCGGTTCGCCGTCGGCGGCGAAGATCTCGGCGATCGTGCGGCCCTGCCGGGCCTCGAGGCGGTCGTCGGCGTCGACGAAGTCCAGGCCGCAGGTGCGGGCCAGGAGGGTGCCGACGGTGGTCTTGCCGGCGCCCGGCAGGCCGACGAGGACGACCTGGCGGCGTCCGGCGGGCCCGGCCCCGGCCGCGCTCACGGCAGCACCGACAGGCCGCGGTCGGCCAAGTGGGCGAGATAGGCCCGGTGGTTGCGGCGGCACTCCTCGAGCGAGTCGCCGCCGAACTTCTCCAGGCAGACCTCGGCGAGGGTGAGGGCGACCATGGCCTCGGCGACGACGCCGGCGGCCGGGACGGCGCAGACGTCGGAGCGCTGGTGGTGGGCCACGGCCGGTTCGCCGGTGCGCACGTCGACGGTGCGCAGGGCCCTCGGGACCGTGGCGATCGGCTTCATGGCCGCGCGCACGCGCAGCACCTCGCCGGTGCTCATGCCCGCCTCGGTCCCGCCGGCACGGCCGGTGGCGCGCCGGATGCCGTGGGGGCCGTTGACGATCTCGTCGTGCGCCTGCGAGCCGCGCACCCGGGCCAGGCCGAAGCCGTCGCCGAACTCGACGCCCTTGATGGCCTGGATGCCCATGAGGGCGTAGGCGATCTTGGCGTCCAGGCGGGTGTCGCCCTCGCGCATCGCGCCGAGCCCGGGCGGGCAGCCCCAGGCGAGCACCTCGACGACGCCGCCGAGCGTGTCGCCGTCCTTCTGGCAGGCCGCGATCTCGGCCTGCATGGCCCGTGAGGCCTCCGGGTCGAAGCAGCGCACCGGGTCGGCGTCGATGAGCTCGAGGTCGGCCATGCGCGGCGGCTCGCCGGCCCGGGCGGCGACGCCGCCGAGCTCGACGACGTGGCTGAGGACCGTGATGCCGAAGGCCTGGGCGAGGAAGTTCCTCGCGACCTGGCCGATGGCGACGCGGGCGGCCGTCTCCCGGGCGCTGGCCCGCTCCAGCAGCGGGCGGGCCTCGTCCCAGTCGTACTTCTGCATGCCCGCCAGGTCGGCGTGGCCCGGGCGGGGGCGGGTGAGCGCCTCGTTGCGGGCGAGACCGGCCAGTTCGTCGGGGTCGACCTCGTCGGGGCTCATCACCGTGCGCCACCTGGGCCACTCGGTGTTGCCGACGACGATCGCGACGGGCGAGCCGAGGGTCTCGCCGTGGCGCAGGCCGGCGAGCATCGTCACCTCGTCGGCCTCGAAGGACATGCGCGCCCCCCGACCGGCGCCCAGCCGACGACGGGCCAGCGCCCGACGGATGTCGTCCGAGGAGACGCGGACGTGGGCGGGGATGCCGTCGAGGGTGGCGACGAGCGCCTGCCCGTGGGACTCGCCGGCGGTGAGATAACGCAGCATGCCCTCCAGTATCCCAGCAGCCCGCGGGGCCGGGCGGCGGACCCGCGGTGTGGACGCCGGGCCGGCCCGGGCGCGAGGGCCCCCGCCGGTGCGGTCACTCCCCGCAGCGGTCGGCGTTGTCCTGGCACCAGGCCTGGAACTCGGCGACGTTGGCGGCGTGCTCCTCCTCGGTGACGGCGAACTTCGTCTCGCCGGTGTCGGGGTTGACCGCGACGAAGTACATGTAGTCGCCGCTGGCCGGGTTGAGCGCCGAGTGCAGCGCCTTCTGGCCCGGGTTCGAGATGGCGCCGGGGGGCAGGCCCTCCCTCGTGTAGGTGTTGTACGGCGAGTCGACGGCGCGCTCCTCGTCGGTGGTCGTGATCCGCCCGGTCATGTTGTTGGCGTAGATGACCGTCGCGTCCGACTGGAGTTTCACGTTCCGCTCCAGGCGGTTGTAGAAGACCTCGGCGATCTGGGGGCCGTAGTCGAAGTTCGTCGTCTCCTTCTCGATGATCGAGGCGACGACGACGACGTCGTGGGGCGAGCGGCCCAGCGCCGCCGCCTTGCCGACGAGGTCCTCCTCGGTGGCGATCCGCTTGAACTGGTCGACCATCTTCGTGAGGACGTCGGTGGCCGTGTCCGCCGGGTCGTAGGTGTAGGTCTCGGGGAACAGGTAGCCCTCGACGTCGCCCTGGGCGTAGTCGGGCAGTCCGAGCGCGGCGGGGTCGGCGGCAGCGGCCTCGAAGTCGGACACGGGGATGCCGGTCGTCTGGCTCAGCTGGGCGAAGACCTCGGAGTCGCGCAGGCCCTCGCGCAGCGTGATGAGGTTCGTCGCGAGGTTGGCGGGGTCGAGGAGCAGGTCGAGGGCGGCCCTGGCCGACATGCGCTGGTGCATCATGTAGGTGCCCGCGTGGATGCTGCTCGAGCGCTCGTCCTGGTTGGCGATGCGCACGAAGGCCCGGGACGAGGCGACGACCTGGTCGGCGGCGAGGGTGTCGCCCATCTCGGTGATCGTCATGCCCTCCCGGATGGTCACCGGCACCGAGGTGGACTCGTCGCCGGCGCCCTCGTAGTCGACGCCGCGGTAGCTCGTCCAGGCCTGGGAGGCCTTCTGGAAGCCGAAGTACCCGCCGCAGCCGATGATGACGATCGACAGGAGCACCGCGATGACCGACTTGAGGCGGGAGCCGCGGCGGCCCCTGCGCCCTCCCGGGGTCGCGCCGTCGGCGCCGAGCAGGTCGTCGCCGAGGTCCTCGTCGTCCTCGTCGGCCGGTTCGTCCTCGTGCGCCTCGTCGGGCTCCTCTTCCTCCTCGTCGGGGTCTTGGGCGCGGCCGGGTCTGCGGCGCGGCTCGTCATCGTCGTCGTCGGCGCGGCTCGTGGCGCGCGCGGGGCCGGGCGCTGCGAAGAAGTCGTCGAGGTCGCCGTCATCAGCGGCTCGTTTCGGTTTCATGACGCCACCTCCCCATCATCCGGCCTGCCCGCCGAGTCCGGGCCGCCCGCCGCATGCGGGCGCCCATCAGGTCTGGCCAGAACTGTATCGGACTTCAGGCCCTGTCGATGACCTCGCCCGGCGCTGAGCCGTCTCGTTTCTCCATGTCAATCGCCTGTTCAAGGATCGCCACGGCGGCCGCCTGGTCGATGACCGGTTTGCGGGCCCGGGAGTCGAGGCCGGTGGAGGCCAGCCGGCGGGCCGCCGTGACGGTCGTGAGGCGCTCGTCGACGAGCCGCACCGGCAGGTTCGTCTCGGCATTGACCCGTCGCGCGTTCTTCCGCATGGCGCGGGCCGCCACGCCGGCCCTGTCGCCGCGCAGGTCGGTGGGCAGTCCCATGACGATCTCGATGGGCCCGTACTCGGTGATGAGCGCCCGGATGGCGACCATCACCCCGTCGTCGTTGGGCACCGTCGCGACCGGGTAGGCCAGGACGCCGTCCCGGTCGCAGGCGGCCACGCCGATGCGGGCCCGGCCCCAGTCGAGGCACAGGCGCGCGCCGGGGCGCCAGGCCGGCCGCTCCTCAGCCGAGGAGGACATGGCCGACCGCGTACTCGACGGCCTGGAGCGCCTCGTCGGCCCTGGCGGCGTCGGAGCCGCCGCCCTGGGCCAGGTCGTCCTTGCCGCCGCCGGCGCCGCCGAGCCTCGTCGCGCCCTCGCGGACGAGGACGCCGGCCCGCAGCCCGCGCTCGCGGGCGGCCGGGGTGGTCGCCACGACGATGGTGGGCTTGGCGTCGGCGCCGCCGACGAGCGCCACGACGGCCGGGCGGTCGCCGAACCGGTCGCGCACGTCGACGGCGAGGGTCCTCAGCTGGCCGCCGTCGACGCCGGGCAGGCGCTGGGCGGCGTAGGCGACGCCCCACATGTCCTTGGCGTCCTCGACGAGCGCGCCGGCCCCGGCGAGCAGCTGGGCCCGCCGCATGTCCTCGATCTGCTTCTGCGCGGCCTTCAGGTCGGTGACGAGGGAGCCGACGCGTTCGGCGAGCTGGTCGGGCTGGACGTGCAGCATGCCGGTGAGCCGGCTCACGAGGGCGCGCTCGCCCGCCATGTGCGTGAAGGCGTCCGTGCTCACGAGGGCCTCGATGCGCCGGGTGCCGGCGCCGACGGACTGCTCGGAGACGAGGTTGAGCAGGCCGATCTGGCTGGAGTGGGCGACATGGGTGCCGGCGCACAGCTCGCGGCTCCAGGCGCCGTCCATCTCGACGACGCGCACGATGTCGGGGTACTTCTCGCCGAACATCGCCATGGCGCCCATGGCCCGGGCCTTCTCGAGCGGCATCTGGGTGGCGCGCACCTCGAGGTCGTCGCGGATGGCCTCGTTGCAGCGGGCCTCGATCTCGGAGACCAGCTGCTCGGACAGGCCGTGCGTGGCGCCGAAGTCGAAGCGCAGGTAGCCGGGCTTGTTGTAGGAGCCGGCCTGCGTCGCCGTGGGGCCGACGAGCTGGCGCAGGGCGGCGTGCAGGATGTGGGTGGCCGAGTGCGCCTGGCAGGAGCCCTGGCGGTGGAAGGCGTCGACGACGGCCTGGACCTCGTCGCCGACGGCCAGCTCGCCCTCGGCCCGCACGGTGTGGACGACGAGGCCCGGCACCGGGCGCTGGACGTCGACGACCTCGAAGTCGCCGCCGGGGGCCCGGATGACGCCGGCGTCGGAGTCCTGACCGCCCATCTCGGCGTAGAAGGGGGTCTCCTCGAGGACGATCTCGGCCGTCTGGCCCGCGGCGACGCGGTCGACCACCTGGCCGTCGGCGATGAGGCCGCGGACCTTCGTGGGCACGTCGAGCTCGGAGTAGCCGACGAAGTTCGTCTCGCCGGCGGCGCGCAGCTGCGTGTAGGCCTCGGCGCCGCCCGTCGTGGCCTTCTTGGACAGGGCGTCGGCCTTGGCGCGGGCGCGCTGGGCGTCCATGAGGGAGCGGAAGGACTCCTCGTCCACCCTCAGGCCCTGCTCGGCGGCCATCTCGAGGGTGAGGTCGATCGGGAAGCCGTAGGTGTCGTGCAGCTGGAAGGCCCGGTCGCCGGGCAGGACGAGGGAGCCGGAGGCCCTCGTCTCGGCGACGGCCGTGTCGAACAGCTGGGTGCCCGAGCTCAGGGTGCGGGCGAACGTGGCCTCCTCGGCCGCGGCGATGTCCTGGATGCGGGCCCAGGCCTCGTCGATCTCGGGGTAGGTGACGTGCATGCACTCGCGCGAGACGTCGAGCAGCTCGACGATCGACGGCTTCTCGACGCCGAGCAGGCGCATCGAGCGGATGGAGCGGCGCAGCAGGCGGCGCAGCACGTAGCCGCGGGCCTCGTTGCCGGGCCGCACGCCGTCGGTCATGAGCATGAGCGAGCTGCGGACGTGGTCGCCGACGACGCGCAGGCGCACGTCGTCGGTGCGGTCCTTCCCGTAGGCGCGGCCGGACAGCTCGGAGGCGCGGGCGATGACCGGGAAGACCTCGTCGGTCTCGTACATGTTGTCGACGCCCTGCATGAGGTAGGCGATGCGCTCCAAGCCGGCGCCGGTGTCGATGTTGCGCATGGCCATCGGGCCGGCGATGTCGAAGTCGTCCTTGGCGCGGACGGCGCTGAGCACCTCGGTCTCGAAGACGAGGTTCCAGATCTCGAGGAAGCGGTCCTCGTCGGCCTCGGGGCCGCCGTCGGGGCCGTACTGGGGGCCGCGGTCGATGTAGATCTCGGAGCAGGGGCCGCCGGGACCGGGGACGCCCATGTGCCAGTAGTTGTCCTTGAGGGTGCGCCCCTGGATGTGCTCGGCGGGGACGCCGACCCCCAGCCAGGCCTCGCGGGCCTCGACGTCGCCGTCGGGGTAGTCGGGGTGGTGGCCGGGGCCGAGGACGGTGACCCAGACCTTGTCGGGCCCGAAGCCGAAGCAGCCGTCGTCGAGGGAGCCGGTGACCAGCTCCCAGGCGTACTCGATGGCCTCCTTCTTGAAGTAGTCGCCGAAGCTGAAGTTGCCGAGCATCTGGAAGAAGGTGCCGTGCCGGGTCGTCTTGCCGACCTCGTCGATGTCGAGCGTGCGCACGCACTTCTGGATGCTCGTCGCACGCTTCCAGGGCGAGGGCTGTTCGCCCATGAGGTACGGCTTGAAGGGCACCATGCCCGCGTTGACGAACAGCAGCGTGGGGTCGTTGTAGAGCAGCGAGGCGCTCGGCACCGCGGTGTGCCCCTTCGAGACGAAGAAGTCCTGGAAGCGACGGCCGATCTCAGCAGCTTTCATGGTGCCTTTCCCTCTTGGTCCTCGGGGGTGACGCCCCGTGGTGCACGAGGCCGCGGCCAAGACTACCGCGGGGCGCTGAACGGGCCTTGCCGCAAGCCGTGTCGCGCCGGCCGGCCCTCAGCGCGGCTCGTCCGGGGCGGCGGCGCCGGAGGCGAGGAGGCGCCGGATCGTCTCCAGACGCGCGGCGATCGCCTCCTCGTTGCCGTGGTCGGTGGGCTCGTAGTAGCGGGTGCCGACGAGCTCGTCGGGAAGGTACTGCTGGGGCGCCACGGCGTGCGGCCAGTCGTGGGCGTAGCGGTAGCCGACGCCGTGGCCGTGGTCGGCTGCCGCCGCGTAGTGGGCGTCGCGCAGGTGCGCCGGGACCGGCCCGACCCGGCCGGCCCGCACGTCGGCGAGGGCCCTGTCGATCGCGACGATGACGGCGTTCGACTTCGGGGCGGTGGCGGCGGCGATGGTCGCCTGGGCGAGGTTGATGCGGGCCTCGGGCATGCCGATGAGCTGCACCGCCTGCGCCGCCGCGACGGCGGTCTGGAGCACGCTCGGGGCGGCCATGCCGATGTCCTCGCTGGCCAGGACGATGAGGCGGCGCGCGATGAAGCGGGGGTCCTCCCCCGCCTCGATCATGCGGGCCAGCCAGTGCAGGGCGGCATCCGGGTCGGAGCCGCGCACCGACTTGATGAAGGCGCTGATGACGTCGTAGTGCTGGTCGCCGTCCTTGTCGTAGCGGACGACCGCACGGTCGACGGAGGCGGCGAGGATCGTCGGGGTGATCTCGGCGCCGCCCCCTGCGCCGGCGCCGGCGGCGGCCTCCTCGAGGTAGGTGAGGACGCGGCGGGCGTCGCCGCCGCTCAGGCGCAGCAGGTCGGCGCGGGCCTCGTCGGTGATCGTGTAGGGCCCGCCGTCGGGGGTGCGCAGGCCCCGTTCGTCGGTCAGGGCCCGGTCGATGAGCTCGTTGATGTCCTCGGGCGACAGCGGCTCGAGGGTGAGGAGCAGCGAGCGCGAGAGCAGCGGCGGGATGACGGAGAAGGCCGGGTTCTCGGTGGTCGCGGCGATGAGCGTGACGATGCGGTTCTCGACGGCCGGCAGCAGGACGTCCTGCTGGGCCTTGCTGAAGCGGTGCACCTCGTCGACGAACAGCACGGTGGGCCGGCCGCGGGCCAGCTCGGTGCGGGCGGTGTCGAGTTCCCGGCGCACGTCCTTGACGCCGGCGGTGACGGCTGAGATCTCGACGAAGCGGCGGTTCGTGGCGTGCGAGACGACCGAGGCGATCGTCGTCTTGCCGACGCCGGGCGGGCCCCACAGGAAGACGCTCATCGAGGCGGTGCCCTCGGCCAGGCGGCGCAGCGGGGAGCCGGGGGCGAGCAGCTGCCTCTGCCCGACGATCTCGTCGAGGGTGCGGGGGCGCATGCGCACGGCCAGCGGCGCGTCGGGGCTGGCGGCGTCGCCGAGCGAGCCGCCGCGGCCGTGCGGCTCTGCGGCGGGCATCACCGTCCCGAACAGGTCCTCGCTCACGAGGTGAACGATAGCGCCGGGCGCGGACAGACGGCGGACCATGGGGCGAAGCGCGTCGGGGCCATCGAAGAGCCTGTGCGCCCGGGCCGGGAGCAGGCACTCACGGTGCGTCGGACGCCAGCAGGGCCGTGCGGACACTGTGGGCCGGATCGTTCGCGAGTATCTTCCGGGCATCTCTCTGCTCGGAAGTGGGGTCGGTCCTCGCCAACTTCTCAGCGAGGGCGCGGCGTACCCGCGGATCGGGATCGGCGGCCAAGCGAGCACCGAGGTGGGAAGGGCAGGGATGTCTTGCCCAGATGATGCCGGCGAGCGAACGGGAGGCCCGGCCCTGCCCGGCGAGGAAACCGAGGTCTAGGTCAGGTGCCTGGTAGAAGTACCCGCGCCACGCCTCACTGAGCACCATGCCAGGCCCCTTCCGGGTCGAGAGAGCGGGCCACGTACTCGTCGATGCCGATCCGGCCGGCGGCCAAGTCGACGACGTTCCTCGTCTCGCGGCGGGTCGGGTAGAAGCCCTCGTGCCAGCCGGCGGCGAGCACTCGGACCACGACGCGGCGCTGCTCCTGGTCGAGGCCGGCGAACAGATCCGGCCACCGCTGCTCAACATCGAAGATCTCCACGGCAGCCCCTCACATCTCCGGGCCCATGCCCGGTCTCTGTCTCAGGGACGGGCGGTGGGACTTCTCCGGCGCCGGCGGCTCTTGTCGTGCCGGCTCGTGGAAGGCCAGGTGTGCGCATTCGATCTTCTTCCACGCGGTGTCCCTGCGGGCCTGCGTGGGCGCTTCACCGGTGACGACCTGGTCGAACATGTCGCGGAGCGGCCCGAGATCGCGTTCCTCGATCGCGGCCCTGGAGGCGTGATCGTTCACCGCGCCCTGAACGGTGCGCCAGTCGAGCTGCCAGCCCGCGTCGCGAGCGACCCGGCTCCAGAACACTCGCTGGGTCCTGCCGTTGCCCTCGCGGAACGGGTGCAGGTAGTTGACCTGGTCGTAGTGGTGGGCCAGGCGCTCGATGAACTGGTCCCGGCCCATCGCGCGGAGATTGTTGTCGGTGCGCAGCTCGGCCGCTGCGTGGTCGGCGGCACGCTGGATCATGCTCACCGGCATGAACGGCTCGGTCGGCCTCTCGCCTGCCGCGGCGATCTTGCGCATGTCGATCGTCCGCAGCTGGCCGGCCCACTCGTAGACGTCCTGGAACAGGACACGATGGATCGCGCGCAGCTCGTCGAGGTCGCCGGTCGGCTTCGGCGGGTGGTCCAAGAGCTGTATCAAACGGGCGAACGAAAGGTCACCCTCGACTTCATGGAGCTCGGCGCGAGTCCTCGCCCCGGCCAGGTTCCGCAGGACACCGGTCCCGGGGTCCACGTACGGGTCACGACTGCTTGTCGAGGCCATAGCGGGCGCGCGCGCGAGCGACCAGCTCGTCGGAGTCGATGTGACCGTCGATGTACTCCTGGGCGTCCTGGAGTCCGGCGGGCGTCACCGACAGGCCTTCCATCTCCACGCTGTGCCGCGCCTGGGCGACGTTCCAAGCCCTCTCCTCACGGATCAGCTCGGCCGTGGTCTTGACGGTCGCGGTCATCATCGCCTCCCTCTCGTACCCCAGTCTAGTGCGAAAACGTCTGGGACCACTGGTTTTGACCGGTTCGGTTCTGGCCAGAGTCTTGGTCGGCCGAACCTCGTAGTCGGCCGGCGCCGGCATGCCGACGCTGTGGGCTGGTCAGGAACGACCGTTTCCGGGCCGCCGCACCGTGATCGCGGTGAGAGCGCGACACGCCCGTTTCGTACGCCCCACCGGCCTCGGGCAGGAGCGGCTCGGACGGCCCCATCTCCCCCAGCGCGATCTCGACCTGGAGCAGTTCGTCGGCTGCGAGGAGATTCCACTTCAGTCGGAAGGAACGGCGGCTGAGGACCCGGGTCTGCGCATCCGTCCACCGCTGGGCGAGGCAGGCGTCACCGGCCGCCTCCTCCCAGAGCGCGTCGGCCTCCTTGAACTGCTGGTGCAGCGCCTGGTGGCGCGCGTACCGGGCGAGGACCAGTGCCCCGGACGCATGCCCGAGGCGTCTTCTCCTCGCGTCGCCGATCAGCGCCGACGGCCTCAGCCCCCGTCGGCCGCCTTCGCGCCCTTCTCCTGCTCGGGCCTGTGGTCGACGCCGGCCTCCCGGCGCTGGGCCGCGGTGATCGGCGCCGGGGCGCCGGTGAGCGGGTCGTAGCCGTTGCCGGTCTTCGGGAAGGCGATGACGTCGCGGATCGACTCGAAGCCGCCGAGCAGCATGACGAGGCGGTCCCAGCCGAAGGCGATGCCGCCGTGCGGCGGGGCGCCGAACCGGAAGGCGTCGAGCAGGAAGCCGAACTTGCGCTGCGCCTCCTCCGGCGACAGGCCCATGACCTTGAAGACGCGCTCCTGGACGTCGCGGCGGTGGATACGGATCGAGCCGCCGCCCACCTCATTGCCGTTGCACACGAAGTCGTAGGCGTAGGCCAGCGCCCGGCCGGGGTCGGTGTCGAAGGTGTCCAGGCACTCGGGCCTCGGACTCGTGAAGGCGTGGTGGACGGCCGTCCAGGCGCCGGCGCCGACGGCCACGTCGCCCTCGGCGCGGGCCTCGGCGGCGGGCTTGAACAGCGGCGCGTCGACGACCCAGCAGAATGCCCAGTCGGACGGGTCGTACAGCCCGCAGCGCCGCCCGATCTCCAGGCGGGCGGCCCCGAGCAGCTCCTGGGAGGCGGTGCGCTCGCCGGCGGCGAAGAAGATCGCGTCGCCGGGTTTCGCGCCGACGAGCCCGGCGACGCCGGCCTTCTCGTGCTCGGAGATGTTCTTGGCGACCGGCCCGCCGGGGGTGCCGTCGTCGGCGATCGTGATGTAGGCGAGGCCCTTGGCGCCGCGCTGGCGGGCCCAGTCCTGCCAGGCGTCGAACTGGCGGCGCGGCAGCGAGGCTCCCCCGGGCATGACGACGGCGCCGACGTAGGGGGCCTGGAAGACCCGGAACGGCGTGTCGGCGAAGAACCCGGTGACCTCGGTGAGCTGCTGGTCGAAGCGCAGATCGGGCTTGTCGGAGCCGTAGCGGTCCATGGCCTCGTGCCAGGTGATGCGCGGCAGCGGGCGGGTCATCTCGTGGCCGATGAGCCGCCAGCAGGCCGCCATGACCTCCTCGCCGAGGGCGATGACGTCGTCCTGGTCGACGAAGCTCATCTCGATGTCGAGCTGGGTGAACTCGGGCTGGCGGTCGGCCCGGAAGTCCTCGTCGCGGTAGCAGCGGGCGATCTGGTAGTAGCGCTCCATGCCGGCCACCATGAGCAGCTGCTTGAACAGCTGGGGGCTCTGCGGCAGGGCGTACCAGGAGCCCGGCGCCAGGCGCGCCGGCACGAGGAAGTCGCGGGCGCCCTCCGGCGTCGAGCGGGTGAGGGTCGGGGTCTCGATCTCGACGAAGTCGTGCTCGGCGAGCACCTCGCGCGCGGCCCGGCTCACCCGCGAGCGCAGCACGAGGGCGTCGTGCATGCGGGGGCGGCGCAGGTCGAGGTAGCGGTAGCGCAGCCGGGCGTCCTCGCCGACGGTGGAGTGCCCGTCGAGCGGGAACGGCAGCGGCGCCGAGGGGTTGAGGACGTCGAGCTCGCTGATGTTGACCTCGATCTCGCCGGTGGGCATCTCGGGGTTCTCGTTGCCCTCGGGCCGGTGCTCGACGACCCCGGTCACGGCGATGCAGAACTCGTTGCGCAGGTCGTGCGCCCCCGAGTTCGCCAGCACCTCGTCACGGACGACGACCTGGGCGGTGCCGCTGGCGTCGCGCAGGTCGATGAACGCCACGCCGCCGTGATCGCGACGGTGGGCGACCCAGCCGGTCAGGGTGACGGTCTTGCCTTCGTCGGATGCGCGCAGACTGCCCGCCCCACGGGTTCGGATCACGATGTCTTCCCTTCTGCGCCGCCGCATGGACGGTACGGCGGTCAGGGGACATTCTTCCACGGATGCCCCCTGGGCCGTCGACGCAGCGGGCGGTTGCCTCAGAAGACCTCGGGGAACCAGTCCCGGGCCTTCTCGTAGATGGCCTTGTTGCCGGCGGCGCGGGCGTGGTGGGTGAGGATCCAGTCGTGGATGGAGCCGCCGGAGGCCTCGTCGATCCTCGCCTGGGCGCCCTGCGGGTCGCGCAGCACCTCCTCGAGCATGTCGGCGGCCTCCTCCTCGGAGCCGTACAGGTACGGGTAGGCGTCCGGCACGACGCCCTTGACCCACTCGCGGCGCGGCAGGACGCCGATGACGCCGGCCAGCAGCGCCTCCAGGTACTCCAGCGAGTAGGCCTCCTCGCGGGCGGTCGACAGGAAGGCGGTCATGCCGGCCAGGGACTCCCAGTAGTTCTCGCGGCGGCCGAAGACGGGGCCGACATGGGTCCACGAGTGCGAGCTCATGCGCATGGCGGCCATCGAGACGAGCTCCCGCTCGGACAGGCAGGCCTCCATGCGCAGCTTCATGCGGCCGGCGACCTGCGAGACGATCGACATGAAGACCTTGGGCTGCTTGTCGTCCGAGACGTGGATCGTCGGGTAGAGCACGGTGGGCACCTCGGCGACCCGGTGCGCCTGGACGAGGTCGTCGTGGACGCCGGGGTAGAACCACGAGATCGGGGCCCGCTCGCGGATGGCGGGGCTCCCCCAGCGGTGGCACAGCTCGGTGACCTCGCTGGCGGTGCGCTCGCCGGCGCACAGCGTCGGGAAGAGCGCGTAGCTCAGGCCGAGGGCGGCGAAGTTGACCCGGTGGTGGTAATGGCGCGGCGGCAGCCACTGGAGGTTCATGATCTTCGGCTCGGCGCCGTTGCGGTGCAGCACCTGGAAGGTGCCGACGCTGTCCATGACGTCGAGGTTGATGACGAGGTCGGAGACCGGGTCGAGGCTGGTGACGCGCTTGATCTCGAAGCCGTTGGCCCGCTGGTCCTGGTAACCGACCAGGCAGGACCCCGGGAAGATCTTGAGCAGCCGCTCGACGAGGGCGCCGCCGCTGCCCTTGATGGCGAAGTTCCCGTCATCGTCGACCAGCGGCTCGTCGACCAGTGAGCCGTACTTGATGGCGATCGTCATTGTTCTGCACTCCGTTGCTGCGATGGGCCCTGCGGGCCTCGTGGATGGCGGCGCGCCCGGCAGGGCGGCCGCCGACTGCTCCGGCGCACCGCGGCACCCGTTGTCGGCGGTGCGGGGACAGACCCACTGTAGGGCCGATCACGAGCGGCTGCCAGCGGCCCCCCGGGGGCGCTCGTGGGTCTCGGCCGCCCGCACCTGGGCGTCCAGGTCGGCGGGCGTCAGGTCGGCCCCGGCGAACGAGTCGGTGAGCGGCAGCGCCACCCGCAGATCGGTGCCGAGGCAGACCTCGACCAGTCCCCCGGCGATGACGAAGTCCATGACGTGCCCGCCGCGGCTGCGGGCGTCGTCGATGAAGTGCACGTGGCAGCCCGCCACGTTGATGCCCTGCTCGAACAGCGGGGTGCGGAAGCCCGCCATGACCCCGCTCGTCCGCTCGTGACGCACGACCCGCTCGGTGGCGGTGGTCTCCGCCATGGGGCGCCAGGGGCGCTCCTGGCGCTCGACGGTGCGGGTGCTCACCCATTCGAAGTCGCCGCTGATGCGCAGCGCGTACAGGTAGTTCGTCGAGATCATGAGGCGGTCGATGATCCCGTGGAGCTCGGCGCGGGTGGTCGGCCCGGTGATCTCGTGACTCACGTCGGGCACGAAGTTGGTGACCGTCGCGAAGGGGGTGCGGTCCTGGAGCCCGGCCCGCTCGACGGCACCGTCGACCCGCATGCGCCACGGCACGGAGTCGGTGATGATCATCTCGCCGTCGAGCGCCTCGAAGGTGCCGATGCCGAAGTTGCCGTGGCCGAGCAGCTCGGCCAGGGTCATCTCGCCCTCGTAGACGCCGTCGAGCAGGGCGCTCATGAGGCTCGTCTGGAAGACCTCGTGGCGCACCAGACGGCGCTGGGCGCTTCGTTCGCCGCTCATCGTCGCTCACTCCGCGGGCAGCACGCGCGGATGCAGGTCGACCTCCTCCGGCGTCCAGTCGGCCGCATCGGCCGGCTGCTGGTCGCCGGAGCGGATGTCCTTGATCTCGCCGACGCGCGGCCCGAACCAGACGAACGGGATGCCGCGCCGGTCCGCGTAACGGATCTGCTTGCCGTACTTGTCGGCCCTCGGGGCGACCTCGGTGGGGATGCCGCGCCCGCGCAGGACGGCCGCCACGTCGAGGGCCCGGTGGCGGGTCTCCTCGCTGTCGACGGCCACGAGCACGCAGGTGGGCACGGGGCGCGAGACGACGAACTGCCCGCGGGCCAGCAGGGGCCCGAGCAGACGGGTGACGCCCAGCGAGATGCCGACGCCCGGGTGGCTGTTGCGCCCGTCGGAGGCGAGGGAGTCGTAGCGGCCCCCGGAGCTGATGGAGCCCATCGACTCGAAGCCGACGAGCTCGGTCTCGTAGACGCAGCCGGTGTAGTAGTCCATGCCGCGGGCGATCGACAGATCGGCGCAGAGGCGCCCGGGGACGCGCCGGTTGGCCTCCTCGAGGAGGGTGACGAGCTCGGCCAGGCCCTCGTCGAGCAGCTCGTCGGCGACGCCCAGGGCGCGGACCCGGTCGACGAAGCCCGTGTCGTCGCTGCGGATCGTGGCCAGCTCCACGCACCGCTCGGCGACCCCGGCGTCGAGGCCGAGCTCGTCGACGAGCAGCTGCGCGGTGGCCTGCGCGCCGATCCTGTCGTACTTGTCGACGATCTGCAGGACGCCCGGCGTGTCCGTCACGCCCAGGCCGCGGTAGAAGCCCTCGGACAGCTTGCGGTTGTTGACGTGCATGAGCACCGGCGGCAGGCCGATGCGCTCGTGGAGCCGTTCGAGGGCCTCGAGCATGACGAGGGGGACCTCGACATCGTGGTGGGCGGCCAGCTCGCCGCGACCGATGATGTCGATGTCGGCCTGGGTGAACTCCCGGTAGCGGCCCTCCTGGGGGCGCTCGCCGCGCCAGACCTTCTGGATCTGGTAGCGGCGGAAGGGGAACTGGAGCGCGCCGGAGTGCTCGAGCACCCAGCGGGCCAGCGGCACGGTGAGGTCGAAGTGCAGGCCCAGCTCGTCCTGGTCGGCCTCGTCGGCGTGGAGCCGGCGCACGACGTAGACCTCCTTGGTGATCTCCCCCTTGCGGGACAGCTGCGCGAGCGGCTCGACGGCCCGGGTCTCGATGTTGCCGAACCCGTGGAGCTCGAAGGTCTCGCGCAGGGTGTCGAGAACGGTCTGCTCGACGATCCGCTCGTCGGGCAGGAACTCGGGGAATCCGGACAGCGGCTTGGGACGTGCCATCAGCTCAGCGCCTCCACGTAGGCATCGGTCAGATACGGATTGGTGGCCAGTTCGTCGGCCATCGTGCTGAACGGGCCGTGGCCCGGCAGCACCTGGACCCGGGCCGGCAGCTCGCGGACGACGTCGCGCAGGCTCGCGCGCATCGCGGGATCGTCACCGGCGGGGAGGTCCGTGCGTCCGATGCTACCGGCGAAGAGGACGTCGCCGGTGAACGCGACCTCATCGTCCCCCGTGCTGGTGCGCAGCAGCACCGAACCGGGCGTGTGGCCGGGCGCCGGCAGCACCGTGAGGCGGAGCCCGCCGATGCTCAACGGCCGGGACGGGTCGTAGAGCTCGACGCGGCGGGGCTCGGCCGGCGGCCCGGGCAGCAGGGCCACGAGCTGGGCGGCGAGCTCCGGCGAGAGCGCCAGCTCGGGCCTGGTGAGCAGCACCCGGTCGGCCGCCGAGACGAGGACGGGGGCGTCGTGGGCGTCGGCGAGACGGGCCGCCTCGGCGCAGTGGTCGATGTGACCGTGGGTGAGCAGGACGCCCGCCAGGCCGAGGCCGTGCTCGGCCAGGGCGCGCTCGACCGTCTCGCTCGCGCCCAGCGGCGCGTCGATGACGATCCCCCGGTCGCCCCCGTCCGGCGCGAGGAGATAGCAGTTGTTCTGCAGCGGGCCGGCCACGAAGTAGGCGATGAACACAAGCGCCAGCCTATCGGGCAAGATAAAGAGCATGAGCGAAACACCGAGCCCGACGAATCACGGTCGCGTCGACGCCGATGGGACCGTCTACGTGATCACCTCCGCCGGTGAGCGCCGCGTCGGTCAAGTCCCCGACGTCAGCCCCGACGAGGCCATGGCCTTCTTCGTGCGCCGCTACGAGGCGCTGAGCACCGAGGTGAACCTGCTCAGGCAGCGCATCGTCTCCGGCTCGGTGAGTCCCGACGAGGCCCGCAGGCAGATCAGGACTCTGCGCGCGAACATCCTCGAGGCGAACGCCGTGGGCGACCTCGACGCCCTGGCCGCCAGCCTCGACGGAGTGGCCCCCGTTCTCGAGACGAAGGCCGCCGAGCGCCGCGAGGCCCGCGCCCGCCAGCACGAGGAGACGAGGACGGCGAAGGAGGAGATGGTGGCCGAGGCCGAGCGTCTGGCCGCCGGCAATGACTGGCGCGGCGGCGTCAACCGCTTCCGCGCCCTGCTCGAGCAGTGGAAGGCGCTCCCCCGCATTGACCGGACCACCGACGACGAGCTGTGGCACCGCTTCAGCTCGGCCCGCACCACCTACACCCGCCGCCGCAAGGCCCAGTTCGCGCAGCAGGCCGAGCACCGCGAGGCGGCCCGCCGGACCAAGGAGCGGATCATCGCCGAGGCCGAGAGGCTCTCGACGAGCACCGACTGGGGCCCCACCGCCCATGCCTTCCGCGAGCTCATGACCCAGTGGAAGGCCGCCGGCCCCGCCCCGCGCGAGGTCGACGACGAGCTGTGGAAGCGCTTCCGGGGGCTCCAGGACGTCTTCTTCGACGCCCGCAACGAGGTCTTCCGCAAGCAGGACGCCGAGTTCGAGGAGAACCTCGCCGCCAAGCAGGCCCTGCTCGACGAGGCGGAGCGGACGATCCTGCCGGTCACCGACGTCGAGCGGGCCCGCCACCAGCTGCGGGCCTTCCTCGAGCGCTTCAACGCCCACGGCAAGGTGCCGCGCGAGGCCATCCGCGCCGTCGACGGTCGGGTCCGGGCCCTGGAGCAGGCCGTCAAGCAGGCCGAGGAGGCCGAGTGGAGGCGCACCGACCCGCAGGCCCGCGAACGGGCCGCCGACACGGTGGCCATGCTCACCTCGCAGATCGACAAGCTGACCGCCCAGGCCGAGGCCGCCGAGGCGCGCGACGACACGCGGGAAGCGGGCCAGTTGCGCGACTCGATCAGCACCTACCGGGGCTGGCTGGACCAGGCCCAGAAGACGCTCGACGAGTTCAGCGCCTGAGGCCGCGCGCAGGGGCCCCGGGACGGCCCGGCCTGCGCGCGTCACTGCTTCAGGCGGTACGCGTCGTAGACGCCCGAGACCTTCCGGATCGTCGCCATGACGTGGTGCAGGTGCACGGGGTCGCTCGACTCGAAGGTGAGCCTGATCTTCGCCAAGTGGTCCTTGGTGACGTTGACCGCCGCCGAGGTGATGTTGACCTGCTGATCGGCCAGGGTGCGGGTGATGTCGGCTAGCGTGCCGGGGCGGTCGAGCGCCTCGACCTGGATGCTGACCAGGTAGCCGCTGGAGACGTCCGGCGCCCAGCTGACCTCGACGATGCGCTCGGGGTGCGTCAGCAGGTTCGCGGCGTTGGTGCAGTCGCGGCGGTGCACCGAGACGCCCTGCTCGCGCGTGACGAAGCCGAGGATCTCGTCGCCGGGCATCGGGGTGCAGCACTTGGCGAGCTTGACCCACATGTCGGCGTCGCCCTCGACGACGACGCCGGTGGTGCCCCTGCCGGCCCGGTGCCGGCGCCGTTCCCCCTCGACCTTGGGCAGGATCGCCGCCTCCTCGAGGCCCTCCCCGACGGCCTCCTCCATCCCGCCCTCGGCGGCGATGAGGCGCGCGACGGCGCCGGGGGCGCCCACGTTGCCCTCGCCGATCGCCGCGTAGAGCGAGTCGACGTCGGGCAGCCGGAAGCTGTCGGCCACCTCGGTGAGGTGCTCGATGGTGAGCAGGCGCTGCACCGGCACGCCGGCGCGGCGCAGCTGCTTGGCGAGCGCGTCCTTGCCCCGGTCGATGGCCTCCTCGCGGCGCTCGCGGGTGAAGTAGGAGCGGATCTTGCTCTTGGCCCGCGGGCTCACGACGAAGTTCAGCCAGTCGCGGCTGGGGCCGGCGTTCTCGGCCTTCGAGGTGAGGATCTCGACGAGGTCCCCGTTCGACAGCTTGGACTCGAGCGGGACCAGCTTGCCGTTGACGCGGGCGCCGATGCAGTGGTGACCGACCTCGGTGTGGATCGAGTAGGCCAGGTCGACCGGCGTGGAGCCCTGCGGCAGGGCCAGTACGTCGCCCTTCGGGGTGAAGACGTAGACCTCGGAGGTGGCCAACTCGAAGCGGAGGGTGTCGAGGAACTCCTCGGGGTCCTTCTCCTCCCGCGTCCACTGGTTGAGCTGGTGCACCCAGGCCAGGTCGGTGCCCTCGGGGTCGACATTGCCGCTGGCCTTGTTGGGGTGCTCCTTGTACTTCCAGTGGGCCGCAACGCCGTACTCGGCGCGGCGGTGCATGTCGTGGGTGCGGATCTGGAACTCGACCGGGTGCATGTCGGGGCCCATGACCGTCGTGTGCAACGACTGGTACATGTTGAACTTCGGCATGGCGATGTAGTCCTTGAAGCGGCCGGGCAGCGGGTTCCAGTGCGTGTGGATGACGCCGAGCACCGCGTAGCAGTCGCGGACCGTGTCGACGAGGATGCGCAGACCGACCAGGTCGTAGATGTCGTTGAAGTCGCGGCCCCGCACGACCATCTTCTGGTAGATCGAGTAGTAGTGCTTCGGGCGGCCGTAGACGACGGCCCCGCCCAGCCCGGCCTCCCCCAGGTAGTCCTTGACGAGGTCGATGACCTCGCGCAGCTGCTGTTCGCGCTTGGGGGCGGCCTGGGCCACCAGGCGCACGATCTCGTCGTAGACCTTGGGCTGGAGGGTCGAGAAGCACAGGTCCTCGAGCTCCCACTTGATGGCGTTCATGCCGAGCCGGTGGGCCAGGGGCGCATAGATCTCGAGGGTCTCGCGGGCGATGCGGTTCTGCTTGTCGGGGCGCAGGAAGCCGAGGGTGCGCATGTTGTGCAGGCGGTCGGCCAGCTTGATGACGAGGACGCGGATGTCGCGGCTCATCGCGATGACCATCTTCCGGACGGTCTCGGCCTTCGCGGAGGCGCCGTACTGCACCTTGTCGAGCTTGGTGACCCCGTCGACGAGTGCGGCGATCGTCTCGCCGAAGTCGGCCGTGAGCTGCTCGAGCGTGTAGCTGGTGTCCTCGACGGTGTCGTGGAGCAGGGCCGCGCACAGCGTCGGTTCGGTCATGCCCAGCTCGGCGAGGATCGTCGCGACGGCGAGCGGATGGGTGATGTAGGGATCGCCGCTCTTGCGCGTCTGGCCTCGGTGGTAGTGCTCGGCGGTGCGGTAGGCGCGCTCGATCATGCCCAGGTCGGCCTTCGGGTGGTTGACCCGTACGACCGAGAAGAGCGGGTCGAGCACCGCCAGCTGCGGGTTCTTGGAGCTCGCGCCGAGCCGGGCGATGCGCTGGCGCATGCGGCGCCTCGGCTGCTCGGGGCCCGAGTTCACCCGTTCCAGCGCACCGACGGAGACCGGGGACGAGGGTGCTCCGTTCTCGCCCCGGCCGTAGGGCCCGTAGACTCCCTCGCTCCCGCTCGTCATGGTGAAGCCCCTTCGCTGTCTCGGTGCGCCAATCTTAGTGCGACGACGGGACGGCCCCGCGTACGCCGCCGCCGGGGCGCCCCGGGTCCGGACAGCGGGTTCAGAAGGCCAGCAGCGAAGAGAACGAATCAACGCCCTGGGCGGCGAGGTGCTCCCGTCCCCCCAGGTCCTTGAGTTCGAGGACGGTCTCGGTGTGGGCCAGGACCGCCCCCTCGCGCAGCACGAGCCGGGCGGCCGCGCCGAGGGTGCCGCCGGTGGCGAGCAGGTCGTCGATGAGCAGCACCCGCTGGCCCGGCTCGAGGGCGTCCTGGTGGATGCTCAGCGAGCTGGAGCCGTACTCGAGGTCGAAGCTCTCCTCGTAGACGGGCGCGGGCAGCTTGCCAGGCTTGCGGATCGGCACGAAGCCGATGCCCAGCCGGACGGCGATCGGGGCGCCGAACAGGAAGCCGCGCGAGTCGACGCCGGCCACGACGTCGACCGGGCGGGGGATCCGGTCGACGAGCTCGTCGATCGTCTCGCCGAGGCCCACCGGATCGGCCATGAGCGGGGTGATGTCGCGGAAGACGATGCCCGGCCTGGGGAAGTCTGGGACCGTGCGGACGAGCGCCTCAATACGGTCGACCCTGGTCTGGTTCGCTGCCATCGGTCATTTCTTCCGCTGGGAGCGGGTGGTGCGGGTCGGCTGGGCGCGGCCCGCCGAGTTCCGCCGATCGAGCCCCGAGCCGCCGGACCGGCGGGTCCGGCCCTGCTTCCCGGACGATCCGCTCCGCCCGCCGCCGGTCCCCCGGGCCTTCCTCTCGTCTGCGCGGGACTTCCTCTCGTCGGCGCGGGTCCGCTCCCCATCATCGGTACGGGGCCGCTCCTCGTCGGTCGTGAAGGGCGCGGAGTCCTCGCTCACGGTGGCCGCGCTGACGGTCCCGTCCACCTCGGTCGTGGCGATGGTGACGCGGGTCCTGCTCCGCTTGGCGCGATTGGCGAGGGCGGCGCGGTGCTTGACCATGTCGGGCTGGTGCTCGCGCAGCTGGCTGAACAGCGGCGTGGCGATGAAGATCGACGAGTAGGCGCCGGTCACCATGCCGAGCAGCAGCGCCAGGCCGAGATCGGCGAGGGGACCGTCACCGCCCATGAAGACGACGCCGGCGACGAGCAGGGCCAGGACCGGCAGGACGCCGAGCAGGGTCGTGTTGATCGACCGGACGAGCACGTCGTTGATGGCGCTGTTCGCCGCCTGCGAGAAGGTGCGCCCCTGCTTGGTGATGTCCGTCGTGTTCTCGCGCACCTTGTCGAAGACGACCACCGTGTCGTAGAGCGAGTAGCCGAGGATCGTGAGCAGGCCGATGAGCGTGGCCGGCGTGAAGGTGAAGCCGATGAGGGCGTAGAGGCCGACGGTGATGACGAGGTCGTGGGCCAGCGCGATGAGCGCCGACACCGACATCCGCCAGTTCCGGAAGAAGATCCAGATCATCACGCCGACGAGGACGAGGAAGACGACGAGCGCCTGGATGGCCTTCACCGTGATCTGGGAGCCCCACGAGGGCCCGATGAGCTGGTAGTTGATGCTCTCGGAGGAGACGCCGACCTGCTCGGCGAGCGCCTGGCGCATCTGGACGACCTCGTCGGTCGACAGGCTGCGGGTCTGGACTCGGACCGAGCCGCCGCCGACCGTGGTCACCTGCGCGTCGGAGACATCGGACACGCCCGAGCCCTCGGCGGCCGAGCGGATCCGCCCGACGGTGCCGTCGTCGACCTGGGAGACCGGCACGGTGAAGACCGAGCCGCCCTTGAACTCGATGCCGAGGTTCAGACCGCGGACCGCGATGGCCAGGAACGAGACGACGATCATCGCGATGGCGATGGTGTACCAGAGCCTGCGGCGGCCCACGAAGTCGATGGAGAACCGACTGGTGTAGAGCTTGTGGAAGAAGCCGTTTCCGGAGGCCTTCTCGGAGGTCCTCGGCGCATCCTTCGTCGCTGCGGCGGTGCTCATCACGCCTCCTTCGGATCGGTGGACGGCTTCGACCCGCCGGAGGGCCGTCGCCCGCCGGTGCGCCGACCGGAGTGCGTGCGGCGGCGACCGATGAGCGAGGCCCGGGTGACGCCCAGGTGCTCGGGCTCGAAGCCGCTGAATCGGCTGCCCTGGCCGAAGAAGCGGGTGCGGCCGAGCAGCGTGACGAGCGGATGGGTGAAGAAGAAGACGATGAACAGGTCGATGGCCGTCGTCACGCCGAGGGTGAAGGCGAAGCCCTTGACCGTGCCCATCGCGAGGAAGAACAGCACGACGGCGCTCAGCAGCTGGACGGCGTCGGCCATGACGACGGTGCCGCGGGCCTTCGTCCAGCCGCTCTGGATCGAGTGCGCCAGCGAGTGGCCGTCGCGGATCTCGTCCCTGATGCGCTCGAAGTAGACGATGAACGAGTCGGCGGTGACGCCGATGGCCACGATCGCGCCGGCGATGCCGGGAAGGTTCATGGCGAAGCCGACGGTCGTGCCGAGCAGGACCAGCGTGGCCCACGTGATGACGGCCGCCGCGACGAGCGAGCCGGTCACGACGATGCCGAGGCCGCGGTAATAGACGAAGCTGTAGAGGAGCACGAGCGCCAGGCCGATGGCGCCGGCGATGAGGCCGGCGGTCAGCTGGTCGCCGCCGAGGGTCGGCGAGACCGTGTCGACGCTGGAGACGTCGAAGGAGATCGGCAGGGCGCCGTACTTGAGCTGGTTGGCCAGCGTCGTGGCGGTGTCCTGGTTGATGCCACCGCCGCTGATCTGCGCGGAGCCCGAGGTGATGGCCTCGGAGGCCTGCGGGGCCGAGATGACCTTGCCGTCGAGGACGATGGCGAACTCGTTGAGCGGGCTCTGCTGGGTGGCCAGACGGCTGGTGGCCTGGCCGAACCGGTCCGCCCCCGTCGAGTCGAAGTCGAGGTTGACGACCCAGGAGACCTCGTTCTGGGGGATGCCGGCGGTGGCGTCGGTGACGTTCTCGCCGGAGATGAGCACGGGGCCGAGGAGGTACTTGTACTGGCCGTCCTCGCTGCAGGCGAAGAGGGGCTGGTCCTCGACGTCGGGCGTCGCCGTGCCGCAGTCCCAGGCCATGAAGTCGCTGTAGTCCTGCGAGCTCGGCGTCCAGGCGAGCCGGCCGGCGAAGTCGGCGGGGCCCTGGCCCGCGGCGCTCGAGCGCGGCGTCGGCGTGGGGGACGGCGAGACGGGCAGCTCGGGCAGGACGCGCCCGGCCGGGGTCTGCCCGTCGGTGGCCTCGCCGGCCGGCTGGCCCGACTGGTCGGCCGGAGCGCTCTGGTCGCCGCCCGTGGTGCCCGAGGCGTCCCCGGACTGGGACTGGGACTGCTGCTGGGCGGCGGAGGCGCTGTAGTCCATGTAGTAGACGTTGCGGAAGGCCAGTTTGGCCGTCGTGCCGACGAGGTCGACGAGCTCGTCGCCGCTCACGTTCGGGACGGAGACCTCGATCTGGCGATCGCCCTGGAGGGTGACCGAGCTCTCACCGACGCCGAGCGAATCGACGCGGTTCTGGATGATCGTGCGGGCGGTCTCCAGGTTGTCCTTCGTCGGCGCCGAGCCGTCGGCGTTGTTCTCGGCCGTCAGCGTGATGGTCGTGCCGCCGCGCAGGTCCAGGCCGAGCCGGGGCGTCCACGTCCTGGTGAGCGCCATCATGGCGTACAGGAGGACGAGGATGAGCCCGAAGGCCCCCAGTCGTTTCCAGGGTGAGTAGGAAGTGGTGGTTCGAGCGGCCATTGATCGGGCTCTCCAACGGTGTCGGTTCAGGTGTCAGTTCTGATCGTTCTCGGCGTCCTCGGTCGCGGCCCGGGCGGTCGCGGCCTCGTCCGCGGCGCCGTCTTCGTGCTCGGCATCATCCGCCCTCGGCCGGGGCGGCCTGCTCCTCGGAACCGGCCCCGTCCGGCTCCGCGGACTCGTCGGGCTGCGCCCCGGTCGCCTCGTCGGGCTCGGTGGACTCGGTCGCGTCGTCGACAGGCCCGCCGTCGGTGAACTCGAACTCCTCGTCCTCGGGCCGCACGATCTTGCTGATGGCCTGCTTGAGGACGGTGATGTCGACGCCGGGGGCCAGCTCGATGACGGCCTGGGTCTCGCCGGTGGCCCGGACGGTGCCGAACACGCCGCTCGTGAGCATGACGCGCGTGCCCTCGTCCATGCGGTTGAGCATCTCGCGCTGCTTGTCCATCTGCTTCTTCTGGGGACGCATCACCATGAAGTACATGAGGGCGAACATCACCACGATCAGGATGAGGAGAGTGCCACTACCCATTGCATTCCTTACGTCGTCGAGCCGTGCCCCGATGGCACGCCGTGGCGAGTTTACCGGTTCAGTCCGGTCGATCCCATCAGGGCACGGCCTGCGAACGCTTTCCCAGGGCCCGGACGGGCCCGTGCGGGCGTGCGGGGATCAGGGGAACAGGCCCTCCCCGGCGCCCTGCGGCGGGTTCAGGCCCAGGTGGGCCCAGCCGGCGGCCGTCGCGACCCGTCCGCGCGGGGTGCGCATGAGGAAGCCCTGGCGCACGAGGAAGGGCTCCGCGACCTCCTCGACGGTCTCGGTCTCCTCGCCGACGCTGATCGCCAGCGTCGACAGGCCGACCGGGCCGCCGCCGAACTTGAGGCAGATCGCCTCGAGCACGCCCCGGTCGAGACGGTCCAGGCCGAGCTCGTCGACCTCGTAGAGCTCCAGCGCCGCCACGGACAGCTCCTCCGTCACCCGTCCCCCGTTGTTGACCTGGGCGTAGTCGCGCACCCGGCGCAGCAGCCGGTTGACGATGCGCGGCGTGCCGCGCGAGCGCGAGGCGACGACCCGCGCCGACTCGTCGTCGAGGTCGAAGCCGAGTTTGGCGGCCGAGCGCTTCGCGATCTCGGCGAGGTCCTCGACCTCGTAGTAGTCGAGCTGGGCGGTGAAGCCGAAGCGGTCGCGCAGCGGTCCCGGCAGCAACCCGGCGCGGGTCGTCGCGCCGACGAGCGTGAAAGGCGGGATGTCGATCGGGATGGCCGTGGCGCCCGGGCCCTTGCCGACGACGACGTCGACGCGGAAGTCCTCCATTGCGAGGTAGAGCATCTCCTCGGCCGGCCGGGACATGCGGTGGATCTCGTCGAGGAAGAGCACCTCGCCGGCGACGAGCCCGGACAGGATGGCCGCCAGGTCGCCGGCGTGCTGGATCGCCGGGCCTGAGGTGATGTGCAGCGGCACGCCCATCTCCGCGGCGATGATCATGGCGAGCGTCGTCTTGCCCAGCCCCGGGGGCCCCGAGAGGAGGACGTGGTCGGGCACCGCGCCGCGGTGCCGGGCGGCGGCCAGGACGAGGCCGAGCTGCTCGCGCACCCGCGGCTGGCCCTCGAACTCGACCAGGCTGGACGGGCGCAGCGCCGCCTCGGCGGCGCGCTCGGCCGGCTCGGCCTGCGGACTGACCGGTGAGTACTCCATGATCAGGCCAGCCTAGAGGCAGGAACGGCGCACGGGCCCGACGGACCCGCGCCCGCACCGGAGCCGAACGGTGCCGCGCTCATGCGCGGGCCAGCGATGCGAGGGCGGCCTTCATGAGCGTCGAGACCGAGGGCATCGGCTCGGACTCGGCGAGCCCGGCGACCGCGTCGGCGGCGGTCTCGGCGTCCCTGCTCGACCAGCCGAGGGACTCCAGCCCCTCGCAGACCTGCTCGCGCCAGGGCTGGGCGCCGGCCGTCGGGACGGTGGGCGGGTCCTCGACGCCGAGCGCCGCGACCCGGTCGCGCAGCTCGAGGATGATCTTCTGGGCGCCCTTGCGGCCGATGCCCGGCACCTGCGTGAGCTGGCCCAGGTCCTCCGAGTGCACCGCTGCGACGAGCTGGCCCGGGCTCAGCACGCTCACGATGGCCAGCGCCAGCTTCGGACCGACCCCGGAGGCCGACAGGCACAGGGCGAAGCACTCGCGCTCGTCGCGCTCGGCGAAGCCGTACAGGCTCATGTCGTCCTCGCGGACGATCATGGCGGTGTGGAGCAGGGCCTCGCCGCCGACGCGCAGCATCGCGGTGGTCCTCGGGGTCGTGCCGATGCGCAGCCCGAGCCCGTTGACGTCGACGACGACCCAGGTGGCGCCGATGGCGGCGACAGTCCCGTGCACCTGGGCGATCATGAGGCCCTCCTCCTGGCCGCGACGGCCTGCGCGTACCTGTTCTCGACTCCCCCGCGCCACAGCTGGGTGACGGCCAGCGCCACGGCGTCCGCCGCGTCGACGGGCCGCGGCGGCCCGTCGAGGCCGAGGATGCGGGCGACCATGGCGCCCACCTGCTTCTTGTCGGCCTGACCCGAGCCCGTGATGGCGGCCTTCGCCTCACTGGGGCTGTGCAGTTCGACGGGCGTGTCGTGCCGGGCGCCGATGAGCATGGCGATGCCGACCGCCTGCGCGACCCCGGCGACCGAGTGCAGATTGTGCTGGGCGAAGACCCGCTCGATCGAGATCGTCCCGGGCCGGTAGCGGTCGTACCAGGCGGTGAGGCCCTCCTCGAGGCGCAGCAGGCGGAACTCGTGGGGCAGCCCCGGGCTGGTGCGCACGACGCCGACGGCGACGAGCGTCGGCCGCACGCCGGGGCGTCCCTCGACGACGGCGACCCCGCACCGGGTCAGGCCCGGGTCGACTCCCATGACACGCACTGGCGCTCCTCCGCATCCGGGCCGCTGGGCCCCGGACCCCCGCCGGGGCGGACGGCGCCCCGCCGGGATGATCCGAACATCAGTTCGATGTGCGAGTCTACCCGTGCGGGGCGCCGCACCGGCCCGGAACACTCCAGCGGCTCACTCCTGCTCCGCGAGGGCCTCCTCAACCTGCGGTGAGTACTCGGCGTTGCTGTAGACGTTCTGCACGTCGTCGAGGTCCTCCACGGCGTCGATGATCCTCTCGAGCTTCGTCGCCTCGTCGACGTCGTCGACCGTCTGGTTGAAACCGGCGACGAAGCTGACCTCGGCCGAGTCGTAGTCGAGGCCGGCGGCCTGGACGGCCTTGCGCACCTCGACCAGGTCGTTCGGGTCGCAGACGAGCTCGAAGACGTCGCCCTGGTCCCGGAGGTCCTCGACGGCCGCGTCGATGGTCGCCTCGAGGAGCTGGTCCTCGTCGACGGTGCGCTCGACGCTCCTGCGCCCCTCCTCGACCTCGAAGGTCCTGGGGACGGTGACGATGCCCTTGCGATCGAACAGGCGCTGCACCGAGCCGCCGTCGGCCATGGTGGCGCCGTTGCGGGTGACGGCCGTGCGGACGTCGGCGACGGCGCGGTTGCGGTTGTCGGTGAGGCACTCGATGAGGATGGCCACGCCGGCGGGCCCGTAGGCCTCGTACATGATCTCCTCGTAGCTGACCGCGTCGGCGCCCTCGCCGGAGCCGCGCCTGACGGCCCGGTCGATGTTGTCGTTGGGGACCGAGTTCTTCTTGGCCTTCTGGATCGCGTCGTACAGGGTCGGGTTGCCGGCGGGATCGCCGCCGCCCACGCGGGCCGAGACCTCGACGTTCTTGATCAGCTTGGCGAAGAGCTTGCCCCGCTTGGCGTCGATCGCCGCCTTCTTGTGCTTCGTGGTGGCCCACTTGGAGTGACCGCTCATACGCAGATCCCCTCTTGTCCTGACTCGTTCGGCTGCTCGTGCACTGCTCGTGCCCATCGGCGGCGCGCACCGCCGGCGGCGTCGCAAACCCTGCCGATTCTACCCACTGCCGTCCACGGCCCGGCCCGGCGGCGCGGACCGGGACGGCCCTACCGGCCGCGCCTGACCAGGAGCTCCTCGTAGCTGCTCGTGCGCCCGTAGACGATGAGGCGCTCGGTGGCCACGAAGCCCATCGAGTTGAAGTAGTCCTCGGCGGCCTGCGGCACGACCGTGTCGACGCCGATGCCGGCGCTGTCGAGCCCGGCGGCGACGAAGCCGTGCATCGAGGCGATCATGAGAGCGCGGCCGATGCCCTTGCCGTGGCACCAGGGGCACACGCCGATGCGCTCCGTCCAGCCCTCGGAGACCTCGTCCTCGTAGGCACGGTTGATGACGTAGCCGACGACGCGCCCGTGCGGGGCGTCCGCGTGGCTCGGCTCGGGCTTGTTCACGATGGCCAACCAGGACAGGCGGGCGCGGGCGCCCTCGGAGTTCAGGGAGCGCTCCCAGTCCTCGCGGCTCGTCTCCCCGGCGCCGGGACGCGCGGAGAAGGCCTCGTTGTGGGCGGCGCGGGCCTGCTCGGAGTAGCGCTCGTCGAAGGGCACGATCGTCACCTCGGGCGGGACGACGAGCTCCGGCAGCTCGGTGCCGGTCAGGTCGCGGTGCATGTCGAACTGCCAGCGCTCGGGCACGAGGCCGGCGCCGACCATCGAGCCGGTGAGGCCGATGCGCTTCTCGTCGACGAGCGAGCCGATCCACAGCGGCCCGGTCCCCTCGTCGTGGACGTAGAGGTACCACTGCTCGGCGCGGGCGATGAGCCACAACGAGAGGTTGTGGCGGATCCCCTGGTGACGCCATGCGGGATGGACGCCGACGTCGAACCAGACCTTCGGCGCCGCCGGATCGGACAGGTCGGGGTGGTTCCACCCGTAGGCGACGATCCGGCCGCTCTTCTCGCGCCCGACGACCGCGTGGTGACTGGCGTGGGCGCCCGGGCGCTCCCAGTCGGCGACGAGGTCCTCGTAGCCCATGGTCTGCACCGGGTCGTCGTAGTACTCCATGGCCGCGCGCAGCTCGGCGAGCTCGGGCAGGTCGTCGAAGCTCAGGAAGCTCCAGTCGAGCAGGTTGTCGACGAAGGTCTCCGTCCACTCCGGGGTCATCGGGCCACCGCCAAGGCATCGGGAAGGGTGAACTTTCCGATGTACAGGGCGGTGCCGATGATGGCTCCCTCGACGCCCTGGCCGACCATGGCGCGCAGGGCCCGCACGTCGTCGAGCGAGGAGATGCCGCCGGAGGCGACGACCGGGGCGTCGGTGTGGGCGCAGACGGTGGCCAGCAGCTCTAGGTTGGGCCCCGACAGCATGCCGTCGGAGGAGACGTCGGTGACGGCGTAGCGCGCGCAGCCGGCGGCGTTCATCGTGTCGAGGGTGTCGAGCAGCTCGCCGCCCTCGGACACCCAGCCCCGCGCTGCGAGTCTGGTGCCGCGCACGTCGAGCCCGATGGCGATGCGGTCGCCGTGGGCCCTGATGACCTCGGCGCACCAGCCCGGGTCCTCGAGCGCAGCGGTGCCGATGTTGACGCGGCGGCAGCCGGTGGCCAGGGCGCGCTCGAGACTCGCGTCATCACGGATGCCGCCCGACAGCTCGACGTCGACGTCGAGCTCACCGATGACGTCGGCGAGCAGCTCGGCGTTCGAGCCGCGGCCGAAGGCCGCATCGAGGTCCACCAGGTGCAGCCAGCTCGTGCCGGCCTCCACCCAGCGCTTGGCGGCCTGGTGCGGGTCGCCGAAGACCTTTCCGGAGCCGGCCACCCCCTGGACCAGCTGGACCGCCTGTCCGTCCTTGACGTCGACGGCGGGAAGGAGCTGCAGGGCCTCGCTGTGTTCAGTGCTCACGGATGAAACCCTAGCCCACCGGCCGGGCCGCGCCCATGGCATCGCGGCCCGCTCACGGCCCTTCGACGATGTCCAGCCAGTTGCGCAGCAGGCGGGCCCCGGCCCGGCCCGACTTCTCGGGGTGGAACTGGGTGGAGCAGACGGGCCCGCGTTCGACGGCGGCCACGCAGCGGTCGCCGTCGTGCTCGACCCAGCTCGTGAGCGCGCCGTCCGGTGCGGTGTGGGCGGCGTAGGAGTGGACGAAGTAGAAGCGCTCGGACGCCAGGCCCGCGAACAGGCGGCTGCCGGGGGCGGCCTCGACGAGGTTCCAGCCCATGTGCGGCAGGCGGCGACTCGTGAGCGCGGTGACGACGCCGTCGAAGACGCCGAGGCCGGCCCTCGTCCGGCCGTGCTCGTCGCCCGAGTCGAACAGCACCTGGTGCCCGACGCAGATGCCCAGCAGCGGCCGCGACACGGCCGCCCACGCGCGGACGAGGTCCGCTCCCCCGCCGGCCTCGAGTTCGTCCATGCAGGCCTCGAAGGCCCCGACGCCGGGCACGACGAGGCCCCGGCAGTCGGCGAACCCGTCGGGGCGCGATGACAGTCTCACCCGGGCGCCGGCGGCGTCGAGGGCCCGGCAGGCCGAGTGGAGGTTGCCAGAGCCGTGGTCGAGGACGCCGACCAGCGGCCGGTCCCCGCTCACAGCAGGCCCTTGGTGCTCGGGACGCCCTCGACGCGGGGATCGGGCTCGACGGCGGCGCGCAGGGCCCGGGCGAGGGCCTTGAACTGGGCCTCGACGATGTGGTGCGGCTCGCGGCCGGCCAGAAGGCGCAGGTGCAGGCAGACGCCGGCGTTGAGGGCCAGCGCCTCCATGACGTGATAGGTCATCGACCCCGGGTACAGGACCCCGTCCCCGCCGATGCGGGCGGTGACCTGCGACTCGGGTTCGCCGCTGCACACCGCGTAAGGACGGCCCGCGACGTCGACGACGGCCTGGGCGAGCGCCTCGTCGAGGGGGACGAGGGCGTCGCCGAAGCGGCGGATGCCGGCCTTGTCGCCGAGCGCCTCGCGCAGTCCCCGCCCGATGGCGATGGCGGTGTCCTCGATGCCGTGGTGGCCGTCGACCCATGTGTCGCCGGACGTCGTGACGTCGAGGTCGATGAGCGAGTGCCTGCTCAGGGCGGTGAGCATGTGGTCGTAGAAGCCCACCCCGGTGCTGATGCGCGAGACGCCGGTGCCGTCCAGGTCGAGGCTGACCTGGACGTCGGACTCGCTCGTGACGCGGTGAACGCTCGCGGTGCGGCTCATGGTCGTCCTTTCCGGATGCTGTGGGCGGTGCGTGCTGCGGTGCTCAGCGGACCAGGACGCCCGGGCGGGCGAGGATCGGCCCGATGGCCTCGCGGAAGGCCCTCATCTCGTCGGGGGTGCCGGCGTTGAGGCGCAGGAAGCCCTCTGGGCCGACCTCCCGGACGAGGACGCCGGCGTCGAGGATCTCCTGCCACACGCCATGGCGGTCGGCGAACCGGCCGAACAGGATGAAGTTCGACTGGCTGGGCACGACCTCGAGGCCGGCCCGGCGCATCCACTCCTGCATGCCCTGGCACTCCTCGCGCAGGGCCTGCACCTGGGCGAGCATCTCGCCCCTGTGCGCCAGGGCGACGCGCGCAATGGCCTGGGTCTGCGCGCTCATGTGGTAGGGCAAGCGCACGATGCGGCAGGCGTCGACGACCGCGGGCGCGGCGGCGAGGTAGCCGACGCGCCCGCCGGCCAGGGCGAAGGCCTTGGACATCGTGCGCGTGACGATGAGCCGTCCGAAGCGGGCCAGCAGGGCGAGGGAGGAGTCCTCGGGCACCTCGGTGAACTCCTGGTAGGCCTCGTCGACGACGACGAGGCAGTCGACCCGCTCGCAGACCTCCTCGATCACCTTGACCGGGGTGAGCGTGCCCGTCGGGTTGTTGGGCGTGGTGATGAGCAGGACGTCGGGCCGGTGCTCGGCGACGGCCGCCGTGACGAGCTCGGCGTCGAGGGTGTGGTCCTCGCGGCGCGGGGCGGTGACGTAGCGGGTGTGCGTGTTGCGCGCGTACTCGGGGTACATCGAGTAGGTGGGAGTGAAGCTCAGCACCGTGCGGCCGGGCCCGCCGAAGGCCTGGAGGATGTGCGTCATGACCTCGTTGGATCCGTTGGCGACCCAGATGTTCGAGCTGTCGAGCCCGAAACCGAGGTAGGCGGCCAGGTCGGCCCGCAGCGCCAGGGCCTCGCGGTCGGGGTAGCGGTTGATCGAGCCGGCTGCCCGCTCGACCTCCCGGGCCATGTGGGCCCTCGCCCGCGCGCTGGGCGGGTAGGGGTTCTCGTTGGTGTTGAGGCGCACCGGCACGTCGAGCTGGGGGGCGCCGTAGGGCTCCGCACCGACGAGCTCGGGCCGCAGCGGCAGCTCGGCGAGGCTGATCCCCGGGCCTGGGGTCCGCGCGGTCCTGCTCATGAGGGCACCTGCTCCCCGGTGCGCACCGCGATGGCGTTGGCGTGGCCTGGAAGGTTCTCGGCGTGCGCGAAGCGCTGGACGGTCTCGCCGAGATCGGCCAGGGCCTGCGACGTGTAGTCGACGACGTGCACCGATCTCATGAAGCTGCGCGCGGTCAGCCCGGACGAGTAACGGGCCGCGCCCCCGGTCGGCAGGACGTGCGTGGATCCCGCCGAGTAGTCGCCCAGCGGCACCGGCACGGAGCCGCCGACGAAGACGGCGCCGGCGTTGCGCACGCGCGCGGCGAGCCCGGCCGCGTCGGCGGTCTGGACCTCGAGGTGCTCCGGCGCGTAGTCGTCGGTGACGGCCAGGCCCTGCTCCATGTCGTCGACGAGGACGACGCCGGACTGCTCGCCGGTCAGCGAGACGCGCAGCCGCTCGGCGGTGTCGAGCCGCTCGACCTGGGCCGCGAGCTCCGTCTCGACCCCCCCGAGCAGGTCCGGCGAGTCGGTGACGAGCACGGCGCCGGCCATCGGGTCGTGCTCGGCCTGGCTGATGAGGTCGGCTGCGACGCACCGCGGATCGGCGGTGCCGTCGGCGAGGACGAGGATCTCCGTGGGGCCGGCCTCCGCGTCGATGCCGATGAGGCCCCGCAGGTGCCGCTTGGCGGCCACGACGTAGATGTTGCCGGGCCCGGTGACCATGTCGACGCGGCGGCACAGCTCGGGGACGCCGTAGGCGAACATGGCGATGGCCTGGGCACCGCCCACGGCGTAGACCTCGTCGACGCCGAGAAGGGCGCACACGGCGAGGATGGTCGGGTGCGGCAGACCGCCGTACTCGGCCTGCGGCGGGGTGGCGACCGCCACCTTCCCGACGCCGGCGACCTGGGCGGGCACGACGTTCATGAGGACGGTGGAGGCGAGCGGGGCCAGACCGCCGGGCACGTACAGCCCGACGCGGCCGACGGGGACCATGCGGTTGCCGACGACGGCGCCCGGGGCGACCTCGACGCTGCGGTAGGCCTCCTCGGTCTCGATGGTCTCGGCGACGAGACGGCGCCTGCGGATCGACTCCCCGATGGCGGCGCGCAGCCGGGGGTCGAGGCCGTCGAGCGCGGCGCGGAGGGCCTCGTCGGGAACCCTCAGGTGCTCGGGGACGACGTGGTCGAACTGCTCGGCGAAGCGCAGCAGGGCCTCCCGTCCCTCGTCCCGGACCGCCCGGCAGAGGGGTTCGACGGCGGTCAGCGCGCGCTCCACGTCGAACGAACCGCGCGGCAGCACGGCAGTGTAGTCGTCCAACCGCCGCCCGCGCACATCAATGATCCGCAGCATGCCGTCAAGCCTAGCCGCGGAGCCCCGGTACGGTGGCCCCGCGCGCCGCGGGTGAGACCCTCCGCACCGGGATGGTGGAATGGGGCGGTGGTCCCCCAGATCTTCATCGGCGCCGGCACGGTCATCAACGTCTCGTCGATCATCGTCGGCTCGACGATCGGTCTGCTCGTCGGCCAGCACCTCCCGCAGGACTCCCGCCGGGCCATCACCACCGTGCTGAGCCTCGTCGTCATCGTCATCGGCGCCGAGTCCGGCACGGCCTTCTCCGACGCCGCCCTCGCCGAGGTCGTCGGCGACTTCGGCATGGTCGTCGTCATGCTCTCCCTCGTCATCGGCACGCTCATCGGACGGGCGCTGCGTCTCGAGGAGCGGCTGGAGTCGCTCGGCCGGTGGGGCCGGCGCGCGATCGCGCGGATGCGCCGGAAGGATGCCTCCTCGGGTGCCGGGGACGAGCTGGAGGGCTTCGTCACCGCGGTCCTCATCTTCTGCGTCGGCCCGCTGGGCCTGCTCGGCGCGCTCCAGGACGGCCTGGGCAACGGGCCGAGCCAGCTGTGCATCAACGCCGTCCTCGACGGCTTCACCTCGATCGCCCTCGCCTCGTCGTACGGAATCTCCGTCATGGGCTCGGCCGCCGTGCAGCTCGTATACCTGGGCACGGTCACGCTCATCGGCCACCTGGTCGGCGGCATGCTGCCCGACGCCGAGCTCGCCGCCCTCGACTCGGCCGGAGGGATCATCCTCCTGTCCTTGGGCCTCACGATGACCGGGATCAGGAAGCTGCCGGTCGTCGACGTACTGCCCGCGCTCGTCCTGGCACCTGCCGCCGTGTGGCTCGTCTCGCTGCTGTGAGCCCTCCACCGCGGGCGCGCGCCGCGGGCCCGTCCGCGCCGGCGCGCATCAGCCGCTGCCGGCCCCCCTGCCGCCCCGGTCACCGCCGATCCTCGTCCAGCGCGAGAAGCGCAGCAGCCGGTGCCCGCTGCCGGTGCGGCCCTCCTCGGACCAGCGCGGCAGCTGTTCCTGCTCCGTCCCGTCGGCCGGCTCCTCGTCGGCGGCGAGGCGCTCGCGCACGCGCGGGTCGTCGGTGTCGTGGGTGAGAGAGCTGTAGACGAGCACCGGGACGACGGCGGCGAAGGGCCAGACGACCCAGGCCGTCGGGGTCGTGAGGGCCAAGTCGCGCATGACGGTCTCGCCCGCCGCCGCGCCGGCCAGGCGCTCGTCGAAGTCGTGCGGACCGATGACGGACGCGAAGCTCACGGCGACGAGCGCGCACAGGCCGGCGCCGAGGACGGCGAAGAGGACGACCGGCCAGCCCGCCCCCTTGAACCACTGCCAGGCGCAGATGCCCAGGACGAGGCCGGCGACGAGTCCGATCATGATGAAGGCGGCGTCGGGGCCGAAGTTCTGCACAGCCGCCGTGTTCGTCGTCGTGACGGTGCCGTCGGAGGTGACGGTGACCGACTGCAGCGGCGCCACCAGGTACCACACGAGGCCGGCCAACAGGCCGACGACGACGATGAGCCCCGCGTAGAGCGCGGTGCGGAGCCAGTCGCGGCGACTGATGTGCGGGCGCCACAGGCTCACGCGGTGGAGCCCTGGCGTCGGATCGTCGACGGCCTGCTGCGGCCCGGTCGTCTCGATGGACGCGACGACGGCGGGCATGACGCCGCCCTGCGCGGGCTGCTGCTCGGTCACGACGCGCCCCCTCCTCACTGCTCGGTGGACGATCCCCAGGGTATCGGCCCGGCCGGTCAGACCGCGATGCAGCGCGGGCCGAGCAGCGCCTTGAGGTCTGCGATGAGCGGCTGCTCGTTGCTCACCCGCAGCGAGTCGGAGAGCCGCATGAGCATGCTCTTGTCGGGGCCGAGCAGTTTGACGCGCACCTCGGTGCCGCCCGGGTGGGCGGTGAGCACCTGGCGCAGATCCTGGATCACCGGCGGGATGCATCGCACGACGGGCATCTGGATCGTCACCGGGCCGTCGGCGCTCATGCGCACCTCGGGCACGGTGAGCTCGTTGGCCTGCATCTCGATGGACTCGTCCTTGTTCGTGATGCGGCCGCGGATGCGCACGACGGTGTCCGGCACGAGCTGGGTGAGGCAGGTCTGGTAGACCTTCGGGAAGATGAGCACCTGGACGCTGGCGTCGAGGTCCTCGATGGTGACGGTCGCCCAGAAGGCGCCCGACTTCGACTGCCGGCGCTGGACCTGGGTGATCATGCCGCAGATCGTCTCGACGTGTCCGTCAAGGTCGGCGCCGGACTCGACGAGGGCGCCGATGCCGACGGAGCTCTCGGCGCCGAGCACGTGCTCGAGGCCGTGCAGCGGATGGTCCGAGACGTACAGGCCGAGCATCTCGCGCTCGAAGGCCAGTTTCGTACGCTTGTCCCAGTCGGGGACCTCGGGGACCGTGCGCGACAGCGCGGTGTCGGCGTCCTCGTCGCCGCCCAGCAGGTCGCCGAAGAGGTCGTCCTGGCCGTTGGCCTGGTTGCGCTTGAGGTCGATGACGCCGTCGACGGCGCCCTCGAAGACCTCCATGAGGGCGCGCCGGGAGCGGCACATCGAGTCGAAGGCACCCGCCTTGATGAGCGACTCGATGCAGCGCTTGTTGCAGACGCTCAGCGGCACCTGGTCGAGGAACTCGTAGAAGTCCTCGGCGGGGCCGTGCTCGGTGCGGGCCCCGACGATGCCGGCGACGACGGACTCGCCGACGTTGCGAATGGCGCCCAGCCCGAAGCGGACGTCCTCGCCGACGGCCGTGAACTCGTTCTGCGAGGCGTTGACGTCCGGCGGCAGCACCCTGATGTGCTGAGCGCGCATGTCGGCCAGGTAGAGGGCCATCTTGTCCTTGTCGTCGCCGACGCTGGTCAGCAGCGCGGCGCCGTACTCGGCCGGATAGTTCGCCTTGAGGTAGGCCGTCCAGTAGCTCACGAGCGCGTAGCCTGTGGCGTGCGACTTGTTGAAGGCGTAGCCGGCGAACGGCACCATGACGTCCCACAGCGCCCTGATCGACTCGTCCGAGTAGCCGTTGGCGCGCATGCCCTCCTGGAAGGGCGTGAAGTTCTGGTCGAGGATGTACTTCTTCTTCTTGCCCATCGCCCTGCGCAGCAGGTCGGCGCTCCCGAGGGTGTAGCCCGCGAGCTTGCGGGCGATCGCCATGATCTGCTCCTGGTAGACGATGAGGTGGTAGGTGGGAGCGAGGATCTCGTCGAGGTCCTCCTTGAGCTCGGGGTGGATCGGGATGATCGGCCGGCGGCCGTTCTTGCGGTCGGCGTACTCGATGTGGGCGTTGGCGCCCATCGGCCCGGGCCGGTAGAGGGCCAGGACGGCGATGATGTCGTCGAAGACTGTGGGGCCCATCTGGCGCAGCAGGGCCCTCATGGCCGTACCGTCGAGCTGGAAGACCCCGAGGGTGTCGCCACGGGCCAGCAGCTCGTAGGTCGCCTTGTCGTCGAGGGGCAGGGTCGTCAGGTCGACGTCCTCGCCCCGGTTCTGCCTGATGATCTTCAGGCAGTGGTCCATGATGCCGAGGTTGCGCAGCCCCAGGAAGTCCATCTTCATGAGGCCCATCTCCTCGAGCTGAGGGTAGGCGAAGCCGGCGATGATCATGCCGTCCTTGTCCCGCTTGTGCATGGGAACGAGGTCGAGCAGCTTCTCGCTGGACAGGATGAAGGCGCAGGCGTGCACGCCGGTACCGCGGATGAGGCCCTCGAGGCCCTTGCCGGTGTCGACGACGCGGTGGACGTCGGGGTCGGCCTCGTAGAGCTCGCGGAACTCGGCGCCCTCGGCGTAGCGCGGGTGGTCGGGGTCGAACAGTTCGTTGAGCGGGACGCCCTTGCCCATGATGTCCGGCGGCATGGCCTTGGTGATCCTGTCGCCGAGGCTGAAGGGGTAGCCGAGGATTCGGTTGGCATCCTTGACGGCGGCCTTGGCCTTGATCGTGCTGAAGGTGTTCACCTGGCTGGTGTACTCGGCGCCGTACTTCTCGGTGACGTACTCGATGACCTTGTCGCGCTGGCGGTCGTCGAAGTCGAGGTCGATGTCGGGCGGGTTGACGCGCTCGGGGTTGAGGAAGCGCTCGAACAGCAGGTCGTGCTCGAGGGGGTCGATGGCGATGATGTCGGTGAGGTAGGCGATCATCGAGCCGGCCGCCGAGCCCCGGCCCGGGCCCACGGGCACGCCCATCCTGCGGGCGGCGTCGCAGATGTCGGAGACGACGAGGAAGTACGAGCTGAAGCCGAGCGGCTCGATGGTGGCGAGCTCGGTCCGCACGCGGTCGAGGACCTCCTGGCGGGGGTGGTCGCCGTAGTGCTTCTTGAGACCGGCCCGGATCTTCTTGCGCAGCCAGCTCTCCTGCGTCTCGCCGTCGGGCACGTCGAACTGGGGCATGCGGTCGACGTGGGCGAAGACCTCGTCGTAGGACTCGATCATCTCGGTGAGGCCCAGGGTGTTGTCGGCGGCCTCGGCCGGGAACAGCGCCCGCATCTGCTCGTTCGTCTTGATGAAGTAGCCCGAGCCGTTGAAGCGGAAGCGGTTGGGGTCGTCCTTGTTGCGGCCCACTCCGACGCACAGCAGGTTGTCGTGCGCGTCGGCCTGGTCCTCGGTGACGTAGTGGGAGTCGTTGGTGGCCAGCAGTGGCAGGCCGAGCCGCTTGGCCAGGCGCAGCAGGTCGTCGCGCACCTCGTGCTCGATGGGGACGCCGTGGTCCATGAGCTCGCAGTAGTAGTTCCCCTTGCCGAAGATCTCCCGGTAGGCGGCCGCGGCCTCGCAGGCCTGCTCGAACTGGCCCAGCCGCAGCCTCGTCTGCACCTCGCCGGAGGGGCAGCCGGTGGCGCCGATGACGCCCTCGGCGTGCTCGGCGATGAGCTCGCGGTCCATGCGGGGCTTCATGTAGTAGCCCTCGTAGCTGGCCAGGGAGCTGAGCTTGAACAGATTGTGCAGGCCGGTGGGATCGCGCGCCCACAGGGTCATGTGCGTGTAGCGCCCGCCGCCCGAGACGTCCTTGCCACCCTCGACCACCGGGTCGCCCGAGTCCCGTCCGGCGCCCCAGAACTCCTGCTTGCGCGAGAAGCGGGTGCTCGGGGCCACATAGGCCTCGATGCCGATGATGGGCTTGACGGCCGGGTTCTGGGTCCCGTCGTACTTCTTGGCGGTCTGGAAGAACTCGTAGGCGCCGAACATGTTGCCGTGGTCGGTCATGGCCACGGCGGGCATGCCCTGACGGGCGACCTCGGCGAACAGCTTCGCATTGCTCGCGGCGCCGTCGAGCATCGAGTACTCGGTGTGCACGTGCAGATGGACGAAGTTGCTCCTGCTCATGTCGCTCCCCTCAGCGCGGCCGGTCACGGCGGTCCGCTTCAGGCTACTCGGGTCCGGCGCACGGGCACGAGCGACGGCGCCCGCGAGCCCGTGATCCAGCCTCGAACGCTCCGGCGCCGGGCCGTCTCCGCCACGCCCCTGGTTCCGCGCTGCCGCGATGCACCGGTCCGCCTGCCGGACGGCGGCCCGGAGCCCGGCTCGACACCTCGACACTTGATAGTTGAGTCAGATGGGCTCAATATTGAGTCATCGCTTCTCACTCAGGAGTTCCCATGAGCACCACCGGAATGCGCGTCCCGGGACGGAGCGAGGGCCGTCCTCCGTACCCCCGGCCCGCCGAGCGTGGCTGGCGCATCTGCCTGGGCACCGGCGTCACCGCTGCGGCGGCCGGTCTCGCCTGCATGATCTGGCCCGGCCACTCGATCGATGCGCTCGTGCGTCTCATCGCTCTCGCCCTGCTCGTCCAGGCCATCGGCTCGATCGTCACCGGCCACCGCTCGCGCGGTCTCGCCGGCTCGGGCACGATGATCCTGTCCGGGGTCCTCCTGGGGCTGGTCGCCGCATTCATGGCCTGGCACCCGGGCCTGACCGGCGAGCTCATCATCGTCGCCGTGGGCGGCGCGATCCTCGTGGCCGGCCTCACGGCGGCCTGGCTCGGCACCGTCCTGCGCGGCTGGCTGGGCAGCACCCGCTGGCTCCAGATCGGCGGCCTCGTCGGCGCCGTCATCGGTCTCGTCTTCCTCGTGCACCCGCACTTCGGCGCCGCCGCCATGGGCGTCCTCATCGGCGTCGTCATGGTTCTGTTCGGCGCCGGACTCATCGCGCTGGCGCTGCGGCTGCGCCGCTGGCGCACCGGCCCCCCGGCGGCGCAGGACCCGACCGAGGTCGTCATCGAGGGCGACGTCGAGGAGTGAACGGGCCGGCCGGCGCCCAGCCCGGCGCGACGGGGCCCGGGGGGCGGACCGGCAGTAGTGTGGTGCGGATCCGCAGACCGTCCGAGCCGGTGCGCCGACGCCGGCTCCCGATGAGGGAGCAGCCCGTGATGAATGACCAGCGCGCCAGGGACGGCCAGCGCCGCCGGGGACAGCCGGAACCGGTCGGGCTCCCCACGACCGACGGAGCGGTCTCGGTGCGGCTGTACGACGCGGGCGAGCAGGTGCACCCCGAGGGCGTCAGCGGACTGAACGGCGTCCTGCCCTATCTCGATCAGCACCCCGAGCACATGGCGCTCGTCGCGTACACGGACCCCGGCCAGCGTCAGATCCGCGAGCTCGGCGCGGCGCTCGGACTGCACCCGCTGCTCGTCGAGGACCTCCTCAAGGGCCATCAGCGCCCCAAGCTGGAGCGCTACGAGGACACCCTGTTCATGGTCGTCGAGCCGACCTTCTACCTGGACGACATCGAGGACGTCGACGTCGCCGAGGTGCACGTGCTCAAGCGCGAGAACATGATCGTCATGCTCGTCCGCCCCACCCCGCACGGCATGGTCTGGGCCGGCCCCGCCCTGGACTACCGTCCCCAGTTCCTGTCGCTCGGCACCGAGGCGCTGCTCTACGGCATCCTCGACAGCGTCGTCGACACGGCCTTCCCCGTCGTGCGCGGCGTCCAGACAGATCTGGGCCAGATCGAGCGCCAGGTGTTCAGCGGCGACACCGCGGCGCCCGAGCGCATCTACCGGCTGGGCCGCGAGACGATGGACCTGCAGCAGGCCGTCGCCCCGATGTCCGACATCGTCGAGGCCCTGCGCGCCGGTTTCGACAAGCACGAGGTGGCCCACGAGCTGCGCGCCCACCTCGGCGACGTCGCCGACCACACCCGGCGGGTGGGGCTCCAGATCGACCAGGTCCGCGAGCTGCTCACGCAGATCCTCACGGTCAACGCCACGCTCACGGACCAGCGGCGCAACGACAACATGAAGACCGTCTCCTCGTGGGGCGCCATTCTCCTGTTCCCGACGCTCATCGGGTCGATCTACGGGATGAACTTCGAGGCGATGCCCGAGCTGCACTGGCGCTACGGCTATCCGATGGCCCTCGGCCTCATGGTCGTCTCGGCCGTGGTGCTCTACATCGTCTTCAAGCGGCGCGACTGGCTGTGAGCCCGCACGGACGGCTGGGCGCCGGTCGCCGGTCGTCATGCCCGGTCGAGCAGCTCCCCGAGTTCCGCGGCGAGGGCGGCGGGGTCGTGGTCGTCGATGAGCGACATCTGGAGGATCTGCGCGTAGATGAGGCTGACCATCACGTGGGCCCGTGCGGGCGCCCTCCGCTCGGCGGCGCGCCGGTCCGCGCCCTGCGCGGCCAGCCAGGCCGCGCAGTACTCACCCAGGGCGTCACGCGCCTGCTCGTACACGTCGTTCGCCGCATCCCTCACCTCCCGGTTCGACACCGCCTCGCCCCACACCTGGACGAGGAGCCCGGTGGGGATGTCGGCCGATGCGATGCGCGCCGCGATGAGACCGATGAGCTCGCTCGGTCGAGGCGGCGGCTCCGTCGAGGCCGCCGCCTCGACCTCGGCGAACAGCTCGCTGAAGGTCGTCCGGGCGACGTACGCGATGATCTCGTTCTTGCCCTTGAAGTGGTTGTAGATCGTGCCGGCGGAGAGCCCCGAGGCCTCGATGATGTTGGACATGGAGGTCAGGTGAATTCCGCGGAAGGAGAATTGGTCGATGGCGGCCCGGGCGATCCGGTCGCGCCGCGCCTGCATGTACTCACTGCTGACCCTCACCACGACAATCCTCACTCCAAGGAGACGAACCATTGAGGCTTGTTCACAACCTCAATGAACAAGGCTATGGCTAGGGGTTTCGTCTCTTGTTGGGCCTCCTGTGAACAAGCCTTGTTTCAAAGTACCAGAGCGGGGCGGCGGCGCATGCCGTACCCTGTGCCTCGGGACGATCCACCGAACAGCTCCCCCGATGACGTACCGGCAAAGACGGGATGGCTCTCGACCAGCCGGGCCCCTTTGACGCGCTCCCGTCGTGACCCTCGACTCCCCGGCGTCACCCATCGAGAGAACTGCCGACTCCACCGGCCCCGGGTCGGGGCGAGGAGCACCGCTCGCCCCGACCCGGCCGAACCGTCGGCCCCGCCTTCGGACTCAGACGTCCTCGCGCGCCCGCACGCTCGAGCGGCGCCCGAAGATCAGCAGCGTGGCGCCCACGAGGACCCATGCGCACAGCACGCACCACTGGCCCGCCGTGCTGGCATCGGGGAAGTAGCTGAGGACGCGGACCAATGTCGTCGTCGAGCCGGGGATGAGGCACTGTCCGATGTATCCCAGACCTGCGGGCAGGAACTTGTAAGGGATGGCGAACGCGGCCCAGGGCATCGCGGCGAACAATGTGATTCCGGCCGCGATTCCTATGCCCACTCCTCCGAAGGCGGAGTGCAGACCAGCGAACAGACCACTCGTCGCCATAAGGGACAGGCCCAGGGCCAGCCAGAGGATGCCGAACGATCCCGGGTACACCGTGAGCCAGGTGTCCAGGATCAGGGTGAGCAGCAGACCCCCGCCGACCCCGAGCCCAAGCACTGCGGCGGCCTTGCGCCACACGCCCTTGACCAGATAAGCGATCGTGAGTCCGGCGAGCAGAGCGCCGACAGTGAGCGGAATACCGGCAGCGGTGGCGCCGGCCCCGCTCGCATCATCCTCGGAGTAGGGCACCAGATCGGTCACCGTCACCTGAGGAAGCGCCTCTGGCAGCTGTCCCGCCACAACCGCCGGATCGACTCCGTGACCGGCGGCAGAACCGATCCCGTCGCGGATCCCCGCGTAGATCTGCGTGTCGAGCATGGTCTGCACCCGCGAGGCCACCTCGGTCATGACGGCGGCAGGCACCTGACCATTGGCCGAGGCCGTCAGCACCTCGGGCGCCCCGTTGACGAGCACCACGGCTCCGATGAAGTTACGCTCCCGCACGCCTCTGACGGCAGCGTCGCGGTCATCGACCCTCTCCAGGTCGGCGACCCCGCCCAGGTTCCCACCGGCACCGGACATGAACTGGTCGACCAGGTCGCCGTCCCCGGTCACCGCTATCGTCTGGCCCGACATCTCGGCCCGTGAACTCGGCCACGCGAAGGTGAGGATCAGCAGGGACAGTGCGACCGACACGAGCACCACGACCCATGTCACCCTTCCCCAGCTACTCACGACATGCGCTGCCGTCCGTTCTTGACCAGCCATCGTGTGATCAGTCATCTCTACCTCCTTGAATGAATGATCATTCATCGTACTCCTCGAACCCTATCCTGGCAACCAGTCACCAGGAACACAACTGATACTGTCGTCCGCCAGGAGCAGTGTCACATCGCCTCGACCCTCAAACCCTGACTGCTCTCCAACAAGTCAGACTGAGCGGTGTCCATGGACAGCACCTGTCGGCAGGTAGCGCGAGAACCGGGGCTCCGAGGACCCGACGAAGATGCCGTCAAGATTTGAACCAGATCGCATGGTCAGGGCACTGATTGCAACTATGGCTGTCATGAAACAAAATCGTTTCTGGTTTCGCGGGGTGGGAGGTGCTCGGAGTCGTAGTCGACGGTGCGGCCGGTGACGTGTGAGGCGAACGCGCCGAGGGTTTCTTCGGGGGTCTCGTGCTGGATGGTGGCGGTGTTGTTCTTGGCCGTGTTCCGGACGTGCTCGGCGGGGTTGTGGTCGGGCGCGTACGGCGGCAGGAAAACAGGGGTGATGCGCTCCAGCAGCCGGCCGGGCTCGTGGAGGGCGGTCAACGCTTTCGCGTGGTGGGATCGGGCGTTGTCCGGGACGACCGCGGTCTTGCCGGTCTCGGTTTCGCGTTGGAGCCGGTCCAGCGCGAGGATTGTCTGCTCGGTGTTCTGGTTGCCCTCGATCGGGTACGGTTTGACTTTTTTGCTGGTCGGGGAGAGGGCGCCGAAGAACGACTGGGACGTCTTCTTCCGGTCCACGGACAGCTTGGTCCGCTGCCCCTTTGGGAGCTGCATCCGGCGGGTCTCGGCCTCGTGCTCCAAGCGGACCTCGTCCGCCGTGCAGACCTCCCACCCTTGGTCCAACAAGCTCTTGACTTGGGCCTTCACCTCGGCCATGCGCCGGGTGATGGCTTTCTCGTCGCGGTGCTCGTCGAACGGGTCGGGCAGCTCGAGACTCAGCCCGCACAGGCGCAGGAGCAGCTGATACGAGGAATCCGCCTGGTACTCGACGTCGAACAGGATCTTCACGACGTCACGTATCGCCGGGACGTCCCAGAACTCGGCGTGAACACCGGACCGGGAGGGCGGCCGGGCCAAGATGGCCTTGAGTTCTTCCTCCTGCGCGCGGGCGGGTTCCGCCGCGTTCTGGTTCCCCGCATGCCCTGTCAGCACCGAGCACATCCTGGTGGCCCGCCACTCGGCCAACCATTCCAGCACTGTCCGCTCGGCCCGCTCAACCATTTTCGCGATGATGTCGATTCCGACTCCTTCAGAGGCGTACAGGACAGCTTCTGCTTTCATCCGAACCAGCACATGATTGTCGGAACGCTTCTTCCATCTGATCAGGACGGCGGTTTCTTCCGGGGTGACCTCAACCTGCATGTCCCGATCATATCCGAAACGGCACAGGAGATCCACGAAAAATACGGTTTCGTTTCATGTCAGCCATATGATTTCATCAAGGTGATTCCGTAGAAACTCTGCATATTTTTTCGTTAACTCGCTTCACTGGACCGGAGCGAATGCTAGTGATAGCCTCCTGTATAATCTCTATAGGAACAGCGCCGTAAGGTATATAACCATCCTCTCTTTGTATGAACGCGGGCTCGATTTCCATGGTTAATTCGCCATGGTGGAAAGTCAACTGAATCCTTAATCGTGACGATGTAATAATTACGCAACCACTGCCGGGGGAGCTCACTGAGAATGTAATTTTATAATTGTTTTCTTCAACATTGCTATCCCATAAAAACTGAAGGTTTTCTGCTATGTAGATAAGGACTTCTTCCATCTTAGCCACCGGATTTCAAACACCACTGACTGACCCACTGGTACCCTTTCTCTTTCAAGAAAGCGATCTCGCGAGCTGTATACTTACTGGGATCCAAAGCCTCTATTTCATTCTTTGAAACTGATGTAACAAATCTGTCTCTTGCTGCCATCCTATTTTCAAGGAAATATTGGTTTAGTTCCCAAGGGTCAGTATGCTGGCAACTTCATCCCACTCCTTCCCGATGTCAAAATAGCTTGCTTCCATCTTCTCTGCTTTTTCAATGTAGCCTGGGTAGCGGCCCAAAACCGTGGTGCCGCTATCAGTTATATGTGGAGTGAAGTGGGTTTTTCGGACAGTGGTGAACGTCTGGTTCAGGCTGTCTGATTGTGGCGTCTGGGTTCGGTGTCGATTTCGTTTGGTGTGCGGTAGTCGATCGCCGAGCGGGGGTCGTTTGTGATTGCATCCCGGTTCGATCCGGGATGTCACGTCCCGGATTCGGGTGGGTCCCGGTCGGGTAGACCTTGCGGTTCACGAGTTCTTTCTTCAGGGTCCCGTTGATAGGGGTCCGCTGCCGCGTTGTCGTAGCAGATGCCGGTCCGGTCCACTGATGGGAGGATCCCGTGCTCGGCCATTACTTTCGCGTACCCGGCAGAGGTGTACTGGGTAGGTTCAACCGGTCGGAGCGGAGACACCGTGGCGCTCCGGACCGGCGGGCAGACCCTGGTGGCCACGGGTCAGGGCCTCGCTGATCAGCCCGGTACGGCGTGTGACCGGCCACGGGTGCAGCCGATGATCTTCTTGCCGGATGCAATCCCGTGACCGTGGCCAGATGAGGCGAACCCCCCTTGCCAGGTCCGGGGTGCAGGGTGATGTCACCGGCCCATGTCACCGCCGGCGCGTCGGCGGCGTGGTTCCTGCGGGGCCCTGCCCCGGCTGGCCTGGGAGGTCCGCGGCCTGGATGGTGGTTCGGGCCTTCTTCCTGGGGTTGACAAGGAGTCATGCCGTTGGCGGCCATGACCACCGGGACGCTCCAGCGCGCTGGCCTGGGTTCCGTGGCGGGGCGGGCCCGGCCTGGATGCGGCGGTGGCCGCAGAATCTGCTCGGACTCGTCGAAGAACCCGGCTGTGATGACGGCCGGGCTCCTGTCTTCTCCTGGCTGTTGCCGAACCGGGCCGGCCACCGGCAGGCGTAGTAGCCGGACCTGGGATGTTTCCACCCCACCGGCACACGGGGCCGGACAGGGGTGGTTGCCTTCTTCGCTGCGGATGAATCCGTACTCGATGCTCACCGGGGGTTCCCGGGGCGGACGAGGGCCGCCGCTTTTTTCCAGGGGCTCGGCTTCCATTCGGGCTTCGCGGAGTTCGGCCTTCAATCGTCGTGGTCTCCGGCGTTCTTCTCGCTCGACGGATTCTCCGTCCCGGGTTCTGGATGCTCCTTGCGCCATTTCGCGACCCAGTTGCCCACGGTCCGCAAGAGCCAGCCCGTAGGATCTCGCGACTTCTGCCGCCGGCCGGGATCGTTGAACGATCCCGGGGAACGACTTGTTCCTTGAACTCGGCACCGTAACCCCGGTGCTGACATGATCAAATCCTATCACACGCATCGGAAACACTGGTTTTTATCAGCGTCCGAAAAACGCGGAGCGCTCCACACAGCCCATGGCAGCGCGGCAGTAACGACAACACCATACGGCCTCCTGCGCCAGTACCTGCCCAAGGGAACCGACCTGTCCACCTACACCCGGCCCGACCTCGACAACATCGCATTCCTCCTCAACAACCGCCCCCGACAAACCCTCGCGGCTTATTCACGGGAGGCTCAGTGAGAGACGCAACCTTTAGCAATGACCTGGTTCATTAAGGCCATGAATAAGCTTCCTCGAATTCGCCAAACCAAAAGAAATCCTCGTCAAACCACTCGCCGAAGCAGGCGAGGAACTCACCAGCTAACACCACCCAACATCACAGACGTCTAACGCGAAACTCTTGAAGAAACCTTCGGAAAACCCACCCCACATATCACCGAACGCGTCTTCGACTGCGATTATGAAGACCTCCCCCCTTGTAATGGGTGACTACTCGTGTTTCACGACAATCAAATTTTTTTCTAATTTCCTTGCCAATTTGTCTACTCAACCGATATCTACGATAGTGAAGTGTATGCATATCGTTTTCGGTTGCCTTCCGAATGAATTTTCGCTCTAGATCTTCGACAATGAACCCTTCGGGGGTAACTTGCAGAACCTCTTCAACTTCAGTGTCGCTAGGGATGGCCCATTCGCCCATGTTCAACCATTTTCCTCTCCGAATGTCAATATCACGCATAAAACCCTTAAAAATAATGGGTGTCTTCATCGCCATGTCCACATCACATGGACTTGTAGGAACATCCACAAAGCCAGCGCGAATATTTACATACAGACAGTCGCTCTCATTGGCACTTACCTCCTGCCCTTTTGCTTCAGAAGCAAGGTCAATGTATATGACCTGTCCGATGGCGGCGCGGTGAGATCTCAATGGAATTGCAAACACGCACCCTTTTTTCAGGGGTGCCTTCTTCTTTATCATAAAACTCTCCAGCTTCTCAATGATCTGCTCTCTTGAACGGGCACTATTTCAGGTGAGAGATTTGCGAATCTCGACTCTGAAATTTCTTCACTAAGCATATGGTTGGCTGCTTGCCAAAGGTTGTTTTGAAAATGTATGGTCGTCATGAAACAAAATCGTTTCTGGTTTCGCGGGGCGGGAAGGTGTTCGAATTCGTAGTCGAAGGCGCGGCCGGTGATGTATGAGGCGGACGCGCCGAGGGTTTCTTCGGGGTCTCGCGCTGGATGGTCGCGATGTTGTTCCTGGCCGCGTTCCGGACGTGCTCGACCGGGTTGTGGTCGGGCGCGTACGGCGGCGGATGGATCGGCGTGATGCGCTCCAGCAGCTGCCCCGCCTCGTGGAGGTCGGTCAATGCTTTCGCGTGGTGGAATCGGGCGTTGTCCGGGACGACCGCGATCTTGCCGGCCTCGGTTTCTCGTTGGAGCAGGTCCGGTGCGAGGATTGTCTGCTCGGTGTTCTGGTTGCCCTCGATTGGGTACAGCGTGATCCTCTTGCTGGTCAGCGAGAGGGCGCCGAAGAACGACTGGGACGTCTTCTGCCGGTCCACGGACAGTTTGGTGCGCTGTCCTCTGGGGGGCTGCATGCGGCGGGTCTCGGCCTCGTGCTCCAAGCGGGCCTCGTCTGCCGTGCAGACCTCCCAGCCCTGATCCAACAAGCTTTTGACTTGGGTTTTCACCTCCGTCATGCGTCTGGTGATGGCTTTCTCGTTGTGGTGCTCGTCGAACGGGTCGGGCAGTTCGAGGCTCAGCCCGCACAAGCGCAGGAGCAGCCGGTACGAGGAGTCCGACTGGTGTTGTTCCACGTCGAACAGGATCTTCACGACGTCACGTATCGCTGGGACGTCCCAGAACTCGGCGTGGGCACCCGCCTGGGAGGGCGGCCGGGCCAGGATGGCCTTGAGCTCTTGCTTCCGGGTGCGGGTGAGTTCCGCCGCGTTCTGGTTCCCGGCGTGCCCGGTGAGTACCGAGCACATCCTGGTGGCCTGCCACTCGACCGGCCATTCCTGCACCGTCCTCTCAGTGCGCTCAACCGTCTCAGCGATGATGTCCACATCAACGCCACGGGAGGCGTACAGGACCGCCTCTGCCTTCATCCGCACCAGCACATGATCGTCGGAACGCTTCCTCCACCCGACCAGGACGGCTGTTTCTTCCGGGGTGACCTCGACCTGCATGCTCCAATCATATCCGAAACGGCACAGGAGATCCACGAAAAATACGGTTCCGTTTCATGTCAGCCATAGATATCACGGGTCTTAGTCACAACCTAATCAGAAACTAGCTCTTTATGTTAATTGAGGATGCCGCTGATCTAAATTACCCTCTCTCATGCGAGATAATTTCAGAAAAAAATCTCGTATACATATCATCACTAATCGAAATTCCCCATCCTTCAGGCGATCGAAAAGAATCCAAGGCTTCTGGACTTCGTTCAAAAAACTGCATGTCGGTATCTAGGTGCATCCAAGGCCCATCGGCATCAGGAGTGGAAAGCACGCCGAACTCCCAGTCTCTCTGCGCCCACCACCCCCATAAATTGGAAGAACCTGTGACAGCCATGACATCCATCATGCAGATAGCACCTGAAACATGTCCTTCAGGTTGAAATTGCATCCCCTTCAAAAATTCATTCTCAATGCCATCTCGAAGCATTCGAAATCCTGGCCATGAACCATAAAGATCAAATAAGTAGTCAGGGTCAGGATCTAGAACAACACATGTCGCAAAACTATCTCCATAGCAATCCATCAGAGACGGAAGCATCAGTGCAATCTCACCGCTGGCAATGCTGTCGAAATCCAGAATAGAGACATGCCCACCCTTGGTCACAAAGGGAAGTTCAGGGAACCTCTTGCTCGTATCAAATACTTTCGCAACATCTGATACGTATTTATGAAATGTATTCTTGTCGCGAAGGAGAAAAGGGCAATGAGACATCATTCTACAGCCCCAATCTCAGCTTAAGACTTGGTTTGTGCGCCCCAGGTGGCGTATATTCTCCTGTCCATCCGTCATAATCTCGAGCATGATCTCTGATTGACCATTTCTCTTGGTTCAATCCTTCTCCTCGGCTGTACACATTCACTCCTTGTCGATCTATCGAATCACGGGTCCATCCTCTGTCAATGAGCTTTTGCTCCAGCTCATCGTGTTGCATGTTGGTGCCAATATTCTTAAATCGAGATCCTTTTTTCGTGACGTTGATGTACTCATGTTGCGAGCCTGGTTTGGGTGTGCACATGTTGTGGACTGTTGTCCATGTGGTGCCT
>ERZ773022.22-NODE-22-length-167587-cov-12.376973_pt1 | contig 167587 bp, 156 predicted proteins | sample MGYA00580839_ERZ773022 | MGnify/ENA primary metagenome ERZ773022 (study PRJEB29015, sample SAMEA2738020) | human oral metagenome | biome: human oral; feature: human-associated habitat; material: dental | place: China | collected 2044 ...
CGTCGTATCAAAATCAGCCCAAAAACCTGCTGGAAGCCATTTACTTTTCTTCATTCTTAGATTCATTACTCAGCTAAAAACTCAACTAAGTATATTCCCAAAGAGAGATAAAGCAATTTTTTTCAAACTTTTTCAATGTTTTACTTTCTCCAGTCCCCCCTCTCCCCGTCATTGCGAGCGAAGCGAAGCAATCCAGTCCTTCCTCTCCCGTCATTGCGAGCGAAGCGTGGCAATCCAGTACCCCGGGCATCGAATCTGGGGGGTCGTTTTACCCTTCCGACCACCCCGGGCATCGAATTTGGGGGTCATTTTCACGTTCCCGACAGCTCGGAAGTCAAATTTGGGGGTCATTCTTGCACCATCGACCTGCCCGACACCCAAATCTGGGCTCATTCTTGGACCGTCGACCTGTCCGACACCCTAATTTGGGGGTCAAGCTTCCCGTCCCCCATAAACTTCACACCCCGCTCCTCCCAAAACCAACGAGCCAAAGCGAATCCCCTCATCTATTTTTTACCGTCCCAAGAGGCAACCACAGGGAGTCCTCGACGAAAGGAAGTGGAGGTCGGGAGGGCGATGCCAAAGGAAGCGGGAATTTAGCCCCATTACCACGATTGCTGTTCACCTTTAAACTTCATTCTCTACCCTAGAAGTAGGGATTCCTCCCCAAAAAGCAAGACAAAATCCAAAAATCCACACTTTCTCCTCAAAACGAAAAAGCCCCCAGAGAAAAACCCTGGAGAGCTTCTAAGAAGCATTGCGAGTCTCACGACCAGCACACTTAAAATTCCTAAATAGACATGATAGAAGTACCCCTAAGATACGGATCTCCTCCCGATTTGCAAGAGAAAAACAGGAAAATCTAATCCCTTCCTCCCAATACGAAAAAGCCCCCAGGGAAAAACCCTGGAGAGCTTCTAAGAAGCATTGCGAGTCTCACGACCAGCGCGCTTAAAGACATTAATTCCACTTAACAGAAGTGCCACTAAGATACGGATCTCCTCCTCATTTGCAAGAGAAAAAGAGAAAAATCTGACTCCTTCCACCGAAACGGAAAAGCCTCCCAGGTAAAAAACCCGGGGAGCTACAACCAAAAATACGCGACCTCTCATGAAAAGGAAAAGAACTATGGCACAGAGTGAGAGGCAGGCGAATAAATAAGGATTCTCTCCTCAATTGCAAGAGAAAAACAGAAAAAAATCAGACTTTCTTCTTCTCTTCCTCCTCGAGCAAACAGTAATCCACCCTTTTCCCAGCAAAAAGAAAAAGCTCCCCGGGAAAATCCAAAGGAGCTTTAATAAGATTAACGATGCCCTCTATAACGAGCAACAAACATAGAGCACCTACTTTCCTGTTCTAAGAAGAGATCATCTAGTTCCTAATCAAAGGAAATGGGAGCCTCAACACCAGAGAGCAAGGAGAGCTTTCCGTGATCAATCTCATAGAGATTAAAGAAGTAGCCATCTTCATCGCTGAAGAAGTGCTTAGGACAATTTGCCACAATAGGAGCAGATCCTTCTTGACAGCTCGAATCTGCCTCCATGAGCGTCTGATAAACGATCGCTCCTGTCTCGCAAGAAGAGACTACAAGCTGCACCCTACCATGACAACTAATACGATAAGGATCATAAGCCTCCACTTTCACACCAGAAGATGTGATCGTAATATGCGGGAAAAGCGCTGATCCCCACCTCTTCAAATCCCAAGGAGCCATGTACCGAGAAGAAGAGATAGAACTCGTCGTCATTTGTTCCTGAATCTCACCAGCAGGGACAGAGGTTTGCATCTGCCCCTTTGCCGAGAAAGGCAAAAGTGGGAGAGTAAGAAGAAAAAACAAGCTAACTACTAAACACTTGTGGAGAAATCCACCATTAGCGACCGAAGCCACATTGCGAGTAAGACCAAAAATTGACACGAACTCACGAAAATTCTTTTTCATAATCTAAATTTTTTTATATGTTTGAACTATATTTTTGTTGTTGACGATAGTAATATACATTTTTTCCATCTAATTGCAAGGAGAAATCATACTTTTTTACTTTTTCTTAAAAAGTCAAGTATAGAGACAGTTTTATAATAGCAAATTCACTTCTTTATTCCTCTTAAATACAAAGAAAAGAGGGAAAAATCAGACTTCCTTCGTTTGTTCCTCCCCTAGCAAACGGAAATCCATCCCTTCCCCAGCAAAAGGAAAAAGCTCCCTCGGATAAACCAAGAGAGCTTTAGTAAAGCCACAAACACTTTCTACCACGCGGAGAGAACAAGCTCTCCATAATTATGATAAAAGGGAAAATGACTTAAATTTGTTTTACAACCAGACAGTTGTCTACCGGTCGGAGCCTCTTCGAAAAGAGGCAACTCCCCGAGATATACACGAAATCTCCGTTCCCTCGGCACCGAAAGATACTGGGACATATCCTTCTCCAAGAAGGTATAGACCGCCAAATCCCCATGCTTTGAATCAAGTTGCATAGGGAGAATGGCATAAAAGTTATCAAAAGGATCATAAACCTGGATGTAGATACGTTCATCCCGCCTAGGTTTCTCCGTAGTCCTGACAACGAACTTCGCACCATCACCAACCGGCACAATCTGCAGGGTGGTTTGATGCTTAACCGACGATTTCTGCACACGAACAGAAGTATCCAGATCATTCTCCTTGAAATAGACCGAACTCGGGAAGCCCGTCAGTTGACGCCCTCCACAAGGACCCCACTGATTAACCCTAAAGAGGTAGATTTCCTCGTTTTTGAAGCACGAAGCAGGACAAGTAACCTCAAAGCGGACATAACCATCAGGAGAAGTGACTCCTTCAACCATTTCACCATAGAACACCAAAACCCCAGATTGACCATCACAGACAACAAGCTCTATCTGACCAGCCTGAACAAGTGATTCATGCACATCAGCCGACACTCTAGCACCTCGTGAAGAGGATTCAATCCTCGCAAAGACCTTCGGCAACGACGGATCAATAGGAGGAAAGGCAGGAGGATCCAAAGCCTGAATCACTCTTGATTGAAGAATCCCTTCCCGTACCTGAAGATTTTTTGCTTTTGGACGAGAGGGAGACTTGCGAGTTGCAGATTTAGTCCTCTTTGAAGAGCTTAATTGACGTTGAGCAAGAAGCTTCGAATCTTTTCCCGAAGACCTTCCTTGTCCAGCATCAGACTTCTTCGCCTGTGCCGGAACAGAATGCTGCCGAGCAAGAGTCATTTTTTCTCTGCCTGGATCAGCAGTTTTCCGAAGAGAAGGCTGAGGAGCTTTCTTGTGGCTTGGCCGTTGTTGAGCTTGAGACTTTTTCTTTTCCGCTGAGGTAGGCTTCTTCCGAGCTACAGACTTTTTGACTGCAACCGGAGCAGAAGCTTTCTGAACAACAGACTGAGAAGCTTTCTTCTGAGCTATCCCTTGTTGAGCTTCTGATTTTCTCTTTTCTGCTTGAGCAAGATCATATTCTCGAAGCTCAGGATTCCTTTTATAGGCGTCCTCCTGAACAATCTTCATACATTCCTCAGGGCTTAAGCGCTTAGAACGAACAGAAGTCTTGTCTGAAACAGTGGAGGAAGGTGCATCCGCCTTCTGCTGAGAAGCAGCAGCAGAGCTTGTCGTTATTTTCTCCTGAGTCCCTCTATCAGTGCCAGAAACTGAAGTCTGACCCTTCGCCTTGAGAGGCAATAGAAGGAGAAGAAGAAGAAACGAACCGAACATCTTAAGTGCAGGAAAGCACTTCGTACCGGAAGAAGGTGGAACACCTCCTTTGCGAGTAAGTCCAGAAGTTGGCGTTAACTCACTAAAATTTTTTGCCATGATCTATTTGTTTTTATATGTTTGAACTGTAGTTTTTTGTTAGCGACAGTAATATACATTTTTTCTATCTAATTTCAAGAAGAAATTACATTTTTTTATTTTTTTTATAAAAGTCAAGTATAGAGACAGTATTATAATAGCAAATTCACTTCTTTCTCCTTCTTAAATACAAAGAAAAAGGAAAAAAATCAGAGTTCCTCCCTCTGATTCTCCTCGCATCAAGCTAAAAACTTCCGACTCTGATAAAGCCCACCTACTCCAACGATAAAAAACTTACTTCTCCTCAGTCAAAAAGATAACTTTTCTTGCTACTTTATGTTGCTCTCTTTTGTAAAGCTCTTGAAGCGAACCAAAACGAAAGCCCACCTGCTCGGCTACTTCAATAATTGCCTTTTCTAGCAAATTCTCATAGCCCAAATACCGAGGAATAGTAAAAACCATCGTCGGTTTCTTAGGGAAAGCATTCGCCATTTGTTCAATCCAAGGACGATAAACATTTTTCACCCATCTTTGATATTCCTTAACCTCTTCTGCCGTTGTGCTCGTCTTGATTACAGGTCAAAGCCACCCTTCAGTAATAATAATCGGAGTCTTTCCAGCAAAAAGCTCAAGATTTTCAAAGCTTTTTGTAGCATCATGTAAGAAAAAATCAAAAATCTGATCAGGTTTTGACCATTTAGAAGCGAGCCACCAAGGTTTATTCTGATTCGCAAAGGTAAGCTTCAAATCTGAACCTAAAAAATCATAAGCAAAATAATTCGCCAAAAAACCTGTCGTTCCACTTCCAGCAAAAGGATCATAAATCAGCGGTTTCTCCTGTGATTTTGAAAGAGAAAGCCCGATATTCATCAAAGTATGCGTTAATTTCGCAGGCATCATCCCCATTTGCATACTACGACCTGGCTTTTCAAAATCCACCACCTCATAAAGTTTAATCTGCTGATAACCCAACACCTGTCCCCACTGCGATCAGATTTTTATGAGTTCGACCCCCTTTTGCTTAACCTCCAAATCCGTATGAAAAAGATCGACCTGCTTAAATCTCTTGAGTCCATAACGTTTTTTGAGATTGATTCCCTGATTTTTATCCGCTACCCCGAGGATTCTCTTTTCACAAGAAGAAAAAAAATCTGACAAATCACCATCAATCAGCTTTCCCCACTTAATAATCCCAGCGAGTTGGGCAAGCTTAGGCTCCTCACAATTTTCAAAAAGCACAATCTGCTGAGTAGTTCAGGATTGCAGCTTGGTTGGTTGTGCGTATTCAAGCTCTTTCAAGCTAAGCTCTTTATTTTTTCAGAGGATCGCGAAATACATAATAAACAAAAAGGAATAAATGCAATTGTATATATAGAAAAAGCCTGAATTTGCAATCAGACTTTCTTTTTTTGATTTTATTTAGTCTTTAGGAATGATAATTTCATAAGCAATACGATTTTCTTTGGCTAGTGGACTAATTTTCATATCAAATCCCCAATATTGAGCTTCTGAATCATTTAGATTTGAAAACACCACCACATCTTCTTCAGATATTATAGCTGACTCCCCTGCTTGAATAATTTTTTGATTTGTAAGTGGCGGATACATGATTCAAATCGGAGGATACTCATTTCTATTATCAAAAACGATTCCCGAATATAGTTTATCATTTAATGGTGCAACACTATCGCTAGCACATGAAGATTTAGTTTTTGTGCGATAATGAGCTTCAGTATTTACTTCTACTATTCCTGTTAAAACAGTAATTTTTACTTTTACTCCAGAATAGATTTCCAAATACGAAAGATCAAAACTCAATTCTTCCCCATAATCTAAACGCAGATTATCATTTTTCAATTCATCAACATTATGGTGTCAAAACTCTCTTCCGTTATCACAGACTCCTTTTGGATTCTCCATCACTGTGCAATCCTTGTATTTGCAAAGCTCTTTAAGATTGCATGACTTAAATCCCAAAGGGAATCAAGTCCCTTTTAATTTTTCTTCATAGCTATAAACCTTTTCTGGCTGCTTTGGAGGACAAACAAGTTCTGTTGGTTTTCATGAACATCCAGCAAGTAAAAACACTACCAATAACAAAGGTAAAACTCTCTTCATGATTGCACAAATAAAAAATAAAACCAATCAAAGCATAGTCATCCTTAAGGGCATTTCAAGATTAAAAAAAATCTGACCGCTCGGATCAGATTTTCTCCTTTAAAAAGATTAATGATGAAGTTCTGCAAGCTTAATGTCAGCTTTGACTTTCTCTAATTCACAGATCAGCTGACTAATCTCCTCCACACTTCCAAAGCTTTTCACTTTCTGTAATTTCAGTTCAAGAAGTTGTTGATTCCCACGAAGCTCCACCAGTTTCGCCAAAGGTTGCATCGTAGCCACAGAAACAGTAATCTTAATCATAGTCCCATCCACCAAAGCAATCCCTTTGGAAATACTCAGACTCTTACTCATTTTCCCACCAGAAGAAATCTGAATCACTCCAGGAACCAATTTTACCACCGAGGGAATATGATTTTGGAAAACCGTTAAAGTCCCATTTTCAGTTGGCAAATTCACCTGATCTATAGTTCCCTCATAAACGGTCGTATTTTGTGTCGTAGCTATAGTAAGTTGCATAATTCTTAACATTAAGAAGATAAACTCGCCTAAGTATAGTCGTTTAGTAATGAAAAAGCAAAAAATCTGATCTTTTTTGTGAGTAATTATGTCATTGCGAGCGTTAGCGAAGCAATCCAGAACGATTTTCTTCTGGATCGCCACGGCTTCGCCTCGCGATAACAACTCCCACTTAAGTATTATCCTTGCTGTTTCATTTGTCTTCTCAAGAATGCTGGAACTTCAGTATCTTCCTCTGGTTCTTTTACAGTTTCTGGTTCTGGCTTAGTTTCAGTGTTTCTAAGTCCTCTTGTGATATAATTTTCAGATTCTCTTTTAGGAGTTTCAATCTTTTGACCAAGGAAATTTCTCTGAACAGGCTTCAAAATAGGTTCTTTGCTCTGCTCTTCAAATCCGGTCGCAATAATAGTAACTTTCACTTCGTCTTCAAAAGATTCATCAAAGCTCATTCCCCAAATCATATTCACATCATCATCAAGGATTTCTTCAACAATCGCAGCAGCTTCCTGCACTTCAATCGGTGTCAAATCCATTCCTCCAGATACCGCAAAAATCACTTTCTTCGCTCCATCAAGATTAGTTTCAAGAAGGGGATTTTCAATAGCTTTTCTCGCTGCATCCACTGCCCTCTTTTCTCCAGCTCCGTATCCGATTCCGAGCAAAGCGTTTCCAGAATTAAGCATCACTTCTCTAATATCTGCAAAGTCAATGTTGATATCTCCAGGCTTGGTAATCAAATCAGAAATACCCTGGACTCCAAGATAAAGCACCTTATCAATCATGGTAAAGGCTTGTTTGAAGGTCGTTTTTTTGTCTACCAAAGTATAAATTTTATCATTTGGGATCACAATCAAGGTATCTACAACTTCTTTCATCTTTTTAAGTCCTTCTTCAGCATTGATAGATCTTTTCTTTCCTTCAAAGCTAAAAGGCTTCGTAACGATACCAACAGTAAGGATTCCCATACTTTTTGCGATACTTGCGACAACTGGAGCGGCCCCAGTTCCAGTTCCTCCCCCCATTCCAGCAGTGATGAAAACCATATCAGTATCTTGCATTACTGATTTAAGATTCATTTCATCTTCTTCTGCTGACTTTCTTCCGATTTCAGGATTCGCTCCAGCTCCGAGTCCTTTCGTAATATTGAGTCCGATATTTACTTTTTGCTGTGCAAGATTTGTTGCAAGATCCTGTGCATCAGTATTTACCGCAACAAACTCTACTCCTGTCAATCCTTCTTGGATCATTCTATTGAGGGCTTTATTTCCGCACCCCCCTACTCCAAAGACTTTAATCTTTGCTCCTGGGATAAACTCAGGCATAATTTCATTGATAACCATTAGTTAGATAGTATAAGATATAAAGAAAAATCTGAATTAATATTTGAGTTTTTTATTGACTAAAAGAGATCCTTAAAGAAGTTTCCGATCTTACTAATCGCTTTTCCAGCTCCTCTAAAGGACATTTTCTTTGAAGAGATATCAACATACTTATTAGATCGATAATAAACTCCAAGCAAATTAACAAACTGGATATTAAGAGACAGATCGCCAACATTCACCATGAGATCCTTTCCAAAGAACGTTGCAAGTTTGAAAACATTCTTCGCAAGATAGTCAATATTCATCATCTTACTTCCACCACCAATCAAAAGAATTCCCCCTGGCAATCTTCAGTCTTTTTCTATCCTTTCTAAATGCTGATTGACTTTAAGAAAGATTTCCTCATATCTTGCATTAATAATATCAGAGAGGAAGACCAGATCAAGTTGACTATCAGACTTAATCCCCTCAGAAAGAACCGCCATACCATGAGTTTTCTTAATTTCTTCAGCTTCTTTGATATCTACCTGCATTCCAATAGAAATATCTTTTGTAACATCTTCTCCTCCCATAGGAATCGTCCCATAACCAAGCGGATAACCATCCTCATAAATCACATAAGAAGTCTGATTCTTTCCAATATCCACAAGCACGGTTCCAAGATCTTTATGATCATAATCTATAGCAACTTCTGTAGCAGCAATAATATTAGGGATAATATCAGAGATGGATAACCCAACCTTATCAAAAGCATCTACAAGCCCTGTATAAAAATTCTTTGGAAGCATAAAGACATCGGCCATTAATTCAAGTTTTTTACATTTCAGACCAATAGGATCTTTTTCTCTTTTATCCTCATCAATAATCCAGCAAACTGGAGCAATTTTAATGGTTTCATAATTATTTTTCATAGAAATCTCAGAAACAATTCTGGAAAGATGGTCAATATCATCATTTTCTACTTCATCTTGCATAATTCTCTTCCCTTCAATAATCCTATGCACAAGCATCTCAGGATGAGAAACACCAACAACAACTTCTTCAATAAAATCTCAGCCTAACTTCTTGATAAAATGCTCAATAATCTTGTTGATTGTAGTAGTAAAGGCTTCTGCATCAAGGATTTTTCCTTTTTTTAGTCCAAGTGCAGGTTCCATCTGTTTAGCAAGAATAATGTCTTTCTCATTATCCTTTCAAAAAACAACCGCCTTAATCATATCATTCCCAATATCGAAAACCGCTTTGATATCTCTCATCAGCATCTGGATATAAAATAAAATTTTTCTACGACCACCACTTTAGGAATACCACAGAAAAAGACAAGAGGATTTTAAAAGTTCGTGATATACAATAGTTATCAGAAAAATTAACAAAGCTAGCAAATAGTTATCAGAAAAAAGAAGATAAGCGTAAAGGAAGAAAAAAGTATTACACAAAAGAATTAATCGCCAAAATTTGCAATATATAAAAAAAACGCTACAATTATATCAGGTTTTATATCTTTTGCATCACAAAACATGAGTTTATCAAAAGCGACAAAAGCTTGGAAAACCCGCTATTATCTACTTCTCATTATTTTTATTTGATGATTAGGAGCTCTTGGATATTTCTATGGATTTTCATATTTGCAAGAGCAAACAATAGCAGCTAAAGAGCAAGAAATCCAGAATGAACAGAAAAAAATTGAAAACTTCTATCAAAATACCGGATTAAAAGAATTTCTCGCTGTGAAAAAACTAGAAACAACAAGAAATCACCTACCACGAAGTGATCACATAGAAAAAATCCTTTCTATCCTATCCAAAGTAAAACACGTAGAAGAAGGAAGAGGAAATATCCTCCTATCTGACTTCAAAATCAACCTTCAAGAACTCTCTCTGAATGGAATCGTAGGAAACCTAAAAGCCTTATACTTAGCACCTGGAGGATCAGGATTCTCTGTTTTGGACGAATTCAATCAGTTAGAATTCCTCTCCGATATCGCAGTAAGAAATTATGAAAGAAACGAAGATACCAGATGATTTAAATTCACTTTATCTGCTAAAGTCATAAACGATGCAAGAACAGAATCCACAATTAATCAATAATCTGCTTGAGCAGCAAAAAAACACCGCATATATAAAAGAACTCTCAGAAGATACCAGTGAAAACCAATTAAGCATTACAAGAGTCGTAACCGCAAAATATAAAGTATATGTCATTATTTTGCTTATTTTATGAGTTTTGCTTGGGACAAGATATCTCCCACAGGCCTACCAGTATTTTGAAGCAACTCAAGCTCTAGAAGAGAAAAAAAACAAAGAGCTTAATGACCTAAAAGCAGAAATAGCAAACCTGGAACAATCAAAAGTTCAGCTAGAGGATCTGCAAAATAATAAAGATCAAATAATAGCTTGCGTAAACGAAGAAAAGGAATGTTCGTCACTATCAGAAGGTTTAAAGTCTGACTTTTGAAGCGTAGTTTCCTACTTACAAATGGGAAATCTAAATTCGAAAAAAATGAAAATCGACGAGAAAAAAGTTCTCAAAAATCTCGACCAATACCTTATAAAAAATAATCCAAGAGAAAAGGTATCTAGTCCAAACGGAGTCATCGAGGGTATCGAAATAGGAGAACCAGAACCTGTTGAAAAAGATTCTGTATTTATGAAAGTACCAATTCTTATCAAAGTAACGTTTTCTGACAAAGATGATCTGATTTCTTTTGTTGATAACATTGAAAAATTCATCATTTCCAATACCGAAGACAGTATTCTATATAAGATTGAGGAACTTTCCTACGACATGATGGCCTATGATGAAAGTCAGACTACTGATATAGTTTTAACAGCATACTACTTTAACTAACATATAATTCCCCATGACAACAGAAAAAAAGTCAGAAAAAATTGAATGAGGTCTGTTTGAAAAAATTGTGATCGCCACAATGCATGGTCTGGATAAAAATTCATTCTCTGCAAAAGATAAAATTTTATTTTACAAAGAAATCGTTTACATGCTACGTGGAGGGATTTCAATTCTCCAAGCGATTGATACGATCAAAAAATCCACAACAAACTACGCACTAAAAACAATCACAACAAGCATCGCCCACCATCTCAATGAGGGAAAGAGTTTTTCTTATGCCATAGGACGTTTACCCGAATATTTCGATGAATCTGATAGTGCAATCATCAAAACCTGAGAAAATACAGGAAACTTAGATATAGTATTACAAGAGCTAGCCAATGAATACAGCTATCTCAATGCCATCAAAAATAAATATACCTCAGCACTCACCTACCCTGCTATTTTGATTATTATGTCGATTGCTGCAGTATTATTTCTCTTCTCTTCGGTGCTTCCAGGAATTTTGGAAATGTTTACTTGAGATATGGATAAACTCCCATTAATCACTCGCATCCTAAAATCTACTTCAGATTTCTTTGTCCTTTCCCGAAAAACAATCCTAATAGTACTAGGAACTATTGGACTTATACTCGGAATTTATGGGACAACTGAACAAGGAAAGAAAAACTTCTCTCAAATGCTGATGTCTCTACCCTTGATAGGTAAAATGACAAAAACCTACTATCTTATCAAGCGAGCAAGATATACAAAACTGATGGTTGGATCTGGGTTAGACTACGTTCAAACCTTTCGTTTACTAAGAGGTGTTCTAGCAATCCCTGCATACCAAGATATGATTGAAAAAGTAATGGCTTGACTACAGGTCGGGAAAAGCATTTACGACTCTATCAAAGAAGAATCTCAGATCATCTACCCAAACGTCGCAGTAATGATCAAAGTTGGGGAAGAAACCGCCCATCTTGAAGAATCAATGCAAAACATCATTTCAATGTATCAAGAAGAACTCGATAATACAATTACTCAATTTTCAAAAATATTAGAGCCTATCATCTTAATTTTCATGGGGGTTATCGTAGCTCTCGTTGCATCAGGAATTTTTGGAGTTGTATTCTCCATTATGGAAAGTATTGGAAGTACAAACTAGAACAGTTTGAAAGCTCGCTTATAAAGCAAGATTATGATAAACTTGATCTACATCCTCATCATCATGTAAAACCTCCAAAATATGTTCGAAAGTTTCTCTATCCTCACCTGTTAGAGAAATCTGATTCTCTGCGAAAAAATGAATATCCGCCTCAGAAATATGATACCCAAGCTCGACAACGGCCCTTCTTACAGAAACAAAATCTGATTTGGAAGTATATACCTCAGCTATTTGTCAGTCAATACTTAAATCTTCAATTGGTAGATCCATCATCTCCATCTCTAGTGTTTCTGCATCAAAAGGAGTAATCTGTTCAATCTGCCTTCCTTTATCTTCTACCATTTGGGATTTTCCATCAATGACGATAAATCCTTGCTCTTTAAATTGCCGAGCTACAGCACCAATTTCAGCCATAGAACCTCAAGCTTTTTGTAAGGCAGTTCTGAGTGATTGAGAAGTTCTATTCGTATTTGAAGTTACTGTTTTGATCAAAATCGCAGAACCATTAGGCCCATACCCTTCATAAAAAACTTCCTTCATTTCCTCTCATTCCAGTTGCCCAGAACCTTTCAAGATCGCCCTTTCCACAACATCTTTTGGCAACCCATGATAACGAGCCTTTTCAAGCATCATCTCCAATGAAGGATTCATCTTTGGATCTGCTCCATTTTTAGCTGCAATTTGAATTTTCTTTCCAATAATACTATACATTCTGGATTTATTAGCATCTCCAGAAGCCTTTTTCGCTGCAATACTATGCCATCTTCACATCAGAATAATCAAAAAAGATAAAAAAACTGAAACAGTATACAGATTTTTCCCTCTTTTTCTAGAAAAAATCAATTTCGGAAACAAAAGAGAGAACCTTATGCCTTGAAAATATCCGAAAGTTTTGCTAATTCATCCTGCGAAGCCATATCCCCCACTTTAGTAGTCAAAAAGCCAGGATAACGATCAAAGAAAACCTTTTCAGAACTAACTTCCGGCTCTCGCTGTTCAGAAAGTCCCCACATTGGATAGAGCTTAATATGCAAATGATTTACGCCCATTCCTTCCATAATCATCCCGACTCTCACCACATTTAATTTCGACTTTAAAAGTTCAACGACTTCACGAATCGCCAAAAAATAGCGCTGAGCAAAGTCCGAATCTTCAATTAAGAAAAAATCTGAATCAAAATGCTCTTTAGGGATCACCAAAGTCTGCCCTTTACAGTTAGGGAAGAGATCAAGAAACGCATAAAACTCGTCATTTTCCCAAACCTTATAAGAAGGGATTTCTCATGCTACAATCTTACAGAAAAGACAATCTGATTTTTGCATCTATTTAAGAAAAAATCTAAAAATCCGTATAACCTCTTATTGACAAGTTATCATCTTTAATTTACAATACTCTTGAGCAATTTCAAAACAAGCCTGACTAGTCCCTCTCGAACGAATAGAAAAAGTCAAGTGAGAGAAAGCTTTCCCTTCATGAGAAATAGAGCATTCCGGAGAAAAAGGAAGATAAAGCATCTCAACAGAAGAAAGCTGTTCTCCATCACCACTCAATGCAGCAATTTCAAACTTTCCAGCAAAGGTTCAGCTTAACTCACCTCATTCCCTCAATCAATAAGCATAAGGAATTTGGCTTTCTCATACAGAAAGCTTTAATGTGATACCAGAAAATGGCTTTCACTGATAATAGTTTGAAGCATTTACCTGCAAAAATAAGGTATCAAAAAAACCAGCAAATTCTTCATTTACAGCTTTTACTTTAAGTTTTTCCAAGCTACTCCAACTCAGTCCCATTCCAACTGCCGTCAAAATTCCAATCACGACAACCACAACCAACATTTCTATCAGTGTAAATCCTTTTCAAAAGCGTATTTTCATCAGAAAAGAAAAAGATAAATCAGACTTTCCGCAAAGAATATCATAATAAATCTTAGCCATTCCTCTCCCAAAAGCAAGAAAATCTTCCAAAATAAGAAAATAAAAAATCCTCACACAACAATTTCCCTTGACGAGAAAGAGCAATTTTGACTTGCTTTTTACTCTGACTTTCCTAAACTAAAAGCTGAATAAATTACTTTTTTAATTAAAAAAGAAAAACTGAATGACCACGCCAGAAAACAATCATGAATACGATGCCTCACAGATTAGAGTGCTTGAGGGGCTAGAACCAGTAAGACAAAGACCTGGAATGTATATCGGAAGCACGGATTATAGAGGGCTTTACCATATGATACAGGAAATCGTAGATAATGCAGTAGATGAGGCACTTGCGGGCTACTGTAAAGATGTAACCTCTATTCTCAACGAAGATGGCTCTGTGACGGTGCACGATAATGGGCGTGGAATCCCAGTTGACATCCATCCAAAGACTGGAAAATCGGCATTAGAAACTGTTTATACTATGCTTCATGCCGGAGGAAAGTTTGATAAAGGAGCCTACAAGATTTCTGGAGGACTTCACGGAGTGGGAGCTTCTGTGGTAAATGCACTTTCTACCTGGCTTGAGGTGACCGTTTACAAGAACGGGAAAATCCACAAAATGAGATTTGAAAAAGGAGTTCCTCAGTGAGAACTTCAAATTGTAGGAGAAACAGACAAAACCTGAACTTCAGTGACTTTTATGCCTGATGGGACGATTTTTGAGACCCTTGAATTTAGTGGAACTGCAGAGATTGCGAGGATGAAGCAGGCAGCTTACCTCACTCCAGGAGTAAGTTTTACCTTCAAAAATATGAAAACCTGACTTGCCAGCAGATTTATGTACGAAGGAGGGATCAAGACTTGGCTTAGGAACCTCGTTGGAAATCAGCAGATTTTGAGTTCTGCTCATTATTTCAAAGCGGAGACCAAAGATTGCCAAGCAGAAATTTCTTTCCAGTTTGTAAATACGAATAACGACCATACCTTATCTTTCGTAAACAATATTCCGACCAGAGATGGAGGAACCCACATTCTCGGCTTCAAGTCAGCTTTATTGAAGATTATGAATGAAATTGGGAAAGAAAGAGATAAAATAGATAAAAAAATCTGAGAATTTCAGTATTCAGATGTGACCGATGGTCTCTATGGAATCATCACGGTTAAAATCCCTGAACCTCAATTTGAAGGACAGACCAAAGGAAGGCTCGGAAATAGCTATGTTCGTGGAGCAGTTGAAGAGCTGACTTACAACTATCTCAAAGACTATTTTGCAGAAAATCCAGAAGAATTTGATAAAATCTTCGCAAAAATTGACCTCGCTGCGAGGGCCAGACTTGCTGCAAAATTTGCAAAAGAAACGGTACTCAGAAAAAATGTGCTTGCTGGTGGAGTACTTCCAGGAAAACTTGCCGACTGTAGCAAGAGAGGAAAACATGGAACGGAACTTTACATTGTGGAGGGAGATTCTGCGTGAGGAAGTGCGAAATCCGGTCGTGATAGCAAATTCCAAGCCATTCTTCCACTCAGAGGTAAAATCCTGAATACCGAACAAGCAATAATCCAAAAAATGATGGCAAATAACGAAGTAAAAGCACTCATTACTGCAATTGGCTGCGGAATCAAAGATAGCTTTGATATTGAAGGGCTCAGATATGAGAAAATCATCATCATGACCGATGCCGACGTTGATGGTGCCCATATTAGAACGCTGCTTTTGACCTTCTTCTTTAGGTTTATGAGACCATTAGTTGAGGGCTGACATATTTATGCGGCTTGTCCTCCAATTTACAAGTTTAGTAAAGGAGCAAAGCAGGTGTATGTTTACAATGAAGAGCATACGCCGGACATGTACGGATTTAATGCTGATGATAATGTAGAAATCCAGAGATATAAAGGTCTCGGAGAAATGAATGCAGAACAGCTTTGGGAAACCACGATGGATCCAGCAACGAGGCAGCTCAAGCAAATTACCGTAGAAGATGCAGAAGAAACTGATAGGCTTTTCAGAATCCTAATGGGAGAAGATGTGCAATCCAGAAAACATTTCATCCTCACCAATGCAAAATCAGTAAAAGGATTGGATGTGTAAAAATATCCTTTTTCTTAACTTAAGAGTTACCAGAAAAAAATAAATCTGAATAAGTTTTTCTTTTATCATAGTGAAATTTCAAAATCCCATCTTGCACAAGGACTCCATGATGAAGATCAGGGTTCTTTTCCTTTAAGGTTTGGATACGAGGAAGCCAAATCAGCTTTATAAGCTTTTCTAACAAATCTCAAAGCTTCCCCATAAAAATACATTCTATAAAACGACTAAATCGCCCCTTCCCCTCAAATACCTCCAAGTTTCCAAGAAAGATAGCCTGTTTCAAAGGGGCATTCGGTAAAAAGCGTCTAATCCGAGAGTTCACTTGAAAAAAACGCTCACTCCTCTCTCTCTGATAAAGAGGCACCAAATGTGCAACCCAATAGGGAAGATAAACATCTTGTTCATCTAAAAGCAAATGCTCAAGACAAAGATGGTCCGCATCAACGAAAAAACTCAAACAAAATCTTTTAAATTGACGTTTTTCTGTCCTTTTAATACTAAAACACCACATCAAAACACTCATAAAAAACCTTGCTGTCCAAATTCTTCACTTCTGTGTAACAACAAAAAGATCAATATCAGAACGAGCTTTCAACGCATTAAAACATAAACTATTTGCCAAAAAAATCTGATCCACAAACGGAAAATTTGAGTAAAGCCATCACCATTTCTTGATAAAAGCCAAAAAATCCTGAATCAAGTCCCCTTTTTCATCCCAAGAAAAAGCCTGATCCTTAATCCCTTCGTCAAAATACGAAGAATCGTCTGTTTTCATAGGAGAAAATGAGTTTTTTGAATACTGAAAATACTTCCTTAACCTTGGAATAGGATAACCCATAACTTGATAGAAACGAAAAGAAAAATCGCTAGAATCCAGTTGTTCGTTCCTTACAGGTTTTCCCATTTTCTGATGTTGATCCATCTTTTGGCAAATAACGCTTACAAAATCTTTTTCTTACCGCTCCAATTCTCGCATCAAAAACAATCTCTCAAAAGTCGTGACAATCTGTTTCTGCTGCAGGAGAACAAAACTTCAAAACAATCGCTCAAGTCGCTAAAGAATCTAATCCTGAATAAATAGTAAATCAATTTTCTATTCCCGAAGGACGGAGTGAGGGCAGCATACGAATCTCTGAAAAATCAAAAGTCGCCTGTACCCTATACTTAGCCCCTTTTTGACAATAAGAAATATCAGGTAAAGAAAAAACACTATCCGCTATTTCTCCAGCATTTCACGTATAATAGAGTCCAAAACCAGATTTTTGACTATTAACTTTAATAAGATAAGCATCAGGAACCACATCTCACGAGATAACTTTACCAACCGAAGCGGAATAAATCCAGTTGGAAACTGGACCATATAAAGTATTCACGCAGCTTTCAGCATAAAACTTGTCTGCTCCAGCAGTAGAAATCCCATAAATCCCGCTCCCTATCAAAATCGCAAGCACAAAAACAACAATAAGAAGCTCAAACAAAGTAAATCCTTTTTTTTTCTGACTAAACATAGAAAAAAATCTGAAATTAAATGTTAGTAAGTGGTCTCACAACATATCTGTTAGAAGGATCGTCCTTATCCATCAATACCAAAGGTTTCTGCCCATTCACAATATTAAAGATCAAGGTATCAGAAGACATCATTCTAATAAAATCCATCACATATCTTCCATTTACGGCAAAAGTAAGTGCTTCTCCATCTATAATTGCAGGAATCTCAGTAGTTCCTGCTCCTTTATCTGTCTTTCCTGAAGAAATAATAACTTTCGTTGCCTGAGTTTCAATCTGAACAAAATTATTGATATCCTTAGTCAAAATTCAGATTTTTTTGATAGCATTTTCACAGTCTCTCTTATCAAGCATCACTTTAGTAGAAAATTGAGTCGGCATCACCTCCTCTCTTTCATATTCCGGAAAATTCCCTTGAATAAGCAAAGACGTCGCAACGATCCTAACCTCTCACAAAGTAAGTTCAAACGCAATCAAATTATCTGAATACTTAACTGTCATTTCTGGAACTTCCTTATCAATAGCAAAGTTTACCAAATATTTAATATCACTAATGGAAACTTTAGGGATAATCAGAGAAAAATCCTGAGAAAGAGAACTTGTAACCTTATATTCAGAGAGTCTAAAACTATCCGTTCCCACAAAAATAATTTTATGCTGTGCGTCTTCCGTTTTTGATTTCATAAGCACGCCCGTCAAAACAGGTGAAAAGCTCTTTTCTGTAATAGCATACTCAACTTTCTCGATTCCTTTTGAAAAAATCATCGTATCTAGCATTAAAGTATTGTCCTGAGGAACCTCTGGAAGAGCAACATATTCAGAAGCAGGGATTCCATTAATATCAAAAGTGTCTTTTGAAGTTTTAATTGTCATTACCGTTGTCTTTTGATCAACAGAAAACTCTACCGTTTCACTATCAATCGTCTTGAGAATATCAAGGAAGGTCTTGGCATTAACCGTTACAGCTCCTTCAATCTGAACCGCACAAGGAAGCTCAAGTTCAACATATTTTTCCATATCCGTTGCCCTAATTAGCAAAGTATCAATTGACGCCTTAAGATAGATATTCTGAAGGATCGGAAGCGTTGAATTTTTAGAAACAAACCTCGCAGCGATATCGAGCATTCCAAGGACCTTTGGGAGTTCCAAACTAATTTTCATCACAAAAAAAATTAAGTGAATAAAAGTCTGAACCTAGTGTATGGTTTTGGAATAATTTTGCAAATGGATTTTTCAGGAAATCACAAAACACCCAAAATCTGATGCCGTTCATCAAAAAACACCAAACAATTCTACCTAAAAGCTGCCAAACCTCGCAAAAAACCGATTTTCTCTTGAAAGCAAGCACTATTTCCCTACAGTAAGAACAAGTTTTATTTTAGAGAACTTCATATGAAAAGAATCCTTACCTGAATTAAACCAACCTGATCTGAACTCCACCTTTGAAACTACTTCTGAGCTTTGAAACCGTTTATCACGATGCAAAACGAAAATACTGATTCAGAATTTTTTCTTTTTCTCGCAAATATGCATGGCTTTACGCAGACGCAAGAAGCGGAAATTTTGAAAAAAAATAGTATGACGATCGTAAAGCTCTATCTCGCTTGTTGAGCTGATATGAAGAAAACCCTGATTTACAATCCGGCAGAAATCCCTGGACATGCGCAACTCAACTGGGCTTTAACCTGCTTGACGATTATGGGAACGATGGAGAGAATGCACAGCTATAAAGACGCTTTGGCAAAGGGAAAATCTGGAGAAATCAGCATTGGAACTTTTTGCTATCCAATTTTGATGGCAGCAGATATTCTGCTCTATGATGCGGATTTTGTGCCGGTTGGAAAAGATCAAAAACAACATGTGGAATATGCGAGAGATATTGCTCAGAAATTCAATACTCACTACGGGGAAACTTTCAAAATACCAACTCCTCTGATTAGAGATGAGGTCGCAACCGTAATGGGAACCGATGGAAGAAAAATGTCCAAATCTTACAATAACTATATCGGACTCCTTGAAGAAGAAAATAGCATGCTCAAAAAAATAAAGCAGATTCCTACGAACACAAAAACCGTTGAAGAACCGAAGGATCCTGATGAATGTAATGTTTACCAATTGACGAAGCTTTTCTTGACACCCGAGGAAGACCAGGAACTGAGAAGGAGATATGAATCGGGAGGGCTCTCCTACAAAGTAGCAAAAGACTACCTTTTTGAAAAAATGAGAGAAACCTTAGAGCCGATCCAAGCGAAATTCAAGGAGATCTCTGAAGATGAAGTCAGTAAAATGCTTCACGAACACTCAGAAAAAGCAAATGCTATTGCAGAGAAAAAGATTCAAGAAGTATATAAAAGAATTGGGTTTTTTCTCTAAATATTATCTTGACTTTTGCTATAACTTTGTCTATAAGTAGGGGATAACAAAAATTATATAAAAATAGTATGAACGACATTGAAAGTATTTATAAAAAATTGGGAGGAGAGTCAAAACCAATCTCAGGAGGTGAAGCATACAAAGCCTATAAAGAGGAGAAATTCAAACTACGGCTAAGGATATGTCTCACACTCCATAGCAAGGGTTACAATTGGAATGACCTCGTAATCAAAATCGGTCAACTTGATCCTGAAGAACGAGAGCGCCTTTTGCAGTCTACCAGCCCTAGAGAGATATTGCAACTCTTTGTAAAATGGAAAGAAGGGAAGGTCTCCTTTGATATAGAGGGAGATGTAATAAAGTTTGGTGTTTCTCACGTGGAGCAGTATGAATTTCGAGAGACACTAAGCTGTAAGAGACATCGGAGACTTCGTCGCCTAGAAATCCTCGAAAAGGAAAACGAACTCAGTCTGAAAGTCTTGGAAGATATGGTCAGAAAAGGTATCATCCGTCTCTAAGACAAAAGACAGGAACATTGAGAAAAGTCAGACTAGAAACACTAATCTGACTTTTTTATTACTTTATTGCTCAATCCAATCCACAAAAACCCTGTAATCATGCTGAATCTCAGAATCAGACTTCAGTTTTTTTTCTATCGTATTGATCGCATAGATCGCAGTTGCGTGGTTCTTCCCACCGAAATAATCGCCAATTTTTTCCAAAGTCCGATTGAAATATTTCTTAGCAAGGAGCATCAAAATCTGCCTCGCCTGCGTGATTTCTTTTTTCCTGCTGTCAGATTTGAGTTCCGCGATAGAAAGCGAATAATACTGGGCAACCATCTCTACGAGCGTAGAAAAATTTTTGCTGGACTTTTTATTCTGCTGCATCACTTGCTCAAAGTTGATCAGATTTTCATCGCAATAATAACCAAGCGTTTTCAGGCAGCTATACACATCTTCCTCACTAATTTCCGCCTTGGAAAGCTGCTGTCTCGTGATCAGAATATTCAAAGCCCCCTCCAGCTCCCTCACATTACTCTTGATATACTGGGCAATCAAGGACAAATATTCAAAATCAATACTGATCCCTTTAGACTGGAGTTTGGACTCCAAGATCGCAATTCTGGTTTCAAAATCTGGAGCCTGCACATCAGCGACTAAGCCCAGTGCAAATCTGCTTTTGAGTCTTGGTTCTATATGGAGAAGCTCTTTTGGAGGGCGATCTGAGGAGATAATCACCTGCTTTTTCTTCATATGAAAATCGTTAAAGAGGTTGTGAAAAACCTCCTGCGTCTTGTCCTTGTCCGCGAGAAACTGAATATCATCAATTAAAAGGACATCCACCTCATCAAACTTTTTCATCAGAGTTGCCATTTTATTCATCCTCAGTGCCTGAACGATTTCCTCTACGAGCTTGGTCGCTGGCAGATAAATCACGACTTTTTCAGGGAAGTTCTGCATGATTTCATTTCCTACCGCTTGCATAAGATGCGTCTTCCCCAGTCCCACATTCCCATAGAGAAAGAGCGGATTATATGCCGTTCCTGGAGCATCAGCCACCGCTTTCGCAGCAGAAAAGGCAAACTGATTATTCGCCCCTGCAACAAAAGTATCAAAACGATAACTCGGCTCAAAGAGAATCCCAAAATAATTACCTAATTCTGATTTCAGATTTTTTTCCAGTTGAGGAGCTTTGGAAGCTTTGCTTTCTTGGATATTGAGCAGTTTTTTGAGATCAGTAAGAAGCTCATGCTGAGCATTCGCAAAAGGAGGATAGACCACAAACCTGACCCCAAACTGCGAATTATAAGTCGCCATAATCGCTTCTTTGAGTGCCTTTTGAAAATTTTTCTTGATCTGGGTAAGGATAAAATCATTAGAAACTCAGATCACGACTTCTTTTTTGGTTTCATCAATATCTATGATCCCAACCTTTCCGAGAAAAGTCAGAATTTTTTTATGATCAAATTGATTGGCAATCACCAAAATCATCCTTTCTCGGAGATCAAGGAGATAATGTTTTTTCTCATTATCATATTCAGAAACCGTATCAAGAAGCATTTTGTTTTTTTGGGGAGGAGAAGATAAAAAGGCTAAATCTGATTTTTCCTATTTAGCCACACTCGGAATATTTTGAAGTTCTAGTCTCCATTTTTGAGCAACATTAGGATATTTTTCATGATCAACTTCACTTAGAAACATCTCAAGTGGCCTAATATACAAACTCATATCACCATAAAGAGCCCTATACACGACATATTTTTCTTTCGTTTCAGAATGCGTAGCGACATCTTCCACCAAATAAAGATCTCCCTTAAAATGTCTGTAAATACCATGAATTTTCAGTTCTCTTATCACGAGCATACAAAAAAATAAAAAGTCAGAATTAATTCCTCTGTAAAATAATAAATCAGATTTTATACTCTTTATTGATTCAAGGAGCAGGATTAGAATAATCTCCAAAATCCTTTACCGAGAAGCTTCCCTTAAATGATTTAAAATCATCAAGCGTATAATGTACAATCCCCGCCTCTTCTTTTAAGAGTTCAGAATCCGAATGATGATAGGTCAAGAAGAAAAGTCCTCCTTTATTGAGATGTTCATAAACCGAAGGAATGAGTCTTTCCAAAACATACTTTTTATCCATATACATCACAACATGTTTTGCAATAACAAGATCGTAATTTTTGGTAATTTCAAACTCATCAAGCTTACTTTCATAAAAAGAAACACTAGGATGAACCTTAAGATAATCTGGATAAAGGTTCCTAATACTCGTATCTTCTATAGCATCCACCTGGGCTCAATAACTCGCGGCCAAAATACTAAAATACCCTTTCCCAGCTCCCAAATCTAAAATAGTTTTCGGTTGATATTTTTCAATCAACCCACTCACTAACTTCGCACCTTCCATAATCATCTCTATAATTAAATAAAACACCTAATCTATAAACTTTTCCAAAGGCAAAATCGTCAAACCAGACCTTGTATCTACCAAATCTTGCAATGTCGTATCATGCAATTCCTCCGAATAAGTTACCGTCAAATCGTCGATCAAAGCAATCCTATACTCTCTATCGTAAGCCTCCTCTACAAACATCCTAACACACAAATTCGTCAAAGCCCCACAAACAACCAGATTTTTCACCCCAGTTAACTCATCCTCAAGTTTAGTTTGATAAAAGCTACTTACCTTATATTTAGGAATAATAATATCATCCTTCTCAACAGCTAATTCCGGGATAAAATCAGAAAAAGGACTTTTTTCAGAAAAAACTCCTTCCGTTTCGTGATGCTTGACAAAAACAATTTTATAGCCAAGTTCACGAGCATAGGCAATTAAGTAGTTCATTTTTTCTACCATTGAATCAAGATTCCCAAGATAGTATTCAGAATCTTTATCTATCCACGCCATTTGCATATTGATAATCACTAATGCGGTCTCTTGCATAATCTTTCTCTCAAGATAAAATAAAAAAATATTCCTCCTCAATCATACGAAATCTCTCACAACTTTCAATTTAAAATAGTTAAGAATTTTTAAGTTTGATTTATCGCACAAAATCCCTATCTTAATGCAGATATTTTTTTAACTCATCACCTCAACTATGTATTCACTCTATCAAAGCCAAATTCGAGAGACACTACAAGCAAAGATCTATCAAAAAAGCCATAATTTCACGCAAATTTTCGGTCAAAAAACCTTCTATCTCATTAAAGAAAAAAAAATCTGACCCTTTACCTTCAAAGAGTTTCAAGCCATCGGAATCAAGATGCCTGAAGACTTTTGAAAAGTCAGAGAAGAACTCAACAATCTAAAAAGAAAATTCTGATCACAACGAGGGAATATCTTTTTCCAATTAGGATTTATCAACGAAATCAGCCATTTTGACAACAAACACCTCAAAGACAAAGATTTCCCAGAGAAAATCAAAGAAATGAGAGAAGAGACCCTCAATAAAATCACGAAAGAAACCAATCTCAAACCAGCATTTAAAGAAAATATGCCACAAACAACAATTATCATTGATCTAAAGAAAACGGATGAAGAGCTACTAAATGAAATGCAAAATGGCTCAGCAGAAAAAATCAAAAAAGCCATTAAAAAAGGTATAAAAATCAGAGAATGAACCGCGAAAGACCAAAAAACCTTTTTTCAAAAGCGAAAAATCATCGCAGGAGAAAAAGGCTTCTCAACGATCACAAGAAAGCAATACAATAATCTTTTAGACGCTCTCCAAAAAAATCATCAAGGAACCTTCTTTGTAGCAGAACTTAATGGCGAAATTATCGCTGGAAGCATCTGTATTTTCCACGAAAAGACTATTGTATACCTTTACGGTTTCTCTGACAGGAAATACGCAAATATAGGAGGACATCACTATTTAAAGTATTGATTATTCCAGCGAGCAAAAGAACATTGATTTGAATATTGTGATCTAATGGGAGGTGCTCCAACGGGATTCCCTTCTCACCCCCTTGCCTGAGTCAGTAGATTCAAAGAATCTTTAGGAGGAGAAAAAATCGAATTTTACGGGAATTATGATCTTATTCTAAATCCAATACTATACTATTTATTCAAGCTTTTTTATCTACTAAAAAAATCTGACGTATTCCAAAAGATACACTCCCGACGAAAAAAATAAAAGCCAGGCTCATTCGCCTAGCTTTTTTAGATTAACACACTAACCATCTCATGAGTCTCACGTAGAAGACTCAACTCCCCTGCTTCATAAAACGATCACATCTAGAAATCAGATCACTAACTTGCATCGAAAGAGGATAGTTTGAAAGAGCTATTCCCTGCTCCTCCACACGAATAATCTGCCTGTAAAGCTCCTCAAGTTCAACTCGAAGCTTTTCCACACCATCACGAGAAGCAATGTCGAGCAGTTTTTCAAGAAGCCGTTCCTTCGCAGTTACTTCAAGTTGCAAAGGACAAATCTGGTCAAAGGGAAACATTGTCTTTGTCATAAATTTTTATTTTTTTGTTGCAAATGCAATATATATTCATATCCTTTCAAAAAACAACCTAAATGATAACATTTTTCAGAATTTATTTTTTTATCATAAAGAATGCAGATTAAACTCTACAACACCCTCACTCGTGAGAAAGAAGACTTTACCCCACTGATGCAAGACCCCAACTATCAAGGAGAGAAAAAGGAGTTTGTCGGAATGTATTCCTGTGGTCCAACGGTGTATTATACGCCACATATTGGGAATCTCAGAGCGACATTTACTGCAGATTTGATCAGGAATGTACTGAAGTATTTTGGCTATCCAGTGAAAGCGGTGATGAATATTACCGATGTAGGGCATCTCGTTTCTGATGGTGATGAAGGAGAAGATAAACTAGAAAAAGGAGCGAAAAGAGACGGAATCTCCGCTTGGGAAGTCGCAAAAAAATATGAAGAAATCTTCCTGACTGCGATGAGTGAACTGAATATTCAGACTTTTGATGTGATGCCAAGAGCGACCGAACATATCGCCGAGCAAATCGCACTTGTGCAACACTTAGAAGCGAAAGGCTACACCTACGAAGTTCCGGGTGATGGAATCTATATGGATACGAGTAAAGTAGAGGACTATGGGAAACTTATGGGACCAAACTACAAAAAAAGGCTTGAGGACTTGAGAGCAGGGGAACGTGTTGATATGAAAAGTAAGAAAAATCCGACAGACTTCGCTTTGTGGAAATTCTCTCTGACCGATGAGAAAAGGGAAATGGAGCGAGATTCACCATGGGGAGTTGGTTTTCCGGGTTGGCATATAGAATGTAGTGCGATGTCCAGTAAATATCTTGGTGAACAGTTTGATATTCATCATGGGGGAGCTGATCACATCACGATTCATCATCCAAACGAGATTGCTCAATCAGAATGCTGATTTTGAAAGAAGCCGTGGGTGAAGTATTGGTTGCACAACGAGTTCTTACAGGTAGATGGAGGAAAAATGAGTAAATCACTAGGAAATATCTACTCTTTGGAAGATATTAAAGCCAAAGGCTATTCTCCACTTGATTTGAGATATTTCTATTTCAAAGCCCAGTATGGTAATTTTCAAAACTTCACTTGGGAAGCTTTAGAACAAGCCAAAAATGAAAGAGCAGGTTTGATCAAGAAAATCCAAAATCTGACTCAAGCTTCTCAGCAAGCAAACACTGAAGATTGGAAACTTCGCTTTGATGAAGCCCTTGCTGATAATTTCAATACCCCAAAACTCCTTTCCGAGCTCCACTCTGCACTTTCCAAGTCAGGAAGTGAGCTTTTACCTCTTCTTCACGAATTAGAAGAAAAAGTTCTAAAAATCTGACTCTTTTCTACGGAAACTCCCGCATCTCAGGAAGTCCCAGAAGCAATCGTTTCGCTCGCCGAGCAGAGAAAACAAGCCAAATCCGAGAAAAATTATGCCCTAGCTGATGAACTTAGAACTCAAATTACGCAAGCTGGCTGGGAAATAAAAGATACAAAAGAAGGATATGAACTCTCAAAATGATAAAGAGGGAAAATCAAAGCGAAAGCAAATAAGAACCTTAAATTTTTAATAGGCAAAGCAAAAAATGAGAAAAACACACCTCTTCATCTCAATAATAGGACTTGTTATACTACTTTCCGCATGTGGCACAAAAAAACCCAAAGACTGAATATCTACAGGAAGTATTAGTGCTGAAAACCTAGGATCCGGATCCACAGAAATTGCCCTTTCCTGAAAACTACCATCCTCTCTCTCTGGGAATGCTATGGCAAAAGAGCTTAACTCCTGAAACACAGTATTACTCACGTGATCCCAAAATACCTGAACGAATACTTGAACAAAAACGAGTGAAAAAACATGAATTTTCCCTGTAGAACTATGCAACCAGATCGTAGCCTTCAATCAATGCATTATTTCCAAAGCTCCGGTAGAAAATCAGCCAATAATGAAACAGCAACTAGCAAAAGTTATTGAACCTCGGCATTTATTGGTCGAACCCCAGCTTCAGGAAATCTGCAAAAGCATCACTTCTGAAAATAGTTTTATTGAAGTGGTATCCCATTATAAGGATCAGGGATGTGAGTTTTGAGCTAAAAACTAAAAAAATCTGATGAGTAACGAGCGATACAAAATGTAGTAAAAATGGTTTGTATTTTACACATCAATCAGTATATATATGTTGTTTTATTTAAAGAGAGAAGATGAGTAAGTGCATTTCTTGACTTGAGAATCTTGAGGAATTCAGTTTACTACTCCAATTAATTGCAGAACCACATAGGCTAAAAATTCTCTGTCTCCTGACAGAACGCCATGAAAAAGCTCTATGAGGCATCTGTGTATCTGAAATAGTAAATAAGTTCCAAGAGCCTCAAAACCTAATCTCCCACCACTTAAGTATGCTCAAGAGAGCTCAACTCGTAGTAACAAAGAGAGAAGGCAAACATATCAAGTATGGCATCAACTCCGACGTTTATGACAAGTTTAAAGACTCGTTAAAAACCATCTTCCACTTTAAATAATCAGCCTTTATCCTTTTATTAAACAAACAATATGGCAAAAATCATCACTTCAAAAGCAGAATTTGAGCAAATTCTTAATGAGTTTCAGGGAGTTTTAGTAGTTGATTTCTTCGCGACACGATGTGGACCGTGCAAGATGCTCTCACCAGTTATGGAAGAACTTTCTACGCAATATGATGAAAATCAGGTAAAAATTCTGAAAGTAGATGTAGATCAGGTTCCAGAATTGGCAGAAGAATACGGTATCGTTTCTATACCAACAGTCTTTTTCGGAACAAATCACAAGCTTGAAGAGGGCGTAATGTGAGCAAACCCAAAAGAATTCTACGAAGGGAAAATCGCAGAATATCAAAAAAAATCAGCTTCTCAAGAAGGGAACCTCATTGCTTAATGCAGGTTCTCATTTTGATTGCTTATATCAATTTTCAATAGATAAAAATACTTTTTGAGACATTTTAAAAAAGGGTTTTTGTGTTACAGATTTTTTACTTTTGCAAAAACATTGATGCTTATTTATCTCGAATCCAAAGCAAAAGACTACCCTCTTAGCAAAAAAATCCTCAAAAAGTTATCTCATGCCAACATTCTAGAAATAGATCATTACAAGAATATTTTTGATAAAAACATAGGAAATCAAAAAGTAGAGCCAGCTATTATCATCGCCAAACAAGAACACCCTAAGCTAATTCCTGTTCCAAATCATTATGGCTATCCAGGTAAATCGTTTTTCTTCAAAACAAGCCTAAATTGTGTATTTGACTGTGATTATTGCTATCTTAAAGGGAATTTTAAAAGCCCATATCCTACAATTTTCGTAAATTATGACGACATAAAAAATCAGATAAAAAGCTCAATCTCAGAGCTCAGAAATCAAGGATATAACTGACAAATCACCTTCTATGCAAGTAATTATTCTGATGTTCAAGGTTTAGACCACCTGACCGAATTTAATCAGAATTTTTTTCCTTTTATGGAACAGTTTGAAAATACATTGATGGAAACAAGGACAAAAAGCTGAATGATTACCTCGATATTAGAAGCAAACCAAGGGCACCCTCCTCAAAACACAGAAATTGCATTCTCGCTCAATCCTCAAAAAATCATCTCAAAATACGAAAAAGGAACAGCACCACTAAAAGCCAGGATAAAAGCCATAAATACGCTCCTCAAGAAAGGTTATAAGGTATGACTCAGATTTCTTCCACTCTTGCCAGTCAACAACTACGAAATACAGTATCAAGAATTTTTAGAAGAAATTAAAAAAGAAATCAATATCTCAAAAATCAATTCCATATTCATTGCCTCGCTCATTTATAACCAGTGAGATTTCAAATTAATGCAGAAAAAAAATCCAAATTCTGATCTTTGGAATCTGGTTCATCCAACAGATAAGGGACTTATCAAAATTCCAGATACATGCTTTGAAAAATTCATTTCCATATTTCAAAAAGCATTCCCCCAGCAAAAAATATATTCCGACTTCAGCTAAATAAAAAACTCCCCTTGCTATTAAGGAGAGTTTCTTTTTTCCTTTAAACTTTCTGCTTAAATCTAGTCAGCATCAATCACTTCCCCATCAGCTGGTTTTCCTACGTCAGAAGCTTCAGCTTGAGGTTGGTCTGGAGTAGGTTGTACCTGATATTTTTGATAAAGCTCCTGAAACTGCCCTTGAATCCTCTCAATTTCAGAATCAACATGAGTTTTTTCTGCATCTTCCTTGTCTTTCACTGCCCTTCCATCAGCAATCAGCTTTTGGATTTTTTCTTTATCTTCCTCAGAAATCTTATCTTTTTGATCAGTAAGGAGGTTTTCCATCTGGTAAACAAGAGATTCTAGTTTGTTCTTAGATTCTACGACTTCCTTCCTCTTTCTATCTTCCTCTGCGAATTTCTCTGCATCAGCCTTAGCTTTTGCGATATCTTCATCAGAAATATTGGTAGAACCCTGAATCGTCACTTCCTGAGATTTTCCGGTAGATTTTTCCTGAGCATGCACCTTGAGGATTCCGTTCGCATCAATATCAAAGGTTACCTCAATTTGTGGCTGTCCTCTTCTCATTGGAGGAATGCCTTCAAGATTGAACATTCCAAGCGATTTATTATCTCTTGCAAACTGTCTTTCTCCTTGAGTCACATGCACGGTTACAGCATTTTGATTGTCCGCAGCTGTGGTATAGATATTAGACTTTTTCGCTGGGATAGTGGTATTTCTCGGGATCATCACATGAGCAATTCCTCCCTCAACTTCAACCGCAAGAGAAAGTGGAGTCACATCGAGCAAAAGAATATCTTTTACATCTCCTTGCACGATTCCACCTTGGATTGCCGCACCTTGAGCGACAGATTCATCAGGATTTACGGTAGATTTAGGCTCTTTTCCGAAGATTTCGTTTACGATTGCCTTCACCTTGAGCATTCTAGTAGAACCTCCCACCAAAATGATGTCGTTGATTTCAGATTTTTCTAATTTTGAATCTCTCAAAGCATTCAAAACTGGCTCCTTACATCTTGTAAACAAATCTGAAGTAATATTCTCAAATTGAGCCCTAGTCAACGATTCATCAAGATTCCTAGGAAGTCCGTCGGTTCCTGTCGTAATAAACGGAATAGAAATATCCACTCTTTCTACAGAAGATAGCTGCTTTTTCGCTTTTTCAGCCTCATCTTTAATCCTCTGCATTGCCATTGCATTTCCTTTGAGATCGATTCCTTCTTTGGTTTTGAAAGCATCAACAACATAATCAATAATTCTTTGATCCCAATCTGCACCTCAAAGTTGTGTATCTCCAGAAGTAGAAAGCACCTGAAACGTCCCTTCTGATCCGATGTCAAGCACCGTCACGTCAAAGGTTCCTCCTCCAAGATCAAATACTACAATCTTTTCATCAGCTTTCTTCCCTTCTCCATAGGCAAGAGCCGCAGCAGTCGGTTCGTTGATAATTCTTTCTACCTTAAGACCTGCAATTTCTCCAGCAGCCTTGGTTGCATTTCTCTGAGAGTCGTTGAAGTAAGCAGGAACAGTAATCACCGCCTGAGTAATCGTTTCTCCAAGGAATTTCTCCGCATCAGATCTGAGTTTTTGGAGAATGAATGCAGAAATCTGTTCAGGTTTATATTCTTTCCCATCAACAACGATTAAGATTCCTCCATCACTTCCTTCTTTAGTTTCATAAGCCATATTAGCAAGTTCATTTTTTACCTCAGAATATTTTCTACCGATCCATCTTTTCACCTCATACACGACATTTTTTGGCTCCAAAATCGCCTTTCTCTTTGCCAAATCTCCAACGAGCAATTCATCTCACTTGATATACACGATAGAAGGCGTAGTTCTATTTCCTTCTGCATTTGCGATCACCTCTGACTTATCACCGAGCATATAGGATACACAAGAGTTGGTCGTTCCGAGATCAATTCCAATAATTTTTGCCATCTTAATAACTATGTAAATAAAATAAAAGTCTGAATAATTCAGATCACACGTTCAGAAAAGTCAGATTTTTTCTTTTTTTTCTTTCTGCGTAGCACCTAAAGTATATAGATGCTATCAAAAAATGCAAGAGATTTTTTATTCAAGAGAAAAATCAATCTAGAATTACCTTTTTAGTAAAAAATACTCAACAAACGAAATTTCAAAAATCATAACATCAAACTCCTACTTTTTTATTACCCTATCAAAGGCAAGGTAAGGAAATTGATCCATACCACAAATTCCATATCTCTCATAAATCTGAATAGTATTTTGGGAGGTATAATCAGAACGATCAAGCCCCAAAACCTGCAAAGCCTTGAGCACTTCTTCTTCAGAATTCCCCTCAATCTCAAGATAACTTGGAATCAAAGGTCGAGAATCTATTTCCACTGCACAATCCATAAATACATAACTCTCACGCATATTTTCTTGATAGCTCTTTGCCCTATATCCTATTTGCTCAAGAAACTGATTCGCAACAACAAAATCTCAAACCTCAAACTCCCATTCCTTTACACCATCTATTGCATCTGGATCAAGAATATGTTTACAGGTTAGCGTCGAAACAGATCCATCCGTCCTTAACCTAATCCATTTCGCTGGTTGAGGTGGATGCATATCATAGGTATATCTGCGAAAAAACTTTTTTCCCAAATAAGAAGCTCCTAGATTTGATAACTTTTCCCTTACCTCCTCCACATCAATATCCAAAACTTTTAACTCATACTCTATATGCATAGCACCACCTAAGAAAATAAAAAATCATATAAACCAATATAAAGAATACAAAAATACCAACCTTCCCTAGATCTAAACCGGAACTCCAAAGTTTAACAAAGAAATAAAAGAATGATAAAAAAACTAATTCTTAAATCAAGAGAAATCCTCCCCTCGATAAATTCCAATAGGGAGAAGAACTTGAAACTTTCATATAAAAAAATATAAGTTAATCTGCTTTATTTTTGCTAAAGAGCATATGAATCTCCTAATCACATGTCCATTTGGACTTTGAAGTTTACTTGCAAACGAACTAAAAAAAATCTGACTAACTCCAAGAGATACCTTTCAAACAGGAACTTTTCTCACGACTGATATGTATAATATGATGAGAATTAATTTTTGGTCGAGATTAGCAAATAAAGTTTTCATCGAACTTGCTTCCGGAGAGGCAAAAGACTTCAATCAGCTTTTCAATCTGATAAAATGAAGCGCCTACGGACAATACCTTAGCAATACAAAATTATCACTCAAGATCCAGACAAAAAACTCAATGCTAAGTGCAAGCAGAGCAATCCAATCTGTAGCACATAAAGCACTTCTTGAAAGTATAGCCAATTTTTGAAAAGAAGAAAGCTTTACCACTGAGCTCCTCTTGAGTATTGAAAACAACAAAGCTCACCTTTATCTAAACAGCTCATGAACAGCACTTTACCAAAGAGGCTACAAAACCCAAGCCTGAGAAGCACCCTTAAAAGAGAATCTCGCGGTTGCTCTACTTCTACTCGCCAACCGAAAATTCAAAAGCCCATTAATCGATCCCTTTTGCTGATCTGGAACCATCGCTATAGAAGGAGCACTCCTTGCCAAAAATATCGCACCATGATCACGGAGAAACTTTGCTTTTGAGAAGTTCAAAAATTTCGAAGCCTGAACTTTTGAAAAAATCAAGCAAGATGCCAAAGCGTGAATATTCAAAAACAAATATACCATCTTTGCCTCGGATATCGACACTCAAATGATAAATATTGCACAAAACAATGCAAAACGCGCAAATGTAGATGATATCATAACTTTTCAGCAAAAAAACTTTTTAACGAGCAACTTTCATACAGAAGAAAACACTCGAATCATCACCAATCCTCCTTATGGGAAAAGAATCAAAAATCAGAATTTAGAGAACATATACACGAGATTAAACGATACTTTTAAGTGAAATATCTTCTGAGGCTGGATCAGCACCTATTCTATTAATAAAACAAAAGAAGAAAGGCGAAATGAAAAAAAACTCTTCAATGGCAACGAACAATGCTATTTCCAATGGAGAAAATAAAAAAATTTTTAAACTACTCTATCAGACAATACTGGATCAAAAGATTTTTTTGCCTCAACGAAGCTAAGAATTGCTTTCTTAATACGAACTCATTCAGACCTCTTTGCCACAAATCAGATCCAAACACAAGGTTTTCCATCTTTGTCATAAGTAAAATCAATCTTATAACGGACTCCTATATAACTTTTAAAATAAGAAACCTGAGATGCAGCTTTAATTGGCATCAATCCAAGAAGAAAAGCCTCTAATTCTTGAATAAATTCATCAAAAGGAAGCAAAAAATTTGTACCATCATACACCAAAGTAAGGGAGTGTTTAGTCACATTATCTAGAGAAAGATCAACCTTAACAACCGGATTGGTCCAAATTTGATGATTAGGAATGATATAAAACTCTCCCGTATTTTCACCAAAATCATTTTTCCCAGAGATACCCATATAGAGCGATTTAATATACAAAATTTCTCACTGATACTTTCAAGCTCCTACACTAACAGTATCTCCAACATTATAGTTCCTCACTAGGATAAAATAAGTAAAAAAGGAAACTGTAAACGTCTGAAAGGTAATCAATATCGCTCAAATTCCAACTGCCAATACCGTTCATACTATCTTATCTTTAGTCAAAAGATACGTAAAAAACAGAATTACAACAAGAGCAACCCCAAATACATTAACATACTGACTTCTCCTGTAATACTCAATATAAAACTGCTTATTTTGAGTATTTTTAGAACGTTCATAAGGGTCAATATATTTTTTCTTCAGAGCAGATTTTATAAAATGAGAAATAATCGACCAAAGGAGCAATAAAGCAATAATAACAAACAAAAAAGGTTGCTCAGCAACAAAGCTCGTCAAACTCGACCGAGCGAACAGAAATGAATGGCGAAGACTCTCAATCATTACTCTAAAAAATAAGAATAAAATCAGATTTTAAATATTAATTATCCCAAAAACTTCTTATAAAGCATTTCAAAGCCCAGTTTAATACTGTTACTGTTTTTTTGCCCTTTTGAAAGAGAGTATTGAGTATAACGAATATAAACAGGCACTTCTACAAACTTGAGCTTATGAATTCAAATTTGCTCATTCAGCTCGTTAGCATAATGCATACCATCCGCTTCTAAAGTAATCTGTTGTAATGCAGGGATAGTAAAAACTCTATATCCATTATGCGGATCTGAAACACGAACCCCATAAAAAATCCTCGTAACCAATCTAGAAATAGCCAAAATACATCTCCTCATTCTAGGCATTGCAAGTGTTTTCGCTCACTTAATAAATCTCGAACCCAAAAAAAGATCAGCCTCAGGATGCTTGAGAATAGCTTTTTGAAAAGCAAGAATATCCTTAATATCCATCTGCCCGTCAGGATCAAACCCAACCATCCATTTAACCTGCAGAAGTTCAGCATATTTCCTGATAAATGCATATCAGGTCTTATTCGCAGCTCCTCAACCTCTGTTGATCGTATGGGAAAGTATAATAAAAAGTAAATCTGGATGTTCCCTCCTTTTTTCCTCTAAAATCGAAAGAGAGTTATCCTTTGATCCATCATTGATAAAGACAAATTTTCTAATTCCAAACTCAATCATTTCATCAAGCGCCTGAGATAATACTCTTTCTTCATTAAATACTCTAACATTAAAAACAAACTCATCCCAAGGAGAAGTATTTTTTCGTGCCAGCATTTGTGCCTTATTCTCAAGAAAAGCCTTTTCAATCGCCATTGCAGAAATCAATCTTGTAAGATCGGTTCAGGACTTAGAAACTGTATTTAAAAGATAAAAAATCAAATAAAAAAGCACCATTACAGAGAGATAAACGATCAAATCCGCTCCTCTATTAAGCCCAAAGGTAATTCCTATGGCATTAAGTCGCTCAATCTTTAGTGAAAAAACTCCAACCGCAAGAGAACCTAAAAAAAGAAAACAAAAAGTAAAAAATCAGATTTTTTTTCTCTTATACGTCTTTAGCGAAAAGATCATAAAAGCAATGCTTACGAGAAAGAGCAGCATCTGTAGCTTAGACATAGGAAAGAAAAAAAACAGAAACTCAGGAATCATGAAAATACAAACAAACTAAATCACAGTGCATAGTATATTTCTTTTCCTCTAATGCAAGCTAAAAGTCAAGTTAGTCTTGTATTTTTAGAGAAAAACCATATATTAACGCCGTTTTATTTTACATTTTATTGGCATATGAAAGGGTTTTTGACGACAAAAAGACTCACACTCGCAATCCTATTTGTGATCAGTCTTTTTTTTGTATTTTTTGTAGGAAGGACCTTTAATTCTGAAACCTTTAAAAGGGATTGGATTCTTACCACAAAAGGAATTACTCATTTTAGAAAAGGGCTCGATATCTCTTGAGGGACGAAACTAACCTACAAGATCGACTATTCAAAATACAAAGACCTGTATACAAGCAACGAATTCCTCCAGGTCAAAAAAGATATCGAACAGATCATTCTAAAAAACATTGACTCTAGAATTTCAGGACTTGGAGTAAGTGACTACGTAGCAAAAACACAAACAATCGGTGATGAGACGCAAGTAGTCGTTGAAATTGGAGGAGTTGCGGATCTCGATCAAGCAAAAGAAATTATCGGAAAAACTGTAGAACTTGAATTCAGACTCCAAAATGAAGACGCCGTAACTAAGGAGACTATTGCCCAGAGAAAGGCACTTGCCGAAAAAATCAGAACAGAAGTTCTCGCTAATCCTACAAAGATGATAGAATTATATGCAAATCAAGGTGCAGAAAATATCGCAGCAAGAACTATCACCTGAACCTTAGACCAGCTTCCTGAGATTTACAAAGACAATAGTGAACTTCTAAATACCATCCCACTCAACCAAATTTCTAATGTCGTAGAGGGAGCATATTTGAGAGAATCTTACCAAAATGGTTCAGGAGAAGAGGTGCCTATCGAAATTGACGGATTCCTCGTCTTCCGTGTAACAGCTAAAAACGAAATCTCAGCTATCACAGACACAGGAAGCAACTCCTCAGGTAATCAAACCCTCTACACTATTGATGAAATCTTCATTCAAGACAGACTCTCTCGAAAAATCGCACAGGGAAACGATGGAACCCCACTCAATGGAGCTTACTTTACCATCGCAAGACCTGAAACCACACAATTCGGACAGGCAGGAGTGAGTATTGGTTTTAATACCAAAGGAGGAGAGCTTTTCTGCCAAGTTACTCAAAACAACGTAGGAAAAAGCATGGCAATCTTCGTAGGAGGAGCTCTTGCAACCCAAGCAAACATCCGTGAAAAAATCTGCGATGGGAAAGCCCAAATCTCTGGAGGATTTGGAAAAGATGAAGCAATCGCAATGGCAAAAGAACTCAATGCTTGAAATATGCCAGCTCCACTCATACTTCTCCAAGAGGAAAAAGTTAGCCCTTCGCTAGGAGACTCAGCATTTCAGGGAGCATTAATCGCTACTGGAGTAGGAACACTCGCTATCATTATTTACATGTTCTTCATCTACGGACGAAGAAAGGCCGCCGTAACAACAGCAACAATGTTCTTCTTTTTCATAGTGCTCTTAGCTACACTCAAGCTTATTGATTACGCATTATCACTCAGTGGAATTGCTGCTATTATCCTTTCTATTGGTATGGCAGTCGATGCGAATATCCTCATCTTTGAAAGAATGAACGAAGAAGTAAAGAGCTGAAAATCTTATAGTGCCGCTATTGAAACCGCACAAAAAAGAAGCCGATCTGCGATCAGAGATGGTCAGGTTTCTACCCTCTTGATCTGAGTTTTACTCTTCGCTTACGGAATCAGTATTTTCAAGGGATTCGGATCAATGATTATTCTAACAGCAATTCTTACTTTAGTGCTCAATGTGCCATTTATCGAGGAAGCTTTACGCACTATCTACAAAAATAAAAAGGATTAATCCTGATCCTACCGCTCATAGCCATCAAATCAACCGGAAATCAAAAAGCCGGTTGATTTTTTTAAATACTCAATCCCAACAAAAAAACGCCCGACAAACCACATCCTCCATCATCAAAAAATGGAGAGAAAAAGAAAATCTGACCTTGAAAATCAGTCTTCTTTTTTTATTATACAAGCGTTTTTATTCCCTACCTTGACCATAACCATGCAAAAACAAGATTTTTTTAGTAAACAGCCCAAAAAAGCAGATTTTTCTGGAGGAGTCATCAGGAACCCTCAACAGAAAAAAAGCTGAGCTTGGATCCGAATTGTGATTATCCTTTTGATTTGAGGAGGCGGATACCTTATGAAGAATAAACTCTTCAATCCCTCCCTTCCTACCCCCGCAGTAGAAAACCGCTATACCGTGGGAAACCCCATCGAAAAAGAAGGAAAACTGACCGCAGATGGAGATTTGCTAACCTATACACATACGTTAACGACGCCTGATGGAGAAAAGTTCCTCCTCAAAAGTTCAACAATCTCGCTCAATAATTATACTATTATGACAGGGGATATTTTCAAAATTGAGGGAACAATCGAAGCCATCTACCAATGACAAGCTCTCGTAGAGGTAAAAACGATCGAAAAAAATAGTAGTGGTAAGAGCGAAACCGATTCTCCTTCTGAGAACAGCGAAGAAACCACCAATCCTGGCGTTTATCTAAACCAGGCAGGGATCTGATTTCCATCTAATTTCTTCGATCAATATGCTTTCGTAGGCGAAGCGGGAGAAAATAGTAAAATTAGCATCAAAAACCTCGATAACGAGAAAATCACCACCATCAATTACTTTACTTGCACGAGTCAAGGCGACACCAATTGTAAAGAACTCATAAGAACCTTTGAAAATATGTCTGCCAAAAAAGTTACAACCCTTAATGGCGATACCTTTTACAAGCTCCCTGAAGAGAAAACCCGATTCTTTCAAAACGGAAACCGACGAGGCTACTTCATCAACAACGCAGAAGACGAAGAGGTAGAAAAGCTCAAAAATCTGATCATTATCGCTAATGCAGAGCTCATCAAAAACGTTGTAAATCAATACGGAGTAAAGACCTGCCTAGGAGCAGACGCAACCACCGAAAGCATCACCAATCATACCGCTACCAAAACCAGCGATGGCTTGAAGATCACAATGGAAGGAAAGGGAGAAAAAACCTTTACCTGCGAAGCAATGCTCGACCTGAGCAAACCAACGAAACTCAAATTCCTTGATCTCAAAGTCAAAGAAACCGCCCAAACAGCAGAAACCACCGAAACGGGTTCCAAAAATAACGAACCAACCACCAGCAAGAACGAGACAAAAGTCGAGCCAAAAAAGGAAGAGCCAACGAATACCTCCAAGGAAACTTCAAACGCCAATAAGCTCCCAACAACCCCTAATGTAAAACAATTCCCTGTTAATCTTGAAAAAACTATGAGCTTAAGTTCAAGCAGAGGGGAATATACGATAGTCTTTCCATCTCCAAACATTGCATATTCTATAGATAGTGCAGACGAAGATTTCGGACAGGCAGGCGTTCGCTGTAATTATGCAACCAGAGTGATCCAATATACCGACGAGGAAAATCTGCAGTCCTCTCCAAGCGTGATCATCTACGAATGTAGTTTCAAAAAAGACTTTACCCTTCCTGGTGATAATTACCTCCTCAAAGAGTTTGGCAATAAAAAATTCGTTATCGAAGTCAAAAATCCAGCCCGATTTGACTTTGCAAAACAAATCTCGATCGAAAAACTCTAAACAATCATAACTATAGCTCTAAAAATCTGAAAGAACCTGATGAATCGTCAGGTTTTTTCGATTATCAATCCTGAGCTTCCCAAAACCTATCACGTTTGCTAGAGCTTTTCCAATTACGAGAAAGATGCTATCAGAGGCTGAGAGTGCTTTGAGCTTTTTGATAGAAAAATATCATATTCTTAGACCACTTTCTACTTTTTGATAGAAAAATATCATATTCTTGGAGCACTTTCTACTTTTTGATAGAAAAATATCATATTCTTGGACCACTTTCTGCTTTTTGATAGAAAAATACGCAATTCAAAACAAAACAACAAAAAAAGTCAGCTTTTTCTTTTTTTCTTTCAAAAAAAATCTGAGCATACCACTCAGATTTCTTAGATATGTAGAGTATTGAAAACCGCACTAGAAAGTAACGTCATCATCATCTCCCATAAAAGCATTTACCTTTGATTCATGTTGATATTCAGATCTAGGGACTCTGTTAGGGTTTTCTTTAGCAAAATCGACCTTAATCATTCTCCCCCAAACCTCTACACCATCCATCTCAGCTTGAGCTTTAGCAGCATCCGCAGCATTTGAAAATTCTACGAATCCAAATCCTCTACTCCTTGGAGGTTTTGTTGTTTGATCAAGATTTACTCTTGCTGATACAACTTCTCCAAATTTAGAGAATTCTGTTTTGAGGTCATTTCCCCTCATTTTCCAGTTCAATCAACCCACGAATAATTTTGTCTGGCTGATTACCATTTCTTCTGTCATTTAACCGAAAGAATAATAAATTAAAGAATCGCCTAAGAGCGATAACCAGAGTATATGATTTAGTCTTCATAATACAAATCTTTTTATCAAAAAACGACAAAAAAAGAACAATAATTTGCTTTATAAAGCTTTCTGGATATAATAAAAATCGTTTTAGATTCTTCTTAGGCAAAGAAATGGCAGATGCAACTCAAATCCCAGCTACCACAGCAAATACAGTTTCTCAAAATCAAGAATCCTGAACCAAAAGATCGTTTTTCTGAGGCAACGAAAGTGTCTTTGAAAACCTAGAAAAATTTGAGCAAATTTCCAATCCTACTGGAGCAGATCAAGAGTTTGATTTTTCATTTGAGGAGGAAGAATCAGTCCCTAATGAAGAAACCTCCACACCTTCATCAGCTGAAACATTCCAAATAGAAAGCCCTTCTTTCACAAGAAATTCCCAACCAGCAGAAATTGCACCAGAAGAAAAATCTGATCTTATCCCAGAATCTCCTCTCAATGTCGAGATTCTCCCTCCAGTTGAAAAGACTGCATCTGAAGAAACCGAAGAGGAGGTAGCTTTTGAGGCTCCATTATACGTAGAGCCACTCAATCAAGAAAAAACAAACACTGCCCCTTCAAAAAAAGAAGAAAAAAGCGCTGAGCATAAAGAAGAACAAGCAAAAACTTCCGAACAAGAGGCACATCATCAAATGGAATCTGAACCAAAGTCCGAGCTTTCGAATCTTATGCAAGCCTATACGAATCTCTTTACTCTGAGCAAGGAAATCTTGACCTTACAAAACAAAATTGAAAAGGCAACCAATGCTGACTTTGAAATTCTTGGGAACAATACAGAAAAAAGTGTAGTTCGCTACACCATTTCGCCACAGCTTGAGGAAAACGGAAAAATCAACAGTCTCCTCCTCCACAAAAAGATAGAAGATCTCATCCATAACGAAGTAATAGAGCACGAGCTCCTCTTTAAACCGGAAGAAGCTGACAAAAATCTCACCGTTAATATCAATGGAGCACTTCTTTACGAAGAAAACAAAGATCTTCAAGATCCGCTCAAAGCAACCCAAGTCCTAGAAAAAATCAACAAATTCAACTTCCTATTCGAACAAAAACACACAGAATTAGAAAAGAAACGAGAAGAAATTGAAGCGGAAAAAGAAAAAATGAAAGCAGTCCGTGATATTTTCAGAAACTTTTAAACAAAGCGAAGTTATAATTCCACATTAATCTTAATTCTCGATCTCACATCGGGAATTTTTTCTGAATGAAAGAATCCCAAATCTATCTTTACACTAGCAATTTCTGAGTATTGGAGGATATACTTCCTGGCTTCCTCTACAGTCATTCAAGAAATAGTATTTTTGATAGCAGGGAGAATCCCCTTCACATCTTTTCCAAAATCATAGCCTTGCAAGATGGTCGCCTTCGTTGGGATAATAAAAACATTATCACTCGTAGTGTGCTTAATATCCTGGATAAATGCCAAGGAATTAGGATTAATACTGATGAGTTGGATACTGTCAGCTTGCCTTTCCTTTACATAAGAAGTAAAAGCCTGCACAATATCTGCCCATTTCAAGTAGAAAAAGTCAAAAGAAACCTCAGCATGCCCTCTCAAAGAGGTTGCCTTTTCTCCGATCTTTCCATCTACAGAAAGCGAATGAAAAGTCGTCTTAATCAAAGAATCAAACATCAAAACAAGGGCTCCTGGCAGATTAAACTCTCTAGTTACAATATTTAATTTATCAGCATAAACTCAATCTCTAATCTTAGCAGAAAGAAGCTCTTTATCTTTTTCAGAAACCATTCCAACAGAAGTAGTGCTCCCTCCTGTGAAAGCTTCTATACTTTCTGCCCAGATTTGCCCAAGATAAAAGCTATCTCTAATATTTTTTATCGTCAATTTTGTACCTTTAGAAATATTCCCTCTAACCCCCATCATCAGTCCTTCTTCATCAACATCATTCGCATAAAGCGTAATCCTCGTCTCTGAAGGATTATCTGCTAGCCCAGCAGGAATCGTAACCGGAATCTTAGAAAGGAAAATGAGTCCATTATTGGTCACAAATCTAGTATTGGCTAGAAGATTGATAGTGTTCGATGTCTTATTATATACCTTCACATAACCAGCAGAAGGATTAATAATATGCTGGATATTTTCCGTACTAATAGAAAGCTGATATGCATACTGCAAATTCCCTGTATAATAAGGAATACTGATCTGTTTAATTAGACCAAGATGGCCACTCTCCCCTGCAGGATAATAACGAAAGTTATAAATAATATCTTCTGTATTTTGGGCTACTTTAAGCGTTATTTTCGCACTCGGAAGAATGAGCAGAAACAGAAACCAAAGGATTCCAAGCCCCGCTAAAATTTCAGCTACAAACACAAGATAAAAAAGATATTTTTTCGTATCATAAGCATGAAGATGAAATCTCTTAATATCAAAAAGAAATAATGAAATCGTTTTCAAAATCTTAACAATAGGTTTCTCTTCTTCAAAATACACCTTTAAGCCGAGCTGACGAAAATAGTTTCTACTAGACTCCTTCTCCGCCAGAAAAGTAATATTCAGATTTCTTTCTTTAACAAGATCAGAAAGCTGTTTCCCCCATCGCTGATTTTCAAAAAAAGGATGTTCAGGATCAATAAAGATCTGAACAGGCTTCTGTGCAGGGATTTTCTCCAAAGTTTTGAAAATCTTATACAAACTATCAGTCTTGAGGAAAAAAAACTTCATCGTATCAATCTAAATAAATCTCTAAAGTCGACCCCAAAGTCCTTAACCACCTTCCTCAATTATTTTCATATCTCAGCCAGCTCCCTTCTTTCCATACAGCTTCTCAATCAAGAATAAAACTCATGCTTTTACTCGCATTTTATATTAACAATCACCCAAAAAATCGAGCCAAATCTATCTTTTAATAAGGCTTTTTCAACCTCCTATTCCAAAGTAAGAAATAGATAATGAGGAATCAAAACACATAATAATTGAGATCTAAGGTCCATAAGCCAAATACTGACCACACTCCATGTGCAGGATAGTTCCAAAAAGGAAGTAATCCAATAAAAAGCACGAAAAGCAAAATAAATCCCCAAATTCAAAGCCCCGCCTTCTTTGCTATAAATTTCCAAAACGTAATAACAACATTAAGAATCAACGCCCCGAGCGACAAAAAAAGCCCAATAGGATAAACAGTTCCATACTTTACCAAACTACTCTCAGCAATAAGGGCTCTGACGCCTAAAGCTCAATCATACGGTTTTCCTACAAAATTATCCCCCAGCAATAAACCAATTCCCAATACAATTATGCCATTCACAAAAGAAAAAAACAGAATATCAAGCCAGACTTTCTTCGTTTCACTCCTTCTAAACTGTTTCATAAACAATACAACGAATCAAAAACAAGCAAGAATAACTCCAATGAAACTAAAGTGATACCCATAAGGACTTAAAAAGCCAAGGGAAGTCGGAATAATCCTTCCATTCTCCAATACAAAAGAAAGATAAAGCCCCCCGACATAAACAGCAACTAACAACCAGGGCAAGCCATTAAACAACCTAAGGAACTCTTGATTATATCTTTTACAAAGGAAATAAGCTGTTATCAAAAAAGCTAAGCAAGAAAGCACAATCCCAAGACCTGTTGAATAAATCTTTGTTCCAAAAAGTTCAAAATACGGATACATACTAGTAAAGATAATATAAAGTAATCTCCAGAAAAGCTTCGCTCTTCTAAGAAACTATTTAATAAATACTTATCTCAGATATTGTACAAGTTTTGTTTCTCTCAACGCAGTAATTCTAATGATTCACGGATAATCAAGCTGTTCTTCAATCTTTTTTCCAATAGTCTCCAAGAGTCCTTCAACCTGAGTATCTGAAATCATTTTTGGATTCACAAAAACCATAATCTCCCTACCTGCCTGCATAATATAAACCTTTTCTACACCATCAACCTCAAGAATCAATTTTTCAAGTTCTCACATTTTTTCAATAAAAAAGTCCTTAGTGTCAAATCTTGCACCAGGTCTCGAAGCAGACATAGCATCTGCAGCAGCAACAATTCGAGAATGAGGACTCGTCATCTCTACATCATAATGATGAGATTCTGCAGCGTTGACAACGATAGGATCAAGCCCCCACTTACGAAGCATATCTGCTCCAATCTTAGTATGAGATTCTCCAGCTCCAGCAATCACTTTTCCGACATCATGAAGCAATCCAGCCTTCTTAGCAACCAAAGGATCTAAACCAAGCTCTATCGCTATATTTTCACAAATTTTAGCAACCTCCAAAGAATGTATCCACAAATTCTGCCCATAACTATATCTCAAAAAGAACTGACCAATAGTCCTCACAATCTCAGGGTTCATCATTGGAAGATTCAAAATAGTAAGAGCTTCTTTTCCCTTATCCATCAACGTTACCTCAAGATCAGCAACTACCTGATTATATACCTTCTCAATATAAAAAGGATTTATCCTACCATCTTTAATTAGAGTTTCGAGGGTTTTCCCAGCAATAAATCTTTTTTCACTATCAAAAGATGAAATTCTGACTGACAATGGCGTATCATCAATTAAAAGTTCAACTCACGTCAACTTTTCAAAAAGTGAAATATTTCTCCCTTCACGCCCAATCAGCTTCCCTTTAAATTCCTCACTCGGAAGATCCACCACTTTAGAAACAAATTCACTCACAGTATCTGCAGCGAGCTTTGGCATAGCCTGAGCAAGAATTTGAGCCGCCTCTTTCTGTGCTTCCTCAGATTTAATCGTCTTAAATTTTTCAATAAATCTCACAATCTCTTTCTGATTATTTTCCTCTACTCTCTTAAAAATCAGCTCCTTAGCATCCTCCCACTTAATTTGTGCAATTTCAGAAAGCTTCTTATTCTGCTCCTCAATAATTTCATCAACCTCTCTTTGTTTATCAAGCACCTTTCTTTTTTCTTCTTCAAGTCTCTCTAATTTTTGATCCATCTTTTCCTCCCTAATAAGGAGCCTATTTTGAATCTCTTCCATCTTTGCTAACCTCTGATCTTCAATTTTCTGAGCCTTTACCTCAGCTTGTTCTAAGACGGTTTCAGCCTTTTTCTTCGCCTCTTGGAGAAGCTCTTCCTCAAGTTCCTTCACTCTCTCCATTTTTTTCTTAAAGCGAAGCTGCTTTTCATTAAGCGTCCTCTTATACCCATAAAACCCAGCAAAACCTCCGAGCGTTAGCGAAACAGCTGCTGTTATAATCAATCAAGTTTCTGGTGTCAGCATCATTTATTTATATTCATAAAAAACTATGTAAAAGAAAATCCAATACCCAAGAAGTATAAAATTCTGAATGTTAAATGCAACCAAAAATAGTATTCCAAGTTCTCATGGATGTTTTTTCAACCCAAAGACCGTAGGAGTTATAATTTTCTCCCCAAGAACAAAAAAGATACAAACCTGATTTATAAATTTCAGGAAAAAATACCTCAAAAATCAGATTTTACAGCCCAATCACAAAAAATATACTAATCTTCATCACTTCCACTAAAATCCACATCCAAGTCAAAATCATCATCGTCATCATACGAAGCATCATAATAATCATCGTCATCATCTTTTTCCACTTTTGGAGCAGGTTTACGTCCCCTTTTCTTCTTTCCTCATTCACTATTCATTTTTTCTATATCATCCTCAATTCCCAACATCTTTTGGAGTCCTTGATGTTCTTTCAGTTTCTGAATAACCTTTTGTTCAATCTGCCTTACTCTTTCTCTTGTCACATCAAATTCTTCTCAAACTTGCTCCAAAGTAAATCTCGGTCCATCAATTCCATACCTCATCTTTACAATCTTTGCCTCTCTATCATCCAGCATTCACAAAATTGCATCAAGATTATTCCTCAACGCAGCCCTTTCGGCAATTTGATCTGGTCTCAGTGTATTTCCATCTTCCAAAAGATCAGCCAAAGTATCCCTTCCTTCATCACCGACTTCCCTATCGAGAGAAACATTTCCAAAAATCACCTCTTCAAGCTTCTTGATTTTTTTAATAGGGAATCCTAATTTTTGACCGATCTCTTTACTTGTCGGTTCACGACCAAGTTTTTGAAAAAGAATTTGATAAGCCTTATTATAAGAGTTCATTTCATCAATCAAATGCACCGGAATCCTGACATGTTTACTCATATCAGCAATCGCTTTAGTAATAGACTGTTTAATCCACCATGTTGCATAGGTAGAAAACTTAAATTCTTTATCTGGATCAAATTTTTCTATAGCTTTAATAAGACCAATATTTCACTCTTGAATCAAATCTGAAAAAGTCAGACGAGAACCGAAAAATCTCTTAGCAATAGAAATCACAAGTCTGAGATTAGACTCAATCAGTTTTTTTTTGGCCTCTTCATCTCCTTTTTTGATTTTCCTCGCTATTTCTTTTTCTTCTTCATAAGTAAGAAGCGGAATTTTAGAAATATCATTAAAATAGAGCTTTATAAAATCCTTATGCTGCCCATCAGCCATCAAATCTGGCTTCCCATAGAGACTCACTCTTCCAAGTTTTGATTCCTTTTTACTACTTTCCTGCTCTTGCTCAAGAACCTCTTCTATCGTCAAAATTTTGATTCAAAGCTTATCCGCTAAATCATAAAATTTTTCAAGCAGCTTAATGTTCCCCTCCATGTCATCAATCTCAGAAATCACATCTTCTTCCTCGATTGTTCCCTTATTTACACCTTTCTCCAACAAGTCCTGAAGCCCCTCATTAAGTTCACTAATATCATCCTGAAGTTTGTCTCGTAGCTGTTTCTTTATAGCATCCATTATAGTATCACATATTTACAAAATAAAATTGCTCTATCCCTAGGAAAATAATTATTTTTTTGACAAATCTCTAAAAAGATATATAATAAACTTTGTGTAGTAGAACCTTGTAAGTGGAATAAGGTAGAAGTACCATACTCCGCGAGAAAGCAGAACCCCTTGAAGGATTCTGTTTTTTTTATTTGGAAGGAGAATACTGCTTGATAATATAGGTCTCTTTACTCTGACTTCTACAACTAATAGGCTTAAAAACCTTTATATTCTTCCCTCAAAACCTCTTCTTCAACTTTAATACAAATTCTTCAAAACCTGGTCCCATAAAGACTTTAATCACAAACACACCGGTATCACTCAAAAATTCATCATAAATCCAATACGTTTGTTCCAAGAGATCTATTGCTCTCATCGCATCAATATCCTTTAAACCAATAGTATTCGGAGCCATATCAGATTGAATCAGATCAAACTTTGAAATCTGATGCCTCTGCAAAAGGGCTCTTACCTGCTCTTTTTGTGAGATATCTTGCACATAAGTAAACAAACCAGGAAAATGTAATTCAACAGGCTTTAAATCTAAACCAATCACCTGATAATTTTCCACTCTAAATTTCTTGAGCTGTCCGATCGTATACTGAAGCCAGCTTCAAGGAGCACATCCAATATCAAGGACATGCTTTGTCGTCTTTTTGATCAAAAAAAACTTCTCTTGAATTTCTTCAAGCTTAAAAGCACTTCTCGCCTTGTATCCTTCCTGCTTCGCTTTTTTAAAATAGAAATCGTAAGGATTATACATGAAAGAACAACTAAGAGATGAAAAACAAACTTATACAGACCACCAAGGGAACAAAAAAGAACGAACACTTAAGAAATAGCCAAAATCTTGATACTCTTTCTTCCGCTTTCATGTCTCATTTTAACAGTTTCTCCAGCTTTTTTACCTCTAATAGCCTGTCCAATAGGAGAATCAAAAGAAATCATCACCCCATCGTCTATTCCAACTTCTCCTGTTCCCACAATTCTAACCTGATATTCTTTATCGTCATCTTCAATCTTAAAAGTAACAGTCGAACCAAAATCCACAACTTTATCAGACTTAGATGAATCTTTATCCTTATCGATAATCTCAACATCATTGATAAGATTCTGTATTTCTACAATCCTAGAGTTGATAAAATCCTTATCCTCCATTGCAGATTTATACTCAAAGTTTTCAGAAAGATCTCCCATAGCCTTAGCCTCAGCAAGTCTTTCCAAAACCGCAGGTAGTTTCTCCTGTTTTAGCTCTTGAAGTTCAAGAATAAGCTTATCATATCCTTCTCTCGTAAGAAAATTTTTACTTGCCATAATGCAGCGTCATAACAAAAAAATAAAAGCTGAATATTTCCCCAGATTCACCCACAAAAAGTGAACTATTTACTCAAAAATCCCCAAAACCCGAGCACTTTTCTCTTCCATTTATCAAACGCATGAGTAACAAGATCTGAAGCAACTTTAAACCCCTTATGATTTTCAACCACAAATCTCTCTCCATTATAGGTAAAGATAAAATCAGCCTCATAGAGTCAGCTTTTATTCTTTATAATAGTATAGTCAATAATCACCTTAGCATCAATATTTTTTGAATAAATCTTCCTAAGAATGGTTTGTCCCTTATTTGCAATTTGATGATCTACCGCCTTCTTCAATTCTGCCTCCATTACCTCAGAAACATTCACAAATTTAAACTTGATGTCGCTTACTTGCAAGAGTTCTTGTGTCATGAGTATATTTAGAATAGAATATAAAATCACTTCCTTTTACTGAAATGCAAAGAAAATGCAAGCCCTGCTCAAAAAAATCCCCACTAAAGCGATTCTTGAAATGGTGACTCAAGAAAGCGAAGCACCTTTTCATTATGATCATAAGCAACCAAAGCATTATAAGGCAAAATGCAGCGGGGATATGCATGACCAAAATTTACATTATAAAGAATCGGCAAATCAGGATTATCAACTACTTCACATAAAACCTGCTTATATTCTTGATAATAAATTTCATTTTGAGGCTTACCTACAAAAATTCCATTGATTTGATCAAAAATCCCTCTCTCCCTAAAAATCCTCAACATCTGTGTATAAAATGCAGGAGTAGACCTTTCGTCCGAAGTTTCTATAAAAAGAATTTTTCCTTTTCGTTCTTGTAAAGTTGGGAAAATCTGATATTTATCATAGGTCAACTTTTGATCAAGAAATCCGCATCCGACCAGCATTTCATGGAGCGATTCTATACATCATCCCAAAAGTCTCCCTGAAAATTTCTCAGGTCCTTGCAAGAGCTCAAATCCATGCGTTTCTTGGTGAGTGTTTCTGGAGGTTCCGATCTGATCTGGAGAAAATTTTTCTCTCTCCTCATACCACACATCACTACTACGAATCTCTAAAGGCTCCTTTCAAAAAAGCATCTGCAAATGATGCTGAGTATAGAGAAGCATCTGATGATCCATCTCTGCAAAATCAGTCAAAAAAGCTGGTCCATAGAAACTTTGCATTCCTAAGCGATAAAACATTAGATGGTGATTGGTTGTATCTGAGAATCCTATAAAAACTTTAGGAGAAGTTCTGACAAGCCCTTTAAATTCAGAATCCTCCATAAGATACGGAAAAATTTTAAATCCATCAATGCCACCAATAGCACAAATAATTCCAGAAATTGTTGTATCTTTGAAAGCAAGTTTCAGATCGCTCGCTCTCATTTCTGGATGTACCTCTAAATCGGAAATTCCATTAAGCGAATTCGGCATAAAAACAACCTCAAGTCCCATTCCTTCAATTCTTTTCTTACCAAGCTCAAGCTGATGAGCATAAAACTGCTCTCACAAAAGCCCTCTTGATAAGCTCACAATAGCCACTTTATCTCCCTGTTTAAGAGCAGATGGTTTCTGAAGATACGACATCATAGCAAACGAAAAAGAATAAATAAAGACGTACTTCCTGGTCTTAAAATCAAGAGAAACTTAGTCTTTAGTTAATAAAACCAATCCCCTACTTCCCATAAAAAGTATAAAAATCTGGCTTTGCCTTGAGTTTTTCTTGGATTCTTTGCTGAGAAATCGCCAGATCCGCCTCTGAAGGACAAAAATCCTTACAATAGACTTTAGGAAAACCCTGTAAACTAATTTTTTCAGTCTTAGAGAGCTTAAATCCCCTTTTCTGAGCCTCTTTCACCAAAGCTTGATGCCTCTTTTGCAGGAAAAGCAGTTTATCATAAAAGAAACGGACATGCCCCGTCCCCATCGTATACTTTACTCAAGGGAGAATTAGTTTCTTCTCTACCAACTTTTTCTTTACTAAGCCAAAAATCCTCGGTAATTCCCTCCATTCGGCAATGAGGTGCTGATCTGCGAGTTCAGAAGGCGGTAAAAGGTTGATTCTGGTCATAGGCTTTTGTGAGTAAAAGAAAACTACTCCTTGGCTTTTCTGTGGTATCAGAGTAGTTTTCGGCTTATTTTAGTCTTGTGGATTTTCAGCATTTTCAGTGCTTTCGGGAGTTGCTATAGTTTCTGCAATTTGAGCGGTTTCTTCTTTTTCTTCATTAGCAGGCAGATCAAAGAGTCCTCATTCAGCTTTTTCAGCCTTTTTCTTTTCTTCTTTATACTTCATATTTTCAGACTTCTCTTCCCAAGGACGATACACGACATCAATCTTCTGATCTACCATCTTGTAAAGCGGAGTTTCTGGCTCATCAAGCGAAATATCGTTGGAATGCAAAGTTTTGAGGCTACCATCAGCAAAACGAATTCTGACCGCACCTTCAATGATTGAGATTCCACCTTCAAGTTTTTCATTTCCAGTCATTACAACCTGTCCCTTTCTCGCTCTCTTTCGGATTTTAAGGTCTTCTAGTGAGAGGAGTTTTCCGTTTTTGTCGGAATAGATCAAGATAAATGGCTCATCATTATGCAAAAACATATTGGCAACCTGATCCCCCTCCTGAAGTTCAATCGCTTTCACTCCTCCAGCGGTCTTTCCCATCGGTCTGATATCATCGGACTTGAAAAGGAGCATTCGTCCCTGCTGAGTAAGTACTCCGACATTATCTCAGTCATTGACTGGCAAAACTCTACAGATTTTTTCTCCTGGCTGAAGTCCCATAATCGTGGTAGGGAATTTTTTGAAGCTCAAAACAAGTTCTTTTTTCGTCTTTTTGATACTATTTTGATTGGTAAGGAATACAAGGTAATCATATTGGAAATGCAAGGTCTTGGCAAAAACGATCTTTCCTTTGAGTCAGAATTGTTCTTTGAGATTGATCGCAGGCTTTGCCATATTTCCTGCTCCAAAATCTTTGAGCCTCTGCACAACAAGCTCTCCAATATCCGTAATCACGATAAGTTTGTCCTGATTGTGAGTATAGATGAGATCAAGGGTTTCCTCAGGGATATTCTGAATTCTCGTCTGATACAACACTCTGAGTGAAAAGTCATTTCCAATCCAGCAGATCACATCTTCCTTGATTCTATCCGCTGCTTTTTGGAATTCTTTGAGGCTTCCGCTGATGTTATACACACTAAGATCGTTAGAAAGTTCAGTTCTTCTCTCATCTCCATATTTTTCCTTCATATAGAGGAATTCCTTAGTTATGACCTCATCAAGCTTCTCTGGATCAGAAATAATGCGTTCCAATTCCTCAATAAGTCTGATCTTTTCTTCAATTTCATCACTAATTTTCTGAATCTCAAGTCCAACGAGGGATTGCAATCTCATCAAAAGAATGTATTCCGCCTGTTTCTCAGAGAATCAGAATTTTTCCATTAAGTTAGTTCTCGCATCAGCTTTGGATTCTGACTTCTTGATCGTATCAATCACTTCATCAATGATATCAATCGCTTTTCTCAGTCCTTCCAAAATATGCAGTCTGTCTTTAGCCTTATTAAGCTGGAAAACTGATCTACGATACACGACTCCTCTACGGAAAGTCACAAACTCCATCAAGAGATCCTTGATATTAAGCAGTCTTGGCTGGGTTCCTTGGTCAATCAGGGACACATTATTGAGGTTGAAATTAGTCTGAAGCTCGGTAAATTTGAAAAGCTGCATCAAAATCGCATCTGGATCTACCCCCTTTTTGAGATAAATCGCAATTCTGATCTTGTTTTTATTGGATTCATCACGGATATCGTTGATCCCCTCAATCTTCTTGTCTACCACAAGTTCTCCGATTTTGGAAACGAGATTGGCTTTATTTACGAGGTAAGGAATCTCATCTACGACAATCACATGAGCTCCATCATAGACTTCATCGTGAGTCTTCCCACGAACAACGATTCAACCCTTTCCCTTTTTGTAGACTTCAGTGATATTATTGCTATCAAAGATCATTCCTCCGGTTGGAAAGTCCGGTCCTTTGATGATTTCCATAATCTCTTCAACAGAAACCGAAATCGGTCTTTTGATCTCAGCACCGTTTTCATCAGTCACGATCTCCTCTTTCCCCTCCTTTTGAAGGAGAAGCAAAGACGCATCCAACACTTCATTGAGGTTATGCGGAGCCATATTCGTCGCCATACCTACAGCAATTCCCATCGTTCCATTGCAGAGATGATTTGGGAATTTGGTCGCAAGCATCACAGGCTCTTTGAGCGATCCATCAAAGTTATCTCTCCAGTCCACCGTATCCTGCTCCAAATCTGCAAGCATTTCCTCTGCAATCTTGGTCAATCTCGCTTCAGTATACCTCATCGCAGCTGCTCCATCACCATCAATAGAGCCGAAATTTCCCTGCCCATCAACGAGCGGATATCTGAGCGACCATGGCTGCGCCATACGAACCATCGCTTCATAAATAGAAGAATCACCGTGAGGATGGTATTTTCACATCACATCTCCGACAATTCTAGCAGATTTTTTGTGCTTTTGGTTGTAGAAGTTGTTCATTTGGTACATTCCAAAGAGGATTCTCCTAAGCACTGGCTTGAATCCATCTCTCGTATCTGGTAAAGCACGAGAAACGATCACAGACATCGCATAATCAATGTAAGACTGCGTAATTTCTTTTTCTATCGGATGAGTAATCAGCTTTTCATTACTTGGCTGAAGAAGTTCTTTTTCGTCCATGAAGAAAGTTTGAAAAAATAAAAAAATCTGACTCATTTTCATTATCATATTAGAAATCCTAGTTCTGAATGCAAGCAAAATTGCTTTTAGAATCTTGACTTATGAAAAATAGTGATATAGCATCTATGCACATACGCCTAAATACTGTACAAGTAGGTTTTTCTAAGGCAAAAGATAACAAAAAAGGGATTTGCACAACACGACATCTGAATTATACCGCCGTGTTATGCAGTTGTAAGAACACAAAAGCCCTTACAAACATCGCACCGCAATATAGTGCAGATTATTATTTCTATCGCTAAATCTACCGAAAGGTAGATTAAAATTCGGAGATAGTAGAAATTCAGCAACATTTCCGGGGGGACTTCTATTTTTTAAAAAAAGTCTTGAGGCATGAAGCACTTTGTTAAAACGTAGAAGTATTTTTCGTCATAGAAAAGAATCTGTTTAATAATTCTTGTTTAAGATCTATTGTAGGTCTTGAGAGTGGACTTTGGCAATTCTGTGTAGAGAAAAGATTGTGCAAAGGAGAACAATACGAACGAATTAAAATTTCTTCGCAGATATTAGAGACTGGAATGAGCTGTTGAGCAGATGATGACTATCAATACCGACTCCTAGAATCATCACTCATTCCTGAAGAGGAGCTAAGGAAGTTTTTAGTTGATAATATAAAGGTAGAAGAATAAGTCAGATTTATTTAACTCTTTAGATACTTTTACCGGAGTCAATTAGATGGTTTTAGGTTTCGGAATGGCACTTAAAAACTAGTATAATCAACAACAATTCAATACTTTATTTACCTATAATTCAATGAAAAAATCTAAAAATCTGATCCCCCACACCGAAATAGTCCACCACCCAGTAGGACTCACAGAATACAGACTCAGAACAGAGACCTTTAGGCAATATCTTCAGGTTTTTGTCTGAGATGTTGGAGAACCAAAGCACAAGGCATTTTTTGAGGACTTAGGACTTAGTGAGGTTGAATACGACCTAGGCTGATTCTATTCCAAAGAACTTAAATACACGAATATCATGCGGCTCAAGAGCTACAGTCTAAATACTCTCGTCCACGAGTTAACCCACTTTATCGCTCATCAGTGCGAAGTAATCGGCTGTGAGTTTACGAGTGAGATTCCAGCGTATATTATGGAAGAGATATTTAGTAAGCTGATGATCCCAGCTGAAGGGAAGTTTAGGGTGAGGAAGGAGTTTTATTTGGAGTAGAAAAATCTGATCTCATTCTCAATACTCACAAAAAATCGAGAATTTTGTGAGAATGGAAAGCTAGAAAAGTATATCTAGTAGTTTATTGTTTACATTATACACAATATATTGACAGGTCTAAAAAAGATCATTTTCCTTGCATTTCCTAAGAAAATGTTTATACTTGTTTTCGACAAACGCTTCTGCTCGTAATCTTGGTCGTGTTTGTAGTGGTCAATCTATCTTTCGTTTTCTGTTAAAGGGCTTCTTAATAGCTCTTTTTCAGTTATTTAAAAAAATAGAATCATTTATTCACAAAAAAGTATAACTTTCTCTTGCAATTTAAAAGTATAACTTTCTCTTGCAATTTAAAAAAAATTCACTAAAATAGATAACAATCTAACGAGGTAGAAGAAAACGAAAACTCATTAGATTGATCACTTTATTTCTTAATTCTTGAATGGAAATGCAAATTGTATTTCTCGATTCAAGTCTTGAGGATGTCTATCATTGAAGGAAGAGATCAAATTATCATTCAGACTTGATCAGGACCTTCCAAAAGAAAGTGAACTACCTTTACAAAATCAAGGATTTGATGGACCTAAGGGAACAGAAATCTTTCAACTTGGAAAAACTCAAATGATCTCGTACGGGTCAAATGAGCATTAGATTGAACGATCAACGGAGGTTGATATTCAAGATAATGGATGATGGATATATTCAAGTTATTTGAATTATTGAGCTAAGTAAGCACTACGAATAGTAGTGCTGCTTGCTCAGCAAGCCATTAAGAGTAAACAATTTTTATTTATTTACTATTTCAAAAGATGTTTAATCCAACTGTAGCATTTCACCCAGGGGAATACATTGAAGAGGAACTAGAAGCTAGGAATTGGACTCAGGCTAAATTTGCTGGGATCATTTGAATTAGTAGACCTTTCCTTAATGATATTATCAAGGGAAGGAAGAACATCACACCATCATTGGCAGTTATGATTGGTGCAGCTTTGTGAACCTCTCCTGATCTTTGGATTGGATTACAAAACTTGTATGATGTCACAAATCTGCAAAATGATGCTGAGACTCAAAAAAAAGTTTCCAGCATTAAAGAAAGAGTAGAGGAATTCTCTTTCGCTTAATTAAACTAAGATAAATCACAATAAGAAAAGAAGGACTCTGGGCACAGCCGTTCTTTTTTTCTTTTTCAGAAAAGGAAGTATATTTACTTTCTCTTGCATTTTCTGATTTTTTGAGTATAATTTTACCGTTGATGGAAATTACTCTATCATAGAGTAATCGCTTCTGCGATAGGCTCCCGACAGCAAAAAGAGGCTTTCTTGCCTCTTTTTCTTCTATTTCAGCAATCATTTCTTTTTCAAAATCCTCCTTACTCTATCTCACAAATGCCAGCGGACATAAACCCCGTCTTGTTCAAGGGTATAGGTAGTATCTTCTCATTCGTCTTTAATACTAATTCCTTTTTCTATGATATCATCTAGGAGAATGTCATCTTTTACTCTGTAGATTTCTTTGTCCTTTTCGCTTCTCTTTCCGCTTCATTTTTTGATTCCTGAATTTAATTTCCCGATTTTATCAAGCTCGTTTTTCCCAGCAGAGGGGTATTTTTCAGAAAGTTCATGCATTTTTTTACTGGTTTTATCAGACACCCAGATCATAGCATTTTCTGAATCTTGAGTTGTTTTAGGAAGAGGCTTTGAATGTTTTCCTCATTTCATATACCCCTCAAACTTTTCTTCAATTTCCTCCTTTACCATAGGCTCTATAATGCTTTCATACGCCTCCTTCTTCCAATATGCAGGCTTGTCATAATAGTCGGTATTCCCTTTTTTGATAGCTACATACTGCTCAATAGCTCTTGCAGTTACCTCAGAATCTGATTTCCAATATCTGGTATTTCAATTTGGAGCTTTATTCATTTTTATTTTCAGATCAAAGAGTTTACTGCTGGGGAAAAGCTTCCAATTCTGGATTCCATCAAGTGCGTGTCCTAGTTCATGAGCCATTGTCGTATGAATTTTTACAGCTCAGACTTCTCCACCTATCGTCTGACGAACCGATTCTGTCCCGCCAACCGAAATGCTAATATTCTCGCCTTTTTCTCTATAGAGCCCAGCAACTCCGTTTTTGAGAAAAACATTTTTTCCATTCAAATGCACATAGACCCAATTTTTCTCCTCTCAGAGTTTTTTCATATCAAGTCCTAGAATATCTCAAAAGTCTTCAACTCCGTCTACGATATCCTGTTTCTGTTCTTGAGTAAGCTCTTTCCCGTCTTGCCTTTTCATCCCCGCACCAAGTTTTTCTTTATATTCATAGTTTATTCTCCCGTCTTTTGCAGAAAATGAGGTATAGAGTCCTTTTTCGTATCTTTCCCTTCCGTTTAGGATTTTCCTTGCTTCAGGAACGAAATCTAAGACCGCTTCTGGATATTTATAGCCTTTAGAAATATCCTCTTGCACGAGTGCAATGTATTCTTTTTTCATATCTTCGGGAGTTAACTCCTCCAAATTGTGAGTATTATTATCAATAATTTTTTTAAGTATGTCTCCTATTCCATCAGCAGAGTTTGATTGATACCTTGTTCTTAGCTGTTGCATTTGACTATAGTCTTTGACGAGATCTGGATACTTTTGTCTATTTTTTTCAGTTCTTGCTGGCATCTTCTGCCCGTATTTTTCAACGAGTTTATCAAGCGTTGCCAGGTCTTCTTTTAGTCCTTTGATCTTTCACGTTAAACGGGTTTTCTCTTGCTCTGCCAGTTTCTCTAAAGCTGTTTGAGGGTCGAGCTGTCGGTGTGCTTTTCTGTCTGGTGCAATCCTTTTGGGTCAGACTTTTTTAGATTCTTCTAGGAAACCAACATCGCTTGGTAGGGTTTCAAAGGCTTCTCTCTTTGGCTCTGGTAAGTTTCAGAGGATATTGGATTTTTTCTCAGATTGGGCTTCATTTCGTATTTTTAATAATTCTTTTTCTGTCTGTATGACTTCTGGATTGAAAATTACAGTTTCTTTTAAATCGGCATTTCTGTTTAAATAAGCCCCATCAAACCCCATTTCTTGGAGCTTCTCACCAAACTTTAAGGCATACTTAAAATTTTTAGGAATAATTTTACCATCAGATGTTCGATAAAACGCATTTTCGTCCATTTGAAACATTTTGCTTGCTTGTTCTGTTGTCTTAAGAGAATTAATATCAAACAGCTTGTCTGAGTTAACCCTTACTTTTATGATGTTTCAATTCTCTCATTTTGCGAATCCTTTCGCAAAATACTCCTTGTTTGCAAAGTAGAATCATTTCCCTAAAATTCATTGATCAGTTATTGTTCATATTTTATCTTTACTAAAAGTATCAAATTTATTTGGAGAACCATGGTATAACAATTCTCATTTTGATGCCATAAAATCCTCAGCAGTTTTATACTTTTTAGCCTCTTCGTAGATTCAACTTTGCACTACTTGATACTTCTCTCCTCATTTTGGAGATTTATTCATAAAGGGAACGAGAAGGTTTGACTTTTTAGATTTTTTCGCTATACTTTCAGGCGATCCTGAAGAATTAAATTGCCTTAAGAGCATACTTGTAGGTGAGCCCCCACTTTGTTGGGGGTTTCTTCATATTTCAAAAGCTGTTAAAATCCATTTTTTTTCTTTTCATTTCCAGTTAAGACTAACCGTAATATGATAATTCCCATCATCTAACTTTATGCGATTATCTGTTCTTGAAACTTCAGGCAAAGCATCTAGTAAATCTTGTATTTTCCCTAAAACCTCAGGATGCTTCTCTGAGATTTTACTTAATCAAAATCATTTTCCTGTTTTTGTATCATACTCTCATCGGACAAGATCAACAGGTTTTCATTTGTAAGTATAAGCTCATTCTACTTCTCATCATTTCTTTTCAATAAGAAGTTTTTCGGCATCAGCACCTTTTACTCCTTTATAGATTGCTCAGAACTCTCATTCTCCGACTTTTTCCAAATCAGAAAAATCAGTAGTAGGTCTTCCTGAATTTCAGCCCCTTGCCGTTGCTCAACTACTACTGATTTTTGTTCAAGTAACCTTATTCTTCTTTTCAGTTAGGCTTACAGAAGTAGTATTACTTGCATTATCAGTAGTATACTCAGTTTTCTCTGAATTTCAAGTTTTTTTCGTAGTTTTTAGTCCAACCGCATTCTCACCTCTCTTATTCACAGGTTTTGCATTCCTTGCTATTGTGTCTCCTAGAACATTCCCTCACTTTGGTCTACGGTCAAGCTCTACCACCTTCCTTCTCATTGGTTCGGGAGTGAGGGGATTTTTCACTTGAGGTCAATTCTTTCAGATAACAGTAGCTTCTGGAACTTCTGGGAGAGCTTTAGGCTCTTCTATATTCCATTTCTTCATAAACTTTCCTATTGCATCAGCTACGGCTTTCTGATCCGCCATTTTTTCTATCTTCTCCAGATCAACCTTGATTTCTTTTGCGTTTTTATGATTTCCAAAAAGTCTTGCTACAGCATGAAGCATGGTATTTTTTACTGATTTATTTTTCATCGCCATTTTTAGTGCTAATCCAGCAAATCCTCCTACATTGTCAGGCATTGCTCACAACAGGAGATAATCAGTCAAAGAAACCTGATTATTCGCATCCATTTTCAACTGCTTTCTCATGATTTCATTACTCAGAAAGTAAGCGTTGCTTATCTCTTTGTTGAGCTCCTTGATATTTGTAAACCCCTGCTTGATTGCCTCCTCTTGTTGATATTTCCTAATCTCTGTATCAAGATTCGTTGCTCTCTGGATTCAGACAGAATTGTTGTCCTTGTAGTATCAGGTTTTTATATTCCTTTCGTATCGCCTTTTTGCTTCTTCAAGTTCTGGGAAGCTAATCCCACCTTCAGCGTGTTTAGCAAGCATTGTTGTAAACTTTTTAGCGTCAGGGTCTCTTACTTGAGTTGCTCTTTCTACAATATCAGTTAGTAAAGTTCCTATTGCTTCAGATTGAGCAGTTCCGCTCATTTTTTCAAAGGCTTGTCTTTTCTGTTCTTTGAGGGTATTGATGTATTCAGCCATCTTCCCTACATTCTCTTCAGGTCACCCTACTCGCCCTCTTTCTAGCATATAGTCCCCATATTTCTTTCCTGTCTTTTTTTCAAATTCCACAATTTTTGAAGGATCAAGCCTATTTTGATTTTGAAGCAATTTTCTATTGAAATTAGAAAAAGTCTGACTAGAATTACTCTCGTTTATTTTACCTTCAGATCATGCGGATCACGCTTTGATTTCTCCTTCTGGTTGGACTTTCGATTTGGTATTGAGATCGTTAATTTTCTTCTTAATTCCGCCTATAAGATTTTCTGTTCCAGCTTTTACTGTTGATCAAGCTTTTTTTACTCATTCTTTTACTGAGTCCACCCCTTCTTTGATTTCTGATTTTGTCGTTTCCACGAAACCTCTCTGATCTGTTAGAGTATTCACTTGTTGTCTCCTTGCATCGAGCACTTCATTAAATCTTCCAAGATTTCTAGCAAAGGCAGACTTAAATTCCGAAGTTCCTTCTTTGATAATCCTTTCTAGAGCTCAATCTTGGAATTTTCCATTCTCATTTGCTAGCCCTTTTTCTATCCACATCTGAAATTTCCCACTTTTGTATCCTTCGTTGATAGCATGGGAAAAAGCATCTACAGCTGTTTTAATAGTCATTTTTGCATTGAATCTTGTGTTTTTCGTAGCATCTCCAGCTTTGTGGAGGAGTCAGAGAATAATTCAATTTTTGAGATCTTCTTTTGCTTCATCATCAAGGGCGTTATAGAGAGGTTTTACTCATTTTGTGCAGAGCCCCCCATCCCTACAAAAACAGTCTGATTTTTGATTTTTTTCCCTTTATGACTATAATAGAACTACCTTTTATCCCTGCTTGCAAACGGATGGCGATCAATACGAATGCCCCGAAACTCGGACTCCAATACAGCACCAGCAATGATTTCTTCCCAGAGACCATTGAATTTTTGCAGAAGCTAGGGTTCATCAGTGTCTTGAGTATTGATATGGATATTAAATACTCCTTCCAAAAGACCAACCGATCCACGATCATCCAAGGAGCCGAGGCAGACATCTACGACAACGACCACGCAGTCAGTGATACCTTCTTTATCTACAAAATTACCATCCCAAGAGAGACCAGAATCACCCGTTCCCTCATTTCCATCAAGCTCAACCAAAAAAAATCCATCACCCTCAAAGAAGTTTTCGGCTTTATAAAATCTTTTCCTATGGTATCCCTCTTGATTTTTATGATACTTTCATTGATGATACCAGGAAAAATCTGAAAAATCATTCAGATCGTCAATGCAATTACGTTGCTCATCTTCATTCTCTTCTTTGCCTACAAATTCATCAGATACTTTTTCGATCTCACCAAGAGGGACAGCAAATCCATGCAAGACCATATGGTGACTTATCTCAATCCCTACGATCTCAAGATCTTTACCCCCGCCCTCAAAGAGCAAATCAACAAAGTGCAAGAACTCGGCGTCACAAACATTGCAATCGATAGGACGACCATCTACCTCAAGCAAAACCTCATCAATGAAAGTGATACCAGTATCTTCGGACAGCTTTTTAGCGGGAAACCCACCATGGATGAAAAGAAAAAAGAAGAAGTTATGACAGCGATGATCGATCTCCTCAGCAACCAAAACCTTTTAGACCTCTTCAAGGAACATGCAGATTAAGAAACGATTCATTGATCTCCCAGACCAACGAATACAGAAAAGTAAAAATTTCTTTTCTGATGCTTTTCCCAAAAATAAAGAGCTCAAATCAGTAGAAAAAAACCTGACTGAACTCTCTCCTACGACCAAAGAAACCCTGATCACCCTTATCAAAAATAGTAAGATCAGCAAAAACATTGTCCTTCCTCTCGAGGACGAGCTTTGTGCACAGGTAACCAGATATGCGTATTATGAGCCAGAACAGAGACCCTATCAAATCGGCGACTTTTATCTCGAGCCCTCCTACAACGATCTCTTTCATTGCATTTATCTTAATCATTCGCAAAAAATCTGTATCATTGGATATAGAGGGACAGATACCAAAGAAAAATCTGATCTCCTTTCCGACGCTCAGATTATCCTCGGCGTAAATGCGATTGACCCTAGGGTAAGCGGAAGCCTCAAGCTCTTTGACCAAGTAAGAAAAAGCCATCCCGACTACCAAAAACGAATTTGCGGACATTCACTCGGAGGGACCCTCTGCTATATTGTAGCCAAACATAGAAGAGTTGATTATTGTTGCACCTTCAACCCCGGCTCCGCCCCCAACAAAATCTTCATCTTAATGCTCAAAGACACCCTCCTCAAAAAAGACCGAACCCAAAAGATCCACACCTACAAAATCATTGGTGATCCCATCTCGCTTTGTAGCTATGTCGGCAAGACCGTCAGCTTTTTCGTCCCGCATTGGAATCCTCTCAAGCTCCATGCAATGGAAAATTTTCTCGGACAAGAAGCCTCAAAAAATACCGAGAACGCCTCCTCTACCGCGACCACTCCCGCTCCTCAATCCTCAGAAACAAAAAACCCTACCCCCTAACAAAGGAGTAGAGCCTTTCATAACGAAAGCTAACCTTCCAAGTCTTCATCATCAAAGAGATGTTGAAGCACTCTTTTACCGTCTCCTCTCTTAGAAGGAGCTTCATCATCGACGATATTCAGAATTTTAGTCTTTTGAGAGTTCTTACTCGCACCTTTCCACACCTCTATAAAGCTCAGCACCAACCCAATCAAAAGCAGAATCAACATCACCTTTCCCCCTCGAGCCAGCGTAATTTGACCAGTAACCTCAGGAAGCATACCAAGCGTATCAAGGATTCCCATAAAGACACTTGCAATCACCCAGAGGAAAGCAAAGTTAAGCATCGGTTCACTCTCTCTAAATCCCAAGAAATTTACGATAAAGCCCTTAAACCTGATATTCATATTCCATCATAGCAAAAAAATCAGACTCGAAAAAATGATCAACATAGATTTAAAGTAGGTCTTCCCAAGGAGATAAATTGATTGTGCATCACTTGCATCTGCCATCGTAGGTTGCCCATTCTTCGAAATCAAGACTGGAGCAATCTTCACCAGCGGGAAAGCCACCAGCGCAAAAGCAAACACCATCAAAAAGAGTGAAAAAGCTTTTTGATTTTTGGTATAATTAGTAAACCTACGAACATACTTCTGAGAAAGTTTCGTGAAAGCTTGAAGATTTTTATTCGGCATGAGCAAACAAACAAATGAGATAAAAACACTACCTGATATACAGATTTTGGACAAGGGGTCAAGTCCTATTTTACAATTACTGCTTTATTTTCTTTTTCTAAGAGATGAAGGAGTTTTTGCTGTTGGTCCGGACTAAGGAAAAGCTTCCATGCACGTTCATCAATAATAATCAATTCTTCCTCTGGAAGCATTCAGGATTGTAGCTGTTGGAGAAGTTCACGACTCCCCTCCTCTTTCCAAAGAGGCAAAGCTGACTCCACATCACCAATTTGCACAAACTCTTCGGGACTAAGTTTTCCTGCCAAGAGCAAAAGCCGCCCTTCAAGCAACACCTGATGGCGATGAGCAATCTTGATGCGTTTCCCCTGCTCGTGAGCAAGAGCAAGCTCCTCTGCAAGTACAGAAAGGGGCTCCTTCTCTTCTATCTCAAGCAAGTCCAGCACCAAATCAAAATATGCTTTCATCTCCCTTACAAATCAAAAGTTAAAAAATCTGAAACTAATCTTCATTTTTCCTCCTCCGTCAATGCGATTCCCTCAAAAAGCCTTTCTCCATAGGAAGCAAGGAGCAGATATTGTGCCTGCTGATAGGATAAACCCTTTGACTGCAGATAGAAAAGCGTATCTTGATCTAGACGATAAATCTTTGCTCCATGAGCCGCTTGAATGTTTTTTGCCTGAATATCAAGAATCGGAAGACTCTGAAGCTGGACCTCAGGAGAAAGCACAACCGTCTCTTCCAAAAGTTTACTTGCCGCCCCTTGAATATGTGGCTCCATAAAAATCGTAGCATTCAAAGTCGTCTTTGCGTCAGAAAAAACAAGCGCTACGAGATGGAGATGAATCTTACAATCATTATGTCTGAGATTAAGCATAAGATTAACCGAGGTTTCACGACTATCTAGCACAGGACACAGAAGCATCATCTCAAGTTCGCTTCCTGCCTCGATCGTATTAACCTGAAAAGCAAGCGTGCTGGCATGCACAAGTGCAGCATACTTGAGTGGTTTAGAATTTCCTAGTAAGATCGTCTTCTCAGCACATACTCCATCCCAAAGTTCAAAAACTGAATCTTCTTGGAGGAGAAGCTCCGATACAGCATTAGTATGATATGCTACCATGCTTTAGTTTTGACTCCCGGTAAAACCATAATCACGCTCACCTTCATACATATCTGCAACCGTCTCTCCAGAGAGCAAAGCATCAAAATCCTCCTGTAAATAATCCGCTCATGAAGAAGATGATGAATCTGAAACTGGTACTACAGGCGTTTCTTCATAGATAAACTCCTCTTGGAGAGGTTCCTGAAGCCTACGATCAAGCTCCCTAAGATAAAAAAGCGTCCCTACCGCCAAAAGCACAGAAAGCACCGCAAAAATCACAAGATAAATCTGCCTTTTCGTCAACATTATCTCAATAACAAAAAAATAAATCCAGAACAAGTGTAGTTATCAGCAGCAGGAAGGCAAGAGAATTTATCTTCTTTTATCAAAAAACTGACGCCATCAATCAACAGAGTCAGATTTTTCATCATTTCAACAGGATGTTTTACCCAAGGCACTACCGTAAGTGACTACATTTGAGTCCAAACGACTCTTTTTTCTCAGTCAATCTCCTTAAACTGAAAAGCTTTTACCTTAATTTTATCCCCGATATTATAATATTTTTTCCAATCTACTCCATCTGGCGTGACGATCTGCTTCTTATGAAGAAGTCCTTCCACCCCCTTAACCGTAATAAACATCCCGTAGTTATAAATCAGCTTCACATATCCCTCATATTCTTGCCCAAGTTGAACATCATGAACAGAAAACCCTGCTTGTGAAAAAGCAACAGGAGCCTGAGTCTTACGCGGAGCAGGCTTCGCTACTTTTGATAAAGAAGGCTTTGGAGAGGGTTTCTTCTGCTCCTGCTGAGCCATCATCAGATCAACATTAGGCACAAACTTAAAAAAGTCTGAATGTTCTTCATCTAAACCAGATTTTTGATAGATTTCCTTTAATTGGCGTTCTACATCAGTCTTCGTCCCGACCCAAATCGTAAGCGGTTTTTTATTAGCACAAAGCAGGCTTTTATGCTGCCAAATACTCACAAAGAAGGAAAGTTGAGTATTTGCATCGAGTTTTACAATTTTCCCCTTTTGCACCTGTAAACTCGCGATCGACTCGATACCGTCAGGCTGCTGATACCAAATCATTTTATGATTTCCCCATTCCGTATCAACAATCATTGCATCTGCTGGCCTTCATTCAATCTGAAGATCCGTAAACCATTTCATATTTTGCTGCACCTGGAAATCTTGTAAGTTTTTAGCTTCTTGTTCTGAAAGTCCAATTCATTGATATCTCGCCTGCTCTGCCACCCTCTCTTGCGCTGAAAAAGATTTCTTACTTCGAGCATTCATCAGACTTTCTAACTGTTCTCTTTCCATTGCATACCTCTGACGAGACTGCTTCCTAATCTTCTCAATATGCTCCACATCTCCCTCCAATGCAAAAGGCGGCAAAGTCTTCATACTAAAAGGATCTGAGGAAATCCCATCTACCATCAGCCTCGTATAAGCGGTAAACTTTGGCAGAGAAATCAGGTCATTAGTGCTGACCATCTCCTTAAACTGTGAAGTCATTACGGAAGCATCATCATATCCAAGGGTAAAGGAAAAAATCGTCCCCACATTCCCAAAAATCGCATCTTTGATCGCTTCATCAAGCTGAGAGGTATATTGATTGGCTACAATGAGAGAGAGCTTATACTTCCTAGCTTCTGAAAGAATCGTTGCAAAGGACTTAGTCGCAAAGTTCTGAAACTCATCAATATAAAGGTAAAACGGCTTTCTCAAATGTTTCGCCATATCGGCTCTTCCCATCGCATCAATCTGAATTTTCGTTACCAAGAGCGATCCAATCATATTCGCATTATCCTCACCGATTTTTCCTTTTGAAAGGTTCACGAGGATGATTTTCCCCTCGTCCATTGCCTTTCTAATGCTAAGTTTCGTTCTTGGTTGCCCAAAAATATTCCTCACAAGGCGAGAAGAGAGGAACTGTCCGACTTTATTGGTGATCGGTCCTACCGCTTCTTCTCTCTGTTTATCCTGCCATTTATTAAATTCGTTATTCCAAAATTTCAACAAAACTGAATCTTTGATATGGGAAATCACCTCTTCACGAAATTCTTTATCGGTCAACACTCTCAAAATATGCATCAAGGTTGCATTTGGATAGTCAATTACTGATAAAACCACATTTCTCAAGATATATTCCAGTCTTGGACCTCGGGAATTGTCAAAAAGTTTCTGAAAAGTGGAAACCACCCCAGAAGCGATTCTGTTTTTTTCGTCTTCATTATCCGCTTGCAAAAGATTAAATCCGATCGGATATTCCGCATCTCCAACATCAAAAAGAATCACATCATTGATGCGGTTTGAAGGGATATATTCCAGCAAATCATCTACGAGCTCTCCGTGCGGATCCAGCAGACAAAGCCCATTTCCAGCCCTCATATCAGAGATGATCATATTGTTGATGAAGGTAGATTTTCCAGTTCAGGTCTTACCTACGATATACATATGCCTAAATTTATCTTCTTCACGGATTCAAAATCTGATCTTATCTCCTCTATAATCGGTATCCCCAAGCAGAGTAAGCTCTTTTGCAGGCGTATTTTCTGGAGTAGGAAGCGTAGTAGGATAAGGCAACTTTCTATAAACGGTATAACCAAGCCCTTTGATAAAGTTAATCTTAGTCGGTAAATGAAAAAAATTGATCACCTGAGAAAAACTAGCCGGGATCCATTCAGTTTTTTCTTTTTTTACAAAACTTCCGCTCGAGAGAAAAGGTGCGAATACAGAATTTAGAAGAGCATTCAGATTCTCCTTCATATAAGCATCCTGAGTCTGAATACTATACCAAATACTCATAAATAAATCCTTTGGAGCTTCTTTAGTCTCACCAGACTCTTCTTTCTTCTGACTTCCCCACCAAAGATAGCTAAACACTTTCTCTATAAAAGAGAAGAGCTTCGTCAAATCACTGTCCTCAAGCTTAAAAGTATACTCAAAAGCAATCTTGAGCATTGAGTTCCTATCCACATTCTGAAAAACCGCAAAAATATCCGTCATAGGATCCAGATAAGAACCATCTTTTGAAAATTCCTCCTTCGACTTCAATACACCAGAGCTAGACTTTCAAGAGAAAAAGCTCTGTTTTACCAATCCTAGATGCACTTTTTCTCCTCAAGTACAAATACGCTCACATTCTTCAAGGTCTGAGGTCGTAAAAGTCGTATAAAAAGTATTTTGAAAATAAGCCTCAAAATCCTTAGGAACTCTGACAAGCAACTGAATTTCAGCACTATTTCAATAGAGAAAAAAGCTGATCTTCTTCGCCTTGAGAGATACGAAATTTTTTATGAGTTTTTCCCAATGCCCCACTCAAAGTTCATTGTCCTTGAATGGTTTGATTTGAAAATAACGATATCTAGATGTGGATTGCTGTGGCATGAGTCAAACTTTATTTTCTGAAACAAGAGATAAGGCATACTATATTATACCTATTTTTTACAGAAAAGCAATATATTGAAAAGATAAAGAAATAAATGTCCCTACAATATGAAACCATAAGTCCTTCCCCTGAGAAAAAAAACTAGAGGGAGGAAACCTCAACTCCTCCAATTTTTTTCATCACAGAACCACTCATAAGCATTGTCTTTTCTTCTTTTGCCTCTCTAAGGAAAGCAGCTCCTGCTTGAGTATTAGGATTTGGTCAAGTTCTAAAAGGGAAATCTTCAGGAACATAATATCCCTTAATCTTGGAGAGACATTTCTGGACATTACTCTGCCAATTAATTGGACTAGAGGCATAAATCTTTCCATCACTATTTCCATATCTCGAAAGCTGTTTAATAGTATGATAATTTCCAAGATATTGATTATTCAAGGTTAAAGGAATCAACCTCGCTCCATTAAACGGATTATTATAAGCAATACGATCCCCTCTATCATTATTACCGACATTTCCGATATTATTATCCGTAGCAAGAAATTTTCCAAGAGTTGATTCTGCAAAACCGATACAAATCACCATATCTCTATCAATATTGGTTCCAGCAACGACCTGATCCCAAAATGCAACATTTCTATACGTACCTACCGCATAAGAATTAAGGAAAGTCTGAGCCCTTTCATCGACAGAATCCCCCTTTATGAGCGATACCTTGGTGATATCAATTGGTCTAACATACTGATCATTAAAGTATTTCAAGCGATATTCCTCAGGCAAAACCTTATCTTTATCCTGGACAACACTCAGATCGAGGACCGTAAGCGGATCAATCGCTACTCCATCTTTAAAAAGTGAAAAAGTCAGATTTTCTCCTTTTGAAACGAATCCAGCACCTTCAGTCCCAGGTTCTCCTCCACTCTGTGCAATAATTTGTCCTCTTCTTACAAAATCACCTTGCTGAACAAAGATCCTACTCAAATACGCATAGGTAGAGATATAACCATCGGTATGAAGGATCATCATTCGATTCACGTTTCATGAACCAGTATCTGTATAATAAACAATACCATCTCTCATCGCATAAACCGGTGTTCCCTGTTCTACAGCAAGTTTGAGAGAAAGATTCTTAAATCCATACTCCTTCTCAAAAGCCGGATCTTTAAAGATAGTCAAAATCTGAGAAATTGGATAAGTTGGCCAAGCAGCTGGAGAAGTTTCATTTTCAGAACTATCAGTATGATCCGCCAATTGCTTTATTTTCTCTGGCAAATCATTCGTCGTCAGATATTTCTTTTCTACAATATCAGCAACCATAGTGTTGATGGTTTCATGAAGATTCACTTCCTCTGAACTTACTCCACTCACTGCTTCTGCTCAGAGTTTTTTTTCATTATACAGTTGCATAAAACTCATCAAATACGCCTTCTTCTGCTCAAGCTTTTTAATCTCTGTCTTGTAATAATCAAGTGATTTTTGAGCCTGAGTTCTTAATTTAACAAACTTATCAATAGTATCAGATTTCTGCTTTTCTTGCATGGTTGCCTCCTTCATCAGAGTATTAATCTGATTTAACAAAATCTTGAGCGTATCATCACCAGCAAGCAGCTGAGGCATAGCATCTGATTTGATAAAAAGTTTAACAGCATCTATTTGTTCGCCCTCTTCGTCATAAATTTCTCTCTCCACTTTATAAACCAGAAGCAAAAGCTGATTGAGATACTTCTTTCAGATTTCCAAATGTTTTCTCGTCTCTTGCAATTCATCGAGGGTTTTCTGGAGATTTTGTTTATAAGTATAGAGGGTCCTGAGCGTTCTCGTAATTTTAGCAGTAGAATAATCAATATCTTGAATAACTTTGACCATTTCTGCCCTGATGAGCTTATATTCCGCATCAAACTCTCCAGCGTGAAGTTCTTTAGTGCTGGAATCCATTTGATCAAGCTTTTTCTTGAAGTCAAAAAGACTCAATCTCAATCCTGCCACTTGATCAACCGCGGTCTTAAATGCAGAATCTTGGAGCATTTCTTCTTGAGAGGCAACAGAAACAGCACTTCATCCAGGTAAAGAAGTTCCAGATTGTGCAAAAACCTGAGGTGAGAGCAATGTACTCAAGCTAAAGACCATCAAAGATCCAAACCATACTACCTTCATAATCTATTCTAAGAATAAAAAAATAATTTAAATATACCTCTCAAATATACTCAAAAAAAATACAAAAGCGAAAAAATCTGACTCACTTCTTCGTGTTTTGCTTGACTTTTCTCTGTATTAAGATATAAGGGAAATTGTAGCCTATATGAGGAATGCTCTTCTTGCATACTTAAAGCACTACACCTATAAAAAATTTATCTTCTAAAAAGTTTCCAAGAATGCTTACTGAAAAAGAGATTGAGCATCTAGCAAAGCTTTCCAAACTTAACCTTACTCCGCAAGAAAAAGAAAGCTTCCAAAAAGGTCTCGACAATATTGTTGAATTTCTAGGACAGCTGAGCTCCATCGACACCTCAAAAGTAAAAGAAACCTGAGAAGAAACACCAATGCACTGTTTTACCCAGGAGGAAGATTTTGAAAATCCTAAAGCTCTCCTTTCCAATAGTAAACATCAAAAAGGAGATTTTATCGCAGTTAAAACCTCTCTCTCTGAATAATCAGTTTTTATTTTTGTTATTATATACCCATGGAAGCACGAATTATTTTGTGAATCATCATCTTCATTGTCGTAATGACAGTAAGGATAGTAGACCAGTATGAAAGAAGAGTGGTACTCACTTTCGGAAAATTTACCAGAACACTCGGTGCAGGAATCAACTTCATCATCCCAATGGTAGAAAGGACAATCAATGTTGATATCAGAGAAAAAGCTGTTGATGTACCATCGCAAGAGGCAATGACAAAGGACAATATCTCTTGTACTGTAAACGCAGTGATCTACTATAGAATCAAAGATGATCAAGTAGAAAGAGCCGTTCTCAACGTAAGAAACCTTGATTATGCTATGACACAGTTTGCTCTTACAACAATGAGAAATATCGTAGGACAATTTGAGCTGGATGAACTGCTTGCAAAGAGAGAAGAAGCCGCTAGTAAGATAAAAGAAATCGTTGATGAAAAATCTGATGCTTGGGGCGTTGATGTCCTCTCTGTAGAGCTCAAGGATATCAACATCCCTGACGACCTCAAAAGAACCATCGGAAAACAAGCAGAAGCAGAAAGAGAAAAAAGAGCAAAAATTATTACCTCAGAAGGAGAACTCGCAAGTGCGGAGAATCTCAAGAAGGCAGCAACAATGCTCGCCGAAGCACCATGAGCCCTTCACCTCAGGACTTTACAATCTATAAACGATATTAGCTCAGACCAGTCCAATACGACAATCTGGATGGTTCCTATTGAAATCTTAGATGCAATCAAAGGTCTTGGAGAAACATTAGGCAAAAAGCACTAAAAAACAAACTTCATCAAAAAGAAAAACTGACTCTATTTATAAGTCAGTTTTTTTCAATTATTTTTACTTTGTAGAGCTAAGAATTTTTCTCTCGTATTCACAACAGCTAGTGAAATTATTTTCCATATTTTGCATTCGCTCCAAGTTTTTCTTCAATTCTCAAAAGCTGGTTGTATTTCGCGATTCTATCAGTTCTTGAAGCAGATCCAGTCTTGATAAATCCAGTATTCATCGCAACGGCAAGATCAGCGATAAAGGTATCTTCAGTTTCTCCTGATCTGTGAGAAGAGATTGATCTCATCCCGTTTTCGTGAGCCATAGTGATGGCATCAAGAGTTTCTGATACTGATCCAATTTGGTTAAGTTTGATCAAGATTGAATTTGCGATTCCTTTATCAATTCCCATCTGAAGTCTAGCGATATTGGTTACGAAAAGATCATCTCCTACGAGCATAATCTTCTCTCCCAAAGCATCAGTCAGCTTTTTCCATCCTTCAAAGTCATCTTCAGCCATTCCATCTTCAATAGAAATAATCGGATATTTTTCACACCAATCCTGATACAAAGCAACAAGTTCATCAGCAGTCAGCTTTTTTCCCTCTCCTGCAAGATCATACATTCCATCTTTGTAAAACTCGCTAGAAGCCACATCCAAAGCCAATGAAACCTTTCCGGTATAACCAGCTTTTTCAATGGCTTCAACAATCACTTGGAGCGCTTCCTCGTTAGAACCGAGATTTGGAGCGAATCCTCCCTCATCTCCTACAGAAGTCGCGAGCCCTTTTGCTTTCAAAATCGCTTTTAAGTTGTGGAAAACTTCAGCTCCACATCTGAGTCCTTCGTGGAAATTAGGCATTCCATTTGGGATAATCATAAACTCCTGAATATCAACATTATTATCCGCATGAGAACCTCCATTGAGGATATTCATCATTGGGTAAGGAAGCGTAGTTCCTTTTCCCTCTCCGAGATATTCGTAGATCCATTTTCCTTCTGCTTTTGCACAGGCTCCTACGAATGCCATACTGACTCCGAGGATTGCGTTGGCTCCGAGCTTGGATTTGTTTGGAGTACCATCAAGCTCAATTAAGGCTTTATCTAAAGCTCTAAAACAATCAAAAGTCTGATTTTCAACTGCTTTTGCAATCGTAGTATTCACATTTTCTACCGCTTTCAAAGTCCCTTTCCCAAGGTATCTACTCTTGTCTCCATCTCTGAGCTCCAAAGCCTCATGCACTCCTGTAGAAGCTCCAGAAGGAACTAAAGCTCTATGCATTACGCCATTTGCGAGGGTCAATTCTACTTCAACAGTAGGATTTCCTCTAGAATCAAGCACTTCTCTTGCTCGCACTTTTTGAATAGTATATGCCATTCGTATTTATAAAAAAAGAAATAAAATCAGATTTCAGCCTATGGTTTTGTCTCTGAAATGCAAGCCCAAATCGCCCAAGATTTTTTATATTTTGAATAAGCATAAACAAGCAAACAATAACGCACTGATTATCCTAATTTTTTGAGAAAGTCCTGCTGAATTGAGCGATTTTTCCTTTCTTCTTTAATCATCAAATAACTTTTCCTAATAAGTTCCCTAATATCTTCATAATACAAAAGTCCAAGCACTTGCTGAATATCTGCCCATTTGTAGATGCCGATATACCCCTCTCCATCCGTAACCTGAATCTGACTTGGATCTCATTCATATTTCATCAAAAAATAAGTAACATCCTTATCCAAATGCCCTTTTTTCGTTTCAGAACTTCTAAGCGAGGTCACTCAAACCTTTTGCCTTAACTTCAAATATTTCAAAGGGATACCGCATTCTTCAGAAACTTCTCTTAATGCTGCATCTTCTATTTTTTCTCCCTTTTGAATTTTCCCTTTGGGAGCGACCCATTCAATCTTTCCAGAAAGAGCATGCCTTTTTATCAAAAGATATTTAGGCTCTCCATCAGCTCAAAGATAATAAACAATACCTCCTGCACTCTGCACAATCGAAATCATACTCACTACTAAATACAAATAAATCATTTTTTAACTTACCAGTTTCTCCACAATCCCAGCAAAAAAATTCGCAACTTTATTCTCCCCTTCCTGAGGTTTAATCTCCGCAATCGCTTCATAGCTCTTTGCTCTGCCCTCGTTTGCCTGATTTGAGCTGCTTGGAAATTGATCCTGCATCTGCTGATAAACTTGGGTATGCTGAGCGGTAATTTTCCCTTTTAAGTTAGAAAAGGAACGATGAGCCTCATCAAAGACTGCCAATTCCGCTTCAATTTTTTCCACTTCTGAGTCAAAAACAACCTTATTTTTCACATCCAAGAGATCAATCCTCTTATCAAGCTCAGTCAACAAAATATCAGCCTGCAAATCACGAGCTTCTTTGTGCATTTTTTCCTTCACGGCAGAGTAATTTTCCTGCATTTCTTTGATACGAACTTGGAGTTCTTTCTGTTTTTCCTGTCTTTCTCCAAGTGATGAGGCGGATACAGCTTCAAAATTCTGACTTTTTTCCTTGTTCATCCTAACTTGCTAAGGATTCTAAAACTTTTTTGAGAATGGAAATATTTTTCTTATAATTCACCCTCAGAGGCCCTACAATAGAAAGCACCGCATCATACCCTTCCAAATTAACCTTTACATAAACACAAGAAATCAGAGTATCTGCATCATTCACAAACGTATAATAAACTTCCTGATTTTTCAGTATTTTCTTGTCAATAAAAGCAACAACCTTTTTCTCCTCAATAAAACGAACAATCGTTCTCGTAGCCGAATACTCATCAACCATATCATCACGAAGCAAATTATTAATTCCTAAGTAATAATATTCATCATTCCTAATAAAACCAACAACTACACCATCTGAGACTTCTCCCAAAGCTTCCACCAAGCTTTTAAGCCCTTTCCTCGCATCATTAAGCGGCAAATCCACATCATCTGGACGTTCAGACAATCTTGAATCCAAATAAGCAGAGAGTCACTGCAATGTCGGGATTCTTCCAGAAGAATTATAGGGCTGATAAACCATCCCTTGCTTCTCCAACGCATTTAAATACTTCCTCAGGGTAGAAGGTGCATAATCTACAGCCTCAAGAGAATTTAAAAACTTAGAGCCGACAGGCTCACCTTTATCAAGATAACAGTCAATCACGGTATCCAGAAGAGCCAATAGTTTAGTATTTTCAGACATAGTGATTTAGTGAAGATAGAACAAAAGCTGTTATTTTTTCAAAAGATTGAAAAGTGCTTCACGAGAAGAAGAATAAGATTTCTGAGAAGAAACCCAGCGAAAAACTCTATTCATATGCCTTTTACCGAGCATTCTCGCTCCTACAAGCATAAAGATGAGACCGTTAATAAACGGAATATAAAAGAAAATGATCCCAATGATCAAAAAAAACACTCCGAGAGGCAATCTGATTACATAAGGAATAGTATCAAGTTTCTCCATCTGAACCCACAACCAAGACTTGAATTTATGTAAGCTATGAACGAACTTTCTACGCCACATATTCTAATTTTTCCCAACAACTAAAAACACTCACTTCCTCAGTATATCAAAAACAAGAGTCCTTTTCAAGGGGAAATACGAAAAGGATAAAAAAACGAAATACAAAAAAGTCAAGATAAATAACAACATATATAAATACAACTTTTGCAGAAATTTACATAACAAATATACTTAGTAAATTTTATATCTCCTAAAAAGTACATGGACAGAAGGAAAAAACTCCTACTCCTCATCCTAGAAAAACTAACCCCCTACCGAGAATTAGCAGAAGGTTTTTTATTATTAGTCCAAGAAAGTGAAGATCAAGAATTTATAAGCCAGCTATACAGTCTTCTTATTTCTCAAATAAAAGCAATTAAGTCATGTGAAACGAAAGAAGCACTAAAAACAGCCATTCAAAAATTAAAAGAAAAAGAGGAAGCTTTACAAAAAAAAGAAAATGAAGAAGCTGATAAGTTATTTAACGATTTACTTGATACAATAGAAGAATAAGAATGAGTGGTAGCGAGATCAAACAATTAGAACAACAGATTGATAAAAATAAAAATCAGATTTTGGAAGAAAAGGAAATTTTGGATTTTATCAAAGATGAAAAAAATCTAAAGTCTTTAGGAAATTTTTTAAAGAAACTCCCGATGCAATCTCCATATCTTAGTCAAAAAATTTTAAATTGAATACAAGCTTCAACGCTCTTCAATACCCAGTTTCAAAACTGAATTAAAAGGAAGTTACAGAGCAACCAAAGTTTGACGGATAAAGAGCTTCAACTCCTCTACATTCAAGCACAAATTGATCCTAAATGTATTCTTAAACCTCAACTTTCGATTACATCTACAAGTTCACCAGCATTTCATATATCAAAAACATCGCTTGATCGCTACTGAGGGAAGTTTTTAAGCCAATATTTACAAGCAAAGTATGGAAAAAACTCCTACAGCACAGCAGAAGAAAGGAGTGATGCTAGATTTAAAAATAGGAATACTTCACAAGAAAAAGAAAAACAAAAAGAAGTCAGATTACCAAATATCAATTTTAAAGAAGGATTCAGTAATGTTGCCATTGATAGATTACAACAACGAGCAAAAGATAACTTTTACAGCGAACTGAGTAAAGAAAAACAATGAGCTCAACTAAGAAATAGCAGAAAATGAGAATTCAAAGAAGCATTTGTTAACTATGACCTCCTACTTTTTGCATTCAATAAATACACAGAACTAGTTAACAAAAAACAAGAAGAAGCAATCAAGGCAAGTGGATATAAAAATGCAGAAGATTTTTTTAAACAGCTAAAGCTCATACAAGACTTTAATAAATTTTTAGAAAAAAAGACTAAAGAAAAATTTCCAAATTTGGATCAGATTTTAACTTCTTTTAGTCAATTTCAAAAAGAACAAGAAGCACTTGAAAAAAAGTATTTTAAATCTAACACAGAAAAACAAAAAGTAGAACAAACTTTCAAAAATGCACTTAAATACCAAGAAAATTTAAGTAAAAAATATGATCTAGAAAATATTAAAAAAAGATTTGGATCTGAACCTCAAAAACCGGAAGAAGCTCAAAAATTCTTCGAGGATCTTAACAGCTTACAGGCATACCAAAATGAACTTGAAGCGTTTCAGAAAAGGACCCAGAATGTGCAGAATAAATACAACTCTTACTTGAAAGATCAACAACAGCTCATCCAAAAATATGGGAAAGATAATCTCAAAAAATCATCAGAAGCACTACATCTATACAGAATAATGCTCGCTTGATACAAAAAAGCCTATTCAGATATCAATTTTGATGCTTATGAAAAATACGGTAAAATCGCATCAAAAAATAGGCTTACTGAAGAAATAGCAAGCATCCAAAGCTTGAAAGAGATTTTACTCAATCCTCTCCACAAAGACTTCCCGCTTCACTTAGGTGGAGTAAAAAATGCCGAACTTGAAAAACAAGCAAAACAAGCTGCTATAGATAAAAACTGGACAATGATAAAGAAAAATGCCCCAATAATCTATACTTGTTTAAATGCTGGAACTAGTGTCTGGAACTGACTTGTAGATAGCACGATAGGAGTTTGATCTTCACTAGGTCTTATGCTGAAAAAATTATGGGAATCTGATGATGAATGGAAAAGCTCTGCTGAATTTAAAGAAAAATTTGATAATTTTTTCAAAATAAGCCTTTCAACAAGCCAAAAAAATTCAATCTACGATTCTGAAACAGGAGAATTTAACATGAACTGGGATAATGGAGTAAGTCAGGTTGCAAGTAGCATTTCACAAATGATCACCCTTATTTATGGAGGAGGAGCTATAGCAAAGGGAATAGGTATGGGAGCTGCAAAAACAGGACTAAAACTCTGAAGCAACATTGCGAGTAAAGTTGGACTTTTTAGTATGGCTTTTACACAGCAGATAGGACAAAGCTTTCAGGAAGGAATGCAAGCAGGTATGAATGGGAAAGAGGCTCTTGCCTATAGTTTTCTTTCTTCTGGATTACAAGGAAGTCTAGAACTTATCAGCCCAAATGAGATTTTGCTTGGAAAAGGAAGCAGTGTTGCAAAAGGCTTTATCAAAGAACTCTGCAAAAAAGGCTCTAAACAATCACTAAAAGAGGTCTGAAAACTATTTACGACCACAATTGGGAAAGAAATCTTTGAAGAAAACATCCAAGAAGCTGTTCAATTAGCTGCTTGAAATCTAATGAATCAGTGGGCCAATAAAACATGGGGAAGCGAACTTCCTTCTGACTGGAATTTGAAAAACTTTGCTGCTACAGCAATAATTACAACTTTGACTACTTGAGTCACAACTGGAGCAAGTAGCCTCACGAATATGCCAGGAATACTTAAAAATCAAGATGAAGCAAAATTAAAAGCTCATATTTTGAGTAATACAGAACTTCATGCTGATGTGATGCAAGTTTTGGAACAAGCGATTGAGGGGAAGGTTAATCTGAGTATTTCAAAAGAAGACTTGATAACTCTTAAGGAAGAGCTCAACGCTTCTCAAACAAACATCAAGAAAATCGAAGTGATTCAAAAAAATCAAGAAACTCAAAGTACAGATAAACCAAAGTACTTTGAAGGAAAAGAATCAAAATTCTGACTCTCAGAAGTTCAAGCTCGTAAAAACAGCCAATTCATGGATCAGATTTCATCCACGATCAATCAGACCAATCAAACTGAGCAACTACAAAACCTCAACACAGAAATCAGCAAGCAGTACCAAGAAGCCACAGGAAAGAAATTACATCTGAGTGATGATCAATTACTTTCTATCTTAGATGCCCATAAACAAGATGGAAAGCTCGGTAAACTCACCCTCTGAGAGCTCAAAACGAAAGCAAACATTCTTGATAAGACAATTCCTGATCCTGAAGTGAGAAGCTTCTTGCTGGAAGCTGGTTTTATTAACGAAGAAGCAAATATTTTCCCAAACCAAGTTGTAAAAAAAATAAAAGATGGCATACAAATGATATCTAAAAAATATAAATTTCTACGATGAGAAGAACTAATACTTACAGATCAGGAGGTAGATAATTTACTCAAAATAATAACGCAGTTATGAATTAAGGTAAGTGAATTTAATATCAAACAACTTAGCGAGATATCTCCTGAACAAATAGAAAAAGTTCTACAAATAAAAGAAGGATTACAGCAACTTGGAATTAAAGTGAATGAATATAATATCGAAAGACTTAGCGAGATTTCTCCTGAACAAATAGAAAAAATTATGCAAATAAAAGAGGGATTACAACAACTTGGAATTAAAGTGGATGAATATAATATCGAAGAACTTAGCGAGATTTCTCCATCTTGACTAAAAGAATTAATAAAGCATGATATAAGAATCTCCTCAGAAGGAGAACTCATTCTTGCTAGTCAACTTATATGAGACTATAACATAGCTACTATAAAAGGATTATTGGAAAGAAAGTCAAAATATCTCGAGAAGTATCAAACCCTATCAGACAAAAAATTTGATGAACTTTTTAAATGAGTTGATCTCACTCTTAGATGAAAAAAAACTATCTATGAACAATTTATCGAAATGATAAACAATCTCTTAATAAAACTAAACTTAAAACAAACTCAGGATTTAGTATCTCTTCAATATGGGAAAAATGGAATAGCTGAGATTAAGCAGACAACTCTTGGATACTGTTATGCGTATACTGGGTTTAATCTCCTCAAAAGGTCCAATTTTTTTGAAGTAATGATCAAAACATCGATAAGAGAGACCTCTGAATGATGGGAGGTAACGGTTCCTTTTTGAAGCAGAAATGGGAAAATTATAAAAGTTTGAAAACAGGAGATTCATGATTCATATAGAGTACTTAATGAGAAGACTTGAACTTACAAATCCAAAGAATCGAAAACCACAAGTAAAACCTCCACTTGAATGAAAGTTCTAGAAATTGCATTTATTAAAGAGTATATTTTAGAGCACAATTATTTAGGAGATCAAAGAGCAAAATCAGAAGAAACAAGAACTACCTATAAACAAGCTATAGAATGAGCGAGAGAATCTCTTAAAAAAACAGGAGACTTCAAACTCAATGGTGAACTTCTCTGAGCTGTAGAATGAGGACGAACTGGTGATTTTCTCAATAGAATGATATGAGAAAATGTAGTTAAAAGGACTTTCCTTAAGCAAGAATCAGATCTTTCTAAAAAGGATGCACTTTTCAATTTCATCAACAATGGGACCTTAAAAATTAAAGTGGGGTCTAATAAGAACAATCCTCATCTTAAAATCGACTGAAACTTTACTATCAAAGATATATCAGGAAAATCACTTACACTTACAATAAATCATGCATACTCATTAGAAAGAGTTTATACCACTAAAACTTGAGAAAAAGTGGCTGTTATTTCAAATCCTCGAAATACTCATGAAAAAATCCATGTCAGTCGAAATGATGCCATGACTAAATTTCATTTACGAGATGTCAGTTACATCTCTCCACAAAAACTCTTTACAGAATAATTTTAATTTCTTAAACATGAAGGATGGAAACAATAAATAAGATATCAAAAGGCAATAATCGCCTACAAACACTTAAAAAAAATATTAAAAAAATAAATTTTCAACTTAAAACGCTTTTATCATTGAACAGCAAAGAAAAGATGGATGAAAAAAGATTTTTTTCTCTTGTAGAAACCCTCCCCATTACTCAACAAACTCTTCTTCAAAAAATTAGCAGTAAATTTTCTAAATGAGATCTAGATAATCGATATAGTCCAATCAATGAAATTCGTGTAATATTAGCAAAACCAAATGGAACATTTACTCCTGATTCACTACAAATTATTGATTTCTTAGAAAATACTTTTAACAATATCAAAAAGCAAAGCTCATTTATCTCTAAATGGGAACAGAACATCAATGATAAACTTAATCTCTATTCTCCTAAAGAACAACAAGCTATTAGAAACAAAGTAGAAAAATTCTTTAAGGAAGATAAAAATACTCATTCACAGTAAAAAGGGAAATGTCTCTCTTAATAAATGGAAATCATACTTACAACAAGAAACATATTAATTCTTTTTCTAAAATACAAAAGATTTTTCCATGTGGAGAAATAGCTTATTTGAAGGAATTATGAAAAATAAATATCAGTAAATTAGAAAAATAAATGAAAGTTTTATCTTAATTTCCTTCAATCAGATTAAAAGTTTTGAACGAAATTTTATTCATTGAAATCTTAAAAGCGACAAAAGAAATGACATATCAGCCACTTTAATTTTAAACTTCTAGCTGAAATCAGTTGAAAGGAAAAATTAAAAACAGACTTTCAGAACACATTTTACCTGAGCTCGAAAGAAATATCCAGCATTTTTTCTTCAATCCCGACAACGAGTCAGCAGCCTTTTCCCTCAAATCATCCCACAAACCAACTTTCAAAACTAAAACTTACTTCAGTTTCTCTACCAACATTCCTCTCAACTCCTCAAATCCAATCGCTTCTTTAACCGAAACAAAAACTACTGGGAAATCAGCGAATCTCTGAGCTAATTCAGCTTTTTTTTCTTCATTAATCAAATCAATTTTATTAAACACCAAAATCTTTTCCTGATTTGCTCAAATATCAGACAAAACCTGGTGGACAACGTCAATCCTCTCCTCTACAAAAGGATCGCTCGCATCAATCACATGGAGCAACAAATCTGACTCAATACTGTCCTCCAGTGTAGAAGAAAAGGACTTAATCAGCTTCGGAGGCAGATCACGAATAAAACCGATCGTATCATTGAGCAGAATCTCCTTTCCGAGTCAGGTTTCAGGATTGGTAATCAAATAGCATTTCCCGACATTCGTTCCAAGCGTTGCAAAGAGCTTATTTTCTGCTAAAACGCCCTTTTTAGTCATTGCATTGAGGAGAGAAGACTTTCCAGCATTGGTATATCAAACGATCCCAATCGTAGGCATTCCCTTCTTTTTACGAGCATCACGATGGAGTTTTCTCATCTGTTCGTATTCAATCAGCTTTTTTTCTATTTTCCCTACTTTCTCTTTCAAGTGCCTTTTCATCCTTTCAGTATTGGTTTCTCCGATTCCTCTGGTTGCTCCGCCTCCGCTTCCAGAGCTTCCTCCCTGCCTACTCAGCTCCATTCCCATTCCATAAATCCTCGGTCCCATATGCTTAATTGCCGCGAGTTCAATCTGCAATCTCGCTTCTCCTCCCTCTGCATGTTTCTCAAAAATTTTCAAAATCAGATCAATTCTGTCCCAAGCAACCATTTTGTCTTTGAGATTATGTTCTTCACTCACGAGACGGAGTTGTTCGTTGATCTGATAGATTTGTGAGGGTTTAAGTGCATTTCCAATGATCAGCAAATTTGCGTTTAAGCGGAGCATATCTGCAATAATTTCTTCTAGTTTCCCTTTCCCGACATAAGTTTTGAGATCTGGGAAATCTTTTTTCTGATATTTCTGCAAAACAACCACTCCACCATAGGTATTCACGAGGTTTTCAAGCTCTTTCATCCTGTCTTCAAGGAGTGCTTTCGGAGTTTGTTTATCTACAATATCTGCGAGAAATACGCGAAGTTCTGGCTGCTGTTCTACCTGCATAATAATTAAAAAAAATCTAAAATCTGACTTTTCACTTATGAGAAGTATACAAACTCAGCTCAGAATTGCAAGCACAGTCCACTCGAAGTGAAAAACAAAGTGAAATAAGAAGGATAATTATCTGAATACCAAACAAGAACCAGCACGAACAAGCTCCATCCCCTCACTATTAAAACTAACCAACATAAAAGTGAGTCAAGTGGTTGAAGGAGATGAAGCGCCTCCTTTTTAGATAAAAAGTAATCCAAATAAACAAAAAGCGCCCACAGACAAGCAACAAGACTCCAGAGGTTCAGCACAATTAGATTTATACAAAACATCAAGTAATTTTCCAGAAAAACTAAAAAAATCTAAAATAGCCTACTTTACAGATAGTCGAAAGCTCAAACTTGCCAATTTTAAAAAAATATCATTAAAAATTTGACATTTTTCATTTCTGTGTATAAAATTAGATTTGTATTTTATACAAAATGCCAAGACTCATGAATAACCAATGGAAAAGATTAGAAGCATTTCAAGCTAAACTTCACAAAAGATTTGGGACGAGGATTCTCAAAAAACACCACAAAGGAAAAAGAATTGATAAAGCCTTCAATACTTCTAATTTTCTGCATCGTAACTGGATCTATATTGGAGAGCTTTCACTTGCGGTAGTGCTCAGTTGTTCTACCCTAATATTTGGAAACGGGAATGCTACTCCAAATAATCGTGAGCTTGTTTATCCTCTCACTGAGGTCTCTACCCTTGAGTGTAGAACAAAGGAATGGTCTACGTTAACCTCTGATTGTAAAAAAGAACTTCCAATCATTAAAGGAGCAAACTATGCCAACTATGAGAATAATACGGATTATACTGATATTTATACCGTACTTTTTTGAGGAAGTTATAACAGCGGCTGGAAAACAGATATGGGAAGCCATTACGGTGTAGATATCGCAACATCAAAAGGGACACCTCTCTACGCTATTGCAGACGGGAAAGTTTTCTTTGCTGGGCAACAAGCCGGATATTGAAATGTCGTAAAAATTGAGTTCGTTTATCAAGGCATCAGATATTTCGCAACCTACGGACATATGGATAGCATTACCGTTAAAGAAGGTGAAAATGTTAGTAAGGGACAAAAAATCTGAACCGTAGGGAATAGTGGACTCACTATGGGAGGTTTAGGAGGGTATCACGTGCATTTTGAAATTGATAAAGGTGAAAAATGAAGACCAATTTACGCATTCCTGAATTGTGCAGACTTTAAAAAAGGAATGAATGAAACGGATATCATCAATCAAGGACTTTGTAGGACCGAAATGTTCAATACTACCGTTGATCCAATTCCTCTGCTTGAATCTGCCAACGCAAAACTTCCTCATAAAGCCAATAATAATGAAAAAAGTGAAAAATCTGAACCAGAACACAATGCAGCTCCAGTAAATCCTGTAAATAAAGTAGATTTTGCAGATCGTGAACAAATTCTAAAAATTGCAAAACTCTATCTTGATAGTCCCTACCAAATGGGAGCAACCGGAACACTTCCTGGCAATCCAACCGACTGTAGCAAATTCACGCAAAATGTATTCACTAACGTTGGAATCGAGCTCGAAAGAAGTGCTGGAGATCAAGCTCATCAGTTTTCTAACGGAGGGTACCGATACGACAATCTAAACCAAGCTGAAATCGGCGACTTGCTCTTCTTCAAAAATACCTATCCTGCAGCCGTTGAGATCACACACGTTGGAATCTATGCCGGAAACGGACTTATGATCCACGCTGGAAATGAAAAAGTCGAGCTTACCACTATAGACGGCTACCGAAAAGAACATTTCAAAGGTGTAGGATCCTTCAAATATCTTAGCATTAAATACAATAAAGAAAAAGCTACCCAAAGCTTCCTCTCGCTCAGTAAAATACCAAATAGTGCCTGACTCCCTGCAAAACAGCCCGAGATAAAACCAATCCAGCCTTCTCCAGAAAGCATACCGAATACTAATAATCAAACAGCATCAAAAGGAGAAAATCTGATTGCATTAGATAGTAGTAAACTTGATGCCGCAGGAAAACAGTTCTTCTCTGAATGGAACATCAGTCTAAAGGGAGATAACAGTTCAGAAATCAAAAAAGGAGAAACCAGAATCTTCACCTTAGAGATTACCAAAGCTAATTGAGATAAATTCAATGGAGTATTGAAACAGCCTATCGTTCTCGTAGCCAACAGCACCAATATTAGCATAGACCCAGTAGCAATCAGCCTTGTAAAAGATGGGAAGGTAGAAATAAAGCTCACAGCCAATCAAAATGGACCAGTATATACTGCAATCAATATGGGAACCAACAGAATGGGAGGTATGAGTATGCTCGTAATGTAAGCACAAAAAACAAGTCAGAATTCTGATCTTTAATCACACAAAAAACAATAATGTATCAAAACTGAAGTATCAAAGACCACGGTCACCTTAATCCAAAAGACATCGCAGAAGACGAATATTTTATGGATATTTGCCGCGTAGTCGGAGAAAAGGGAAGCTGTGATCGCGGAAGAAGCGGCTGCATTATTGTAAAAAATGGACAAGTAATCTCCACAGGCTTTGTAGATGCTCCTCGTGGAAGCAAAAAATGTGATGAAGTCTGACATCAGATCTGGGAAGTAACCAAAGACACTCATGAAACGACAAAACACTGTATGAGAAATTGCTGTGCTGAACTTAACGCAATTGCAAACGCATCTCGTCAGGGCATCAGCCTAGAGGGAGCAACGCTCTATACCAAAATGACTCCTTGCTACGTGAGACATTGTGCTCATCTGATTATAAGTTGTGGAATCACAAGAGTTGTTTGTGAAAGAAAGTTCCACGATGCAAAGCTCAGCGAAGAAGCCTTCAAAAATGCAGGTGTAGAAGTCACATATCTTGATGATCAAGTCCAAAACTACTAGATATAAAATCTGATTTAAATCTAATAGTTTACCCTCACTACCTCATATCTCACAGAAAGAGAGCTCAAGCACTCCTTAATCATTTGCTCATTTCTATTGAGCTGAGAGGAGTTGCTTTTGACTTCCAAAAAAACAATTTCTCTCAACTTCCCACGCGAAAGCCCATCAAATACGATATAATCAATCCCCTTTCCGACAAAAACTAAATCCTTCATATGATAAGGGAATTCTGGCAAAAGCGGAACAACTTTTTCTGTCACTTCTCCCAAAATAGAGCTTCTCGAATGACAAATAGACTTCTTCTTGATTGCAGAAAGTTTACAATGAAAAACAAGATTTGCCAAAGAATATGCCAAGATCCCTCAGATAGCAATTCCTACAATGAGCTGCGAAAAATTTTCCATGCACAACTAAAAAAATAAATTTTCTAGTTTATAACAAATTTCAAGACGTTGTCAAAACTTTTTATGACAAAAGTTCTCTTGCTTTTTTCTGAGTCTTTCCGTAGACTAAGTCAGCTTTATTTTTCTTCTTGGAATCGTGAAACTCTGCTTTGCACCTATGGATTGAATCACTGACTGTGCGACCCGCCTGATCACGAGTCAGATTTTTGAAAAGTATAAAAATCCTGATGATGAATTGCAGCTTTGGACTGAATTTATGAATGCTGATGGTTTTATTATCAATCCGAGTAAGGTTGTGAAGCATCTAATGACTGTTCGTGATGTTTGACAATGACCGTCATTGCGAGGGAGCGAAGCGGACGAAGCAATCCATCATAAACACTTCACACTTACCAAGCCTATCGCACAAATCTACTGAGGAAACGCGAAAACACTGCTTGAAACCGCAAAAATTCTTGTGGAAAAGTATGCTGATGATTTTTCTGGGATTGAGCTGAATACCTGATGCCCGAGCAATACGGTGATGAAATGTGGCTGATGATCTGATATGCTCAAGCATCGCACTGAAACCCTAGCCATCATCAAATCCCTTTCTGAAATCATAAAAAGCAGTAAAAAGCTGACCTTTTCGGTGAAATCCAGAGCAGGTTTGAATGAAGACGATAAGCCTCAACAACTCCAGTTTCTGACTCAGATTGCTCCTTTTTGTGATCTGATTACTATCCATGGGAGGACGCTCAAGCAGCTGTATAATTGAGAAGCGGATTTCTCATTTATTCAGCAGGCCAAAAGCCAGGTTGCTTGTCCTATCATCGCAAATGGAGGGATTACGAGCTATCAACAAGCCGAAAAAATCAGTCAAGAACGAGATTTTGATGCTTTGATGATTGGGCAGGGGGCGATTGGGAATCCTTGGGTTTTTACGCCTCATGAACCGACATTGGAGGAAAAGATTGAAGTGATAAGAGCGCATTTGGAAATGATGATCGCTTGTGAGTTGTGGTTTGAAAGTTGGGGAGAAAAAATAGAAGACCACAAATTCAATCAGCCAAAAAAATCAGATTTAGAATTTTTGAAAAAAGAAATCAATTCTGAAGCTGAACATCGTTCAGTAATTGAATTTAGGAAGTATCTTTTCCAGTATATCAAAGGCATTCCCAACTCTCGTGAATGGAAGCAAGAAGTTATTCCAGTCAAGACCTATACTGGATTGATAGGAAAGCTGGAAAAGCTTCAACATATGCTTTAATACCCTTTCTTTAACTATGCCTCTACTTCATAACCCTCAATTAGCTGAGCATATCAAAACACTGCTTCAAGAGCAGAAAAATGTCAAAACTTCCCGAAGTATGAAGTTTCCGCTTTTGATGCCATTTTTTGTCCGAATAAAACAATGGATAAGGAGAATTGAAAATGCGTTTCAGCCAATTGCAAGGAAAAAATCAGATTTTTTACCTTATATCAGTGTAAGACATCAATCCGTTTTACTTAGAAAACTGGGCGATGTGGATATGCAGCTTCAAATCAATAAAGTAAAAAATCTTCAAATCGCTTTAGAAAAAATTAATGGAATTCTGATTCAGCCTGGAGAAATTTTTTCTTTTTGGGAACTGGTGGGGAAACCCACTGCTCAAAAGGGCTATCTTGAGGGGGTCTTGATTTCAAAAGGGAAAGTAAAAGTAGGAATCTGAGGAGGCTTATGTCAGCTCGGGAATCTCTTGTACTGGATGTTTTTGCATCTCCCAGTAGAAATTATAGAAAGGCATCGTCATAGCTATGATCTTTTTCCAGATTCTGGGAGAGTCTTGCCCTTTGCTTCAGGTGCAACAGTTTTTTACAATTATGTAGATCTCAAAATAAAAAATACCTTGGAATACCCAATTCAAATCAAGCTTTGGACTGATGAGAAATATCTCAAGGGACAAATCCGCTCGCCTCAAGCCAAAGAAGTGAAAATTCATGTTTTTGAAGAAGATCATTGCTTTATCCGTTATCAAGCAACATTCTGGAGATACAATACCATCAAAAAAACAAATAAAAAATGAGGAAAAGAAAAAGCAATACTCATCTCTGAAAATCTCGTCCCTGTCATGTATCAAGTAAGCTCAGAAACTTTACTTGAAAAGTATGAAGTATTAGATATAGATGCTGGTAAGAATAAACTCCTCTAAGAGAAGAGAGAAGTGCTATTTTCTAAATATTAGACTCTGCTCATGAACTACGAACTTTTTGATCACTGAAATAAGAAAATCTATCTGGTAAATATGACCGAAGAACTCAACCAGACTTTTTCTGAACTTTTTGAAAAGGAGATGAGGAAATACCTCAGAGAAAACAAAAAAATCTGAATCCTCATCAATACTAGCACTGAGTCATTAAATTTCAAAAACATTTATTCAGTATATCAAAGGCATTCCATGCTCTCGTGAATGAAAGCAAAAGATTATTCCAGTTAAAAACTATGGAGATTTGATGGAGAAGTTAGAAAATTTACAGAATTTAGGGAAATACTAGGAGTTTTTATTTGCTACTATTATGTTCCCGATTTTTATAAAACTCCTCAACGAGCTCTTCTGCTGTTAGTTCACGTAAAGGAGGGAAAATTTCTTCTAATGTTCATTTTTTATCAAATTTTTCCCAATTAGAGCAAGCTTTAGTCCCATCTCATAAATCTATATCAAGTGCTTCAAAGAGCCCATCTGATGAACCATCAGGACGCTCTTGTGTAACTTTAGGTCTTCATTCATATGTAGGTTTTTCAATAATACAGGAGTATTCTTCATATCAATTTCATGAACTTGAGGAAGTATTATCTGGAGTTCTATTCGGGATTCAAAAATTCGATTTTGTGCGAGACATGGAGGATATCAAGCAAACAAGTAAAAAATTATTTTTCCACTATTGAAGTGATTTCGTGAACTTTATTATAGCTACATTTTTTATAAAGTCAAATTAATGATGCTTATCCTAAACGAGGATAAGATACGTATCTCTTCTCTTATATTCCATATTCTTAATTCAACATTCTTAACCTAACAGATCAAAGTCCCAATTCTCGCAAATAGAAACAAAAGATAATTCCAATTAAGACCTATGCTTAATAGAAAAATTATAATAACAAGAAAAAAACACATAGACTCCAGCAATAACCAAAAGCAAGCCAGCAGAGAGGAAAAGACCTTGAGAGAAAGTTAAATATCACAGAATCCATCATACCAAAGGTCAACCAAGAATTGAACTCAGATTTTCAACGACTGATTTCATAGATAAAACGGTTGCCCTTTTTTCTGCTGAGATAAGCTGATTTGTCAGCAACTCATCAATAGGAAGAATAATATCATCAATAAAATTGTAGATAATGTAGAGGCAAATGAGGACTGTGATTGAGGAACTCAATCCTGCGAAGATAAGGATTCCTACAAAGAGCACGAGCGAACCTCCCAAAACAAGAGGACTATTTTTCTTTTTCTTAAGCACCTTTTCAAGCAAGAGCGGAACTCCAGCTCACAAGAGTCATAAAAGCGATGAAAGATAACCAAGATTCTCTATTGAGAAACCAAGCTCTTCAAGATAAGGCGCCCAAATCAATCCTGTCAATTCATCTAAAATAAGAAAAAGCCCGATTCCTGCAAATAAAAACCATAAGGTTTTATGCTGAGCAAGATATTTTCGAGAGTCTCTCAAATGATGCAAAAACATCTTACTGAGAATATTTTCCTCTTCTCAGCAATAACCTTTCATCCCATCAGGAAGGAGTAAAAGCACCCAACTAGCAAGTAATAGCCCGCCTCCATACACATATCGCAAATACTCCATGCCTCGATACTTTACAATTCAGGCTCACAAAAGCCCAGCAATGATAAATCCAATATTTCTTAAACTCCTTTTCCTCATAAAAAATGACTTCATATTGTCTGGATTTTCAGCTTCTATTCTATCAGAAACCCAAGCATTATCAGCCCCTGTAAAAAAAGTTTCAAAAAAAGCATTAAAACAGAAAATAACCGCAATCCAAAGAAAATTATCGGTAAGTGGAATCAGAAACAAAGTGAGAGCAGAAAGACTATAACCAAGAAAAACACTCGTTTTCTTCCCATAAATATCAGCAATCATTCCTGTTGGAATCTCAAAAATAAGTCCAACAATGCTTCTTAAACTAGAAATCAAGGCAATTTGCCAAAAGCTAAATCCTAAAGCTACAAAATAAATAATATAGAAAGGAGTAATGACCTTTAATGCATTTTGAAGAAGTGTCGCTAAGTAAAAGCCATATATTGATTTTTTAAACACAATATTCAATCAATAAATTAAAAAAACTATCGAAAGTATAATCATTAATACTAGGCATATCAACCGTTTTTTTTATTGTATCTTCAGACAATATCGATATAGTCGACTAGAATTTATTCCAACACAAAACCGATGTTCTATACCATAGTTGCACTTCCTCAGGATGATCAATTACACAAACTGAATACGATCAGAAATTATTTTTACCAAAATGGCTTTAGACAGAGAGTTTCCAAATGCAAAGAAAACGCACATATTACCTTATTACAGTTAAAGGATTCTTTATCTAAAAATTTTTGGTCAGAAGTTGAAAGTAGTCTCATCAATACTAGAAAAATAAACCTGACTAACTTTCAGATAATCCTCCAAGAGCACGATCGAATCAAAAAAAATCCAGAACGAAACAAAAAATATCCTGAATGATGTGGACGATTCGCACTTTTCTTTCCAAAGAATCAAAACCTGATCCATACCGCACAAAAAATAAGAAAAATTGCGGAAAACTTTGACGTTGATGACTCTCTTGTATACGCACAAAATATCACTAATGCAACCTGAGAATGTGGAAGTCAACGAGATATTTTTAACTATTTAGCAAATCATATGAATCTATGCAATTACATCCGCATTGACAAAATGCATCTCGCCGCCACCTACTTCAAGCAACACTTTAACATCCAATCGCTCATCATTGACAAGATAGCTCTAGCCGACGACCAAGGGCAATTGGTCAACATAAGCTATCTAGAGAAATAAGAGAGAAAACCAATAATTTGATATTGCCTTTCACTTGCTTTTCTCTAAGCTAAGATCAGACTTTACTTTTTTCTAATACTCGTGAATCTCTCAGAATCTACTCAATACCTTCAATCTTTCATCAAAAAAGTTCCAAATCCTGAACATATCCCCGATTCAGAATTGAAAACGATCTACCAGCTTTTCATTGATACTTTAACCGATCATAACCATCTCTACTATATTGAGGCAAAGCCGATCATCTCTGATGCAGAATATGATGAACTTTTCGCGTATCTCAAAGCAATGGAAGAGTATTTCCCGACGATCATTTCCAGCACCTCTCCAACACAAGGTCTAGTAGGACAACTTTCTGACGGATTCAAAAAGGCAGTGCATCAAATCCCACTTCTTTCCTTAGAAAACAGCTACAATGCCGAAGATATCAGAGAATGGGCAGTCAGAGTCGCAAAGTTGGCAGAAAAAAAAGGAATTCTGAACCGGGAGTATCATTTAGAGCCGAAATTTGATGGACTCAGCGTAGAATGTATTTACCACGATGGGAAACTCACTCAAGCAATCACCAGAGGCGATGGGAAAATTGGGGAAGACATTACCGCAAATGTGATGATGATTCCTTCAATTCCAAAGCAGATTTCTTATCTTTGAACTTTACAGGTTAGAGGTGAGATTATGATGCCAAAATCCCAGCTCTTCAAGCTCAATCAGCAAAGAGAACACTCTGGTCAGGCCCCCTTTTCCAATACGAGAAATGCCGCTGCTGGAAGCATAAAACTCTTAGATAGCAGAGAAGTCGGCAAAAGAGGCTTGATTGCTTTTATCTACGATCAGCTCTGAGGAGAAAAGGTGGATCTCAAGTCCATTGGAATGCCCGTTTTTGAGTTACCAGAAAACTTTCTTGTGACCAAAGATATTGAGCAAATTATCGCTTGGTGTCAGGATTTTCAAATCAAGCACTTTCTGGAAGAGCAAGATTTTGATTTTGACGGTTTGGTAATTAAAGTTTCTGATAGCAAAGCTTCTCAACATACGTCAAACTGCGATACGTCAGAAAAGTCAGACTTTTCTCTTTTTGATACAGAGAAGCCAGTAAATAGTAGCGAAAACATCCGTTCAGCACTCTGATCTACGGAGCATCACCCTAGACGAGCAATCGCCTACAAATTTCCCGCACAACAGGTCGCAAGCCAGATTCAAGAAATAACATTCCAAGTCGGGAGAACAGGGATTATCACGCCCGTTGCCCATATTGAACCGATTTCCCTCAGTGGAGCAACAATTTCTAGAGTCAGTCTTCATAATTTTGATTTTATTGCCAAAAAGCAGATCAAAAAGGGGGATTTTGTCCGAGTGCAAAGAAGTGGTGAAGTGATTCCTTACATTTTGGGAAGCATCAAAGAACGTAGAAATGGAACTGAAGAACCGATTATTCCGCCATTATTCTGCCCCGAATGCGGAGATCCGATTACCAATATAGATATTCACTACTATTGCACCAATCCCTCTTGTCCAGCACAAATAAGAGAAAAGATTACGCATTTTGTTTCCAGAGATGCGATGGATATTAGTGGAATTGGTGAAGCGATGATTGAAGTCTTAGTCAAACAAAAAATGCTGAATTCAGTGGCCGATATTTATCAGCTGACTACGATTCAGAATCAGATTCTCCTCCGTAAGTTCCCCAGCTTTGGAGAGAAAAAAATCACCGAGCTTGTCAATCAAATTGAACTTTCAAAAAAACAACCACTCTGGAGACTTCTCAATGCTCTTTGAATCCCTCATATCTGAAAAAAAACAGCCCAAGATGTCGCTGAATACCTTGCCTTACACGAAGTAACGTCACTAGATCAGATGATAAGCGCGTTTTCTAATGATGGCTTAGCAGACGTCACAGGTATTGGGGAAAAATCCCTACAAGCGATTCAGCTTTTTATGACGAATCCCGAAACCTTAAAGCTTCTGCGTACCCTAGAACAAGAAGGCGTACAATTCTCCGCAATAAATGAAAAAACAAATACTGAATCCTCTTTACAGTGAACCTTTTCGCTCACGGGAACTTTCCCTATTGCAAGAAACGACCTCATTCAGCAAATGCAAAAACTAGGCTATCGCTACGAAGAAAATCCGACTTCAGGGACAACCGTTATGCTTATCTGAGAAAAACCTTGATCCAAAGCAGAAAAAGCAAGAAAATTCTGAATTTTAATCTATGAAAATCGAGAAACCATACTAAAAGAATTCCATCTCACAATCCCCATGAAGCTAAAAGATGAAAAACAAGGGATTATCCAAGGAGGACTATTTTAAAAACCACTCTGCGAATACACAAAGTGGTTTTACATGTTTACTTCATCAGTGAACTTGGACAATTTCTCCAATCTCTATCAAAGCTCCGGAAGACCTCTCACATAGAAATTTAAACCGCTCATCAAAGATTGAAATGACTTCAACCTCTTTGAGAACTTCATTCCGTAGCTTGTAAGGAGAATCAAATCCAAACGGCAGAATAAAGAGCCAAGTCACAGTTTCAGCGGTTTTGAGAGCCACCAAGGCACCCGGTCTAACTTTACCAAATGTTGGATTTTCCAAGTCACAAGAACTACGGCTCAAGCTCTGTAAAAACTTGATACGCTGCTTCGCCGTGTTCCCTGAGGACTTTATCTCACGTTGTACACTGAGCCTTACCTGATTAAGAAGGCTTCTTTTTTCTTTTCTCCAGTCCATATTATTCATCTTTTTTGTTATTATGTCATTATTGACAACATTGATAATAGTGATTCCATATCCAAAAATCAAGACAAAATGCCATCAAGTTTTTTTTTGACAAAAGAAAAAAACCAAATAATCACTTGAAAAGCAAAAAACATTTTTTATACTCAGTATCATTCTTTTAACCATATCAGCATTTAATGTATTTCAATCCACTAGGTCTCCACTACTCTGCCCAAGAAGCACTAACTCTCTGAAATCTCAAGAAAAAAAACTTCAACTCTGACATTGAAACCTCAAAAATCCAAACTTATTGCGAAAAACACCAAATTTGATGCATCGTGCAATGAGATAATGCATATCCTCAGAGACTGATGAACGACTCCCAAGCTCCTTTTTTGCTCTACTACCAAGGGAATCTTTCTCTCCTCGAGGAAAAAATTCTCGGAATAGTAGGACCAAGACAGCCCAGTGAATATGGAATTCAGGTTTTGGAACTTTTTTTTGAAAAAGCAAGCAACTTTCAGCTTGTTTCGCTCTCAGGATTTGCAAAAGGAGTGGATCAAAAAACGCATCAACTCTCACTACAGCACAACATCCCAACCATCGCAGTGCTCGGATGAGGTTTCCAACACTATCTCAGAAGCTCCGACCGCTGATTTCTCGCAGAAATCATAAATCAATGAGGACTCATTCTCTCAGAATTTAAACTCTGATTCCAGCCAACCAAACGAAGCTTCCCCCAGAGAAACAAACTCATTGCAAAACTCAGCGAAATCCTCTTTTTACCCGAAGCAAGAGAAAAATCTTGAAGTCTGATTACCGCAGAGTTCGCCTACACTATGGGGAAACCCATATTTTCAGTCCCAGCTCCTATCTTTTCACCTCAAAGTGCCGGCGTCTTTGCCAAAATGAACGAACAAAAAATCCAACTCATCACAGACTTTGACGCTTGCTTACAAAAGCACTTTCCTCAAAAAGGAACTGTATTGCAAAGAGAAAAAACATCACTAACCGACCGTCAAATCGAGCTCCTACAATATCTCGAAAAACAGGGGGATTCCAGCTTAGAAAGCCTGCTTGCTTACACACATCTCAGCTACGGAGAACTCCTCCAAGAGCTAACCTTCTTAGAAATAGATAAGCAAATCCAAGAAATCTGACCTTGAATCTACAGAAAAAAGAAATAACGCAACATTTTAGTACTCAATCTTGTCAGTTTTCCTCTTCCGTTCATCAAAAACCTTGAGTGCATTGCTTTTATCAAGCTGATGGATAGGAAGACTTCTTTCTTCGAGGTTTTTTTTAAGCTCTTCATAGAGAAAATCATCATCAAACCCGATATCCGCAGCATCTTTTCTCGTATTGGCATAGTAAATCGCCTTTGGTCTCGCCCAATAAATCGCTGCAAGACACATCGGACAAGGTTCACAGCTTGTATAAATCTCACAATCATCTAGCTGAAACGTCCCCAAGTTCTTGCAAGCATCTCTGATCGCTACCACCTCAGCATGTGCCGTAGGGTCATTGTCAGAAGTGACATGATTAGCCCCCGTTCCAACAATCTTCCCTTGCCTCACAATGATCGCACCAAAGGGTCCACCTTTCCCTGCTCTCATATTTTCTAGGGACAACTCTACCGCCTTCTCCATAAAGTATTCGTGAGTCATGATCTAATAAATAAAAGATAAAAAATCTGACTAAAGTATGGGCATTTTTCCCTGAAAATCAAGAACAATCCTCAATTCTCCCCAAAATCCATCCTCTCTTGACATTTACCACAAAAATACCTATAGTGGAACGCTCATTTTATCACTCAATACATATCCACCATGATAAACTCAGGTTACAATCTAAAAAATAGAGAACTCTCGCAAAATCCGCATAATTCTACGAGAAACAAAATAAAAACTACCATCCAATGAGCGATAGCCCAAACATTCGCTACTCAAAGAGAAAAAGAACAACCTTCTGTAGATGAAAAAAATCAACATCTCATTGACGATGATCTTTACCAGGAAGCAAAGGAAGCCTGAGACACTACATTACTAGAAAAATTTCATCACCGCTCTCTCACAAGACCAGAATATCTAGGTGCTTGTAAAACCTATAATATAGAGCTAGGAATCGATTACTACTATGATAGAGAAGACGATCCCGAGACAAAAAATGCATCCAAAGAATTAGCTCTCTCAAAAGGCTTTACCATTGGTACAGAAACAGCAGACTGAGGACCAATGTATTTTATTGATAAAAATGGGAATAAATTCCTAGAAGAAAGAGAATATGATGAAGTGCATCCCTTCTCATGAGGCCTCGCAAAAGTAAGCAAAGATTGAATAGCATTCTTCGTTGATCCCCAAGGGAACGAACACCTAAAAGAAAGAGCGTATAACTATATTCAAGACTTTTCAGAAGGCTATGCTGTTGTAGAATATGGCTGGATACAATTCTGTATTAATAGCGAATGGGAAGAGTGCCGGAGAGAAAGAGAATATGACTATGTTTGACCCTTTTCATGAGGCTATGCAGTCGCAAAAAAAGACAGAAGAGCATTCATTCTAGACCTAAATGGAAATGAATTCTTTAAAGAAAGAGGATACGAAGATATTCGTCACGATCAAAACGGAGTCTTTGTCGTAACTCAAAATAAGAAAATGTTCATCATTAACGCTCAAGGGGAAGAATACGGCAAGGAAGAAGGGTATAGCAACATCCAAGTATTTGGAGAAAAAGGTGCTATAGCAAGTAAAAATTTAGAGCGGTTTTGGGTTAATACAAAAGGAGAGAGAATTTCCGATATTATTTATTCTAAGAGATTTTAATAATCTGAAAAAATCTCCCTGTCCAAAAATCTGTATCAGATTTTTTTCCTATTTAATAATCTTAAGCTCCTGACCAATTTGAATCCCCAGTTTCTCCAACGCGCCGCTGTTAAGTTCGATCGCTTGGATCGCTTCAGACCTCGGAAAATAATTCTGACACGGCATCTTCTCACACGGAGCTGCAGAAACGAAATCCACAACTCTATTCCCCGTATCTAATCGGACAATATCGAGCGGAATCAAGGTATTTCTCATCCAAAAACTCCAAAAGTCTGATTTATCAAAAACAAAGAGCATGCCATGGTTTTCAGCAAGCGACTCACGAAACATCAGTCAGAGTTCTCTCTTTTCTGGTGTATCAGCAATTTCAAGCTCAAAACAATGATTTTCATAACACATTTGAGGTTTTTGAGGATTGAGCTTACTCTTTTCTAGAAAGTGAAAAAAGAAAAAGCTGATAATAAGCACTTTGATTCCAATTAAAATCATTACTCGTCTAATGAGATTTTGAAAGAATTGCTTTTTCTCTGAAGTTGAATTGAGCATATGAAGAATTGAACAATAAAATTTTTTTAATCAGAGCTTAATATGCTTCTCTCCGGCACTTTCCTTAGATAAGCATCAAAGAAAAACACCAAACCTACGGAAATTTCTTGCATTTCTTGCGGGAATTCCTATAGTTAAGATCAGATTTTAACTTTTTCCTTTATAATTGCAAATGGCACAAGTTCAACTTAGCGAAAGAGAGGTCAGAATACAGAAAACTCAGAAACTTCAAGCGATGGGAATCCATCCTTATGCTCAATCTTTTCACAAAACGCACCTCATCAAGGATATTATCGCGACTTATGAAAATCAGCCACTTCGCGAGATTGAGGCGATTATCGAAGCTCCAGAAGTGCAGGTCAAAACTGCTGGAAGAGTGATGCTCTATCGTTCGCATGGAAAGCTTGCTTTTGCAAAAATCCTTGATAGCACCGAGCAAATTCAGCTGATGTTTCATAGAGATCAGTGTAAGATTATCAAAACAGAAAAAAAAGCTGATGGAAACATGGAAGATATTGCTGTTGAGAGTTTAGACTTTCCAGAGAGCGAAACCTGAACAATGACGGCTTACAAATTTATGGAAAAAATGGTAGATCTCGGAGATTTTATCGGAGTAGAAGGAGAAGTCTTCAAAACTCACAAAGGAGAACTCACCATCTTCGTGTCAGCTTTCAAATTCCTTTCCAAAGCGATTAGACCTTTACCTGAAAAGTTCCACGGCTTGAGCGATCAGGAGGAACTGTATAGGAAAAGATACCTTGATATGACGATGAATCCTGAAACCTATGCGAGATTCCTCTTTAAGTCTAAGTTTTATCAGACTTTAAGGGATTTTTATCGTAAACATAACTTTATTGAGATTCAGACTCCAATTTTGGATAATGCAGCTTCTGGTGCGGCAGCAAGACCGTTTATTACCCATCATAATGACTACGATACCGATGTTTATCTCAGAATTGCTTTTGAAACCTCACTCAAAAAGGCGACGGTTGGAAGATTTGAGAAAGTTTTTGAGATTGGGCAGGATTTTAGAAATGAGGGTTCTGATCCTTCACATTTGCAGGAGTTTACGCAGGTGGAGCACTATGCGGTCTATTGGAACTATGAGGATAATATGCGTTTTACCGAGGAAATGTTTGATTACCTCTTTGCTGAGCTTGGGCTTTCTAAGCAGCTTAAAGTAAAAGATAAAGACTGAATAGAGAAAACGGTTGATTTTACGACCCCACGAGAGAGAATAGATTATACCAAGGGAATCCTTGATGCCTCAGGGATTGATATTACCAAATATGATACTGATGATGCCGACCAGTTAAGAGCTGATATCCGTGCAAAAGGTATTGAATTTGAAGAAATGGATGAGATGGGAACTCCGACTTTGATTGATTATTTATTCAAAAAGGTGCTCAGGCCAAAGATCGTAGGACCAGCCTTCATCTATAATTACCCAGTGATTATGCAGCCTTTAGCGAGGACTTCTGATGCTGATGCAAATATCGTAGAGCAATTTCAGCTTCTGGTAAATGGTTGGGAGATTTGTAAAGCCTATTCTGAACTTGTAGATCCTTTATTCCAACAGGCAAACTTTGACAAACAAGCTGCTGCTGCAGAAAAAGGCGATGATGAAGCGACCAGTGGAGATGACGCTTTCGTAGAGGCGATGGAATATGGAATGCCTCCACAATCTGGTTTTGGAATGGGACTTGAGAGAATTTTGGCAATTTTGACCGAACAAGAAAATCTGAGAGACGTGGTAATGTTTCCACTTATGAAGCTCAGAAACCAAGATACAGCCTCAGATCCTGAAAAAAATAAATAGAACAAGAAAGAAGTCTGACCTCAGATTTCTTTTTTTATTATCAAAAAAGTTCTCAACTCAATAATTAAGCTCCTCCAGCGCAAAAAATTTACAGATAGAATAGCGATATTTCCTGCCAAATCAAAAAACTTTAGCTTGACGCTTATCTGAGTTAATAAGATACATTATTTTTCTCTTGCATTTTCATCTTTTTTATCTACTATATAGCACCAGATAAAAACAAGTGCTATTTATTTTCTAATCTTAAACAAATGAACTTCAATAAACTTACCATTAAAGCCAGCGAGGCAATTCAAGAAGCAAACAGTCTCTGCATCAATAGAGGAAATAATGAAATCACAACAGAACATCTTTTCTTTGCGATGCTCGAACAGACTGATGGCTACCTCCCCTTAATCTTAAAAAAAATGGGGAAAAACATCGAACAGATAAAAGCTGAAACCATTGTACTTTTGGACAAGCTCCCAAGGATTCAAGGGACAAATCAAATCGGACTTAGCAACGAGTTAAACCGCATCTTGGAACAAAGCGAAAGAGAAATGAAGGAGCTCTGAGATGCCTATATCACGACCGAGCATTTTCTCCTCACCATTCTAAAAAACGACAACAAGATCAAGCAGCTCCTTGAAAAGCTTAACATTACTTACCAAGTAGCCCACGAAACAATCCTCCAAATGAGGAACGGAGAAAAAATCGAAACAAATGATCCAGAAGTCAGCCTTGAAGCTCTTTCTAAATATGGGAAAGATATTACGCTTCTTGCAGAAAAAGGAAAACTTGATCCTGTCATCGGAAGAGATGAAGAACTAAGAAGAGTGCTTCAAATCCTTTCTCGTAGGACCAAAAACAATCCTGTCTTAGTCGGAGATCCTGGAGTTGGAAAGACTGCAATTATTGAGCTTCTTGCACAACAAATCGTCAAATGAGAGGTTCCAGAGCTTCTTAAGAACAAAAAAATCATTGAACTCGATATGGGAGCGCTTATGGCAGGAAGTAAATACAGGTGAGATTTCGAAGAAAGACTAAAAGCCATTTTAAAAGAGGTTGAAAAATCAGACTGAGAAATCATCCTTTTTATCGATGAATTACATACCGTTGTTGGTGCAGGAAAGACAGAATGATCGATGGATATGGGGAATATGCTCAAACCAGCCCTCGCGAGAGGACAAATCAGAGTGATTGGTGCAACAACCCTCAATGAATACCGTCTCTACATTGAAAAAGATGCCGCACTTGAGAGGAGATTCCAACCAGTCATGGTAAATGAACCAACTAGAGAAGATGCTCTAGCAATTCTTCGCGGTATTAAAAAAGCCTATGAAACCCACCATGGAGTAAAAATTACCGATGATGCGGTAGTTTCAGCAGTCGACCTATCAAGGAGATACATTCCCGATCGTAAACTTCCAGACAAAGCCATAGATTTACTAGATGAGGCCGCAGCCAGCGTGAAGATGAACCTTGCTACTATGCCAGAAGAAATCCTTCAACTAGAAAAATCTATCAATCAGCTCGAAATCGAAAAACAAGCACTCATAAGAGATGCAGAAAAATAAGAATCGCACATCACCACCAGTTTTTCCTTCTATTCCTCTCTATATCATGAAAACGACCAGTTATCTCGACTTTATTGCTCAGCTCCTTACTAATGAGGACGAGTTTTCCGCATTTAAAAGGTGTTACCAACAAACCATCCCCAAAAGCATTAAACTCATCAATTCAAAAGCAAAAAAAGCTGACCTACTCCCCTATTTTACCGATCAAGGACGACAACTTGAATATCCAGATCTCTCAGATTGAAACAAGAAATACGATGATGTCTGCTACGTTCACAACTATCATACCAAAACACTCGGCACACATTTCCTGCATCAATGAGGCTTTTTTTACATCCAAGAAGTCGCTGCAGGGCTCTCAGCCCAAGTTCTCAATCCTGAAAAATGAGACCTAGTACTTGACCTCTGTGCCTCTCCATGAGGGAAAACGATCCAGCTTGCAGACAAGCTTTTAAGCAGCTGAGAGGGATTTGTTTTAGCCAATGAGCCCTCAAATTCTAGAAGAAAAGCCTTAATCTTCAACATCAACCGCTGTGGAATGCTTAATACAGCGATTTCTGCCTATAAAGGAGAAGATATTGGAGACTTGGCTCCTGAAAGTTTTGATAAAGTTCTCGTAGACGCCCCTTGTTCCGGGGAAGGGATGCAATATAAGCACGATAAAAAAGTCCAAATGCGAGATCAGAAAGCAGCAGATAAATTAGCGAAGCTTCAAACCCAGCTTCTACTCTCTGGAATAAAAGCTCTAAAAGTCTGATGAACACTCGTTTATTCGACCTGTACCCTCAATCCTTTTGAAAACGAAGGCGTGATCAGCCAAGTAATCAATAAGATTTGACCTGCAATAGAAATAATTTCGGTTCCTATTGAGCAAAAAAGCAATGGAATCAGCGAATTTCAAGGTAAAATCTTCCTTTCTACTGACGACATACAAAAAGTAGCCAGATTTCGACCTCATATCCAACACACTTGAGGCTTTTTCATCTTAAAACTAAAAAAAGTCGCCTCTATAGAGACAGAAAATAAGCAAGACAAAAGGACTCTAAAAGAGTCTCAACTTTACACCTGACCTGAACTTCAAAAAAAAGTCCGAGACTATCTTGACCATCATCGAGGCATCTGCAAGCAAGCAAATACAACCTTTATCTCGACAAATAACGCAATTTATTGCACTACAAAAGACTATTCAAACCTCTCCAAAAAGCTTCATACCGAAAAAATCTGACTTCCTATCATAAAAATCGGTTATTCTGGAGAGCGAATCCCTCAGCAAAGCATTGCCACCTGTTTTCGAAGCTCTGCCAAGAAAAATACTCAAGAACTTTCCAATCAACAGGCTCAAGAACTTTCAGACAGCAATCTCCTTAGAGAACAGTTCTGAAAACCATGAGAGTTTCTCATTTTAAAACGACAATGAAAAGGCTTCGCCCTAGGAAAACAAGGAGAAAATATCATAAAAAGTAAAATAAATTAAAAGGAAAAGGCTGAATCTCGAAACGGGACTCAGCCTTCTTTTTTCTCATTTTCACTTCCTAATTCCTCAACCTGACCCTGCGACCATCAATCACCGCATAACCAACAAAGTGAGTATAACGATGCCGAACCTGAGGATTAGAAAGCAAACTCCCAAGAGGAGTCTTACATACACCTCGAAGGATATTCCCTCGTTGCTCCCAAGTAAAATCTGAATCCAGCAAACGAACCGACAGAATCGATCCATTCACCTCAAATTTCCAAAATGATTCAAATTCAACTCTCTGAACCTGTCTCGAAGACCTAAATTCTAAAGCCACGGTCCGCTCTTTGAGAATTGCATTATTTACAATCCCAATAGACCAAGCCAAATCCGGATCATCCAGAACACGATCACAATCACAACTAAAAAGGAAAGAAACAAACACTAAAAGAGAAACCAACTTTTTCATAATTTTTTTATTTTTTATTTTCAGTAACAAGTATATACAAAAAACACAAAATGTCAAGAGATATTCTCCTTGCAAAGGGGAAGTAAAACACTAAAATTCCAAACAGTTTTTTATCACTTTTGAATGATAATGCTCAATTTAGAACAGACCCTTCAGGAGCTCAATGCGATGAATAATCTTGACCAATTAGAAACTTGGTATCAAGAACTTTTAGGAAAAAAAGGAAAGCTGACTGAAGCCTTGAAAGGACTCGCAACACTCAGCCCTGAGGAGAAAAAAGAACAAGGAGGAAAACTTTCCAGCATAAGAACCAGCCTTCAAGACGCCTATCAAGCAAAATTTAACGAACTCAAGACGCTTGAAATCAATGCTCAACTAGAAAAAGAAACGGTAGATATTTCGCTTCCTGGAACTGAACTAGAGGAAGGACATTTTTCTTTGCTTACGAAAGTGAGAAGAGAACTTGAAGAGATCGCTCAGAATATGGGATTTATCGTAGAAAGTGGAACGGATATTGTGAGCAAGTTTGAGAATTTTGAAGCGGTAAATATTCCGGTTTCTCATCCTGCTACTGAAATGCATGATACAATTTATGTGGCGGAGAAAGATGAAAGAGGAGAAAATTATGTTTTGAGAACGCACACCTCTGCAGGTCAGAATTATGTGATTAAAAAATATGGAGTGCCAATCAAAGCGGTTTTGCCAGGAAGAGTATATCGCTTTGAGAATATTGATGCGACGCACGATACGATGTTTTATCAGTTTGAGGGAATCTATATTGATAAGAATATCAGTATCGGACATTTCAAAAGTGTGATTACTAAGTTTCTTTCTGCTGCCCTGCAAAAAGAAGTAGAAATCAGAATGAGACCAGGATTTTTCCCATTCGTAGAGCCTGGTTTTGAGATTGATACGAGATATGAATACACGAATCCTAAGACAGGAGCCAAAGAAATATCCAATCGAATGGAAATCCTCGGCGCTGGAATGATCCATCCTAATGTGCTCAGAGAAGCTGGAATTAACCCTGAAGAATGACGAACGGGATTTGCCTTTGGTATGGGAATCAACAGACTTGCTGCCGTAAGATATGGAATCAAAGATATTAGGCTTTTTACGAATGGAGACTTAAGATTTGCAAGGAGTTGGTAAATCTGAATTTAGTTTTTTTGTAAATGATGACAGAAAAATCTTCAGAACATAAAGATCTCCTTCAAGACGAAACCTTAAGTCAAAAACTAATAAAAAAAGGCTTCTGGCTTTATCTTTTTTGATATCTTATTGCACCAGGAGGATATCTTATCAGGCTTTTAATTTCTAATTCTCCTGAAGTTTCGGTTGCGGATGTTGGAATTCTCTACAGCATTATTAGCTTAATTAGCTTTTTAAATGTGTATAATGACCTTGGACTAACTGAAAGCCTACAATATTTTTTACCAAAATTCTGGATCAAAAAGGAATACAATCACATCAAAACGACAATTTATCTCAGCTTTCTAGTTCAGTTCGGAACCGCGATATTGATCGCTTTTGGATTGTGGTTTGGTAGTGATTGGCTTGCAATAAACTATTTTCATAACCCTATTTCTGTTGATATATTAAAATACTTCTGTCTCTATTTTTTATGAATAAATCTTTTTCAGACATTTCAGAGCATTTTTATTGCATTTCAAAAGACTTTCGACTATCAACTTGTGGAATTTATAAGAATGCGATCTGTAGTCTGATTTTCATTTTTTTGTTTTTTGACCAACAGAGGGACAATAGAATGGTATAGTCTTAACCGACTTTTATGATTAGGAGTTGGAATACTCATTGCTGGATTTATTTACTATAAAAATTACCATTGTTCTTTAATGCAGGGAAAGTTTGAGTGGAATAAACCTATGCTTAAAGAATATCGTAAATACGCACTATGGTCATTTATTTGACTAAATATTAGTGGCATATTTTGACAGATTATTCAACAGCTCGTGCTTTATTTTCTGGGAGATGAATCTGCTGGATATTTCGCAAATTTCCAGAGTTTGTTTAATATAGGATTTGTACTGATTTGACCGATTATGGGCTTAATTTTTCCGATTGTTGCAGAAGTTATGGAAAAAAAAGATGAGAAAAAACTGAATCTCCTTATTTCATTTTTTTATAGTTATTTTTCTGTTTTTACACTAAGTTTCAGTGCCCTACTCATAGCCCTCGGTCCTGAAATAGCAACTGTTCTTTTTTGAGAAAAATTTCGTTTATCATGAGAGATCAGCATCTGGGGAACCGGTTTCCTCATATTTAATATCCTATCAAATTTCAACTTTGCAATACTTGGATGAATTTGAGCAGTAAGACAAAGAGTTTACATCCTAGTAGGAACATTAGCATTAACAATCCTCATAAGTAACCTTTCTATTTACCTTTTTGGACTCCTATGAGCTGTAGTATGATTTTGAGTTGGCTACTTCTTTGCTTGGGGACTAAGCTTGATTTACTTAAAGAAAAAAATATACTTTCAACCAGATTGGAAATTTATATGATCAAATGTTTTAATTATTTCTATATTAACACTTTGTATTCAGAATAGTAAGCATTTAGTATTTGTTATAGAGAATAATAGACGAAATAATCTCTTATATCTTATTACTATCTGAATCTGATTTTTGCTTCTAATTTTTTTATGGAATATCAAGAAATATAGCCTCTTAAAACAAGAAATTAGAAATTTAAAAAAAATTACTTAAGTATAAAATAGCGAAATCAAAAGATTTTTTTAATTCATTATATAGAGATGGAAACAATTCTCATCACTTGATCAAGTGGCTTTATCTGATATCATGTCTCAAAAAAACTCCTAGAACAAGGGAAAACAGTAATTTGACTCGACAATGAAAACGATTATTATGATATAAGCTTAAAAAATGCAAGAAGACAAGAGCTTGAAAAGTTTGAAAACTTCAGTTTCTATAAAGGCAATCTAGAAGATCTAGCATTTGTAACAAAGCTCTTTGAAGAAAATAGAATAGATAAAGTATTGAATCTTGCTGCGCAGGCTGGTGTAAGATATAGTCTTGTCAATCCTTATGCATATATTCAGACGAATATTGTAGGTTTTCATAATCTCATTGAGCTATCAAAGCAGCATCATATCAAAAACTTTGTCTATGCTTCTAGCGCTAGTATCTATGGAGCGAATAAAAAAATGCCTTTTACTGTTGGGGATCAAACTGATACTCCGATAAGTCTTTATTGAGCAACAAAAAAAGCAGACGAACTTATCGCACATAGTTATAGCTTTTATTTCAAGTTACCAACAGTTGGTCTCAGATTTTTTAATGTTTATTGACCTCGAGGAAGACCTGATGGAGCATTTTTTATCTTTGCAAAAGGAATCTTGGAAGAAAAAGAAATCCATGTATTTAACGAAGGGAAAACGATTAGAAATTTCACCTATATTGATGATATAGTAGATGGAGTGATCAAGTCTCTAAATTATATTCCAGAAAATCATTACGAAATCTTCAATCTTGGGAATACAAACACCGTTGTATTAAACGATATGATCTCTTACATTGAACAAGAATGTGGGAAGTCTGGAAATAAAAAATATCTTCCTGCTGACTTAGCAGACATTCCGGAAAGCTGAGTTGATATAGATCATACTCAAAAACTTCTCTGACGGGAACCAAAAATTCCTATCCAAGAAGGAGTGCACCAGCTTATCAAACGATACAGAGAATACTATAAGATATAATCAGAATTTATCTTTTTAATATAAATTCACTATGAAAACTATTGCAATCATTGGACTTGGATATGTAGGGCTCCCACTAGCCTACCATCTCGCAAAAAAAGGGAACAATCTCATCGGATTTGATATTTCTGAACAAAAACTCTCTGAGCTGAAAAATGGATTTGATGCAACAGAAGAAATCTGAAGCAAGATCGCAGAAGTTAATATCCACTATACCAACAATCCAGAAGAATTAAAACAAGCTGAAATCCTGATCGTAACTGTACCAACTCCAGTTGATCACGACAATAACCCAGACTACACACCACTAATCAAAGCATCAACAATGATAGGTAAAGTACTAGAAAAAGGACAAACTGTTGTATATGAATCGACTGTAGACCCTGGATGCACTGAGGAAATCTGTATCCCTCTTCTAGAAAAAAATAGCGGCCTGAAATACATTCAAGATTTTCACGTAGGATACTCTCCAGAAAGAATCAACCCATGAGACAAAGAGCATACTGTAGATAAAATTGCAAAAGTAGTATCTGCCTCTGACCAAAAAACACTGGAAATTCTCGCGGAAATGTACTGATCAATTACAATAGGGACAATTCACAAAGCACCAAGCATAAAAGTTGCTGAAACCTCAAAAATTATTGAAAATACCCAAAGAGATATCAATATTGCAGTAATCAATGAAATCGCAAAAATTTGTGATAAAATGTGAATAAATACCTATGATGTCTTGGATGCAGCAGCAACTAAATGGAATTTTCTCAAGTTCACTCCTGGACTTGTAGGAGGTCACTGTATCGGAGTAGATCCTTATTATCTAGCTAGAAGAGCAATAAAAGTCTGACTTCATCCTGATGTTATCCTTGCAGGAAGAAGAATAAACGATGATATGCCAGTTCGAGTTGCTCATCAGGCAATAAAGCTCCTTATCCAAGCAAACAACAAAGTACAAAATGCAAATATTCTAATATTAGGACTAACCTTTAAAGAAAACGTTCCAGACTTTAGAAATAGTAAAATAGCAGAGACTATCAGAGAACTCAAAGAATTCTGAACTAACATTACTGGGTATGATCCTTATCATGAATATCTTAGAGACTATGATAGAAAAGAACTTAATCTTACCTCAGAAGAGATACTTACTACACTTACTAATGAAAATAAATACGATGCCATCATTTATGCTCAAAATCATAAGGAATTTGAGCAGCTTGATATTAAAAGCTTTCTCAAGGAAGATTGAGTACTTTTTGACATTAAGGGCAAGTTAAGAGGACAAGGATTTAAACACTATAAAAGCTTATAAACAAATAAGGAAAGGATCTGATTTACTCCCTTTTATGAAATAGTCATAGATAATGCATACAAAAACAAAGAAAGCTGGTTATATCTTTCGTATCGATGATGTCACACCTTGAATGAATCGAGATAATTTTTTGAGGTTAGAAAAAATCTTTGATACATATGCTATTAAACCAATCATTGGACTTGTGCCGGATAATCAAGATAGGCAATTATGACTCGCAGAATACACAGCAGAATTTTGGGAGAAAATGAGAAGTTTAGAGGAGAAATGACGAATCATTGCACAGCATGGATATCAACACCTCTACACAACCCACAACAGTGGAATCATAGCTCTCAATAACTATAGTGAATTTGCCTGACTCCCCTACAAAGAACAATATGAAAAAATAAAAAGGGGGAAAGAAATCCTTGAAAAGCACTTAAAAAAGGAAATAAAATGGCGAATGGCTCCAGCACATAGTTTTGATAAAAATACATGTAAGGCATTAAAAGAATTAGAATTTGAATATATCACAGATGGGATAGCCCTTTCCCCATTTTCAAGAGAAGGTCTCAAATGGCTGCCTCAACAACTCCGAAAACCAATAAAAAAAAGAAACGGAATCTGGACCACTTGTCTGCATCCCAATAGCTATAGTCCAACTTTTATTGATAATATAGAAGCATTCTGTAAAGCTGAATCTCAGCACTGTATCAATGCTATTGAATCCTTGGACTATAGCTCTCCACGAAGGAAGTCTGGTTTTTTCTATAGATTTTATGCTGAACAAAAACTCTATCGTTGACTACTTCAAATCAAAAACCTAATTACCTTTCCTTATAGAAAGAGTAAAGAATGCGGGAGCTTTTTGACACGACTGAGGGGGGGGGCAAGATACCTTAGACATTACCTCGCATATAAAAGATATCACTTTGATAGATGGCATATTTTGCCAGCTGAATGGAGACCCTATACAACCTATGTAGCAGAAATCATCAACAGTGATGACAAAAGCAGAAAAGGCACTGTCCTTGAAATCTGATGCGGACTGGGAGAAATTCTCTCAAAGATTAAATCTCTAAATAAATATGGATTTGATACTGCACCAGAAGTGATCAATGCAGCAAAAAAACTGTATCCCTCTAGCAATTATTCAGTAGGATCATTTGATACGATTAAATGATACAAAATAGCCTACCTAATAACGGTTAATTTTATCCATGCTATCCCACCAGAAGAGCTGAAAAGCTACTATGCAACCTTATGCAGAGACAATACCATAAAGACGATCATCGTTGATGAACTCCACAACAATAACAACTATCGTTTTAATCACAACTTTTCAGAAATTCTTCCATCAGATTATGTGTGCATAAAGAGCTCTCCATACTTTGTTGGGAACAGAAAAATAGTAGTATTTACTAAAAAAGAAAAATAAAGCCATTTTTTTAGTTCCATAAGACTAAAAAGTAAAATATGCAAAATATCGTAATCATTATTCCTTCACTTCAGTTCTGATGAGGAGCTGAAAAAGTAGCCTCAATTCTTGGAACTGAACTCCATAAAGAATGATATGATATTTCTTATCTTACTTTCTATGATAGCAAAGAAAAATATCCGTTCAAATGAAATTATTATACCCTAAATGAAGATCAGACTTCTTCGTTTTTTGGTAAAATAAAAAAATTATTTACTAGAGCTTTGAAAATCAAAAAGTTTTGCAAAGAACATAAGATTAATACTGTGATTTCCCTGATGGAGGATGCTAACATACCAACAATCATCAGCCGCCTTTTTGGTAATGATTCAAAAATAATCGTGTCAATCCATCATAGTATCGCGGCATATGGCAAGGGACTATACCGTTTATGTATTAAATATCTGTATAGATTTGCAGATACCATCACTGTACTTACCAGTTATGAAAGACAACAACTAACACAAAATCTCAAAATTCCAACACAAAAAGTGCAAATAATCCCTAATGGACTCAATTTAGATGAAATAAAAGAGAAGCAAAAAGCTGAACTTCCAGTGGAATATACTGATCTCTTTGAAAATAAAAAATTTACATTTATCAGTGTTGGACGTCTCAATCCTATCAAGAATCAATCCCTCATGATCCAGAGTTTTATCAAGCTTAACAAGAAGTATCCAGATACTCAGCTTATTATTCTAGGGGAAGGAGAATTAAGACCTCAATTAGAAAAAGAAATCTGAAGCAATCCTAATATTCATCTTTTAGGAAACCATGAAAATATCTTTCCTTTTTTAATGAAAAGTGATTGTTTTCTCTTAAGTAGTTTGTCTGAATCTTTTTCTCTAGCAATCCTTGAAGCAATGGCATCTTGACTTCCAATTATTAGTACTAAAACGCAGTGACCTAAAGACATTCTATGAGAAAATACTTATGGTATTACAACTCCGAAAAGCGATAAAACAGCTTTCTCATCGGCAATGGAACTATTATTAAATGACAAAGAATGCTATAACTCATATAAAGAACAATGAAGGAAAAGATATACAGATTTTTCCAGTGATAAAATAGTAGAAAAACGAAAATCGGCTTTAGAAAATTAACTATTTCTTTTTAAGAGAATATTTTTTTGAGGATAGGTATTCTCCTCAGTCAAGGTTATAGGGGCAAAACCATGATCAACATCAAATGCATTAAATCAAAGTTCATAAATAAAGTCTATAAACTGAACAGTATAGTCTTTCCCAAATTCTTTATAATATTCTGGAGAAAATTCGAGCATAATTTCCAATGTTCTATTTTCTTGCAGTAAGTTCCTCATTCACTTCAAAACTTCAAATTCATATCCTTCAACATCAATTTTTATAAACTGTACTTTTGATTTATCAAAATCTAAGTCTAAATCATCAAATTTCTTCATGTTAATTTGTTCAATATCTCATTGATAATCAACCATAATTGAACTTTTCCCCGAATCTGAGTCTATTAAATGAATCTTTGAAGTTTCTTCCTTATTTCATAATCAAAAATTAAATACTGAGACATTCGTAATACTATTTACCTCAATATTTTTCAATAGTGACTCATAATTCTTCTTTACAGGCTCAAATGCAACGACTCTTCAATCCAATCAAACTTTCTTTGATGCAATTAAAGAGTAATAACCTATATTCGCACCAATATCAAGGAAGACGCTTCATTTTTTTATGTTATGACAAAAATAGGAAGAGGTCCCTTCTTCATAATATCATTTAATCGCAACTTCTTTAGCAAGAAAAGAATTTGTGACATCAGCTATTATCTTTAAATCTACTCAACCAATCGTAATTAAATACTGTCTATTTCATTTATACTTTTTTTTAAACCATCTATCATGAAGATAATACATTCGTTTAAATGGAGGATATTTTCATATTCCTGTTCAATACAGTTTCTTAATTAATGACCTTATCATCTCTAACAATTTTAAAAAATAAATATTTCTCGTAATGGTTTCACGTTTGACCTCTAAACAAATTCTACAAAAAAACTATCCACAAATATAATCAAGCGTTTTTTTCATTACATGTAAGTATGCATATTCATTCTTGGACCTAAGATAAGCTGCCTTTGCTATTTCTATTCTTTCCTTCTCATTTTTCAAGTAATACTCAATCTTCTCAATAGCCTCATCAATACTTCCATAACAAACAATCTCTTTCCCATCTTCAAATACCCTAGACATTCAGAGCTTATTATCACAAACCTGCATCACACCATTACTCGCCAATTCATACATTCTACTATTACTTGGTCATTTATAGGGAACTAAATGCAGATTAAATCAGATTTTTGTTCTCCTATAGACCCCCAAAAGTTCATCTTCAGTCAGTTTCTGGATATATCAAAGTCTAAAGAGCTTGTTACAAATCTTATAAAAAATTCCCTTTAATGATTTCCAATCCCCATTTCCTTGTGCTCAATAGAGCTTTAATCTATCACCAAAATGCCTTTTTAACTTTGAAATTCTGCAGAATTTTGGAGGATTCATATTACCTATATAACAGAGCTCAATATCTCTATTATCAAAACGAATATCTTGATTAATATGGTCGGCTCTAGCTCACAAAGGAACCCATATTGGGTTTCATCAATGCTCTCTTAAGACATCAGCAATCGTTTTCCCCTCCTTATCATACATTACCCCAACATGAAAGTGGTAATCATAATACTTAGTATAAGGCAACGAACAATACTTAATAGCACTGGTGTCATCATCTGCGGTGGACAAAGCAATAGTTATTCATTCCTTTTTTAATAACTGTAAGAAATCTGGATGCCAATACTGTCCTGTACTCGTAAAAACACAAGCCTTTATTTTCTCTTCTTTACAAAAAGACAACAATGATTGATAATAATCTTTTAAATCAGAATTTTTCTTGTAGGTTTTATCCAAATCAGAAAACGAAACTCTATTCAAAAAATCGTGAGAAAATAGAGAAGTAAACTGCTTCCTTTCCAAAAAATAAAAGGTATATTCTCCACTTTGCACCAACTCATCAAACTCTTGTTTATAATAGAGTAGCATCTCAATATCAAAGAGTATCTTCTTGTCTCCCTTTCCCAAAACACTATGCTTAATATGCATTTTAAGATTTCTCAGCTACTAAATACACCTCCCAGAGGAAAGTCCTAAATAGAGGTAACCTAAGCCATTTCTGAGCACTTTGAGGAAAGAATCTCGTATTAGAATATTTAGATTCAATCACTCTTAGACCAGCATCCTTTGCTAAATGTTCTAGCGAACCATGAGTCGAAGGCCTCTGATGCGTAGGATCATCCCAGAAATACCAAGTGTAAGGCGTCGGCGTAAAGAGCATCAATTTCCCTCCTTTTTTTAAAACTCTCGACATTTCTCAAAAGAGCGCAATTTGTTCATTACTCAAAATATGCTCTAAAACATGCGAACAGTAAATAAAATCAAAGGTTTCATCAGGGTAATCCAGTTTCTCTTTGGAAATATCTCATTCCTTAACCTGTAATCATTTTTCATTACAGAATTTTACCAGATCTGGATTATAATCTACACCATGAAAATCAATTTTCTTATGCTTTCGCTTATCATAAAAACCACCGACCGCACATCAAATATCTAGCACTACATCTCATTTTTTCAGCAAAAGATCAACCTTCTCATCTTTCCAACCTAAAGATTTAGAAGTACTTTTATTTCCTTCTATATATCTTTTTGCATAATAAGGTAATTTCATCAATAGTGAAGAACAAAATAAAAATTCTGACTTTAGATCTACTTTCCCATCAATTTCAAGATCTCAAGAAATTGAACTCAATAATGATTAACATCCAGTAGATATCAATACTTTCACTTATAGGGATATCTGAGAACTTTTCAAATCATATTTGTATCCTCTCCCAAGATGACCTCTCTTGCTCCACTTTTAAAATCAGTCGTAATAATCGGAATCCCTAAAAATCTTGCCTCCAATAAGACATTTGGGAATCCCTCCACAGAGGAGGCATAAAGAAATAAATCTGATTTTTCAAGATATTTAAAAATATTTTTTTGCTGACCAAGGAAAAAGATACTATCCTCCAGTCCATATTCCTGAGCTTTTGTCTCTAGAAAACTCCTCTCTGGACCATCTCAGACAATAAGCCATATCCAATTTTTATTATTCAAACAAGATAACGCATCCATAATTATTTCATGGTGTTTCTCTTTGATAAGTCTACCGACCGTAATATAGACACACTTATTTCTAATTTTTTTCTGAAGTTCATCGTCAAGTGCCTCTCTAGAGAGCAAGATTATTTTTTCCTCATCAATACTATTATAGACAACTTCAATTTTTTGCTCTGAAATGCCTAAATAAGCAGCAAGATCGTGTCTATTTTCTCTAGAGTTTACAATAATTTTAGCTGCCCTCGGATAAAGAATTTTTATAAAGAGTTTTTGAAGCCATCCAAAAAAACCTGTAAAAAAATTTATATGTGTTCTAAAAGAAATCTTCGCTTCACGCCTAGCTAAAATATGAATAAAATTAGAGATTTCCAAGAAACTAATTCCATCATCTAGTCAATATTTCTTCCTAAGAGACTGAAAACGATAGATAAACCGAGGCAAAGCAAAAAATAAACAAAAATTATCACTAATCGTAGAAAGAGGAATATGAACGACTCATTTTGGTAAATCGTATAAACAAGCAGACTTCAAAGTAAAAACATAAACTTGAAATCCTTTTTTGATTAACTCATTTGCCTGGTTGATAACGACCCTCTCAGCACCTCCTACTTCCAAAGAATTGATCAGAAAATAGTATTTTCTATCCGTCTCAGATGTTACTTTTTTCATACCAATTTCTCATAAATTTCTAAATACGCCTCAACTCCGCTCTTCCAGTCAAATCTTTCTCCCACTTGCTGATAAGAAGTTCAATTTACTTTTCAAACAAGAGCCAAAGCCTGATTTAATCCTTTTTTCAAAGCTTCAACATTTCAGGGCTCAACAACAATAAAATCCTCTCCATCTGCGATTTCTCTCGTTCCACCGACATCTGTAGCAACGGTAATGCACTGAGCAAACAAAGCTTCAATGACCGTCGTTGGTAAACCTTCTTGGAGACTAGGATTCACAAAAATATCCCAGGAAGGGAGCAAGCTATGCTGAATTTCCTCCTTATCCTGAAACCCTAGAAACTGCACCATCCCTTCTAATCCTAAGTTCTTCACCAGCTTTTCAAGGCTATTTCTCTCTTCACCATCTCCAACAATTTGCAAGGTCAAATGAGGATTTTCAACGACCAAGTCAGCAAAGGCAGAAATCAGAAGGTCGACTCCTTTCAACTTTACCAGTCTTCCAACAAAACCAAGGGAAACCTGATCAGTCTTCTTTTCTTTTCTCCTCATCTCTGGAAAATCCAATCCCCTATAAATCACTTTAGTAGGCGTTTTAGAAAACTTTCTGATAAAAGGAAGATTTCATTTACTAATAGCTACAATCCCATCCGCACTATTGAAACACAGTTTTCCGAGGGTATAATCATAGGCATTTGAAATCCAAGACTTCCACCGGACCAATCCTTTCACCAGTCCAGAACCATGTTCTACATGCACCCACTTTTTCTTCCACAACTTCGCACAAAGTCCTCACAGAAAAGTAGAGAGAAAAAATCTGGTATGGGTCTGGATAATATCAGGATTTCGCTTTTTCACTTGCTTCAAAACGGATCGGAACTGCTGAGTCCAAAACTTTGGAAAAGGATAATTATGAATAATATCAAACGCAGGCAAGACGAGGACTTTATAGCCATCTTGCTCATAGCTCTGGAGAGATTTTTGACCAACAGAAAAGGTGACATTGAGAACTTCTCAGCATTTTTCACTGACAAAATATTTACTAAACTCCTCTGCTACCGTTTCCAAGCCTCATTTATGTGGTGGAAAGTAGGGAAGAAATTGAACCACTTTCACTTGTTGCATCCTGCTTTTTAAAACATTATTTTAAATCTTCGCCCTAAAATCACTACTATTGTGGATTTTAACTCCAAGTCCATCTCTGATTTCAATACCTAATTCCTCGCACACTTGCACTTCCGGGATATTTCCAGCAAATCTATCTCCTCATTTCCCAAAAATAATCTTCATTTCTGCTCAATACTTAGCCCTAATCTTCTCTGCTATCGCTCTAATGCTCTCACAAACCGATCAATCCTCATCAACAGCCAAAAAAACCTGATCTACCCCTTTGATTGAATCAACGACTTTCATCCTAAACTCCTGATCCTGAAAGACCTCAGATTTTCAGGTTTTTAATTTTGCTTGTTCATCATTATTTACAATCACCCAAAGCTCATCTCCAAGCTCTTTGCACAGCTGCAAACATTCAATATGCCCAGGATGAATCGGATTAAAATATCACGAGGTAATCACTACCGTTTTCATTATCCTCTCAATAAACTAAAAGCTACCTTGGCATCACAAATCTCTTATTATAATACGCAATATTTTTTAGCAAACCTCTAAACCACACCAAATCTTCGCCAGAAAAGGAAGCGAGAAGTTGATCTTCAGTTTTTTCTGCACAAAAAGAATCCCAATTTTTTGCAATAAGATCAAAGAACGCTTTATTATCATCCAGAGAAATCCAAAGCTGCAAAATTGGCATTACCTCCTCTATCGTTTCTATCATCAGCTTAAAAACCTGATCAGCTTTTTTAATTTTGATGCCCAAGATATCGCGCACATAGACCATCAAAAGAATTTCATTTTTTTCACGAGAAGGAGCCTTTTCTTTCTGCTCAAGATAAACAAATAGCAATGCTAATCAAAAAAAGGTCTCCCTGACACTTCCAAAAAGTGCAAGCAAAAGGGCATCATCATATTGCTTTCAGAGTTTCAAAGCTTCTAATTCTTTAAAAAACGAAAAGCTGATCCAAAAATCTAGTTTATAAAGTGCATCTTTGAGATTAACAAGATCATTGTCCTGCAAAGATGAGGATAAAACATGCACAAAAGCCTTAGAATCCTTGATCTGTGAAAGAATCGGAGCATAAAAAGCCTCTAAAAATTTATCAGCCCCTAACTTAACCATCTCCGAAACCTGTTCTCCAAACTGTGTTTTAAAAAGTTCCAAAATCTGAGTATTTTTAATGGTAAGTTTGGTATCTTTGGGATTTAAGTCTTGAAAAAATGAAGCGATCATCCCCTCCGTATAAAGCTTAATTACAGAAAAGTTGGTCGTCACCTTGGAACTATCGCCTTTAAGTGGCATAGAAAACTTGTTTTTCCCTGCTCTGATATTCTCATTAATATAGCTATAGTAGTACAGATTTTTGGCATATTGGTACAAAATCCCACCGAAATACTCGAGCTGCACCTCCGACCCAAGCAAACTATTAAGAGAATTTTTGGTAAAAAAATCCAAAATCTCAGGCTTCAAAAGCCTTAAATAAAAGCTGTCTCCTCTGGCAGTCGTAAATCCACCCAGCAGAGTAACATAAAAGTTGAGAAGTCTTTCCGTCACTTTAGATTCCCTTTTAATCCTCTCAGGCACATCAAAATTGGAGATATCGTCTCCATTATCAATTGCGGAGAGCATTTCATCGATATCCTCCAAAATATCTTCTTTCCCCTCAGATCTGAGAAGTTTGATAATGTAGTTCTGAACGCCTGCAAAGAATCAGTATTTATATTTTTTATACTCCAAAAGATACTCAAAAAGCTGAGGAAGTTGCTCATCAGAAGTAAGGAAGGATTGCACCAATGGATCAAGCTCTGTTTTATCAAAAATCCTCGCAACGATGGTCTCCACGGCAATAATCGGATTTGCATCACCAAAAAGATACTTAATCAAAATATCTGCAGGCCGCACCATATTGAGAATACTCTGCTCCAGCGGAGAAGAATGAGGAAGATATTTTGTCGTCGCATAGTTCTCCTTAAAAGCCTTGATCAAATTCGTCTGTTTAGTTTTTCAAAGAAGCCAATCTAGATAATCAGTATCCGAGGATTTCTCAGCAAGCAGACTATTAAGCTTCTTATAAAAATGGAAAAGGAGAAAGCAGAATGCCGTTTCTTGTAAAACTGCCTTTTTAACAGCAAAAAAATCTGAATCAGAAATCTTAGTTTGTAACTGTTCAAAAGTAATCTTGTAAAAATCAAAGAAAACCTCAACAAACCAATTATAATTCTCCTGATCATGCTCTGATGGGAAAACCTTAACTCTCGATACAAAGGTAAAACTTAGCAAAAAAACCGTATAAATCAGCTGAACAAAGTAATACTCAGGGAAACTTGCCATCACTTGCTTAAAATAGAGCGTCGCAAGCAAAGAAACTCCATTTGCTAGATTCGCAGGAGAAAAAAAGAGCGTTCCATTGAGATTTGCAGCTACCGCATAAGCAAAATAAATTTCTAAATCCTTCTGTTTATCAGAATTTGGATTCTCTCCAAATCCCATTTTAAATTCTATGGGATCCAAGTTCACATCAAAGAGATTCAGCTTATGATTTTCTATAATCTTCCTATTAATAATCGAAAAAAATTCCTTGGCAGAAATGAAGCCAATAAACATACTTGCAGGATTGACAGCATTATGAATCGTTGAATTGGGAAACTTCGTCAGCAAAAGCCTCTTAAAAAGATGCATAAAGAGAGAACATAACTAAAAAAACAAAAACTAACAAAAATATAGTATAAAAGAATGGTAGTTTTTCAAGTCAAATTACTTCAAGATTGCCGTAGAAGAAATTTCTTTATCTCACAACCCAAAGAAAATAATCAAACAAAAAACTCCCTCCTCATTCAAAAAAGGCCCCCTACAAAAGAGAGCCCAAACAAAAAACTACTTAATCTCAGTAATCGTAAAGGACCAATTCAAAGGCACTATAGTCTCCACAGGATTTCCATCCAAAACAACCTGCTCTACCCCATCTTCAGTCACAACAGCCGTTGTCAAAAACGACGCATCTCCCATAGTTACACGAGTTCCCACCTCACTAGGCAATCACATCTCAGCGAGAACCACTGATGTTTGCTTCTGAAGAAGCGAATCATCATGCTGAGTCAAAGGATCAGTCAAAATTCAAGTTCTGACTTCATCCTTCTTTGCTCCCTCCAAAAGCTGATAAAGAGCAGTCCCTGTAAAGTCAAGCAGCATATCTTTCTTCGTCCCGGAGGCAACAGTCTCCTTTGTCTCTGGATCTACCGCAACATAAGAAAAGCTGACTTTAGCGTTGGGTTGGACACTATGAGGCGACATACATCATCCCAAAAGGAGCATCATTGCACATAATAACGCAACTCCTCCACCCAAAAAAGAAAAACTTGATCCTTCTGTTTTCATACACTTTTCAATAAAAAAATAAAAGATAATCAAACTACAAAAACTTATGCTGATTTCTTCTTTCCTTTCTTAATATCCCTCTTCAGTTCGTTGATTCCAGACAAGAAAAACTGCTTTATACCACGAGCTTTAGGTTTTGCAGTATCTTCCATAGCAGACAAAACCGCCTCTGATTGCTCAGTATCTTCAATATGAACAACAGTTCCAAGAATCATTTTCATCATCTTTTTGTGCAGATTTTGTTCTAGAGACATAAAGGGAAAGAAAAGATATAAAGACTTCCTGAGGGTAGGGATTTGAAAAAGAAAAGCAAGACTTTATCCAAAAAATCTTTTACGCAAGCATCGAAGCAATCTTCTGATAAAGTTCACTGGAAATCTGCTCTCTACTTTTCATCTCGCCCTGCTCAGCACAAGCAATTTGAATCCAGCCATACTTCTCCGCCACATAACGAAAAGCTTCACTTGCCTTTCTCATATGTTCAGCATCGTTTTCATGAATATCTTTTGATTTGTCCATATTAGGCTTTTCAACTTTCAGAGCCAGATTTCTACTAATTTCTGGATCTAAATAGAGAAAAATCTGAATATCAGGACGGGGAATCCCCAAAAGCTCGTATTCAAACGCTTCCAACCACTCCAAAAAGCGATCCCTTTCTGCGAGATCATCAATCTTTCCTGCCTGATGCCCCATATTCGCAGATACATAACGATCAGAGATCACAATCTTCCCTTCTTCAAGCCATTTCCTGATCTGAAAAGAGGCAGAAAACCTATCTACCGCATACAGCACCGAAGCCTGATAGGGAGAGACCTCAGCCGCAGTCCCAAAGCTCCCGCTCAAATACTCCTCAGTAGGACCTGCAGACTTTTTCCCATACTGTGGGAAATCAATCTTCTCGACTTCATAGCCTTCAGATCTGAGACGCTGAACAAGGAGTTCAGTTTGGGTTTTCTTTCAGCTTCCATCCGTTCCGTCAATGACAATCAGCTTTCCTGTTTTTTGCATCACTCTAAAAAAATAAGAGAATAAAACCAGATCCAAATGTAAGAGTCCTTACCAAAAATACAAGAGCAATCACCGCCATACCCATTCCACCGAGATGAGAAAAGAAAAGGAAAGCTAGCCAGCCCACTACTACGCCGACTTCATCTTCTTAAAATCAGGCACAAAAATCAGCACCGTAAACACCACTCCGATCGCATCAGTAATTGGGAAGCTGAGCCAAACCGCTTGGAGTTTATCCTCTCGCAGCCAAAGCATCAAGAAAAGCACTGGGATAAAAACGATAAGCTGCCTGAGTAAGGTCAAAAGAAACGCCTTTTTCACAATTCCCAAAGCCTGATACATCGAAGAGGAAACCACCTGAAATCCTACTAGGGCAAAACACGCTACGACCATCTGAAGCACTTTTCCTGTATTGGCAATCAGCTGTGGATCTTCAGAAAAAAACGACACCAAAAAGGTCGGGAACACCCGATAAATCAAAGAAATCGCTGTCGTAAGAAGCGTCAAAATCTGAATCCCAAGCAGAACAACTTTTTTCACACGATCAAGACTTTTCGCCCCATAATTGTAGCCGATAATCGGTTGCATTCCCTGCACGATTCCAAACATCGGCATCATATACAGCTGCAAAACTTTGTACACAATCCCATAAATCGCGATCGCTTCTGTTCCACCATATTTCCTGAGATAATTATTGATCAACGCCGTCGTTAAACTTGCCACAATCTGCCTAAAAAAACTCGGCAGTCCAATCAGAATTATTTCTTTTGCACTCTGCAAATGAATACGGAAATGCTTGATCGCGATCGGGATCACATTCTTCGGACTCAAATAATACCACAGCATCATCCCGCAAGAAACGATCCAGGAAATCACCGTCGCCCAAGCAGCCCCAGCCATTCCCCAGCCAAATATCTTCATAAAGACAAAATCCAGAATCAAATTGGTGATCGCACTCGTAAGCATGATCTTCATACTAACCGTCGCATGCCCGACCGACCTAATAATATTGTTGTTGGACATCTCAAATCCCAAAAAGACCGCTCCTAATAAGAGAGGCACCATATAAGCGCTCGCAAACTCCATACTCTCAGGCGTTGCTCCAAAAAGATCCAAGAGCTGCGGCACGAAACAGAGTCAAACCACACTCAAAATCACCAAAAAACCGAACGTCATGAGCTGAAGCGTCCCAAATACCTGTCAAACTTTCTCATATGCTTTTGCACCGATACTCCTAGAAATAATAGACGCCGCTCCCACACCGAACGCCATCGCAAACGCCCCAATAATCATCTGAATCGGGAATACGATACTTGTCGCAGCAAGCCCTTCCATTCCGACATATTTTCCGATAAAGATGGAATCCACAAAGTTATATAACGCAAGGACGAGCATCCCAATCACTGCTGGAGCCGACTGCTTGAGTAAAAGCTTTCCAATAGTTTGTGTTCAGAGTTGTTTTGTTTCTGCCTCCATAAGTATAATTGAAAATAAAGTTCTTTTTTTAGCACGAACCTAAACTATAACTATTCTCAGCCTGAAAAACAAGAGCAATTAAAATTCCCCTCAAATACTATAAAAAAAGATCACTAACAGATAAGACAGAAACACTGATGTATACTTCATATGATATTGATGATACAAAGAAACATATTTACAATTGCTTAAATAAAGTTGTAAAATATGATATATTAATTATAATATAGTCATTTTTTAGTTTCTAACGGATATTAAAATGCAAACAAAAAAAATCTCTCAATTTACAATTCTATCTTCGTTATTCGGAATGTTTTATTCCCTTTTTGGAGCACTGTTATTTATTTTAACGCTCAATGCTCACAACAAATTAATCATGAACAACACAATTAGTTCTCTCTTTGGGGAATCTGCTAATAATGTTGGAATGTTTATCTCTTGATTGGTAGGAGAAATTTATAACACCTATACTATTGTATGAATATGCATTGCTGCCATCTTTTTAGTCATATCTCAAGTATGGGAATTAAAAAACAAATCCTATTGTAAACGATCTCTTGCGTGGTCTCTAGGAAACTTCGCTCTAGCTCTTATAGTGCGATATTTCTTATGATCATCTCTTGTATAGATTCTTCATCATTAACGAATAAACCTCCCAGACAAACGGAGAGGTTTTCAAATCTAATAATTAGTAGAAACTAACTAATTTGATAGCTAGTAAGAACTAATAGCCATACCACCGGCAGAGAAGGAAGGGGTCACAATAGAAACCCTCACCTTAGCCGTCCCCGAAATGGCTTGGAAGGTTTCCTCCCTACATTACCATACGAGCAAAAACCAAAAAAGCCTGAATAAAAATCTAAAGATTCCTTTCTTCTCTGGTAATCACCGTTTGTGGTCAAGTTTTCCCGGTTGTTTGAACCATCACAATTACTCCTTTAGGATGCTTTGGTTGAGAAAGGAATTGGTTCCATTTATAAGGATCAATCGCCCCAAGCCCCTGCAACGATAGCCAAAAAGGTTTTCTCGTATCAATTGTAATGATACCATACCCTTCCGCATCTTTCTCAAAAAAGAAATTATCATTACGTTTCCATCCAGCAACCTTCTCAGATTCTTCTGCCGTGGTATCCGCAATAAGCTCTTTATCAACCTTCTGAAGCTCCTTCCATCCAAACGTATCATATAAAACCCAAAAATCATACCCAGCTCTCGTTTCAGGATCAATACGAAGTGTAATACGATCAGAAGAGAAAGGAATATAGAATGAATTCCATGATCCACGCCCTGCAAACGACACTTGATCTCCAGAAATAATAAAATCTTTATTCTTATCGCTACAGTTAATCATGGTTTGCTCTTTCCCCGTCAACTTACAAGAGAAATACTTCCAATTTTCTGATGAAGCATCTATCCTATTATAAAGGATAATACCCGTCTTAAAAAAGATAGGAACGAGCAGGAGAATAACCAAAATCCACCACATCCGTTTTTTTATCCATTTTTTCATAGAAATAAGAAAAGAAACTAAAAGACAACCTAAGTATAACCACAATCCCCATTTTGAGCAAATATTCCTCAATAAAAAAGAGAAAAATCTGATTCCTTCCAGCATTACCTCTTTAGTAACCAACAAGCCTTTATCCAAGTTTTTGATGATTACCAGAAAAATCTTCCGATTTTTTATACAGAGAAAAAAGACTACTCACAGCCAAACACTCCCCGCATCAATGCAAAAGAAAGATACTAGTAATCTTTTGCGGTATTTAGCAAACAAAAACTTTTCTCTAGTTCTTTAGGAGAAATAGAGAGCAACCATAGCCACTGCGGTAAATATGCAAAAATACCCATTTTACAAAAGTTTCCTAGCGAAAATCATCATTTTTCTTGAAGCGGAGGGGTCCGCTCGTCCAAAATCGTAGTTTTTCTTGAAGCGGAGGGGTCCACCCGTCATTGCGAGCGACCGAAGGGAGCGTGGCAATCCAGATTTCTTTTCTAATGGCGTAGTCCGTCCATTGCTCCATCAGTAAAAAAGCCCGCTAAGTTTACTACTTTATCCAGCGGAGGGGTCCGCTTCACTTAAAAAATCATTTTTAATCAAGCGACAAGCTCCACCCGTCATTGCGAGCGACCGAAGGGAGCGTGGCAATCCAGATTTCTTTCCTAGTGGCTTAGTTCGTCCATTGCTCCATCAGTAAAAAAGCCCGCTAAGTTTACTGCTTTATCCAGAAGAAATTTCCTAGCTCCTAGCGTAGAAACGCTGAAAGCTTTTGAAAGAGGGAAATCGGGGAATCGTTCAAAAAAAGAAAAAATCCCTCATCACGAGGGAGAGCCACCTTTTCAGAAGATCATCATCAAGAGACACTTTAAGCAGTTTCATTCTTAAACCAAGATAGCAAGCTCTCACAAAAAAACTAAAATTCTGGTTCTTTATTTTGTGCGGAAGCATAGAGCGTCTTTTTTACGAAGCGAGGATTGTTGGTATTGTAGAGCGCAAAGGTAATTTCCGGATAGCTAAGCACAAAAGTGTTTTGGATCGCCTCCTCCACCGCAGAAAGATTCTCCAAACTATCATCACTAAATCAGATTTTTAGAGCTTTTTGATGAGGATTGATCTTTCCATGTTGATTGAGCGCCACGATATGCTCAATAAATTTATCAAAAGCATAGACTTTCTTCTTTGAAGAAGGAGTATCAAAAGGGATTTGAAGGCCATTCGAATAATCCTTATTAGCACAGGCAGCATAATAGTTCATATCAAAGAAATCACGAATAAGACGATCTGAACTCGCTCTATGCTCTCCCAAACGAAGCTTCATCCTTTCCAAAAATTGTTCTCTTTCTTCAAGCGTAAACGCCTCATGCAAAAGAGCTTGATGAGCACTCCTGAGATCCTCAATCGGATGTCCACGAGCAGTGATGATTCCTATAGGACTCGCCTGCAGATTAGCAAGTTTAAACCTCTCCCACGATGGTCCATAAGCTTTCGCATCTAGTGCATCAAAAAGATCTTGGGTAAGCTTCCCTCCGCCAAGCCTCATATTATAGTAACACTCTTCCGGATCATTATTAGGATAAGTCCGCCCCTCTGCTAGTTTTGCCTTAAGCTCACTTTCGGGGATTTCACACCTCTGCATCTTGCTCCCATCCCACTTTTCTACAAACACCGTGCAATTCGTATGAAGCAAATTATCATCAATATCAAAAGCATAAGCCTTGTGAAACATTCCTCTACTAAAAAATAAAAGCTAGAATAGAATATTTATATTGACTTTTATTTCAAGAGTGATTTTAAAGAAATGAAGATTTAATAGGAGAGAGAAAATCTTTTCAATAGAAAAAAGCCTGATCCCCCTCCCAAAAAAGAGATGAAAAATCAGACTTTTGCTTCTAGTTTTTCTTGGTCCTAAAGAGCGCATACAGCACCACGAACGGAAACGCAAGCGCTTTCTTGAAAGTCGGCTTCGTCCAGAAAAATGCCGGATAATCCTTGAAAATCGTCGTCAAAAACTTTCAAAACTGGTTCTGTTCCTTATCAGCACAGAAAGGATAAGAGAACATATCTTTTAAGAATATCCACATCCTCAAACATTTACTGCAAACTAAAAGATATTATTCAGCTTTTTTAGTAGTTTTTTTGGCTGGCGCTTTTTTAGTTGCTTTCTTCTCATCAGCTGGAGTCTCCAACTCCCCTACCAACTTAGTATAGAGCTGCTTTTCTACGAAGAATGGCTCCTGTTCACTATTCCAATCAATTTCCAATCCAAGAAGCTCGGTAACTTTATTGAGAATAAAGAACTTTTCAAGGCTCTCTGCAGCTGCACTCTGCACTCCTTCTACAAATTCTTTCGCTTTTTCTTCTCCAAGCTGCTGGAAATATTCTTTTACCTTTTCAGCAGAACCAAATCTCTTTTCAAGATTCTGCATTCTGACTTTGAGTTCTTGATCTACCATTGTCTTTGGAATGATCACACTTACCCCCGCTTTCTTAACTTCAGTGAGATAGTCTTCTATCGTCTGCACAAGTCAGTTTTCTTGTTTTTGTTTCAAGATTTCCTTCTTGATATACTCTCTAAGTTCAGCATTCGTCTTTACCTCAGCATCTTTTCCAAAAAGTTTCACAATCATTTCATCATTAAGCTCAGGAAGCACGATTTGCTTCACATCCTGAACGGTAACTTTCAGGCTAGCAGCATCTCCTTTCTTGGCATGCAAAACAGCAGGAAGTTTTTTCACATCATATTTGAGTTCTACAAGTTCTCCTTTCTTCTTTCCATCAAAAGTCTTCTCCCAGAACTTATCTTCAGCAAATTCAGTTTCACCGAGGTAGGTCGTTCCCTTTTCTACACTCTTTCCTTCTTTATCAAAAAATTCAAGTCCGAGCTTGGAAAGGGTATCTTTGACAGCAATCGTATCCGTATCTTTGTAGTCAGCATAATTTTTTTGGATATTAAGGAGAGAATCTTCCACTTCCTTTTCTGTGGCTTCAACACTTAAGGCATTCATCTGCACTTTTTCCCAAGACTTTCCCTTCACTTCTACCTCTGGATACACATCAAGCGAAAAAGAAACGGTCGTAGTTCCCTTGTCTTCTTTGGTGTCAAACGCATACGGTTCACCAATAAATTTCAAATCCTTGTTTTCTCCAAGAAGCTCCTGGATTCCCTTATTTACCAAGTGTTCGGTAATTGCCATCTGAACATAGGCAGGTTGCACTTTAGATTCTACCATATGAAGAGGAACTTTCCCCGCTCTAAATCCAGGGATATTCATATCTTTTGCAAAATGCTCAAGCACATGATTCTTCACACCAGCCTTTTCTGCATCAGTAAAAGTAAAGGTTACTTGATAATTACACTGTTTCCCTTGAGTCAATTGTTTTTCCATCACATATTTCAATAAGATAAAAGAAATCTGACTTAGATTAGGGATTTGCCATTTTTTTGCAAGAGAAAGAAATAAGCGGAGGAAAACCAATAACCAAAGAACACATAAAGAACAAATTTTGACTTGCTTTTCAAGATAAGATAATTACGCTAAACTCGTATCAGAATATATGCTGATCTATCTTTAAGTAATATCGTGTAAGTATGTGAATTCATACGTGCCATGTCCCCACGAAAATAAAAGGGTAAGAAAGAAAATTTCTAAATTTTTTATTTTTTGGATTAAATGAATACCATGGCAACAAAATTGACTTCAAGAGCTGAAAACTACTCTGAACGATATAATGATTTAGTAAAATACGCAGATTTAGCTGAAAACTCCTCTGTAAGAGGGTGTATGGTAATTAAACCCTATGGATACGCGATCTGGGAAAATATTAGAGATGTACTTGATGCGATGTTTAAGGCAACCGGGCATCAGAATGCTTATTTCCCACTTTTTATCCCAAAATCTTTTTTTAGTAAAGAAGCGAATCATGTAGAGGGATTTGCAAAAGAATGTGCGGTCGTGACGCACTACAGACTCAAAAACGATGAAAATGGCAAAGGGATTATCGTAGATCCTGATGCAAAACTAGAGGAAGAGTTGATTGTTAGACCGACTTCAGAAACGATTATCCGAGATAGTTATAGAAATTGGATCAAGTCACATCGTGATTTGCCACTGCTCGTAAATCAATGGGCAAATGTGGTGAGATGGGAGATGAGAACGAGAATTTTCCTCAGAAGTGCAGAATTTCTCTGGCAGGAAGGACATACTGCTCATGCCACGGCTGAAGAAGCTGATATTGAGGCGAGAAAAATGATGGAAGTATATTCAGATTTTGTTTCTCATTTTATGGCGGTTTATCACTACAAGGGAGAGAAGCCTGAACATGAAAAGTTTGCAGGGGCGGTTAAGACCTACACTTTTGAACCAATGATGCAGGATTTTAAGGCTCTTCAGGCGGGAACTTCCCACAACCTCGGTCAAAACTTTGCAAAGGCATTTGATGTAAAATTCACCAATAAAAATAATGAACTTGAGTATGTCTATGCGACTTCTTGGGGGGTAAGCACAAGATTGATGGGAGGCTTGATTATGGCACATTCTGATGATCATGGATTGGTCTTGCCACCTGCACTTGCACCGCTTCATCTTGTGGTAGTTCCTATTTTCAAAAATAAAGAAGATTTGGATCAGATTTTAGGTGCTTTGCAACCTGCTTTGGATCAGCTCAAAGCTTCAAAATTACAAATAAAGTCTGACTTTCTCTGAACTTACAATCTCCCTTACAAAGTAAAGATTGACGATGATGATCAGAAATCCCCATGACGAAAATTCAATGAATGGGAACTCAAAGGAGTACCAATTAGAATCGCTGTTGGAAAGAGAGATTTGGAACAGTGACAGGTAGAACTTTTTAGAAGAGATACGACGGAAAAAAAACTCGTGAAGCTTGAAAATCTCGCAGAAGAAATTCAGACTTTGCTTCTTGAAATTCAAGAAAAAATGCTCGCAAAACATCAGCTTTTCACTTTGGAGCATACCTTTACTGCGGATACTTATGAGGAACTTAAAGAAAAGGTAGAAACAGGATTTGTGCTGGCTCATTGGGATGGGACGAAAGAAACCGCGATGAAAGTCCAAGAGGAAATCAAAGCGACGATTAGATGTTTGCCGTTTGATATGCCTGAGGAAGCGGGAATTGATCCTGTGAGCGGAAAGCCAAGTGCAAGAAGAGTAATTTATGCAAAAAGTTACTAAAAAAAGGACATTCATAAAAATATCCTCTAAAATTCACAGGAACCCAAACAATAATTAACTCAAAAAAAGCCTGAGACATCTCAGGCTTTCTTGATAAATTCTTCTTCAAAAATTATTTCACAGCAGCTTTGAAGTCAGAACCAGCCTTGAAAGTAACAACCTTCATTGCAGGGATCTTAATCTTCTGCTTAGGATTCTGAGGATTAACTCCTTCTCTAGCCTTTCTCTTAGAAGCCTTAAAAGTTCCAAATCCTTGAACTCTAACTTCTCCCTGTTTCTTAACACCAGTAATCACAGTTTCAATAAAAGCATTTACTAATTCAGCAGCAAGCTTCTTAGATACTCCAAGTTCGTTTGCCAAACTAGCAATAAGTGCTGTCTTTGTCATTGTTGTAACAAAATAAGATATAAAAAGTACTTTGTACAGCGATATAATACTGGAGTTTCTCACTTTTTCAAGAGAATTTAACAGTTTTTCACCCTTTTTTTACTTTTAGGGAAACAAAAGGAAATCAGGCTCAACAAGCCTATTTTTAAAAGACGACCACAAGAAGAACAAGCTTCTAGATATTGACATACCATATTTTTGTTATAAAAAAGTAAATATTTCTAGATAAAAACCTATCCGAAGAAAATACAACGTTATTGAACAACAAAAAAATCTATAGCAGAATCGCTATAGACTTTTCTAATTTAGAAGGAAGAAATCTGACTTTCCTCCTCTGATTGCTTATTTCCCATTTACTGAAACAATCTGCTGGTTGTATTTATTCTGCTCAATTAAATCCACCATTGCCAATGCATAATCTGCATAACTAATAGCACTTTCTCCTCTGCTATTCAATGCAAATTCACCATTTCAGAGACTATAAGCTCCTCTATTCTCAATCTCAGGTCTAAAGTCAGCTGGTGGGCAAACATAAATCCAATTTACATTAGCTCTTTCTCTAAGCTCTAGAAAAGCTTCTGCCTCAACATTAGCTAAAACCTTAAATTCAGCTGGGAAATCTGGAGAGTCAACCAATCTAACTCCCTTTTCCTTATCTACAATCAAACTTCCTGCTCATCAAACTATGAATAACTTACCATTTTGTCACTCTACAAGATCTGCAAGGTGTCTAAGAGAAGTAATATGAAAAGGAAATTGTTCCTCATTCCACACACCGAAAGCATCAACAACAGCATCAAATCCCTGCAAATCCTCACGGGTCAAGGCAAAAAGATCCTTTTGTAAAACATGCTGTGCTTGAGACTGATTTTCACTGCGGACAATAGCCGTTACATCAAATCCTCTTTTTACCGCCTCATTTGCGATCAATTTCCCAGCTTTCCCATTCGCCCCAATTACTGCAATTTTCATCATTTTAATATTCTTTAATAAAGTAAATCACTTTCTTTTGTAAAGTTAAGTGTTGGCGTACTTATAGTGAAAAAAATAAAATTTTCAATAGGCGAAAGACAATCTACTTACCAAAAAGTAAGCACGGGAAAAACAACTTTACTTTTTACACTAAATTACTATAGTCAAGTAACTATCTTTTAGTTCAAAAAAGAGAAGTCTGATGAAATCCTCTATTCAAGCACGATCAAGCGAATGTCCAATTTATCAGCTTTTTGAAACCTTTGGTAAAAAGCGAACCCTCCATATTCTCCAAACACTATCTGAGGGGATTTCCAGCTTCTCAGGCATTAAGAGAAGACTCCCACAAATAAACTCAAAAGTGCTCACTGAGAGATTGGACCTTTTATTAGAAAAAAACCTGATTATCAGGGAAGTTTCACAGTCAAAACCGCTAAAAATTAATTACTATCTCAGTCCAGAGTGAAAAGCTCTGCAAGAACAGCTCAATCAGCTCGCAAACCGAGTCTTATCCAAATAAAAAAGGGGAATCTGGTTTTCCCCCTATTTTTTCTTAATTTCTTGGATCAACTCAGGAAACTCTGCCTGATTAAAATGCCCCTTGTCTTCAAACATTCTCAGCTGAGAACCGACAATCTGCGACTGAATACGCACACTATGCTGATAGGGAACGGTTGGATCATCCTTTGAGCTCCAAATCACGATTTTCTCCGCTTTTCACGAGATATTTTTCACGGCTGCAAAATCATAAGCGAAATCTCACAAATAATTATCCCCCTCTGGCAATCCCTCAGCATCCAGGACAGGAGCCACCAAATGCAACTGAGCTACCTTTTTTGGAAACTGATTTTCAGCAAAATACTTCACCAAAAACATCGCTCCAAGCGAATGCCCAATCAAAATCAGCTCTTCATCATCCAAAAACTGGAAATGCTTCTCAAACCAAAGCTTCCAAGTGCTATAACGTGCCATATCTTTATTTGGCATTTCAGGTTTTATAACGACAAACTCAGGCAACCTCTCCTGTAAAACCAGTCTTCGTCTCTTTTTTTCTTCAAAAGGCTTCACTTCCCAGGTTTGCATGACTTTTAGAAGTTCATCATTATCTTTTATCAAGTTTCACCCGTGAATAAATACAACCTGCTTCATAATAAGCTAATGACCTACAAGAAATAAAAAATCAAACATTATTTAAAGGACGCTTTCACAATCCTGATATTAAAATGGAAAGTTTTCACTTCTTCAAACTCCAATATCGATCAGAATTCTGCCCTTAAAATTTCCAATTGCCAAGTCATCATTTCAAGAAACATCACCAAAGTTTTCGCAGGTTTTGCAAGGACTTGAAGTTGCTCAAACATCCTCCTATAATAGTCCAATCCATCTTCTCCACCCACAAAAGCAACCTTAGGCTCCCACTTTTGAACATTACGAGGAGCGTTATCTTCAAAGGTTTTATCAGGAATATACGGCAAATTCGCAGTCAAAACAATATCCTTATCTCTGATAATCTCCTGATAGTCTTCTAAAAAAGCACACAAATCTGACTGAAGAATCCTAAGGTTATAAGGACGATCAACGATTAACGTATCATAATTTTTTTTGGCAACAGCAAGAGCTTGTGAGGAAATATCTGAGAAAAAAACATCACGAAATTTCCCCTCATTCTGGAGCAAAACCGCACAACCAAGCACGCCACACCCTGCTCAAATATCAAGCAATACCATATCCGTTTGAGACTTTTCATAGAGATATTCAGAAATAGCAGTAATCATATATTCGGTCTCTGGTCTAGGAACCAAAGTATCTTCATTGACAAAAAACTTTATTCAAAAAAACTCTACGAACCCGAGCAAATACTCAAGCGGTTTATCATCTTCCTCATACGCACGATAATCAGCCCTAATTTGCTGCTCTAGCGCAGAAGGGATTTCCTGCTCTCCATCAGTCCGCAGCTCTGATCTTGTCTTATTGAGATAATGACAAAGAAGTTTCTCCAGCACAAATTTTTTCTTAAAAGCACTATCCTGAATAAATGATTGAATCTGCATACCTTCAAAAAAAAATAAACAATACTGATCTATACGAAAGAGAAGCTTTTTTACAAGGACAAAATTTGCAAAAACATCTAAAGTGCAATATAATAGGAATAAGAACTTTATTTCTTCACTCCAAAAAATGAACCTCAACAAAAAAAACAATTCAGAAGAAATTATGCATCGTGTTATTAAAAAACTTTCCACTCAGCCTTGATTTCCTAATAATTATTGCAATATCGCAAGCAAAGCTCTTTTGAATGCCCTAAAAGCGGAAGGAAAAGTGGTAAGACTACAATATTCTTACACCGAAGAAGGAAAGGGACATCGCTTCGTAGTAGAAAAAAAGGAAGTAGGAGAAGAAACTATTCTTGATCCCACCTACCTACAATACGATAAAAACTATCCTGAAGGATTTGTCGGACCAAGCTTTCCAGACCCAAAGCTCGAAAAGAATAGAACTGAAGAAAAAGACTTTATGGAGCTGCAGAAAAAACGATACGAAGAAGGAGTGTATGATAAGTTTTTCTCCGGAAAATAAACTTGTTTTTCTCAGCAAAATAGCTATCAAGGAAGAGCTTTATCAGTAGGGAATCCGATGAAAGAATCGTTCAAAAAAGTAAAAACTGAACACACCATTCTGTCTGAATTTCTTCCTTTTCTAGCAAAGTTAGAACAAGAGCCGGGAATCCAGAGAATGATTCCCTGAAGAATTGCAAGGCAGCAAAAAGGATCTTCTGCACTAAGATTTTCCATCTCAACCCAGACACCAACCTGACGAAAAGCAAAAATGTCCAAAGGAGCTACGAGCCAAGAGCTCTTCATCATCACAGAAAAAACATCTTGAATCGAAAAGTCATATTTAGAGCAGCTTCGGACTACTTTTACTTCTACCCAATAAGGTGCAAATCATTAGTCTCATTCTTAGCATAGGAATAATTATTTGGTTCTGGTCTTGGTTCTTAAACCAAGTTTTTTCTCGTGCTTCGAAATCAGGCTACACACTACGAAAATCTCTCCTTCAATGTGGGATTCTGGTTTTTCTACTTTTTATCTATGAAAAAGCACTAACGCTCCTCGGATTCAATGCCAGCTTCATCTTTTCACACGAAAGCCTAACACTTCCCTCAATACTGCTATTTCTTATCTATGGATTCCTTATAGTAATAGGGATAGCCCTCCTCTTTGGACAGTCAAAAAACAAAAAAATCTGACTCCAAATCATAAGTACAATCCTCCTCCTCTGAGGATTCTCACTCAGCAGAGATCGGCTCCATATCACGAATATCGCACTCTACTACATCCTCGCAGCCGCTACTGAGGAAAACTTCAAATTCACCCTCAGCCACAACCAATCCGAAGCCTCTCTCCTCCAATCTCCCTCAAACCTCTTACTCTTCTCATTACTTGCAAGCTTTTCTTTCAGCGTAATCGAAAATCTCTTTGCACTCGGCACTTTGATTACACAGGGAGAGCACATCACCACAGGCATTCTCTTAGGAAGAGGACTCATAACCGCCATAATCCATCTCGTAGCAACCGGCTCAATCGCACTCATCATTATGAAAAGCAGAAAAATCTGATCCCTAGCAAAATACCTCCTCGCACCGACAGTCGGATTTGTGATCCATGCGACATATAACCTCTTACTCATTAGCAAAATGCAAAGCATAAGCATCGTACTAGGAATCGGAGCAGGCATAGCACTGAGCTACCTCATTTTCCACCTTGATGAAATCTACGAATAAGCGCACATAAAAATCCCCTCACTTTCTCAAAATCCATCAGCGGACGAAGAAGATGCTTGAGAGGAGACTTTATATAAATGGAGAAAAACCAACGTTTTTTAAGCTCAAAAAGCACAAATTTCCCACCTCGCTCACTAAGAAGACGGAAAACCTACTTGAACCATTCTCAAGCCTTTAGTCGACAAAGGGATTTCCTACAGAGAAAAAAGAATCTTTATCCAGTATATCGCTCCTTTCTTCGATCCGTTTATTGAGGGAGTAGCTGATCAGGAACGAATCAATCCAATTTGCTCTCGCAAACATCATAAACCTTACCGAAATATCCAAACTCCGCGACTCCCTCTCCGACTTTTTCTCTTGCATTCACTTCACAAAACGATAGACTGCGAATACGCCTTTTATGAGAAAATCAGACACTTAGATATATGAAGCAAACACTCGAATCCTATACCACGCAGGCGATCACTTGCTTGGACAACGCGAGCAGAATCAGCCACGCACTCCATCAAACCCGCATTACCCCAGATACGCTTTTCTGGGGCATTTATGCTTTTTTGAAACAGTCCCGCCACTTTCCCCTTTTCTGTGCAGTCATCGGACTCAAAAAGACAAAAGCCTTGGAATCCGTTTTTCTCAAGGAGATCCAAGTCCCAATGCTTCAGTCCAAGACGAAGCTCCTCCCCTTCAATAAAATCCTTGCTTCCGATTGCTCAAGCAAAATTGAAAAGGAACAAAAAAACATTGATCCTTTCCAGCTCTTTATCCTTGCATTTGAGAGACTCAGCCCAAAAATCAAAAAGCTGATCCAAAAGGACAAGAATAACCTCTGAGAAATAAAAACCACACTTTCCTTTTTGTCAAATCTTCCTGTGATAAGAAGTGAGGGATTCCTTGCATTTCTGGAAATAATAGATACCCTTATTGCTGAACTTAATTTAGATTATTCTGATATACAAAAAATGAATATCCAGTATGAACACATCAAAAAAGACGATGAAATCCTCGATTCTATGGAGAGCGAGATCGTAGAAAAATCAGATTCCGACAAACTCTCCTTGGAGACCGGCGATCAAAAACCAAAAAAGAAAGAGGAAAAAAAGCTAACGATAGAATACTTCGGGACCGACCTGACGAAAGAAGCAAAAGACGGCTACCTCGACCCGATCATCGGGAGAGAAAAGGAGATCGACCAAGTGATCTATACTCTTTTGAGAAAGACCAAAAATAACCCCCTCTTGATCGGTGAGGCAGGAGTCGGGAAAACCGCAATCGTTGAAGGGCTCGTGCAGAGAATCAACGCGAAACAGGTGCCTGAGAAACTCATTGGTAAAAAAGTTTTTCTCTTAGATATGTGAACCCTCGTTGCAGGGACCAAATATAGAGGAGAATTTGAATCGAGGATGAAATCTATTCTCGAGGAGGCGACCGACCCGACCAATAATATCATCCTCTTTATCGATGAGCTGCACACAATCATCGGTGCAGGAGGCCAGGACCAAAACGACGCCGCCCAAATGCTCAAGCCCTTACTTTCTAGAGGCAAAATCAAACTCATTGGCGCAACAACCTTCGATGAATACCAAAAATACATCGAAAAAGACGCCGCCCTCAAGAGAAGATTCCAGGAAGTCGTAGTGAACGAGCCAAGCATCGAAATGACCAAACAAATCATCTTCGGATTGAAACCTACCTATGAAGATTTCCATGGCGTGGTAATTTCTGAAGAAGCTATTGAAAGTGCGATTATGCTCAGCAAAAGATATATCCTGAATAAACAGCTTCCTGATAAGGCACTTGATATTCTCGATGAAGCCAGTGCCAGAAAATCCACCATGCAAAAAAAGCTCGATAACGACGATGAATACAAGAAACAAGAAACCAAAATAGAGAAAATCCAGAAACAAATCGAGAAAGCGATTGAAAATCAGGATTATTTTGCTGCTGCAGAACTCAAGACCGAGGAGGAGGAATTGAAAAAAAACCTCCAGAAACTCAGATCCAATAAAAACATTCCTGCACATTTGAGAAGCGTGATCGAATCCAGCGATATCTGAAACGTCCTCGCCGACAAAACAGGAATCCCTACCAATATCGTCAACGAAGACGAGGTAAGCAAACTCAAGAGACTCGATGCCGAGTTGAAAGGACAAATTATCGGTCAGGACGACGCAGTGAATGCCGTAGTCAAGACCTTGATTAGAAGTAGACTTTCCGTGATCAGAAAAAATAAACCCATCTGATCCTTCCTTTTCCTTGGCCCATCAGGCGTAGGGAAAACCTACCTCGCAAAACTCATCGCTAAACATTACTTCGGTGATGAAACCGCATTGATTAGATTCGATATGTCAGAATTTATGGAAAAATTCTCCGTCTCTAAATTGATCGGTTCGCCTGCCGGCTACGTAGGCTACGACGAAGGAGGAGGACTTACGGAAGCCGTGAGGAGAAAACCCTATTCCGTGATCTTGCTTGATGAGATCGAGAAAGCATCACCCGACGTGCTGAATATCCTCTTGCAGATCCTCGATGAAGGACAACTCAAAGATAGCAAAGGAAGACGGATCGACTTCAAAAATACCATTATCGTGATGACCTCAAATATCGGCACCGAAGAGTTCAGCAAAAAGAAAACCGCTATCGGATTCGATACGGGAAGTAAAAACGATATCGAGACCAAACAGTTCGACGACATCAAAACCAGAGTCTTCGAGGAGCTCAAAAACTTCCTGACCCCAGAACTCTCCAATAGAATCGATCACAAAGTCGTCTTTAGACCGCTTACCAAAGCAAACCTCGCAGACATCTTCAACCAGCAAATCAAAACCTTCCTCGCTGCTTGGAAAGAAAACGATCAAGTGAAGTTGCCAAAATTCTCCAAAGCTGAGGTTGATAAAATTATCGATAAAATCTACGACCCAGCTTTCGGTGCCAGACCCGTGGAAAGATATATCAATGATGAGGTCGAACCTCAAATCATCAACGCTCTTTTGAAGTAGGTGTTCCCGAGTCCTCTCTTGGCAATCCCCTTATTCAATGAATAAATAGAAAAAGCCTGATCTCGAATCAGACTTTTCTTTTTATCTTTGTGAGGAGCAGACAGCAACGCCCGCCTCGCTTCCTAAGGGAATGCCTGCGCTCCCCTGCTCCCAAAAATTTCAGATAAACCTTGACAATTCGGGGCAATTATTTATCCTACACAGCGATAGTTTTAACCAACGCCTATGCATAATGAAGCAAAGAATCCAAGCCCTGCTCCCTCGACTTTACAAAATCTTCTTTTGAGGATTGCTCGTGCAGTTTTTCCTCCATACCTTGATCACACACCAACTCGGTCGAGAGGGAGGCATCCGAACCCTAATCCGACTCTGGAAAGAAATCTTTATTCTGCTCTTTGCAGGGCTTATTGGCTATTGGATCTTTTTCTGTGAGGGAAAAGAAGAAAGAAAGCTGACTTGGAACCACTTGCGCACTTCAGAACTCTTCAGATTTTTAATCTGATTTTTGATAGCGTGTGCGGTTAGCTTCCTCCTTGCAGTTGGGATCCAAAAAGTAGGATTAGGGACCTATATCTTGTCATTCAAGTATGATCTGATGGGCTTCTTGATCTTCCTCTTGGGAGTTGGACTCACACGATACCTCCCTCAGACCCGCCTCAAAATCACCAAGCGATATACAAAACTTCTCCAGCTGGTAGTCATCGGAGGACTCTTCTGGCGAGCGCTCAGCTATTTCATGCCCAATGCACTTGATCACCTCGGCTACAATCGTTTCAATTATGAAGGGACAATAGGCTCTAGACCGCCAGCAGTCTATTATACCAATATCAATCAAGGCTTCGTCAGGAACGAGTTTCTCTTTGAGAGACCCATCTATTTCGGATTCTTTTTGGTTGCATTCCGACCACTGTTCGCCCTGAGCTATCTCAGGACCCGCTCCAAAAAAGAAGCATTACTACGAATGATCGGCTACGGACTTTTGGTGTTCTCGACCTTTTCTAGGGCAGCGATCGGGGTCCGACTCCTAGAAACAGCGATTATCATCTTAGCACTCTACCGAGCCTACGCCAAAAGACTCATCTTTGGAATAGGACTACCGCTCGCTTTGGTAGGCGGAGCGCTATTTTGGCACTATAGAGGAATCTTTGCCAGAGAACACTCAAATACAGGACACGCCGCACTTTTGGTCGAAGGGCTCAAAATCTGACAGGAAAGTCCATTTTTTTGACGAGGTGCAGGCTACTCAGGACCAGCCTCCCACCAGGTTTGCTTTAATGCCCTCCAGAGTTCCGACCCCAACTCCCAAAACCCAAGATGCGAACGCATCAAAGAAGTCAACGCTCGCTACGAAATCCCAACGTTTTGATACAATCCAGAAAACCAATACGTGCAGATCTTTATGGAATACGGTATTTTAGGATTGCTCCCACGATTATTCTGTTTTATTTGGCTGATTCGAATTGGACTCAGAGCGATCAAACCTTTAGCCCTTGAATGCAAAAAAGGAAAAAAAGCTGACCAAAAGAAAATCAATCAGCTTGTTTGCCTCGCAGGATTTGGAATAGGGATGTTTGGCTTAGCACTCGAGGGAATGGTATTGCATAGCTTTGTAGATAGGATGGTCGTCTATCCGCTGATGTTGCTCTATGGAATCGTTTACGGACAATCAACCGCTCCTACCCAGACAAAGCAATCGCCCAAAGCCCACTAAGGCAAACGATAGGCGATTCTACTTCCAAGAGTAAGCTCCTCCCCATCAAAACATTGCATCACCTGCTCAACCTGAATCTCATCTTCCTCATCGATTTCCGGACAATGAAGGAAAGGACGCACCATAAGCCTCCAGTTTCCCTGAGTATCCGATCGAAGTTCTGAGATGGTTCAGGTTTTTTCTTTAGCTGCATACTGGCTTCTCTGCGCCTGAAGCTCATCCACCAATTTTTTCGCCTCCAAGAATCTCTTTCTAATCGTTTTCGCTTCTACTTTATCAGGCAAAAGACTGGAAGCCGCCAGCGGTTCATCATGATATTCAAAGAGTGCAATATTCTCAAACCAATCTCCTCTGATAAAATCCATCAAAGCTTGAAAATCCTCCTCCGTCTCACCCGGAAACCCAATAATAAAATTCGTCCTCACAAAACGCTCAGAAAAATGCCCTTCAATAAAATCGAGCAATTCCAGGGTCATCTGATGATCGTAAAATCTCCCCATTGCCTTGAGAATTTTCGGAGATGCATGTTGGAGCGGAAGATCAAAATACGGGATAAATTTTTTGAGTTTGGTAAGCCTCTCGAGATGCTTTTTCGTAAGCAGATCTGGATAGAGATACAGCACCCTATAGTGAAAATCCCCCTCCAACGCATCAATTCCTTCCAAAAGTTCAAAAAGCTGACTCTTTCCATACAAATCGACTCCATACCTTGTACTATCTTGGGCGATCAGGATCAGCTCCCTCACCCCAGAAGCAATCAAATTGCGCGCCTCTGCAATCACCGCCTCTAGAGAAAGCGAACGCTGTTTCCCTCTAATAGTCGGGATAATACAGAAAGAACAATGATTATTACATCCTTCTGCGATCTTGAGATATTCAAAACCTAGTTCACTATTGGTATAAGCTCTTGCATTCTCTTGCCACTGAAAATCGCTCCCATCAAACAACTGCTCCCCTCTAGCAATCAACGATTTTTCTAGCAAAGACGGCTCAAAATTCGCAAGTTCAGACCGCGAAAGAAAAGTAAGCCCAGGATGCGATTTAAGCCTTTCCCATTCTTGAGTTTCTGCATCAGAAAGACGAGCATCCTTCACAAGTTTCTCAAAATACTGGACCGCACATCCCAAGAGACAGATTTTTTTCTTTTTTCTCAGGAGCTTTTTCATCGTATGAAACATTTCTTGTCTCCCTGAAGAAATAAACCCACAAGTATTGAGAAAAACGAGCTCTACTTCATCAGAAAAAGGATCAACAGCATAAAAAAACTGATCAGGTCGACGTTCCAATATCCTTCCAAGTAAAAATTGAGTATCTACAAGGTTTTTCGTGCAACCAAGATTAATAAAAGAAAAAAACATCCTCAAAAACAAAAATAAAGACCACCAAACAAATCTAAGAAACTCCTTTACAGATACAAGCCAATCCACATTTTTTCTCTAGAAGAGGAGAATTAAGAGAGCAAGCCACAAAAACCATTGTTCTTGACTTTTATAAGGCGTATCAATATACTACAGCATCTTTTTATCTCTTCTCTTACCTATGGAGAATAAAAAAATCCTAATTACTGGAGGGCTAGGTTATATTGGAGCACATACCACAGTCCTATTTATGCAAGCTGGATATGACGTCGTTATCCTCGATAATCTCTCAAACGCCCACAAAGAATCGGTCCTCGCTGCGATCAAAGAACTCACAGGCAAAGAACCTCCTTTCTACGAAGGAGACATAAGAAACTATGATTATCTTGATAACCTTTTTTCCAAAGAAGAGATTGACTGAGTAATTCACTTTGCTGCGAAAAAAGCAGTGGGAGAGAGTTGCTATGATCCTTTCCTCTATTATGACAACAATATCATTGGAAGCATCAATCTCCTCAAAGTAATGAATAAACACCAGGTTAAAAAGCTGATTTTCTCCTCTAGTGCAACAGTATACGATACTGAAAAAAATATCCCACCGTTCACAGAAACTGATCGCCTTAGCACCACCAACCCTTATGGAACGACTAAACTCGTGATTGAGAAACTCCTCTACGATATGGCACTCCACAAAGGATTTTCAGCGATTTGCCTCAGATATTTCAATCCCATCGGAGCACATTCTTCAGGTCTTCTCTGAGAAAACCCCAAAGGGATCCCGACAAACCTCGTTCCTTTCCTCATGAAAGTGGCAAAAAAAGAGATCGAGCAAATCACGATCTTTGGAGGGAACTACATCACGCCAGATGGAACCTGCATTAGAGACTATATTCACGTAGAGGACGTTGCTCAAGCTCATTTACAAGCGTTTGACTATATCCAAAAATACATCCAACAAAGTAGTGAAGTAGAAAACTGACTTCCAAACTTCTTTGAAGCATTCAATATCGGGACAGGTACTTGAAAATCAGTAAAAGAAATGCTCGCAATCACCGAATCTATCGTCTGAGAACCGATTGCACATACTATTGGAGAGAGAAGAGAAGGAGACGTCGCAATCTCTGTAGCCAATCCTTCAAAAGCAAAAAAAATGCTCTGACGAGAACCTCAAAAAACCATCATCACTGCAGTTGAAGACGCTCGAAACGCCTACAAATAAAAATCTGACTTCTCTTGCTTCTTTTCCTTGAAAACACTGAATACTTAGCTATACTCGCGGTGACACTTTTTACTTTTTCTTATCTTAAAAAATGAGAATCCCTATCGGAATATCAAACAGACACGTGCATCTTTCACAGGCTGATGCAAATACCCTTTTCGGACCCAATTATGAGCTTACAAAACTCAAAGACCTCTCTCAACCTGGACAATTTGCATGCGAGGAATGCGTAACGGTCAAAGGGGCGAAAGGAGAAATTTCAAAAGTCAGAATTTTAGGACCGTATAGAAAGTTTTCTCAGGTGGAAGTCATGCTCGGAGATACGTTCAAGCTTGGGACTCCAACTCCAATTAGAGAATCAGGAGATCTAGACGGATCAGCTCCAGTGACTATCATTGGTCCGGCAGGTCAGGTTGAACTTAGTCAAGGAATGATAGTTGCCAAGAGGCATATTCATATGACCGTTGCTGATGCAGAAAATTTTGGAGTAACGAACGGACAAATCGTGAAAGTAAAGACTAACGGAGAAAGAAGTCTGATTTTTGATGAAGTTGTTATTAGAGTGTCAGATAGCTATGCGCTAGATATGCATATTGATGTGGAAGAAGGGAATGCTGCTGGGCTTAAGCAAGGTGATTGGGGAGAACTCATTAAAGACTAATCTTTATTTTGTTGTTTAGATTCGCTTCACAAAAGAATATTCTCTGGATAAATACAGGATCAATTTCAAAATCCATAATAAAATTTTGAATCGGTGCATAATAAGTCTTTAGCTTCAACAAATTGTTGTTTCTTCATTCTAAAAAGTTTTAGAAAATCTGAGTCGTTTAAAATTTTTTGGATCTTAGGAAAAAGAAAACCAGCATTTGATGTTTTTATAGGAAATGCTGGATCATAAATAAGTTGAATATTATTGTCTCTAAGGTAAATAAAGCTATGTGCCTCCCCCCGTAATTCCTCACTCTCTTCATAAAGTTTTGGAAGCAATTCTCATCAAACATAAAAATTGTCAACCCCATGAGTCTTAAGATAGTAATGTGCTAACGAAGCTAGTTCTGCACACATAAATATCCCTTTCTCTAGGATTTCAGATAGCAATGCAACTTCCTGCTTATTATAATACTCATGCCTTTCTCGAGCAGAGTTTTCTTTTCTCGTGAACATTTTATTAAATATTGAAGTATAGGCAGAAAGGCGCAAAAAGAGTTCTCCACGAATAGGTAGCTTCTTCGTTTCATACCATTCTTTGAATTTTGGATCTTCAATAGCAGTATTATAGCCTTCGTCTACTTTTTGATAAAAGTTTTGAATTAGTGGATGATCAAAATCGCATTGTAAGAATATATTCATTTTATTAGACAAAGACTCTCATCACACAGGAACACTTTCCCCTCCATTTATTTGAGGGACAATAATACTTTTTCAAAATCCTTTTTCATACGCTGCCATATTTTGATTAAGAACTTGTAAGATCGATTTATTAGAGGCATTTTCTCCTCAATTTTTATGAGATGATACTGTTCAACGAGAAGAGGGCTCAGAAGACAATCTCATATCCGTTATTTAGTTTATAAAGATATAGCTAAGTATAGCTACTACCTTTCTAAATGTCAAAAAAATGAAAGAAAAATAAACTTTAAACAAAATAACCTTGTCATAAAAAAATAAAACTCTATCTCCGTTGATTTTTCCCTCTAGATAACTATACATCAAGCATCAAATCTTTAGCTAATTTTCCGAAGCCCAAATGCAAATTTCTATTAAAGATAAAGAAGTTCAAAATCTGATTCAAGCTGAAGAACAGAGACAAATAATGGGAATTGAACTCATCGCAAGTGAAAACTACCAATCTTCTGCAGTTCTTCAGGCTCAAGCTTCAGTTTTTGCCAATAAATATGCTGAAGGTTTCCCTTGAAAAAGATACTACTGAGGACAGGAAAATACCGACAAACTAGAAACCCTCACAATAGAAAGAGCAAAAGCCATTTTTCATGCAGATCATGCGAATGTCCAGGCACTTTCTGGAGCGGCTGCAAATCTCTGCTTTTATACTGCTGCTATGGAGCCTTGAGATCATATTCTCGGTATGGGAATGGACTTTTGATGACATTTGACGCATGGATCTCCGGTGACCTTTATTTCCAAAGTTTTCAAATTTCACAGCTATGGAACTTTGCCTGATGGGACAATTGATTTTGACCAAGTTCGTAGCTTAGCTTTGGAGGTGAAACCAAAGGTGATTTTGGCGGGATTTAGTGCTTATCCAAGGGAGCTTGATTATGCGAGATTCGCAGAAATAGCGAATGAAGTCTGAGCGATCGCTTATGCTGATGTTTCTCATATCGGAGGTTTTATCGCAGCAGGTTTGCTGAAAAATCCGCTAGATTATGGTTTCCACGCAATGATGACGACAACGCATAAATCGCTTCGTGGACCGAGAGGAGCTTTAATTTTAAGCAAAGGGAAAGTCTGAAATCCTCTCCAAAAGCTAGAACCCACAATAGAGAACCTCCCGACCAGGATTGATCGTGCTGTTTTCCCATGAATGCAATGATGACCACATATGAATACTATCGCAGGAATCACTGTCGCACTAGGTGAGGTTCAGACTCCAGATTTTCAACATTACGCCACACAAACCCTCAAAAACGCCCAAATGATGGCACAAACCTTCCTCAGTTTAGGATACAAACTCGTAACAGGAGGGACAGACAATCATATGGTTATCCTAGACTTTTCACAAGAGCCTTTTAACGGAGCTGAAATTGAAAACGTACTTGACCAAGTAGGAATCTCAGTTTCCAAATCACTCATTCCTCACGATCCACGTCCTCCATTCCGCCCCTCTGGAATAAGAATCGGAATAGCCGCAATGACGACAAGAGGGATTACCGAAAACGAAGTCAAAAAGATCGTCTCCTTTATTGATAGAGCAATCCACAACCGCGAAAATCCAGCAGCTTTAGATGCATTAAGACAAGAAGTTATCGCTTTTTCAAAAAACTTTCCACTTCCCCATTAAAAAACTCAAATCTGAATCAATCCCCGAGATCCAAAAACAGAAAAAAAACTACATCTTAGCAATCACCCACTTAACCACCTCAGCAAGATGCTCCTTTTCGATAGGTTTCGGATAGCTAGCTAGAATTGATTTCACTTCTTGGACATCGTATCCCAGGTTTTGAAGCGACTTTACTACCGCCTTAAAAAGCTTTTGATCCTGATTGACAGCAGCAACTTCTGAAAAATCAAAATTTCCCTTCAGTTCAAGAATAATTTTCTTCGCAAGCTTCGGACCAACTCCAGAAATCGCCTGAAAAATTTTAGGATCCAAGCGGTCAATCGCAGCCGCTAATTCTTGCATCGGAATCTTCACTATTTGAAAAGCAATTTTCGGTCCAATTCCGGAGATTTTCAACATTCTTTCAAACCATTCCTTCTGATCAAAAGTATCAAAAGCAAAATAGAAAACTGACTTTTTTTGATCATCCAAATAAGGATAAAGGAAAAATTCTCCCTGAGTCTGCCCACCAGCATAAGCAACCTGAACCCCGAAATAAGGATTCACGAGGAAGGTTTCAGACTTCACCCTTTTTATCTCTCCATTAAAATAATGTAGCATCCTACAATAGCATAGCTAAAAACAAACCATATATACTCATCTTTGAATTGAAATCAAACAGAAAAAAACTATACTCACAAGCTACTAATTTTAGTTCTTTTCAAGAAAAAATGCACTTAATTAATGACGTCCCAACATTTGTTGACCAACAAAAAGGTTATATCAATGTCGTAGTTGATGTTCCTAGAGGATCAAACAATAAATACGAATACGATCATGCCTTAGGATGTTTCAGACTTGACCGTGTTATTCATAGTAGTATGTACTATCCTGTAGATTACGGCTTCATCCCTCAAACCTTATCTGAAGACGGCGACCCTTGTGATGTATGTCTTCTTACAACCAATCCAACTTTCACCGGTTGCATCATCAAGGCAAGACCTATCGGAATCCTCTATACTTGCGATAATGCAGGAGATGACCCTAAAATTATTGCTGTTCCAACAAGTGATGTAGACCCAAGACGGGACGAAATCCACCATATCGATGATCTCGGACACCATATGAAAGAAGAACTCTTCACGATTTTCAAACAAATCAAATTCCTCGAACACGAAAAATATGACAAAGTAGAAGTGAAATGATTTTGAAGTATCCTAGAAGCTCAGCAAGAAATTTTAATCTCCATGGAAAGATACTTTAAAACAAAAGAATAATCTTTATCCATAAATCATAGCCAATGACCAACAAAAAAGAGAAAAAAACTGACTACAAAAGAGTTTTTCAGTTCGCTCTCACGACCTACCGTCAATTTCCTTGGCTTGCGATTGGGAGTCTTTTAACTAGGCTCTGTGCCACAATTAGTGTTCTCGTTCCCCCTATATTTTACAAAGAGATTATTGATATCCTGTCCTCATCAACGGGGATCACCAATGAACTAAGTCTAAATGCTATTGGAGTACTGATGATTATTTTATGGATCAAAATAGCTAGTTTTGTTGTTTATAGATTGTACGATTTTTGGGCGATAGCACTTGAAATGAATATCCAAGAGTGGATCAATAATTTTTTTCTGCAAAAACTACAGTATCACTCCTACAAATTCTTTTCTGAAAACATGAGCTGATCTTTAATCAGTAAATTTAGAAAAGGAGTTTCTGCATTTGAAAAATTGAGCGATATTTTTTCATGGCAAATTCTTCCTTTCATAACTAATGTGACTATTATTTTAATAATTATAGGGGTACAAAATATCTGGATCAGTATTTGAATTTTTATAGTTATTTTGATTTTTACACGATTACAATATGTGCTCTATAAGTATATCCATCCTTATCAAGAAAAAGCAAATGCCCTAGATAGCGAGCAAGGAGGGCTGCTTTCTGACTTGATTATCAACAACCATACTATCAAACTTTTTGCTTCAGAGAAAAAAGAAGAGAGAAAATATGCAAAATTGAATTACGATACTGCTCATGCTAGGAAGATTCAATATCATAAATCTATTTGGATTTGGGGAAGTTCTGCTGCTATTTGAATTATTCTAGAGATAGGAATCATGTATCTTGCAATTCGTATGTGGTGAAATGGAACAATCTCTCTTGGGATGATAGTGCTTCTCCAAACCTATATTTTGAGATTAATTGACTTCCTCTGGGGAATTGGGCAAACACTTCGTCATACCTTCATTGCCATCAGCGAAGCGTCTGAAATCCTACAAATCATTGACACTCCCCATGAAATCCAAGACAAAAGCTCCAAAAAACTGAAACTCCAACACGGAGCAATCTCGTTCAACAACGTAAATTTTAGCTACGGAGAAAACCAAATCTTCCACGACCTTAATTTCCATATCAAACCAGGAGAAAGAGTCGCACTCGTCGGAGAATCTGGAAGCGGAAAAACCACGATTACAAAACTCTTATTCAGACTTTATGATATTCAAAAAGGGGAAATTCTGATTGATGATCAAAATATCGCTGAAGTTACACAAGAATCTTTGAGATCTTCAATGTCTATGATTCCTCAAGATCCAATTCTCTTTCATCGTTCCATCAGAGAAAATATCGCCTATGGAAAACCTAATGCAAGTGATGAAGAAATCATTGCTGCTGCCAAAATGGCGAGATGCCACGAATTTATTTCTCATCTCAAGGACGGTTATGAAACTTTAGTCGGAGAAAGGGGAATCAAACTTTCATGAGGAGAAAGGCAAAGAGTAGCGATTGCGAGAGCGATCCTCGAGAATAAACAAATCATCGTCATGGATGAAGCAACATCAGCACTTGATAGCGAATCAGAATTCCTTATCCAAGAAGCTATAGAAGAGCTCATGCAAAACAAAACCCTCTTAATCATCGCCCACAGACTCTCAACCATTATGAAAATGGACAAAATCATCGTGATGGATCAAGGGAAAATCGCAGAGAAAGGCTCACACAAAGAGCTCCTTGCAAAAGACAACGGAATCTATAAAAAATTACGGAATATCCAATCTGGTGGATTTATTGGATAGCGTATTTATTTTCATTTGACAGGATGCGAAATATTCTTATCTGATGTGGTTTTCTGCTTATTATTGGAACTTTACTCCGATTGGATCACCAGAAAAAAAGAAAAAAAGTTGAAGGCACTCCGCTTTCAGCCTTCATCCCCTGCTACAACGACGGAGCAACAATTGAAACAACCCTCAAAAGCCTCTATGCTAGCTATCCCCACGAGCTGTTAGAGGTTTTCGTGATAAACGACAAAAGCACCGACAATTCGCTAGCAATCCTCGAGAAGCTCAACCAAAACTACCCCTTCCACTTGATCAACAACAAGAAAAACCTCGGGAAGTCCAAATCCTTAAACGAAATAATCCCCTCTGCGAGCCATGCTACCCTACTCATTATTGATGCCGATACCAAAATCTCCAAAGCAAATATCACTGATATGCTCAAGAGAAAAGTTTGAAAGGTTGCCGGGGTTTCCTGTCCGTGCAAACCTACCAACAAAGGATTCCTTCCTCTCATGCAACATATAGAATACATAATGCGAGGATTTATTCAGGGAGCATATAATACCACGAGTGTAATTGGTATGCGAGGAGGCTGTATTATGGTAGACAAAAAAGCTTTTCTAGAGGTCGGTTGTTTCTCCTATCAAGCGATTACCGAAGATATGGATTTAGCATTCAAACTCAATAAAGCCTGATACAAAGTAGAACAAAGTCTGACACAAATCCAAACGGAAGTTCCAGCTACCCTCAAAAGTCGATGGAAACAAAGAATCAGACGATGATCATGATGCTTCCAATGCTTTGTGAAATATCGAAAAATCTGGATTAAAAATCCCCTTCATATTTTTTTCATCTGTTATTTTTGTGTTAGCACGGGAGTCTCTGTGTTCTACTTTGTCAAAGACCGAATCCTCATCAATACCATTATAGAAGCAAATCAATCTTGGACCGCTATCTTCTTCATCTTAAATCCTAAATGGCGACTAACCACAATCTTTACCAAGCTAGGCTTCACCCTCTTTGCACTCCCTTATATCATTCCGCTCATCAAATCTCGAAAAGACCTCCGAAAAATCATCTATATCATCCCTTTTTCTCTCGTCTATATCCCACTATTCTTCGTAGTAAATATCGGCGGCATCATCTCTTGTAGCACCAAATACCGTGCCCTTGAATCAGGGAAAATAAGAGGCCGATAAGCAAAAACCTTCCTCCATAGCCCTCCCAATCCTTCCACCGCTTTAACCAAACACCACCCATGCTAGCTTCCTCTGCCCAGCTCGGGAAATACGAGCAAGCACTCTACTACGAAATCTTCATCAAGGAGGAATACCACATCGCCAAGCCCAGCATCAAAAACGCAAAAACCATCTTTGATATCGGCGGACACCTCGGATTTTTCTCTGAACGATGCCTTTCATTAAATCCGCACCTCCAGCTCCATTATTTCGAACCCTTTGACGCCCTCTTCCAGCAGGCAAAAATCAGACTTCAAAACTTTGCACCCCAAATCACCTTCAATCCCTTCGCTATCGCTAGCTCCACAGGCACAGCAACCTTCACCTTCAATGCATCCAAGACCATGCAGTCGAGCAAAACGGCATCTTTTCTCAATCCCACAGGCATTCCTCAACAGGTCCATACGCAATCACTCAATCAGTATATCAAAGAGCAAAAAATCTGATCCATCGACTTGGTAAAGCTCGATATCGAAGGAATGGAGTTCGAAGTCCTCTTTGCTCTAGAGCCCGCAACCCGATCTTCTATCAAAACCCTCCTCTGTGAAGTCCATCTCTTGACCGAATCCGAAGCCGCACAGCTCCCCCTCTTGCGATCCCTCCTCAGCATGCATTTCGCCCAGATCACACGGCTCCCAAGCCCCTATAGCTCCAAAATCAACCTCTGCTTCTGTCAAAACCCGCTTTAACCTAGAGAAATCCAAACTTTTTCAGCCTCCCCCTCCTCCAAACCATCAAAAAAACCAAGAAATCTGAATCCCTCCTCCATTTTCCCTCCCTCTTCAGACAAAAAATCAATGCTTTGGAGATGTTACTAGAATTTTGAGGCAATCTGACACCACTTTGCTCTCAGGTGGTGCTAGAGTGAGTCAATCTGACATCACTTTTTACTTTTTGATCGAATGTTGAGGCATTTTTGCACCTTGTTTCATCAAGCGACTACCAAAACGCCCTATTTCAAAACTGCTCAGATCAAAACCCCTAACCGAGAGGAACGATCTGCCTTTAAAAGCTTTTTTTGAAACAAAACAAAAGAAAATTTGACTTTATCCTTGATTTTTAACAGCGAAACTCCATAGTAAAAGACGATTTACCTCCCCAAATACATTATGAAAAACATACAGCGAGCTTTGCTCCTTCTCGTCGGAATCCTACTCATCGGAATCACGACCTTGCTACGACCCAAAGCTTCCAAAGCTCCTCAAGCTGCCGAGCAACGACTTGCCAAATACGAGCAAACCGCACTTACCGACACCGCCACCATCAAAAAGCTCTTAAAACAGTTCAGTGAATATGCTGATTTTTCGATTAGCACCGAACAGAGACCCTACACCCTTGCCATCAACCATTTCAATGCCAGCGAGGGAAAAAATATCGGTTTTGACTTCTCAAGCGACAGAGAAAGGAACCAGACGCTCCTCTATCGTGCCTCGCTCCTCTTTCTGCTGATTCCCACCATCGAAAAAATCACGATAACCTACGGAGAGGATTCAGTCTTTTCTGCTCTTAAAAAAGACCTCGAAACTCTACTCCAGTTGAGATTTGAAGACTATAGCAAGGACAGCAATGCCTGAGCACAAGCAATACAAGAAAAAATCTGAAACGAAAATTTCGATCGGGATGAGGTCAGCGAGCTTTTTATTCATTTTCCGGAAGGATTACTCTCACAAGAGCTCGCGCCATAGGCAAAGGAAAACACGCTCGCCCCGCTCTGCACAAATCACTCCTTGAAACCGAGCAAAAAATAAATACAATTCCCACACAGCATGATACTTGATAAGTCCCTTACTTTTTAACCTTAATTCCTAATGTATACTTCTGTTTTCCTTTTCTATGGCGAAAATACTTACGCATTAAGACAAGAACTCCAAAGGCGAAAAGTAAACTTCTTGGAAAGATACGGGCAAGATGCACTTTTTCACTTTTCCAGCCAGAATCGAGACCTTGGCATGATCAAGCAGGCGCTCTATGCTGGTGGACTTTTCGTTTCCAAGAAAATGGTGATCATTGAGGGAATAACAAAAGACACTTCAGAAGGGAATACCCTTTCAGCAGACAAGATTGAGAAATTTTTTGAGGATTTTCAGCAGAATATCGACAAACTTACAGCAGATACGATCGTGATTCTCCTTTCTAATAAACCCGACAAAAGAACCAAACCTTTCAAACGATGTATGGACAATCTCCAGCTCAAAAACTTTGAACCTTACAAAGAACCACAACTAAAAACGCTCATTACCAGTCAGCTCGAGCCACTCAAGATCGGGAGCGAAGAATTAAGCTACTTCCTCCTAAAAATCGGCGACGATCCTTACCGTTTAGTAAGCGAAGCAGAAAAATTAAAATACTGACTCCCTCCAGTGACCAGTCAGATCACCAAAGAACAGATCGATGAATACTGTTTTGGAATGGTAGAGGGAGATTCTTTTGCATTTTTTGATCAGCTTTTTTCTGATCCAGTGCTCGCCGCCCAGACGCTTGAAAAAATGAAGAGCGATGGAGAAAACCGAAACACCGCGAACGGACTTTTGACCCGAGGACTGAAAGTATATCTTACGCTGCTAGATTATCATCAGCAAGGCATCACTTCAGCCAAAGAAATCATCGCACAGACCAAGCTCAACCCTTTTGTCGTCCACAGAAACCTAAAAAACATTAGCATATTGCTTACCTACCAGGACTTTATCAAAAACTTCTTTAAACAGCTCATCGAACTCGAATTTGCTATCAAAACTTGAAAGTATCCAGAATCTTATTATCGACTAGCCACAAAAAGCATCCTGCTTTCCCAACATCAAAAATAGAAATCCACTTTTACCTCATCAAACGATATAAAGTATGAAAAAACTGATCTTCCTTTGAGTTTTGCTCTCATCCCTTCTACGAGGCACTGCTTCGACTTATGCAGCCTCCAATTTCCAGAAGAAGCTGAGCTGTAAAGTGACCGAAAACGCAGTCAGAGTATATCTCGTCCAAGAAAGTGAGACCTTAAAATGCCAGGAATACCTTACCGTCATCAATAGTTACCTCAAAACAGCTTATCAGGACCTCACACAAATCATGAACAACCTCAACCGCTGAGATGACCGCTCCTACCGATCTTCCCTCTATGAATCCAAAAAAAAGCTTTTCTTAAAGCTCGCCTCACAGAAGAATATGATCCAGGGAGCAATGGAAGATTTTGAGAATGAATTACTAAGCAAGAGTAAACTCTTCCTCCAGAATACCCTCCTTGAGAAACAGCAAGGACTCCAGACCGCAATCATCGAAACTGAAAAAGAGCTTGCACAAGCCTCAGGAAATACCTTTAATCTCAAAAAAACACTTTCCGAGCTCACCCTTAAATTGGAAATGATTGATCTTCTGCTCACAGCAGACTCAATGGATACCTTTATGAAAAACTTTGAAAGCTACCTAACTTTATTTCCTTTGCCAGAGGTATGAAAATAGGAATCATCTCAAGTGGAATGGAAAGCTTGGCACTCTTCAGCTTCTTGCACCGCCACGACCAAGAATACCTCATCTACTACGATAGTCTCAACGCCCCTTATGGAGAGAAACACTTTGAAACCTCCTTACAAGCCGTCAGAAAAGGAATCGAGCGACTAAAAAATAGAGAAGTAGACCTCATAATCCTGCCACCTGTATATGAACTCTATCTCCTACAAGAAAAAAAAGAAAAGCTGATTGCACCACTCTTTCAGACTTACCTTCTCACAGAAGTTTTCGCTCACTCTCTTGTCGGAAAATTAGGAATCCTGGGAGAATATGCTGACTTAGAAAAAGCCCAATCCTTACTAAGCGACCTCGCCAGCTCCTATACTCCGACTCCCGCACAAAAAGCCACAAAAACTTTTCACTTTCCCTTCAAGTATCGATCCAAAGAATGCGGCATCCTCAATCCGCTCCTTACCAGGCTCTCCCGAAAGAGTATCCTTACCAATACACTTTTGAAGCACGAGCTCCGCTATTTCAAGGATGCAGCAGTCGATTCACTCATTCCGCTCAACTACCTCTATTTCAACACAGAAAAAACCATCGCCAAATTCCTAAATTTCAGAAAAATCAGATTCCACCGCCAAGAGAAACTCGAAAAGATCTTCCTTGAGCTGACAAAAAAGAAAGAAAAATCAGAATACTCCATTTCAATTTTCGCCACCGACCAGACCCATTCCTTACTCAGAGAAAAAAGACTCCTCCGATACTTACAAAGATGAAAATCAGCAGAAATCCATCGAATCGCATAAAAAATTCAGCTTTTATTCTTAAAAAAAAGGAGAATGAAATGCACAATAATAGGCGCAGGCAGTTGGTGAACAGCACTGGGACAAGTGCTCTCCGAGAACGGTCACGAAACCAGACTTTTCTCGCTTTCTCAGGCAGACGCCGACAGCATTAACCAGAAGCACGAAAACTTTGAGTATCTGCCATGAGTCCAGCTGCATGAAAAACTCAGCTGCTCGACAAACTTAGCCCAAACACTAGATGGAGCAGAAATTATCGTTTTGGCAGTCCCATCAAAAGGACTCACTTCCTGCCTCAGGAAGCTCAAACCCCACTATGCCTGACAACCTATAGTTCTCGCCTCGAAAGGTTGGAACGCATGAGACTTTTCTCCTCTTTCCTCCCTCATTACAGAAAAACTAGGTGCCGTGCCTATTATCGTGCTTTCAGGCGCATCTCACGCCGAAGAGGTCGTAAAACACCAACCAACCAAAGTGGTCTTGGCTTCATTCAGCAAAGAAGGAAGAGAAAAGATTAAAAATCTGTTTCACAACAAACGGTTTAAATGTGAAGAAAGCGAAGATATCGTGGGAGTACAGCTTATGGGAGCATTCAAAAATATCATTGCACTTGCTTGCGGGATCTCTGATGGTCTCAAATACGGCACAAATACCAAAGCACTCATTTTGACAGAGGGAATCCAAGAAATCAGCAAAATCGGCTCCTCTCTAAAAATCAAACCTGAAACTCGGAAAAGTTCCGCGGGAATCGGAGATCTCTATGTTACCTGCTCAAGCGTATTAAGTAGAAACCGAAACGCTGGACGCTTATTAGCAGAAGGACATAGTAAGGCAGAAATTACAGGAGGCTTGATAAATATGGTCGCAGAAAGCCTCTATTTAACAGAAGCTATTGCCAAATTTCTCGCAACTACGAACGAGCCATTCCCGCTATTAGACATGATTATCAAGATTGTCGAATACAATATCCCAGCCCAAAAAGCTTTTGATCTATTCCTAGAAAGCTCTTAAAAAGCCGTTCACAACTCAAGACAAGCTACCTAGTTTCTATTTTAATAGTATTGCTCTTGCAATTAAAAAAATTTTTCATATAGTAGTTTGTAATGCAAGGTAGTGTATTTATATCAAAAAATGAATGCTGATGTATGATACCGATAATATTGCAATCCAGATGAGAAAAGGAATTTTAGAATACCTTATTCTCCTCATTATTAGTAAGGGTGAAGTCTATGCTTCAGACATTATCAGCGGATTACAAAAATATGATCTCCTGATCGTAGAAGGAACGCTCTATCCACTCCTCTCTCGCCTCAAAAAAGATCAGCTTTTGACCTATTCCTGGGTAGAGTCAGTCAGTGGTCCTCCAAGAAAATATTATAAACTGACTCCTCTCGGCAAACAGGTTATGAAAAAGATGGAACAAATCCGAAATCAGCTCAATACTGCCATTCTCTGAATCCAAAATCTATAAAAAAATTCCCTTATAAAAGGGAACAAAGGGAGTTCTTTTAAAATCAATCTCCCGTGTCATTCTGAACTTTACACGGTAAATCATTTTACTTTCCTACCTGTCATACCAATGAAAACACTCAATCTCAACGAAAAATCATTCCAACTTGAAAATGATGTTTTCAAATTTCTCCACGATTATATAGAGAGGATCAATGCTTTCGTAGCTAAAAATCAGATTGATACCGATCTTCATCAAGATATTTTGCAAAGACTCGCCGATAAATTAAGCGAAAAAGAAAATCAAAAAGGCTGAATCACGCAAAAGATCGCAATCCAAATCGTGAACGACCTTTGAGAACCAGAAGAAATCTTTGCTGAAGAAGAATTTTCCTCTTCTAATGCAGTAAATAGTCCAAAAGCCTGAAAAAATGACCTAGAGAAAGAAAAAGCTGAACCTTTCTACGAAAAGCTCCAAAAAAGCCACCGGAGCAGACCCCAAGAAACTGCAATTTTCCTCTGAGTTTGTGGAATGTTTGGACAAGGAACAGGCTGGAATGTGCGATTTTGGAGAGGAATGACTTTATTTGCAAGCTATATATTTCTCGCAAGCGGAACAGGAATTCTCTTTTTCTGGGGAGTCATGGCTTATCTTTTGCTTGCTCTTATCTTTCCAATCACAGAGAAAAACTATGGGGAAAGATCAGTTTTTTCTTACTTTTTGACTCAGATTTGGGATTTGAGGCTCCTCATTAGCAATAGTATAAAATTCTGATTCAGAAGCGTAAAACGAGTTCTATGAACAGCTATTCCTACGCTCTTAAAACGAGGAGCAAAACTCTTCTGACCTTTTTGGAGTTTCGTAAAAATCTGTTTCCTCTTTTTCCGAAGTATATTTCTTGTCTTTGTCCTTGGCATACTCGGAATCATGTTCTATTACCTACAAACTTGATATGTATGGAATAATATGGAGATAACTTCCCGATTTCCAGCAATTACTTCCTTAGGACTAGCTTTTTGATTTCTATCAACATTATTACTGTTGTTAGGAAGTATCGGTGTATTATCAAAGAAGAAGCTTATGAATACAGCCACCTTAAGCACAGCAATCATAAGTTGAGTTTTTGCAATAATTATTGCGGGGATTACAGGAGTTCAATTTTTTTCTAAAATAGAAAGTTCAGAAGTATCTGAATTCACAAGAGAACTTTATATTCCAATCCCTGAAAAAAATCAACCTCTAACTATTAGTATAGAACCAAATAATCTCGTCCTACCAATAGACCCATTTCAAGATTTTATAATAGAAAATAGTAGTATTAATTACATTCCTTACGAATGAACCAAAATCAAGGCAGTTTTCAGGTATCAAATTAATACTTACAATAAAGAAACTTTCGCTAAAATAACAGAAAACCTTTCCGAACTTATCTATGAAATCAAAGATGGCGTGCTTCATATTTTCCACAAAAATCACCAACTTTTTGATGCAGTAGTGCCTCTTGCTCCTATGATCTATTCTGTAGATCTCTACATTCCCAAAAATCGAAAATTCAATACCAAAAACCCAGTTTATAGGACCAACCTTCACAAACCAGAACGAATGAATAAACGAGGATATTCTGAATACGATTATGATCCGAATGCAAACAAGTGTTCTGAATTAATCTCTTATGTTGAAGAAGAAAATGCCTTTTTCTGCCCTATCAAATTTAACCTCGACACCTGGAATATCAGAAATAGAATCAATGATGATATTAGAGATAATAAAGCTGACAAACTTTCTCCTCTAGAATGATTAAATCGCGACTGGAGTTTAACCTATAGAAATGATAGCCAATATTGGAATCTCGATAGTATACTTTGGAAAGATAATCAGAAGTTTATCGTGAAACTTTCCGATAGAATGTTCAATATCTTTCTAGAAGTTGAAGCAACAGTAGATGAAAATGGAGAAATCAGTTACACTAAAAGTGTCGTAAAAGGAATTGAACAAAAAGGGAAAATAACTTCTGAAAGGATGAAGCTTTACCGCGGTCGAGAGAATCTCAAAACCTTTGATCTTACAGTTTCAGAGGGGCAAGACAGCAATCCATCGATCGAACAAAGAATAGAAACACTTGAAAACAGAATCAAAAACTTGGAACAGCAAATCAGCGAAACATACAATTAAGCCACTATAAAACCTCACTAAAAACTAATTCTCTCTTGAAAAACAATTCAGAAACGATAAGAGTGTAGCAAGGAATTTTACTTATGCACTCTTTTTTATGATAAAAAAAATATTTTTTCTCTTAGGGGTTTTGATCTGCGGAGTTTTCACCAAAGCAAACGCTAATGAGAAGCCAGAAACCGATCGAAAACCTGTAAAATCATGTATCGATCTCAGTAATCAATTCGAGAAATTGGTCAAAAACGGTACTCCTCTTCCCTCTCCACTGTATACAGAAAACCACGAAGTCTCAACTATTGATCTAGGCACAGAAAAATCTGAATCAAATACTTTTTTGACCACATTCGACGAAAAAACACAGATTTTAACGGTCATCCAATGACCAAAAAGCTTCAACTCTCCACTCGTCGATCTCACAAAAGTAAAAAAAATTGCCAGGATTACGATTCCACAAGATTTCAAAGCACTCCAAATCAATCGATACAACAATACACTCATTCTTTCCGCAAATCACGAAGATAAAAACTGAAAGTCTGAAACAATTGTTCTATTTTACGAGATTCTAGATAATAAAATCACTCCTGCGCACTATTTTGCCCAAAGTGGGAAACGCGTTTATCTTTGAGTTCAAAACGAAAAACTTTACCTCATCACCAATGAGAATACAACAAGCGAACAAATTGCTACCTTCATCAAACAGCGCCAAGCCGGAAAAAACTTTTTCCCGACACTAAATGAGGGGGTTGGCTATGGGCTTGGCTCTACAAAGCAAAAAGCAGTTTCCTGTCAAGACCTACAAACACTTTTCACGCCACAGGAGTTACCTCAGTTCCGAACAATAATCAGCGTCGATCTCAAAAACCTAAAAGCAACAAAAGAACGTCATACCTTTCTAGGAAACTTTAATCAATTCATTTTTAGCAAAGATCATCTTTACGCCGCAACCACGACTCCCTCTCAAGAAACCAGGCTCCAAATTTTCTGACTTGAGCCTAAAATTAATTACCAAAAATCTGTCTTACTCAGCGGAGAAATCATTGATCACGCCTTCTTCTCCAATCAAAACAAAGTTGGTATCATCACAAAACGCTCCAGTGGTAAATTCCACAATTACTTAGTCTGCGAGCTTAACGGGCAAACTTCCAAACTCCAACAACAAGAAATCTGGAGCTGAACTACAGAATATAGCCACGGAACGCTCCTCTGAGAAACCCTTCTGCTAGAGACCAAAAATAAAGATTGAATGCTGATTACATTAAACGGTGAGACACCTCCAATACCGCTCTCCACAAAAAAAGAAGAACAGCTATTCCTACTGGACGAAGCTCCACTCTCACTCCTCAAAATCAGAGAAGAAAAAGGGAAAGTCCTCTTTTCTTTCCTATCGCTCTCATGAACCCTCATAGAAAGTAGCCCAACCACCTATCCTGGCACTTCCAAACTTTTAGGAACTCCGATCCGAAACCAGGCACAAAATCTGCTCTTACTTCCTATCAATATCGAAAAAGACGGCAAATCTTTTCAAGGGATCAAGGGAATCCAGCCTTCTTCTAAAGCTGTCAAAGAGAACTTCTCTAGAGAATACAAGAGCAATACCGAGCTTACCTTTAATACAGGAGGAATTTTACCAGATTTCTCGTTTATCATCAGTAATAATCTCATCGATCTCTTTGTCCAGCAATCACCTGAGAAAATGAAAATCTTAAAAAGAGACTAAATCTGAATGGCTCGACAAACCCCTCACAAACAAATGATTCTAAAATTCAACTTCAACTCCTTTCCACAACCTGAGATGCAACCAAGAAAAATCATTATCCTAGAAAATATCCGCTCCGCATACAACGTTTGAAATTGCATTAGAACCGCAGATGCTCTCGGCTGGGAAGTCCGACTAACCGGATACTCTCCTTCTCCAGTAGAAAATCCCAAAGTCAAAAAAACCTCTCTCGGTGCAGAAGAACAAGTGCAACTAAAACAATTCAATTATAGCACAGACGCTATTCAAGAAGCGAAAAGGCTCTGAATTTCAGTCATTGCTGCAGAAATCACTCCTGAAGCAGTTTCTCTAGCAAACTATAAAAGAGAAGAAAAACAGTCCCTTGCCATCATCTTTGGAAATGAAGTAGAAGGCGTGCTTCCTCAGACTTTAAAAGCAGTAGATAAGGTCGTTTTTATTCCTATGCAAGGAGTGAAAGAAAGCCTGAATATTGGTCAAAGCTCGGCAATTATGATGCGAGAACTCAGATAAAAATCACTATAAAAGTTTTACTTCTTTTTAAACCTTATCAATGAACGCGCTCCTTTCAGCTATCAAATACCTCTTCAACTTCATCATCCACATCGATAAACACCTCGTTGAGCTGTTTAATAGTTATGGAATACGAATCTACGGAATCATTTTCCTGATTATCTTCATCGAGACCGGATTAGTCGTGATGCCATTCCTGCCTGGAGATTCTTTATTGTTTGCTGCTGGTGCCTTAGCAGGCAACCCAGAAAACGGTATCAATGTTCATCTAATTCGATTGATCGTCTTCTTTGCGGCCATTATCGGTGATAGCGTAAACTATGAAATCGGAAAATTCCTCTGACCAAAAGTCTTCACCGGGAAAATCAAACGAATCAAAAAAGAACACCTAGAAAAAACCCAACATTTCTACGATAAACACGGAGGGAAAACCATCATCTACGCTAGATTCATCCCCATCATCAGAACCTTTGCTCCTTTCGTTGCCGGGATCGGAGAAATGAAATACAAAAAATTCATCTCATTCAATATCATCGGAGGATTTCTACGATCTGCATTATTTATCTATGCGGGCTATAGCTTTTGAAGCTTGGAAATCGTACAAAAAAGATTTACACTGATTATCTTCGCCATTATCCTCCTTTCTCTCGCACCAATCCTTATTCAACGAATCTCCCACAAAATAAAGAACAAAAAAAACAAATAATCCTAAAGCCCTTCCTGGGCTTTTTTAAATGCCAACCTTTCTTGCTGCTTACGATAATAGTTCGCAAATCTATGAGCCTCATCTCTAACCTTAGTCAGCAAACGATCTGCCTCATCATACACCAGATCAAATTCCTCGATACTTCAATGCTTCCAGACATACAATTTTTCTCCTACCGTAGAATCAGACTTTTTACTCTTTTGCCCAATATGGGACTTCTTCCTCGCTTCTCCTTTCCCAAGCGCTGCAAATTGCACTTCTGAAAAAAGCTTTTCTATCGCAGGATATTGCTTTAGCAAATCGAAAAGAATTGAAAGCTGCCCTTTTCCTCCGTCGAGAATAAAAAGATTCGGTAGCACAAGCTTCGCCACCTCTTGTTTCTCATCCAACCCAAATCTCCTGACCAAAACTTCCTGCAATGCCTGATAATCATCATTTTTCACTGTCTGAATTTTATATTTCCTATAGTTTCTTTTCTCCTCGAGTCCGCCAACCAAACAACTCAATCCTCCGCTCGTCCACTCCCCACTTAAATGAGAAATATCCAAGCACTCAATCTGATAGGGAAAATGCGACAAATGATAACGCTGCTGAAGATCACTCAATAGCTCAGTCATCACGCTCCCTCCTTGCAAAGTCTGCGCCAAAAGATAGGATTGAAAAAAGTCATCAAAAAGCTGATCCATGCGTGCAGTTTCTTCTTTGGTAAGAGAAAACTTCTCTGTAGCAAACCAATTTCCTTGCGGACTAAACGTCCCAAACTCAGAAGAAAAATTCGCCAACATTTCGTCGGTATCCAAATCTTCTTCTTGAAAGTGATGACGGATCACATCGATCATCTTCCCTTCAAAAAAATGCAACAACACATAACACCTCCACAACCCAATTTGACGAATCTGCAATAAATAACCAGAAAAAGATTTCGCATATTCAACAGATTGTTTCTCAGTAAACTGCGAAATCTGTAAATAAATATCCCTCAATTTTGCTGCCCACTCAAAATTCTGCACCACTACAGCATCATCAATCAGCTTTTTAAGCTGTTTTTCTATGGGCTGAGTGTTTCCTTTAAAAAAACTCGTAATCAGCTGGGGATAGTCCGGCTTTTCTAACTCCGGCTTCGCACACCACCCCTTACATAGTCAAAAATAAAAATCTGAACACAGTTTCCCCTCTTTAAATTGACTCAAAGGACAAGTTCTATACTGCACAATTTGCCTGAGATATTGAAGAAATTTCTTGAGCTCCCTCGTATTATGCTTGGGTCAAATATAGACCGCTCCGTCATTTACTTTCTTTCTCGTGATGAAAAGCTGAGGAACTGGATGCTTCGTAAGCTTAATATAAGCATACGCGTTCGCCCCCTTCAGCATATTATTAAACGGAGGCAAATGCTTCTTGATGAGATTGGATTCTAGATAGAGACTCTCACTCTCGTTCTCCACACTAAGAAAATCCACGGTCTCCGCCTGTGCAATCATATCCTGCTTCCAAACACTCCCTGGAGTGAAGTATTGCCCAACCCTCTTCTTCAGATTCTTCGCTTTCCCGATATAGAGAATCTGCCCCTTCTTGTCTTTGAAAAGGTAAACACCAGGCGTATGGGGAAAATGAGCAATCGCAGAAGGCTTGAGCATAAAAAACAAAAAAGAAATGAAATCTGACTCCCTCACGATAGTCAATCGAAGAAGGAATGCAAGCACATTTACCGCTATTCTTCCTCCTCCCAAATATCATCAAACAGCCCCAAAGCCTGCCTTCCCTCTTCCAACTCCCCTCCCCCCAGCAAAGGAATCAAAACCAAAGAAGCTTATGAAGTCTTACACTCATTATGTGCGGGAAGGTTTGCTCATTTTCCTCCGACAAGAAGAAAAAATCTGAACATTTCAAACTTTTGAAGAGATTTTCATCAGTTTCTGATAGCTTTTTTGTAAAAAAATCAGGAACCTATGATCCTCCTACCACACTTTCGACTTTTTGATGAAAATCCACCTTGGGTCTGAGAGTAATTTGAGCTTTTTGATAGAAATCCACCTGGGTCTGAGAGTAATTTGAGCTTTTTGATAAAAATCCACCTGGGTCTAAGAGTAATTTGAGCTTTTTGATAGAAATCCACCCTGGGTCTGACACCACTTTCATACAGAGGAAGGATGCTCCTTCAGTCCTAAATCTGATTTCAGCTTTTTTTCGAAATTTCAAGGCTAGAAACAGAGCAAGAATACATCTCTCCCACTACCCATCCGACATTCCCACTAAAAAGAAAAAAGCCCCCTCTGCAAATCCTGCAAAAGTTGCTCTTTCCTCTTTTTGCTGTCAAAATAGCCATTGTGCCAAAGTGAGATCCTTTTTTGCTCTCTCTCCTCTTCAAAAGCCTTAAATCCAAAGACGCCTATCCTCTCGGACATGAAGAAAAGATTCAAAAATCCATCAATCTAGGAACATTCACATATTTTTCACAAGTTGCATGATCTACAGGAGTTGTTCCTTGCCAATAGGTTTCTCGTCCTTTATCAGTCTTTCCTAGCACAAGGTACTCAGTCTGCTCACTCCCTAGCTGCTTCAAGAAAACCTCTACAAGATTTCCTTGCGCCTGAATACCTCCATAGGACGCAGTTTTTGGATTAAGTTTTCAAGTATAGTCTTTGTAATTGATTTTTTTGAGGAGATTTTCGAGTTTCCCCTGTCTACCCGGAACGAGGGAATCATCAGCTTTATCTGCACACCCCTCAAACGTTCCATCTCAGAAGCTAATTCTTGCCTTGTAAGGATGCGTCTCACCAACAGTCGTATCGAGACAAGCTTCTTTGGTGAGCTCACCTTCTATAATACCAAGATCATATTTTTCACCAGAAAAAATCAGATTCTTTCCAGACGTTCCCCAATAGCCGATATACGTATTATCAGTTTCAAATGCGTGTGTCTCATTATTTGGAAGCGTATAAGTAAGCGAATCTACTCTTAGGCTTGCATCCCAGAATGGCTCTTCCCCGAAGAGATCAAAATTAAACTCAAGCGGAGAAGGTTGTTTTTCAGTAAACTCCCCACAATGAACCTCAATAGTTCTCGTGCTCTCATCATAAATCTTATCAAGCTTCTCAGTCGCTTCTTGCTTTTTAGCAGCATCTTCTTCCTCTAAGTACACCAGGTTCATCACCTCATCCATATCGTAATTAAGCTTAGTAGAGACAGAACAGATGAGATTATCATTCAAATACTCTACATACGATTCTCATACGCCATCAGCTTGGATTTTTTCCACCCAACCCTCAAAAGTCTGCTCGATCTTATCCCAGATGTTTTCAGTTGAAGCGAGAGCATCATTACGAAGAAGATAACCATTGAGTTCTCCATCTATCCACACTCCGCTAAAGGCTAAGGGCTTAATGTCTTTAGCTGTTTTGCCAAATACCGGTGCAAGCCTCTCTAAAAATGCTTGTGCAGGAGATGCTGTAGCTGGTTTGACTTCCGGCTCAGCAGGTTGAGTTTCCTTACACCCCGAAAATAAAGTCGCCCCCAAAAAAAGGAGCATAAGACTGATTCCTGATCGTTTTTTCATGATAAAAAGAATAAGAAAATAAAAAAAGAATACCCTGAGACTATAAAGTTTATGCTAACAACATAAGGACTTTAACAACAAATGCAAGCCTTTTTATAACGCTCCTCATACTAACTTTGCCTTCTTCCTATTGTCTCTAACAGTTCATTAGCTTTTTCTCTAGTTTGAGCAAACTTTTCTTCAAAAAGAGACAAAAACTCTTTTATCTCCTCTCGAAAACCCGTAGGACTAGCCCATATATCCATAAGCAGAAAACATTTCTCCATTTCCAAATTTTATAGAGAAACCCCAACTATCTCAATCAAGAACTCTATCATTTCTATAACTACCTTCCCATTCCCAGATTTTTCCCAAATCAAATCAATGGTTCTGTCACTTTATTTGATCTATAACAGCATTAATTTGAGGGGAGAAAACGATTTTCTCATCTATTTTTTCAATTCAAGTATTGCGCATAGTGTTATAATAAAAGCCTAAAACTCAACATATTTACATACTTTCTATCCAAGCCCTTATACTTCTCAATGCTATTTCTAATCTATCAAAAAACTGATCATCTCAAATATGTATACCAACATCATCAGAAAATTTTTCCAAAAAACTTTCATGATCATGCATAAGGGTATCTAGCCTTTTTAATGACTGATCATACCCTTTAGCTTTATAGAGTTTCATCAAAAGTCCTTTGCTCAAGTCTAGGCTAATGATAAACCGTGTATAACCATAGGATAATAAGGTTTCTCTAAAACTCTCCCATTCTCTATGAATACTTACATCCGCAATAAATGAAATTCATGAATCTAACACTTCTTTTAGTCTATTATTTCTGACTTTTTTATGTTCCTCTATATCCCAAAATCCTCTATTTTCAATCACTTCAGAAAGGATTGCATCATTATTAAATATCGGCAAATTTAACTTAGTGCTTATATAGTTTGAAATAGGTGTTTTGGAGCTTCATACACATCAGGCAAATGTAATACAGAATTTTTGCATATCATTCTATCATCAAATAAAATTATAATCATGATATAAAGAAATGCACCTAAACATCAAACATATTTTCCTTCTTATTGATCTCCTTAATCTAGAATAACCTTATATCCGCTAATCTCAAGAGTTGAATAATACTCAGACTCAAACCATCCCACATGAAAAAATGAAGTGACATTGAGCTCCACTTGAAGCTCTTCTCCTGCCAAAAGCGCCTGTCTTGTCTGCGCATCAAAACTACCAAAACCAAGATTTCATTCAAAGAGTTTAATACTATAGTTGCTAAGTTTTCAATCAGAAATATGGATAGTCGCCAAAGTTTGCTCTGGAGTGAAATCGACCAAAAGTTCATCAGTTTCCTCATCTTTATACATTTTAATCGTTCAGGTTACCTTAGTTGCTCCAGTAAGAAGAAAAGCAGCATGATCTTGGGTTATTTCCCTTGACTGCAAAGTCAATCCTCAGATAGTATCTCCAATTTTCAAATCAACTAAATTCTGAGTCAATTTTGCCGAGGTTTGCTCATCATTACAGGAATCTTCGGCATCGCAAATTGCTTGTCCTGAATTGAGGGATCATTTCGGATCTTGATTTTCTGGGATCGGATCGCTTGGCTTGATGAAGAAACAACCGCTCAAAAGAAAGGAAAAGAGCAATAAAAATCAGATTTTCTTCATGGGAATATGCTATTAAAAGCTAAAAAACTTATTTACTCAATACCCTTGTAGACTCTAAAGCCCTCAAGAAGAAAGTAAAGTTTTCAACTAGATCTGGTATCCTATTATGTTCATACAGATTATACTCCTGTGTGAAAATCGTAAGAGGATCACTATTTTGCCGTTCCTTACATTCTCCAAAGAGCAATGGATAATTTGGGAACAAAACATATCAACTATACCCACATTGTCCAAGAGGAATCCATAATCAATCAACAAAAACTCGCACCAGCAGTATAAATTCTCATGATCATGCTCCGGATCCTATAATTTGATAGATATAATCCCCATATTTTGTCTTATGATGGAGAACAAAGGGTCAAATCATTGGAGAAGTGCCATATATAATTTCCAGACTTCAGTATGGAAAATGGTATCAGTATTCTTTTTCAATTCGTTTCAGCATATGACCATTGAGTACTATTCATGAGCCAATACTTGATATCATTGATCAAAATTGATTTTTTGTGATGTTTCATGCTCAGTAGGTATAAAATCAGCTTCAATTCTTCATAGCTAAATCGCCTCCAGCTTCTTCATCATTTCGATATCATCAATCTGGATTTTTTGTAAGAGGTCATATCAGTGGATATTCTGGTATCTCTCCAAGATCTCGTCATCTTTTGAGAAGATACGTATACAAATCCACAAAATAACGAACAAAAGGATGATCTCACCCTAAATCCTGATAATACGAGAGCAAGACTGGATCTTTTCAAGCATAGTTTTTTTGTGGATTATTTAATTCAGTCTTTAATTTTTGATATAAATTACGGATATAGCGATCTACACAGACATCTTTTTCATAATAAGTCCCTCTATTTGTTTCATAACCGGTTCCGTATTCTTTGCAGGCATCTAAAAGGTCTTGATGAATCGTGTCTATGAACTTATTTACCGCAGAAGAAGTCTTGGTTTGATATTCAAGGATCAGATTTCTATCTTTTTGAAGTTGCTCATACTCCTCTTTGTCAGCTGCTTTGCTTAAGTCTAAGTTTCTATAAAGGTATCATCAAGGAACGATGTTTTGATTCATCATCGTTGCTCCGCTGTTTGTAGGATCAAAGGAAGTTTTATAAGACTCTAAACCTTTCTCGCATCAAGGAAGAACTAGAGTAGAGAGAACAATAAGGATCAAAAATCAGATTTTTTTCATTTTTTTAAAAGAAAATAAAGCTTAAAGAGAAAGATTAGTTATTTTCATCTAAATTTTTACAATGCTGAGCAAAGAACTCTGAATACTTTTCATCATGAGGAATAATCTCATCATAGGAATCTGAAGCAACATCATAGAGTCTGATTTCTCAGGTCTTTTTGTCTACCTGAAAACGATGATATTTCAGCACTCTGCTCGGATAATTTTCAGCTAAAGCAAGCTTATAACTCTCATCATCTATACTTTCCAAATCTAGATAATAACCCAAAAACTGCTCGCTATCACCCTGATTCGGAGCAGCCAGAGCCTTATCATAGTCTTGCTTAAATCCTACAAATTGAGGTGAAGCAAATATCTGTTTTTCAATCTCTGCAAGGCAAAGATTTGTCGTGTTTTCAGGTTTTTTTTCTTTTTGTTTAGTAGTTATCTGGAGATCTCTTTTTTGTCCACAAGTGAGACGAAGGCTATAAGGCACATTTTCCGGAAAGTGAGCATCATCATTGAGTTGCTGGAGTGAAGCGTGAATATGACTTTCACTAAGACAAATCGTCCCCTCTTTTTCAAATCCCACAATATTGACTGATCCTCGCCCTAGACTATTTTCTTCATTTTTCTTCCAAGTATGAAAGAAGGTTTCTACTGCTTCATCAGGATTTTCTTGTAATCATGAAAGCGAAAATCCCCATCATTGAACAGTCCGACTTTTCCCTCCCTCTTGCCATTCAAAGGAAGCTTCCTCAATTTGTGGCATCGGTAACTTACTCGTTTGAGCAAAATCTTGAAGCAGAGAAATTTCATAAGGTGAAACCTGACTTTTACTCTCATCTAAACAAGCAGCAAAAATAAAGCTTATACCAAGCAAAAGAACTCACATTCCCAATCTTTTCATCATACTTACATTAGAAAATAAAACGAGTCATCAAAAAACAAAACTAACTGAAATATAACAAAAGCCAAAAGAAATGCAAGATGCACTTTATTATTGACTTTCATAATAAATTAAGTATCATACTAAGGGTAATAAAAAAAATTTCACTATGGAAAAAATTCAAATAAAGAACTATTTAAAGAGCTGAAAGAAACGAAACACAGGCTCAAAATCGCAGGTTTCACAATCTCTATTATGTTTGGGATTGTAATCGTTCCCATGTTTATGAATCTCAAACCCAGCTACCTAGAACTCATTCTCCCTAGTCTAATCGGAATTTTAGGTCCGATATATCTCTGGGTGGAAAAGAAACAGCTCAATCAGTCGATCAAAGGAATCATCAATCTCTTGGATGAAGATTCAGGACTGCAGCGACAACTAAAAGAAGAGATGCAAGAGAAACAAGCAAGCCTCAAAAGAGCAAACAGAGAGTGCGACACGAGTTTTTTTACGCGTAAGATTACTGAGTACGAGAAAGGTATAGCCGAAAATAAGTATTGGCGAACAAAATTTCAGAGGCTCCTCTGAAAGCATCATTAGAACTAGGTTAGGAGCGCTTAACCTAGTTTTTTCTAAAACACAATCTCACTTTTTTGCAACTAAAAAGAAATCTCAACCCTCTTGGTCGTAAAAATATAGACTGAAACCTGACTCCCAAGATTATATTTCTGCTTAATCGCACTAAAAGCCTGCTGAGGCGAGTCTATCCCCTTAGTATTCGGCAGAAGAACTCAACTTTTCAATCACTCATCTTGCACTAGAAAAAGTCAATACTGATCGAGAGGAAGCTTCACCAAAACATTCGGATCATTCTGCAATCTCACATCTTGAACAATATCTAGGATCACAGTTGCTACTTGAGCTTCTATCTTCTGCAAAAAGGCAGTATAAAAACTCTGCAAAATCATTTCTAAGGTTCTATTGGTTCTTACGACTCCATGAGAAAGTAAAAGTTTCCCATCTTTACCAAACGCTGACAAAAAAAACCCAGTCTTACTCTGAAGAGCAACATATTGAGAAACTTCACTTTTTATACGATCAATCACAAGCATTAAAGAAAAGATAAAACACTGATTGAAATATAAGAAATCAGCTCACAATTGCAAGAAACAAAAACAAGAAAAAAGAAAAGAAAGCGTAAAGAAATTTGCCTGATTTTTTGCTTTTTTGAGAAAAAATAGCTATACTTAGTATGGTTTTTACTCATCAGAATGAGAATGCAACAAAGTGAATGCATGCAACTCTTGAGAACACAATACCTCAAAGACACAAAGCAAAAAAATAACCTTTCAAAGCTAACAAATCAAGCTTGGGGAGAAAAGAAATCTGAATGTTTGACAACAATCGGAGGTTTTCCTCAAATCAGATCAGCACTTAATTCGTTTGAAGAAAAAGAACATTATGCGCCAAATACAAATTCAAACAGCACTCCATGCCAAGAGAAGCTCATCACAACATTCAGAAAAGATTTTAGTCAAAAAAATAACCTTTCAAAACTAACAAACCAAGCTTGGTGAAGCGAAAAGAATGAATGTCTCAAAGAAATCTGAGGCTACAACCAGCTTTGAACCTTTCTAAAAAATATCGAAACCAACTATACCGAGACCTACGAGGCAAAAGCCATCATACCTTCATCAGCTCAAGAAACCTGAGGAACAAATTGAGGTAAACTTGCTACAACGCAAACAGCTACACAAACAACGATACAAACTGGAACTACACAATCAACCGCCACACAAGAATTACAAAAAGGACGAGAAGTGATCGAAAAAATTGGAATCTACCTCTGTTATGGATTGATCGCACTCCTCTGTATTGGCGTCATCATCGGCATCATCAAAAATACGCTCAAATACATCTATTCTTTCTACAATACCAGAAGGATGACTTTCATCAAGGTACTTTTGCCAAAATCAGATGGAAAAACTGATCGTGAACAAGAAAAAGAAATCGCTAAAGATATGAAAGAAAAAGTCTGAAGGATGTCACAGTTATACAACGGACTTCACAAGATTTCAGAACTCAGTACTCGGGAAAAAATCATGTACAAATTCTTCTGAAAGCAAAAAATCGTTTTCATCTACCAATACGAAAATGGTCAATTAAGTTTTATCGTTGGAAGCTATCCCGAATACATCAGTATTATAGAAAGTGCGATTTCTGCACAATTTCCAAACTGCTCTCTCGAGAAAGTCGGCAAACCGCAGCCTTTCCAAAAGAAATACCATGATATTATGCCATTAGAACCTAAAAGAGACCCCGTCTATACAATCAGAACTTTTAAACAAATGCCGGATGATCCAATCAATAACCTGATTGATACGATGGGAAAAATCTCTAGCTACGACACAATAACTGCGATGCTCGTCATCAAACCTGAAAGCTCAACCTTCAATGCCAAGAGACAGAAAGCAGCAGAAAGACTTTATAAAGGGCTTGATCTTTATTCGACGAAATGGCGACACCGAAAAAACCTACTCAACCCCTTCAAACTCATCAATTTTCTAATCCAATGACCAAGTGAAAAACTCCTCTCCAATAAAAAAGAGGAAAGTGTAGGAATGGTAAGAATGGTCAGAGCAAAAGAAGACTCGATGAATGCTATTGGTGAAGAGGCAGGAAATCCAACCTACAGAGCTGGAATCATTGTGATTAGTTCCTCAGATGTAAAAGGACAAGCCAGACAAAACCTGAAAGCTATGGAATCCGCATACAATGTTTACAACGACGAATACAGCAACGGCCTTGAAGACAATAACACCAAGCACGATATTTTCTCCGGTATCTTCCTTTACCTGTGGAAAATTGCAGTAAATTTTTACCTTACAGGCTTTTTCTACAAATACTCTTTTTTCTCGACCAATGAACTCACATCACTCTTCCATTTTGCAGATAGTATTTACAACCGCTCTCCTATCATCGAGTGGATGCAATATAAGGTCCTTCCTTCACCAGCAAATCTTCCACAATTCAAGGATGATGAATGGAATGGCAAGATAATGTCAGGTATCCTCGCAGAAAAATACAAAAATGGGAACCTCTCCGAGATTCTGAAAGAATACAAAAACCACCGAGCCGTAGCATCAAGGACACTAGAAGAAGAAAAGCTGACTCCTCTCGCAGATTATCAGCTTGCTCACAAGTGAACTTCTATTGAGGAAAAGGATGGTAAATCCACAATCAATAATAATCCAATCCTCGAACAAGACGGACAAAAATTCGTCAAGGAGATCGTCCCTGGGAAAACCATCACAGGCTACAAACTCTACAAAAACGCCGTTCTTCTTGGAACAAATATCTACAGAAATATCCTTACTCCTGTGTATATGAAGAGAGAAGATAGAACCAGACACCATTATATGATCGGAAAATCTGGTACCTGAAAATCAGTCTTCCTCCAAACCATGGCAAGACAAGACCTCTGGAACGGAGACGGAATCTGCCTTATCGATCCACACGGTGATCTTGCCGAAGACGTGCTAAGTTTCGTTCCAAAAGAAAGAGCTAAAGACGTAGTATATTTCGATGCAGGAAACGAAGACCGCCCAATGGGACTTAATCTCTACGAAATCAATACTCTTGATGAAGCAGATAGAACCGTAAACGATGCAACGGAAATCTTTCTAAAAATGTTTGGACCAGAAATTTTCGGGCCAAGAATCCAGGAATACTTCAAATACGGAAGCCTCACAATTCTTGAAGACTTTGAAGACAGACCAACCCTGCTCGACGTCGTCAGACTTTTTACTGATGAAACCTATAGAGAGGTAAAAGTTGCAAAAGTCACCAATGCCGTCGTAAAAAACCGACGAGAAAGAACCTATAATGCCATGGGAGACAGAGAAAAGGCTGAGATCATACCATATTTCTCTTCAAAATTCGTATCTTTCAATACTAATAGATTAATCAGAAATATCATCTGACAGACAAAATCTGCGTTCAACTTTGACGACGTGATGAATAATCAAAAGATTCTTCTCGTTAACCTTTCAAAAGGTAAAATCTGAGAATTGAACGCACAGTTGCTCTGAATGATTTTGGTTTCCAAAATTTATAACTCAGCAATGGGAAGAGCCAAGCTCGATCCTAAAGACAGAAAAGACTTCTATCTGTATGTGGATGAATTCCAAAACTTTGTATCGGGAACTTTTGCTGATATCCTTTCCGAAGCCAGAAAATATAGGCTTGGACTGATCATGGCGCACCAGTATATCGCTCAGCTCGAAGCAGGGAAAGGACTCTGAGACTCATGAGGCGGAAAATCTGATGTAAAAGCCGCAGTATTCGGTAACGTGGGAACGATGATGTCTTTCAAAATCGGTGCTCCCGATGCAGAATTTATGGAAAAAGAGTACTCACCACTCCTCTGACCTCAAGATATCGTAGGAATCGCCAATTATAAATCATACATAAAGCTGAATATTGACAACGCAACAAGTAAGGTTTTCAGTATGAATTCAATCTATACAAAAGATTATCAAAACAAAAAAATCGTTCCTCTCCTCCAGGAATACTCTGCAAAAAAATACGGAAGAGCAAGGAAATTCGTTGATGCAGAAATCTCTACCAGACTTGGTATGGGAGCAGATTTGGAAGACCTCCCAGATCTAGGAACTCCATGAGAAGAACAAGAATCTGCTACCGAGACTTCCTCAGAAGAATAACACTACCACAAAATAAGCTCGAAAAGCAGAAAAATTCGCCCCTTTATCCACCAAGAATCTAGCAAAACACTTAATTTTCCGCCTCCAATGCCCCAAACAAGGAAAACCAAATCACAAACACTGATTACAGGAGGAAAATCAATCTTAAAACCGAATAATCACAAAACAAAAAAAGGGAAAAAAATCTGACTTCGTTTCCCTTTTCTTTTATACATTTCATTTAGTCTTTAATCACATAG